>ENA-OQCL01000179-OQCL01000179.1-human-gut-metagenome-genome-assembly--contig:-NODE-179-length-34457-cov-10.156277_pt1 | contig 34457 bp, 31 predicted proteins | sample MGYA00242502_ERZ504586 | MGnify/ENA primary metagenome ERZ504586 (study PRJEB26092, sample SAMD00036316) | human gut metagenome | host: Homo sapiens | study: EMG produced TPA metagenomics assembly of... | reverse complement strand
TGATACGAGCACCTGAACATAAAAACGCCGACCGGTTTTAGGCGGCCGACGTATTAAAAGCCGGGAATGGTGAAAATTCACTCCCGGCATTTTTGTTATAAGCATTCGGCCTTTTGTCCGGCCTCAAATGCGGAATTTTTCCCTAAGATATGCCACATGACCCGCTGCACGGTCGATAGCATCCCTTAATTCGCTGTTATCAATCCGCTTGAGCAATGCCGATAGAGCATCTTCTGCCTTTGCAATGTCGGGCATCTCTTGTCGGCTCTCGACATAATCATCATAAGTACGCATTTATATCACCTTTCAAAATATCCCCGGCGGGCTTTCTCTGCGCCGCCGGGTCAGCGGTTCAATTCAGGCGTTCAGGGGCTTCACTTGAGATGCCCCAAAGAATGATGCGCGGTAAGTCTGGCTGTCCCCCTTGCTGCTGTGGATGAGAACCACTTGAAACAGAGCCTTTGCACCGTGCAGGACTTCAAACCCGGCGGTTTTCCATCCTGTCCATGTGTTCACCTGCTCGGCCACGCCTGCGGTCTGCTGGGCTTTCTCAATGCGCTGGGCATTGACCGGGGCGGCCTTTGCGCTGTTCCATGCCCTGTGCAGGGCTTCAGCAAAGCTGCCCACGCCCTTGCGGTACAGCTTCCATGCCTTGTGCATGATTTCAGAAAGATTGTACTTCATATGATGACCTCACTTTACATTGCGGGCCAGCCCTGCTATACTGGGCTTGACCCTGTTGTTGGGTTTGGCTCGGTGTTGTAGTTGGTAGCTCTCACCGGGTCATTTTTCATATACAGCGGCGGGAGTGGGTTACTGTCTTAGCTGGCGTTCTGCTCTTGCGCTCCCGGTACATCCTTCGCCCCTTGCCTTCCGGTCGTGCTCCCTTGCTGTGATTCTATTATAGTACTGTTTACCGTACAAGTCTATTGACAGATTTGACAAGGTTTACAGTGTATTTCTGTGTATATTTGTACTGTTAACCGTTCTGATTTTGTGATATACTGTTTACAGAACAGGAGTGAAAGAAATGGTTACTGAGGCAAGAAAAAGAGCCAATGCCAAATGGGACAAAGAAAACATGGTCGTTCTGGCCTGCAAGGTCAAGCGGGAGACGGCGGAGCAGTTCAAGGCCGCTTGTGCTGCACAGGGGACAACGTCCAATGCGGTTTTGCAGCAGGCCGTGAAAACCTTTTTAGACGAACACCCCGCGCCGGAACAGCCCCACGCCGCCCGGAATGCCCCGGACGATGATACAGAAGCCCGGCGGGCCGCCCTGCTGGAAAGCATCAAAGGGCTGTAAGGCTGGGAAAGGATGTTGAACAATGCCAGACCACGCCAAACAGGTAGGTATACTGTGCCAGCGTGTTATTGACCTGCTGGGGCTGTCCATGACAGAGGGGCAGAGTATCTTACTCGGTGAATCCAATGTAGCCCACATGGTCAGCCGCCACCCGGCGGATTTTGCCCTTTATGGGGAGTATATCCCGCTGATTCTGGCCGCGCCGGACTATGTGGCCCTGAATGCAAAGGACGGCTCTATTGAGTATGTCAAGGAAGTGCAGGTTAACAGCGTCTTTGTCAAGGTCGCTGTCCGGGTCTCCGCGCGGGGTCAGCTCTTTGCCCGGTCGGTCTACCGCCTGAACACAAACCGCGTTCTAAACTTCATTGAAAAAGGCACATTAAAGCAATACTAAACGAACCAACACGAATTGACATTTTCTCGTGTTCTGGTATAATAGAATTGCAAAGAGAACCAGAGGACGGAACAGGCAGCCGTCACCCATCGTTAGGAGATGCGGGAAGCGTCACCCCGCCTGATTCTCGAACAGAAAGAGGCCGTTGCAGAGATGCAGCGGCCTTTTGCTTTTAGAATATTTCCGCACCGGAAATGCGCTGGTTTGGTGTCATTATGGGTTTTTTGTACCTTTTCCGGGTCGGAAATCGCTCAAATGGCTGTTTTCTACGGAAGATATTCAAGTTTTAGCGACATTCTTGTTCATTTCCAAGATGACAAGATTTCACTGAATGTTCAATCTTGCGAAAAGCTGCTCCATCTGTCCATATTCCGCCGGGAAAGCCCGGTGCAAGATACGGCATCCCATGGCACAGGGCGGCACTCCATGGCACCAGATGCAAAGAGATTCCACGCTGTTCCGAATAACCGAACAGATTCCCGATCATCAATGCTGCATCCCGCTGCACCGCAGCCCACATTCAGCCCTCTTGCAAAATGGCCCGCCTCATGGTTTAATGCAGGCACACAGAGAACGGCACAAACCGACCAGCAGGAAAAGAGGTGCATTGCTTGAACAATACAATCCGCTATCCGAACATGGGAACCGTCAAAAGAGCCGCTGAAATCTATGGGCTGTCACCATCCTATATCCGGCGGCTCTGTAAGACAGGCAAAATCAGGTATGTAAATGCCGGGCATATGTGGCTTGTCAATCTGGACAGCCTAGCCCGGTACTTTGAGCAGGGCGACCCGGTCCCGGCGGAGCCCGGCCAGACCGCCCACGGAATCCGACAAATCGGATGACGAACACACCCGGGAGCACACCGAGAACATACACCTCGCCCGGCGGCGAGGTGTAACACACTAGACTTTCGCGGAAAGTCGTGTGCTCTTGCAGAGGGCCTAGAGCTTGCAAGCAGTGCAGCTGTTTATACAAACGCTGCTCTTGCAAGCAATGGCCCTGTACATACACGGCCCCTTGCGTTGCAAGGACTTGTTGGGAAGAATCCCAAACCCACATAGCTGCCACGCTCTAGCAGCACCACACCCCGCCTCAGCCCCGGCGGACACCATCCAACACACACAGCAGCCGCACCCAGACCGCCCGCAAATCTCGCAGCCTGAACCGCCCCGCCCACACCGCCGGGCATCAGAAGCAAGTCACAGCATAAGGCACACGGCAAGGCATTTTTTCAAGAGTAAGGCACAAATAAGGCACATTCCGGCTGTTTCGCGCCCCTTGTGAAACAGAAAAGCCCACGATTTACACCGTATTTTCAACGGTCAATCGTGGGTTTCTCTTTGGTGCGCTCGAGGGAACTCGAATCCCTGGCCCTCTGATTAAAAGTCAGATGCTCTACCGGCTGAGCTACGAGCGCATATTCTGCGGCAAAACAATACCGCCGAATAATATTACCACAATTGGCTGCAAAAAGCAAGAGCGACACCTAAAAAAGCGGAAATTTCAGTTTTATACAACAAAATTACTCAAAAAACCTTTGCGCCCGGCGCTGCAGCAACTCCACCAGCAGGCCGGTATAGATGCTGACCATCGAGGGCGTCTCGCCCAGATCCATGGCCTTGCGCTGGGGCAGGTCGGCTAAGCGTCCCTTGTACAGGCACTTCAGCTGGGGCAGCAGGGTGTAGTCGTTGGGGTGCATCAGGGTGCTGTCCTTGGGCAGCGCCAAAGCGCCGCTTTGCTCCAGCACCTCGCTGACAAACTGGGAGCAGAAATAATGCCGGCGGCGCTGCCAGCGGATATGCAGCCCGCACAAAATCAGCCCCAGCGTGTTGAAGCTGTACTCCTCGCTGTGGCGCATGAACTCCTCGGCGCGGCACAGTGCGTGGGAATAGGCCTCGTCGGACACCTCCAGCGCGTACAGCGCACAGGGGGCGTTGTCCCGCAGACGGAAAACGCCCCTGTTCAGATATTCTTTGCTGGGGCCTGCGGGGAACATGGTGTAGCCGTTTTTGCGGGTGGAGCTGTACAGGCAACTCAGCTCTGCATCAAACGCCATGGAGGTGTGAGTATAGCTGGCACCGGTGGCGGCATAGACCAGTTTGGACAGCAGCGTGCCGGAGCGGGTGAGCAGAATGTAGATGGTTTTCATGGCAGTTCCTTTATATGTGGGCCGCCGCGGCGGGCGGAAAAGTGCTTCTGTTTAAAATAAGTATAGCACAACGAAAGTCCTTTCGCCAGAAAAACGTTTGAGCCAACGCAAAAATTACACAATAAGACAAAGGCAGCAGCAAATCGGGGATAAAAATGCGCAAAGCGTCCTTTTTTTTAATGTATCCATGCTTGTCAAACTTTTATCAAAATGTCGGTTTTTCCCCGTCCCGCCTTATTTTTCATGGTCTGCGTCCCTGCAAGGCTTCGTGAAATTACTTTATGCGGGAAAGCTTGTTTATGAAATTTGTTTCTTTTTTGCAAACAGAACCTTCCATTTATTGCTTTTGGAAAGCTTTTGTGTATAATGGTAAACAGGAGAATTTGCATTGCATCGTTCTGTGCTGTCTCCCCCTTATGCGGTGTCCGTACCATAAATGGCGCTGCATCTCCTACACAGAGTTATGTAAGGATCAAACGAAAGTAGAGGTACGCAAATATGGCAAAGTTGGATCTTACCAAGTATGGCATCACCGGCACGACTGAAGTCGTGCACAACCCCTCCTACGAGCAGCTGTTCGCCGAGGAGACCAATCCCGAGCTGGAAGGTTACGAGAAGGGTCAGGTCAGCGAGCTGGGTGCTGTGAACGTGATGACCGGCATCTACACCGGCCGTTCTCCCAAGGACAAGTTCATCGTGATGGACGAGAACTCCAAGGACACCGTGTGGTGGACCAGCGATGAGTACAAGAACGACAACCACCCCGCATCTCAGGAGGCTTGGAAGGCTGTCAAGGAGATTGCTCAGAAGGAGCTGTCCAACAAGCGCCTGTACGTCGTGGATGCTTTCTGCGGCGCCAACAAGGATACCCGCATGGCAGTGCGTTTCATCGTGGAAGTGGCCTGGCAGGCACACTTCGTTACCAATATGTTCATCCGTCCCACCGCTGAGGAGCTGGAGAACTTCGAGCCTGATTTCGTTGTTTACAACGCTTCCAAGGCTAAGGTCGAGAACTACAAGGAGCTGGGCCTGAACTCCGAGACTGCTGTGCTGTTCAACATCACCAGCAAGGAGCAGGTCATCGTCAACACCTGGTACGGCGGCGAGATGAAGAAGGGCATGTTCTCCATGATGAACTACTTCCTGCCGCTGAAGGGCATTGCTTCCATGCACTGCTCTGCCAACACCGACATGAACGGCGAGAACACCGCCATCTTCTTCGGTCTGTCCGGCACCGGCAAGACCACCCTGTCCACCGATCCCAAGCGTCTGCTGATCGGCGATGACGAGCACGGCTGGGACGACAACGGCGTGTTCAACTTCGAGGGCGGCTGCTACGCTAAGGTCATCAACCTGGATAAGGAGTCCGAGCCCGATATCTACAACGCCATCAAGCGCAACGCTCTGCTGGAGAACGTCACTCTGGATGCCGAGGGCCACATCGACTTCGCTGACAAGTCTGTCACCGAGAACACCCGTGTGTCCTACCCCATCAACCACATCCAGAACATCGTGCGTCCCGTTTCTTCTGCTCCCGCAGCAAAGAACGTGATCTTCCTGTCTGCTGACGCCTTCGGCGTTCTGCCCCCGGTCTCTATCCTGACCCCGGAGCAGACCCAGTACTACTTCCTGTCCGGCTTTACCGCAAAGCTGGCAGGCACCGAGCGCGGCATCACCGAGCCCACCCCCACCTTCTCCGCTTGCTTCGGTCAGGCCTTCCTGGAACTGCACCCCACCAAGTACGCTGAGGAGCTGGTCAAGAAGATGAAGGCCAGCGGCGCAAAGGCTTATCTGGTCAACACCGGCTGGAACGGCACCGGCAAGCGCATCTCCATCAAGGATACCCGCGGCATCATCGACGCGATCCTGAGCGGTGCCATCAACGAGGCTCCCACCAAGAAGATCCCCTACTTCGACTTTGAGGTCCCCACCGCTCTGCCCGGTGTTGACCCCGCCATCCTCGATCCCCGCGACACCTACGCAGATGCCGCTCAGTGGGAAGAGAAGGCAAAGGATCTGGCTGGCCGCTTCGTGAAGAACTTCGCTAAGTACGAGGGCAACGAGCACGGCAAGGCTCTGGTCTCCGCAGGTCCCCAGCTGTAAGCTGAAACCCGCATTTTTCTTCTGAACTCCATATAAAATAAGCGCCCGCCCCGTGGTTCTGCTCGAACCATAGGGCGGGCGCTTTGTTGTTTGCATTCAAGCTATCCAAACACTTTTTGTCCGGGTAAACAGAGCGTCGATTGCGTTTTATGCTGCCTTATGCTATGCTCTTTCCAAGGGAGTTGATAAAATGGATGCCAGAACTTTCGGAAACTATCTGAGCCGGATGCGCAAAGCGCAGGGGCTGACACAGGCTGAGCTGGCCGAACAGCTGCACGTTACCGACAAGGCTGTCAGCCGCTGGGAGCGGGGCATCGGTCTGCCGGATATCAACACACTGGAACCGCTGGCAGATGCTCTGGGGCTGACCCTTGCCGACCTTATGCACTGCCGCGCCCCAGAAGAAGCCGATGCCGCACCGACCGTCCAATTGGAAGATTTCTTTACCATGCTGCGCCGGCAGCACACCGTAGATTGGCATTCCGTGCGCACTGCCCTGCTTGGGCTGAGCATTGCGTTTGCCCTGTGGGGCGTTTTTGCCTGTCCCGGCACTATTGCTGTGCACTGGCAGGGTCTTGGCGATGGTTCTTTTCGGGCAGACGGCTGGATGCCTTCTTTCCTCATTTTCCCGTTGTGCGCAGGCATTGAATTTTTATCGCTGGAGATCTGGAACAGCTTTGAACAGACAGGCTATTATCGCCGCTGGGGTGAGATCAATCTTTTTATCATTCACGCCATGTCTTTCGGCACACGCTCTGCCAGATGGATGAAAGTTGTGCTGGATCTTTTGTTTTTCTTTTGCTTTGGTTTTGTGATTCCATTTGTAGAAGCGTGGATGATTTTTTTTGAATTAATGCCAACCATTTCCATAAAAAAGGGTACAGCGGAACGCCCGCAGGCGTTCCGCTGTACCACATTCAAAACAATAATTCAGCCCAGCAGTTCCAGCACACCGGCCTTGGGGCGGGCACCTACGGCCTGACGCACCAGCTTGCCCTGCTCGAACACCAGCAGAGTGGGGATGCTCATCACCCCGAACTGCGCCGCCAGATCCGGCTGCTCGTCCACGTTCACCTTGCCCACCTTTACATCGGTGCGCTCTTCGGCTACTTCGTCCACCACGGGGCTCAGCATCCGGCAGGGGCCGCACCAGCTGGCCCAGAAGTCCAGCAGTACGGGCTTTTCGCTGTGGAGCACTTCCTGTGCAAAGTTTTCCTTGGTAATGTTGATGACTGCCATATTTTTTCCCTCCTGAATGGGTGTTGTGTTTTACTGACAATATCAGTATACCCCATACGCCACCCGCTTTTCCGTGACCGGGTTACGCAGGCGCAAAAAAGCCCGGAGCAGGAAGAAAAAAGACTGCTCCGGGCGGGGGATGGTTCAGTTATTGTGCGGTGGGCTTATCAAACACCGGCCACGCAGTTCTTGCCTGCAATGTAGCCGTAGTAGACGCACAGGCTGTGGCTGACGCCGCGCATGCAGATGGGGTACTCCACCGCATAGCGGCTGCCCTGCACGTTGCCGCAGACATACAGGCCCTTGATGATGTCGCGCTTGGGGCTGGCGGGGTCTTCCTCGGTGAAGGTGTGGCAGTTCTCGTCGCTCTCCAGACCGCCCGCGCAGACCAGCATGGCAGTAGTGCCCCACTGGCAGGCGTAGTACGGGGGATTTTCCAGTGCGAACATCCGGCTTGCGGGCTTGCCGAAGTCGTCATCGGAGCCGGCCTTGGCCAGCTCGTTGTAGCGCCGGATAGAGGCCAGTGCGGTGTCCAGTGCCTCGCCCTCGTAGCCGCACTGGGTCAGCAGCTCCTCCAGCGTGTCGGCCTTGAACTGGTAAGCCTCGGCCTTGGCGCTGATCTTGGTGTACTGACGGTCCGTGTAGTTGGGGTTGGACTCATCCTCGTCCTCCGGGATGATATAGCACAGGCCGCCGTGGTTGGCCGGCATATAGGGGATCTGCTCGCCCCACTTGGCGTCGTACAGCTGGAAGGAAGTGCACTCCGGCTGCAGCTCGATCTGGTTTTCCAGCTGCTGGCCGGGGATGCACTCGTTCATAAAGCGCTCGCCGCGCTTGTTGAGCTGCAGGAAGGGGGTAATGCCCATACCGCTGCCCATGTGGTGGGTTATAGGTGCGTGGTGATCCTGCACCTTTGCGCCGATCCATGCGCCCATGCGCAGGCCGTCGCCGGTCTCCACAGAGTTGCCCTCCACGTCTACGCCCAGCATACCCATGGCACCCATGTTCATGATCTGCTTCTCCACCACCTCGGGGGCAAAGTGCTTCATGATCTTCTCATCGCCGGAGTTGTCACCGGTGGCAAGGATCACGCCCTTGGCAGCGTTGAGCTGGATGTACTTATTGCCGTTCTGTGCATCGCGGATGATCACGCCGGTCACGCGGCCGTCGCCGTCCTTGAGCAGCTTGGTGCCAAAGCAGCCGTAGAAGGTCTTGGCACCGGCCTCGATGGCCTTGTTCAGGTTGGCTTCCACCACAAAGCCCTGCTGATCCTTGCGGGAGGAGCGGAATTCCATGCTGGAGGGGAAGGTGGGGAACTCTTCGTTGCGGTAGTCGTAGTGCTCGGGCTGCGGCCATGCCAGCGGCACCAGAATGCCCTTGTCGAACTGCTCCTGCGTGACCACCTGACGGGTGGTGTCGCAGATGGTCAGCTCAGGATAAGCCTCGATGAACCAATCCATGACCTCGTGTGCATGGCTGGCCCACTTTTTCAGGATGGGGCGCTTGTTGCGGAAGGTGCACTCGCGCATCAGGCGGTCGACCACCACATCCTCGTCCACAATGTTCTCGCGGCCCCAGCGCTTGTTCAGGCTGCCGTTCAGCAGAGCGTACTCGCCGCTGCGGCAGTTGAAGGAGGCGCTCTTCTCCACAATAGCGACCTTTGCGCCCTCCTCGGCGGCGGCGCGGGCAGCGCAGATGCCGGACAGACCGGCACCGATGACGACCACATCAAAGTCCTGCGTCTCGGAAGCCTGCACATCCGGCTCCTCACCCAGCCAGTCCTCGCCGGAATCAGCAGTCTGCTCTGCGGCAGGGGTCTCGGTCTTTACGCCCATGGCCTGCTCGATGCAGCTGGCGGCAGCTTTCTTGACGGCGTTGGTGGTGACGGTAGCGCCGGAGATGTTGTCGATTTCGGCATTCTGTGCTTCCATCAGCGCCTCCTGCAGGGTGGGGGCAGCCACGCCGCCGATGCTCTCGGTCTCGTTGGAGGTATCCACCACCACATCGGTGATGGCGGTGGCACTGAAGGTCATGGTCACCTTCACCTCGCCGATGCCGGTAGCAGTGCCGGTGTAGGTGCCGGGGGTGTAGATAGCGTCTGCTACGCTGCCGGAAGAAGCGCTGCTGCCGTTGCAGGCAGCCAGAGCGCCTGCGGTGACGCCGCTCATGGCGGCGGCAGCGGCAACCTTCAGAAAGCCCTTACGAGAGATCTTTTCCATCTTGTTTCTCCTTTTTTGTGTTCCTTCTTTTTTCGTGTGTGCGGGATTTTTTATCCCTGTCCTCAGATAGTATAAAATATAACGAACCAAAAGAGAAACAAAAGATTTTTGCAAGTGTGATAAAAAACGTTTATAACTCCGGCGTTCTATGGTATACTGATGATATAAATCAGAGAAGGGAGAAGCCCCAGCCATGAACGACCATCAGCTGCTGTGTTTTTTGACCGTGCAGCGCACACTGAACTTTACCGCCGCCGCAAAGGAGCTGTACTGCACCCAACCCGCACTCAGCTACCAGATCCGCAGTCTGGAAAAAGAGCTGGATCTGACGCTGTTCGAGCGCAGCACCACCCGTGTGGTGCTGACGGCGGCAGGCCGCGCCTTTGTGCCTCACGCAGAGCAGCTGTACCGGGGCATCCTGAACGCCCGCACCGCGCTGAAGGGCTTTTCTGCCGGGCACACCCTCACCCTGCGCCTGCCGCCGGTGCTGCTGCAGCACGACCCCATCTACCCGGTGCTGATGGAGCGGCTGCACACTGCGCTACCCGGGCACGAGTTCCGGGTGGACACCTCCCCGTCGCGGATGAACGCCCATCTGATGCTCTGCACTGAGGCGGACGCCGCCGTGGTCCTGCCCTTCGGGTCGGCGCAGCCGGAGGTGGAGCGTACCCCCATCATGCACAACACCTTTTATCTGACGCTTGCGCCGGAACATCCGCTTTACCCCCGCGAGAGCCTGCAGCTGGCAGACCTTGCGGGTCAGCGGGTGTACTACGAGCCGCTGTATCAGGAGATCGTGGACTATGCAAGCGTCCAGCCCGGAATGCCGTTTTCCACCATGGAATGGCGCAGCGTGGAAAACTATGCCCATGTCTACACCGAGCTGCTGGCCGGGCGCGGGATGTTTTTATTCCCCATGCGATACCCTGCCTACCCGGCAGCATGGTACCGGCAGGTACGGCTGCCCCTGCCGGACACCGTTCTGCTGACTTTGCGGGAAGATCCCGCCCGGAGATCGCCACCCTGCGCCGGGTGTTCACCGAGGTTTACGGGGAGAGGATAAAAGCATTGATCCCATAAAAAACGGAACGTCTGCAGCCGTTCCGGTTTTTTATCTCTCCCAGTTTTTTCTGGACACAAAACAGCCGCTCCGGGCGCACCCGGAGCGGCTGTTTTTGAAGGAGGTAACGAGGTAAATGAATAAGGAGATCTCCCAACGCTTATCCCAAGGTGCAGGCCCCGGACAGGCGCTCAGGCAAAGAAGGAGATGATGAGGGCTACCAGGAAGCCCACGCCGCCCACCAGCGTTTCCATGATGGTCCAGGTCTTGAGGGTGGTCTTTTCGTCCATGCCCACAAGGCTCTTCACCAGCCAGAAGCCGGAGTCGTTGAAGTGGGAGCAGACGGTGGAGCCGCCTGCAATGGCAGCGGTGACACAGGCCAGGTACAGCGGGCTCAGCGCGCTGAGGCCGGGCATGGCGGAGATGATGCCTGCTGCCATGGTCATAGCCACGGTAGCGGAACCCACCGAGATACGCACCAGAGCAGCCACGATGAAGGCCACCAGCACCAGCGGCAGGCTGGCGTTTGCCACGGCGTTGCCGATGACATCGCCCAGACCGGAGTTCTGCAGCATATAGCGCAGCACGCCGCCGCAGGCGGTGACCAGCAGGATCATACCGGTGGGCTCCAGAGACTTGGTCATGATCTTTTCCAGCTGGGCGTTGGTGTAGCCGTGACGGGTGCCCAGCAGGTACATAGCAGCGATGGTAGCCAGCAGCAGCGCCATGAAGGGCTCGCCGAGGAAGGCCAGAACGGGCTGGATGCCTGCCAGTGCGGGCACTACCTTTGCCACGGAGTTTGCAATGATGAGCAGCAGCGGGATCATGATGATGCCCACGATGGTGCCAAACTTGGGCAGCTTGCTCTCGTCAATGTCTGCCTGCTGTGCAACGTGCTCGGGGACTTCAACCATGTACTTTTTGCCGCAGATGCTGCCCCAGATGGGACCGGCGGCGATCATGGCAAAGATGCCGCAGAAGATGCCGACGAGGATGACCCAGCCAAGGTCAACGCCCAGCATGGTAGCCACCAGCACGGGGCCCGGCGTGGGCGGGATGAAGGCGTGGCCGACCGCCAGACCGGCCAGCAGGGGGATGACGTAGTACAGCACGGAGCGCTTGGTGCGCTTTGCCAGAGAGAAGGCCAGCGGGATGAGGATGATAAGTCCTGCATCAAAGAACACCGGCATGGCCACCACCAGACCCGTGATGCCCAGTGCCCACGCGGCCTTTTCGTCACCGAACTTTCGCACCATGGTCACAGCCAGCGTCTGTGCGCCGCCGGATTCTTCCAGAATGGCACCGAACATGGAGCCCAGACCCACAAGAAGGGCGATGCCCTTTAAGGTGTTGCCGATGCCCTCGTTCACCGAGCCGATGATGTCGGACAGGGGCATACCGGCCATCAGACCGATGCCTACCGCACCGATCAGGATGGAGATCATGGCGTGTACCTTGAACTTGATGATGAGAACGAGCAATAGGATCAGACCAGCCACGGCAGCAAAAACCAGCCGTGCCGCATCGGGCGTTGCAACTGCTGTCATAGAAATTTCCTCCGTTTCGTGATTTTTGGTTACACTTATCCAAGCCGTCCGGCAAAACCCGCCGGACAGTTTACTTTCTGTTGTTTGTGCGGAGAAGTTTACTCCATGTATGCACCCTTCATGGGGCTGACGGCGTGCTGAGAGTAGAGTTTCAGCAGACCCTTGGTGTACTTGGGAGCCTTGGGCTTCCAATTGGCGCGGCGCTCGGCGAGGATGGCGTCCATCTCTTCGGGGGTCTTGGGCTCGCCCTTCACGCCCACGATGGCCAGCTTGCGGTTATGCACGTCGATCTGGATCAGGTCATCCTGCTCCACCAGTGCGATGGGGCCGCCCACCGCAGCCTCCGGGCTGACATGGCCGATGACCGGGCCGCGGCTTGCGCCGGAGAAGCGGCCATCGGTAATCAGAGCTACGCTGGAAGCCAGCTTCGGGTCGGCGCAGATGGCTTCGCCGGTGTAGAACATCTCGGGCATACCGCTGCCGCGGGGGCCTTCGTAGCGGATGAAGATGGCGTCACCGGGCTTCACCTCACCGTGCAGCACAGCGGAGATGCACGCCTCCTCACTGTCGTAGGGCTTGGCGCGCAGGGTGGCTTCAAACATATTCTTGGGGCAGGCGGTGTGCTTGATGACGCAGCCTTCCGGGGCAAGGTTGCCCTTCAGGATGGCGATGCTGCCGTCGGTGCCCTTGGCGTTATCAAAGCTGTGGATGATGTCCTCGCGGCTGACCGGGCGGGCAAAACCGGCGGTCTTTTCCGCCAGAATGGCATCGCAGTGCTGGTAGAAGCCGTTCTTCTTCAGCTCCTCCAGATTCTCGCCCAGCGTCTTGCCGGTGACGGTCATTACGTCCAGATGCAGCATGGACTTAATCTCCTCCATCACGCGGGGCACGCCGCCTGCGTAGTAGAAGTACTGTGCGGGCCAATCGCCGGAGGGACGGATGTTCAGCAGGTAGTGTGCGCCGCGGTGCATCCGGTCGAAGGTGTCGGCGTCGATCTCGATACCGAACTCGTGGGCGATGGCGGGCAGGTGCATGGTGGCGTTGGTGGAGCCGGAGATGGCGGCGTGCACCATGATGGCGTTCTCAAAGCTCTTCTTGGTCACGATATCCTTGGCGGTGATGCCCTTCTTGACCAGCTCCATCAGTTGCTTGCCGGCATCGTAGGCGGCTTGCTTCAGCTCCGGGGCGGTGGCGGGCATCAGGGCGGTGCCCGGAAGCATCAGACCCAGTGCCTCGGCCATGATCTGCATGGTGGAAGCAGTGCCCATAAAGGAGCAGGCACCGCAGCTGGGGCAGGCGTTGTGCTTGTAGTAATCCAGCTGGCTGTTGGGGATGACGCCGGTCTTTTCCCATGCGTCGAACTTGCCGATCTGCTCCAGCGTCAGCAGCTCGTTGATGGCGCAGGCGGGGTCGTTGACCACATACTCCTTGGGCAGGGTGTGGGCTTCCATGACGCCGCCGGTGACCACGATGGCGCTCATGTCCTTCAAACGGCCGATGCTCATGAGCATGGCGGGCACGGACTTGTCGCAGCTGGCGATGAACACACCGCCGTCATAGACGCTGGCGTTGGCCTGTGCTTCCACCAGATTCACAATGGCGTCACGGTGGGGCAGCGAGTAGTTGATGCCGTCATGACCCTGTGCGATGCCATCGCACATATCGGTGGCAAAGTAGCGGGCAGCCTTGCCGCCGTTGTCGTTGACCGCCTGCACAGCCTCCTTGACGAACTGATCCAGATGGGCGCTGCCGGGGTGGCTGTCGCCGAAGGTGCTCTCCACCATGATCTGGGGCTTGGAAAGGTCCTCGACCTTCCAGCCCATACCCATTTTCAGGGGGTCGTTCTCGGGTGCTAAAGTGCGGACTTCCTGTGAACGCAACTCCATATTCATTACCTCCAAATACTGCTTGCTTCCGTCCTTTTTCTGCGGGACCTTTTTGTGGCTTTATTGTAAATCCGCAGACGTCTCTTTGCAAGTTGTCACGGGCATGTCCTACTTTTTGTGCAAAAACTCTGGGATACATCATGCACACTGCCCAAATCTGGGCGAATTTTGCCCAAAATCAGCCGTCAAAGCGGCTTTTGAGAAAAAAGAGAAGAAAAAGTCATCTGACGATTTTGGAAAGAACCCTCTCAGTCAAAGCCTTTCCGGCAGCGCCGCGCTTTCGTAGAAAGCGGCGCTGCAGCTGCCGCTTCCCTTCACGACCCCACCCGTGAAAATGCAATGCCGGAGCGTCCGCAGACGCTCCGGCATTGCTCTATAAAAAATATTTTTCCGCTGATTATGCGCAGAGCAAAGCGGAGCGCATTTTCAATCAGTTTTGTGTATCAATTGACATACGCCGCCATGCCGATGGTGCCGTCGTCGGGGTCCTCGCCATCGTAGACCTTTTTGATGTAGCTGCGGTTGAAGTTCAGGTGCATCACCATGGCGGCTTTTGCGCCGATGGGGTCGTGGTTGGCAATGGCCTCGGTGATCATGCGGTGGGTCATGATGGTCTCGTCGATGAGCTTTTTGTGGGTGACGTTCACGAACATCATCACCGCCGTGTCGATGACCGGGATCAGCTGCCCCACCACCAGATTTTTGCTGCTTTCGGCGATGCAGGTGTGGAAGGCGATGTCGTCCTCGATGTAGCGGTCGCCCTCGTGGATCTTGGTCTCCACCCGCTCGCAGAGCCGCCGCAGTCGCTCGATATCCTCCGGGGTGGCGTTCTGTGCGGCCATTTCCGCAATGCCCGGCTCCAGCAGCAGACGGACGTTCACCAGATCAAAAGCCAGCGCGTTCTTGTCCTGCACGCTGCGCAGGTTCAGCGGGTCGGAAAGCCCCTTGACCGTGGTCACCACATAGGTGCCGGAGCCCTGCCGCACCTCCACGATGCCCTTGCTGGACAGCAGCTTGACCGCTTCGCGGATGGTGCTGCGCCCCACCCGGAACTTTTCGCCCAGCGCAAACTCGTTGGGCAGCTTTGCGCCCGGCTCCAGCGCTTCGTCCAGAATATAATGGTAGATCTGATCCTCCACCTGCTCGGCCAGCAGCTTGTTTTTCAGGTGTGAAAATTCGCTCATGGAAGCTTCCTCCGCGCCCTGCGCATCTGATGGTTTGGTTACCCGCACACGCTGCCGTCCGGGGCAAAGAACTGAACGTGCTTTTGCCACTGGGTGGGGCTGATGGTGCGGCGGTAGCAGTCGGCCAGTGCCTCTACCACAGCCTCCGGGGCAAGGGAGGCGCAGCCCGGGCAGTCCAGCACCAGAATGCGGAACCATGCGTCAAAAAGATGCTCGGTGTAGTGGGTGTCCCATGCGCCGCAGCGGGCGTAGAAGCCCAGACGCCGCACGGCCATGGCGGCGTCCTCGGCCTTTTCCGGCATTTCGGCTTCAATAAGGATCGCTTCGGCATCGCCCTCCTGGGCGGGCAGCTGTGCCAGCAGCTGCGCCCCGATGCCGTGGGCGCGGTAGGCGGGCACTACGGCAAAATAATCCAGCTGGCTCACCCGGCAGCCCTCCGGCCGCACCATCAAAAGATAAGCCGCCAGCGTGTCGCCGTCAAACACGCCCCATGTGTGGGCGGTGCCCTCTGCTTCGCTGGTCAGGATCATGCTCAGGGGCTTCAGCTCCCCGGCGGGGAAATCCCGGCGCATCTCGTTCAGATACACCTCGGTCAGCTCAGGGCCGGTGAGCAGCCGCCATGTGAAGGTCTTGGTACACATACGATAAAGATCCCTTTCCGATGCCGCTTTGCACAGCATCACGTTTTTTGCCTTGTCCAGTATAGCATACCGGATGTTTTACCGAAAGTCAATCTGTGCACCTTTTCGGGCGGCAGCGCCGCCGGTTTTGCCGAGGGGCTTGCATCCGGGCGCAGAATCGGGTACTATACAGGTAACAGAATTTTTCCCCTCCGGCGCTGCCGGAAGGGCAAGGATAAAAAGGAGACTTGTACTATGGAATGGACCGATATCCGCCTGACCGTGGCCAAGGCTGATGCCGAAAACGCCGAAGCCGTTGCCACCCTGATCGCCGAGGGCGGCATTTACATCGAGGATTACAGCGACATTGAGCAGCAGGTTGCCGAGATCGCCCATGTGGACCTGATCGAGCAGGAGCTGCTGGACAAGCCCCGGGATACCGTGATCATCCATCTGTATCTGGAGCCGGGCGCTTCTCAGGTGGAGACGCTGGCGCTCATCGCCGCCCGCATGGAAGCCGCCGGCATCCCCTACACCGTGGAGACCGAGGGCGTGGAGCAGGAGGACTGGCAGAACGGCTGGCGCAAATACTACCACCCCATGGAGATCGGCAGCCGTCTGGCTGTGGTGCCCTCGTGGCAGCAGTACGATACCGACCGGGTAAAGCTGATCCTTGACCCCGGCCTTGCCTTCGGCACCGGCGGTCACGAGACCACCAGCCTCTGCCTTGAAGCGCTGGACGAGCAGGTGCGCGGCGGCGAGCGGGTGCTGGATATCGGCACCGGCAGCGGCATCCTTGCCATTGCCGCCCTCAAGCTGGGCGCTGCCAGCGCCGAGGGTGTGGACATCGACCCCGTGGCGGTGCGTACCGCCGGGGAGAATGCTGCGCTGAACGGCGTGCAGGATAAGCTGACCGTGCTGGTGGGTGATCTATCCGATAAGGCCAGCGGCACCTATGATATCATCACCGCCAACATCGTGGCCAACGCCATCCTCAGCCTTGCACCCGCCGTGCCCGGCTTGATGGCCGAGGGTGCCACCTTTATTGCCAGCGGCATCATCGACAGCCGCAAGGACGAAGTGATCGCCGGGCTGAAAAAGGCCGGCCTCGCCGTGGCAGAAGTCAAGGAAAAGCGCGGCTGGGAGTGCATCGTCTGCAAAAAGGCCTGAGATTCAAATATTATAAGAAGGAGCGCACAGTATGCCGCACCGCTACTTTACCACCGAGATCTCTGACGGCACCGCCACCCTGCGGGGTGCGGACGCCCATCACCTTGCCCGGGTGATGCGGGCAAAGCCGGGGGATACCGTCATCCTCTGCGACGGCAACGCCGTGGAGTACACCGCCACCATCACCGGCTTTGGGGAGGACAGGGTGGATTTTGCCGTAGAGCTGGGCTATCCCAGCGCCGCCGAGCCCACCGTGGAGGTGACGTTGCTGGCGGGCTACCCCAAGCAGGACAAACTGGAACAGATCATCAAGCACGGGGTGGAGCTGGGCGCTGCCCACATCGTACCCTTCTTCAGCCGCTACTGCGTGGCTGCGCCCAAAAAAGAGGAGCAGAAGAACGAGCGCTACAACCGCATTGCGCTGGAAGCCGCCAAGCAGTGCGGCCGGGGCGTTCTGCCGGACGTAGCCCTGCCGCTGCCGAACTTTGGGGCGGTGTGCCGCAGCTTTGCCCAGTACGATCTGGTGCTGTTCTGCTACGAGTGCGGCGGCGCACCCCTGCGTCAGCTGCTGGCGGAGGCAAAGCCCGCCGATGGGCAAAAGCTGCGCCTTGCCATCGTGACCGGCGCCGAGGGCGGCTTTGCCGCCGAGGAGGCCGAAATGGCCGCCAAGGCCGGGGCAAAAAACGGTGGGCCTTGCCCCCCGCATCCTCCGCTGCGAGACCGCCCCGCTGGCGGTGCTCTCCGCCGTCATGACCCTGACGGGGAATCTGGAGTAAGACGCTTGACGATTTAAATGGTCTCCGCTTTGCTCTGACCATCTTCAGCGGAATAATTATTTAAAATTGGCACCCCGGGAAAATCTGCGGATTTTCCCGGGGTGCTTTTTCACGGAAGGGGGTCGTAAAGAAAAACGACAGCTATAACAAAAAAGAGCGAAAGAGGCTGCTGCACAGGATTTTGTGCAACAGCCTTTTATTATTTTGCATTATATTACGTTTTGTAAAGCATTTTCAGCCGTTTTCCCCAGCATCCGGGTGGGCATCGGTGTCCAGCAGAGCCTGTTTTACCTTGAGCAGGTTCTGGGGGCTTACCGAGAAGCTGCGCAGACCGAGGTGCAGGTACTGCGCCGTGTTGGCGGGGTTGCCCACGGCAAGGCCGCAGATGGTCACCGGGACGTGGTGCGCACCCGCGGCATCCATCACCATGGTGATCAGCTTTTTCATGGCCGGGCTGGCGGGGCGGTAGTAGTGCTCCGCGCTGGCAAGCTCCCGGTCGGCGGCGTGGGTGTACTGGGTCAGGTCGTTGGTGCCGATGACCAGAAAATCGCAGCCGTGGGCTACAAAGTCCTCCACGGTCAGGCAGGCGGCGGGGATGCTCAGCATCACGCCGAACTGGGTGTTTTCGTTAAAGGGCACGCCCCGCTCCCGCAGGCTCTGGCGGCAGTGCTCCACGATGCTCATGGCAGCGTCCCAGTCCTCTACATCGGTCACCATGGGGAACATCACCCGCAGCGGCCCCCGGGCGGCGGCGCGCAGCAAGGCGCAGATCTGGGTCTGGAACTGCTGGGGCTGGCGCAGGCTGTTGCGGATGCCGCGCAGGCCAAGCTTGGAGGACTGCGGCCCCTGATTGGCATCGGCCACGGTGCGGTCGGAGCCAAAGTCGAAGGTACGCACGGTCACCGGGCAGCCGTTTGCGGCGGCCAGACAAGAGCAGTAGAAGAAATACTGCTCCTGCTCGTCCAGAATGCGCCCGGGCAGCATCATGTAGCCGCTGCGCAGCAGCCCAACGCCCTTTGCGCCGGACTGCATGGCGGTGTCGATATCCTCCGGGCCGAAGCAGTTGGCCAGCAGCTCAAAGGGTTCGCCGTCCCGCGTTTCGTCCGGCAGGCTGTGCAGCTGCTTCATCTCCGCGTCCTCGCGCTGGAGCTGGCAGATGCTGGCCTCCGCCTGCTGGCGGGCGACGGCATCCGGGTCAAGGATGCAGTTGCCGTTGGTTGCGTCCAGAATGACGGTGCGGCCGTCGCAGTCGTCCAGAAAATCCTTGCCCACCTGCACGATGCCCGGGATGTTCATTGCCCGGGCAATGATGGCGGCATGGCTCTGGCCGCTGCCCTCGGCGGTGATGACGCCCAAGATCATGCCGGAGGGCACACTGAACAGGTCGGTGGGCATCAGCCGGTCGGCGGCAAGGATCACCGGATGATCCAGCGCCAGCCACACACGGGGGCGGTTGGTCAGGATGTTGATCACCCGGCGGGTGGCGTCCAGAATATCCACGCTGCGCAGCTGCATATAGGGGTTATCCTTCATGTTGGCAAGCTGGTCGGCGTAGCGCTGCCCCACCTGATGCATCGCCGCCGAGGCGCTGATGCCCGCATTGATGCAAAAGCGCACCTCGTTCATCATGCCCTCGTCGTCCAGCATCATGCTCTGGAACAAAAAGATGGCCTGCTCGGTGGGGGCGGCGCGCTCCGCCATGGAGTCCAGTTCATTCTGCGCCGTGTGCACGGCGTTTGCCAGCAGCCGCAGTTCCCGCTCCGGGTTGAAAGGGCCGTGGCTGAAGGTCTCCACATGGTGCTCCAGACGGCTCACCTGACCCAGCACCAGCCCCGGGGATGCGGATACGCCTTTATAAACCTTCATCTTCTGTCACCTCCGGCAAAGCCGGTGCGGTCAAAGTGCGCCACACCAGCGCCTGTAAGAATGTATTGGGCAGCAAAGCGGCCAGCGCCGCCTGCCCGGCGGTGCTGCTGCCCGTGAACAGCGGGGCAAAGCTTTCCATACGCTCTTTGTCGCACGCGGCCAGAAACGCCTCGGCCAGCGTCCGGGTGGTGTAGAAATGGGTGGGGTCTACCCCGGCGTCCTCGGCGGCGGCTTCCAGCGGGGCAAGCTGGGCGTCCTTCATCCGTGCCAGCAGTAAAGCGGCATCGGCGGTCAGGGTGACAGGGTACTTCTCCCGCACTTCCTTCTGCACGGCGTCAAAGGCTGCGCGGAAGGCTTCGGCATCGGCGCTGCTGTCCGCACCGCTGTCCACCGCGTAGGCGCAGCCCCGGATGCGGCCAAAGGCGCGCAGGGTGTCGTAGTAGCCCAGCTCCATGTTGCGCTTGGCGGTGTCGGGGTCGAAGTGCAGGATATCGCCCAGCTCCCAGTAGCTGCGGATCATGGTGGTGGGCAGGCCGGTCAGGTTCGGGCGGGTGATGCCCACGCCCTCAAGATCCACACAGACCAGTTCCTCTGCGCCCATGGTCTTGGCAAGGCCGGTGGGCATATTATCGCTGTACCCGCCGTCCAAAAACTTTACCCCGTCGATCTGCCGCGCCCGCAATGCGGGGAAGCAGGCCGCCGAAGCCATCAGGTAGTCCCGCACCTGCCCGGCAGGGATATCCTCCAGCGTCAGCTCCCGGGGGCGCAGCCCGCGCTGCTCCACCGTCACGATGCCGAACCGGATGGGCGCTGCCCGCAGCGCATCCTCGTCCAGCACCCGCTCCACGATCTCCTCCAGCGGGGTCACATCCATGCCGCCTTCCTTTACCACCCGGCGCAGAAACTGGTGCAGGGCGGAAAGGTCGGCGTTTTCCTCCGGCAGCTCCATCACATCCCGACTGCGGATGGTCAGCCACATATCCCGGGCAGTCTCGTACAGATCCAGCACGAACATTGCACCGTTCAAGCCGCCCACGCTGGTGCCGGTGATGATCTGCGGGTGCCAGTCCAGCTCCATCAAAGCCCGCCAGACGCCTACCTGATAGCTGCCGCGCGCACCGCCGCCTGCCAGCACCAGCGCCTTTTGCGTGGGTTCTCTGCGTTCCATATCAAGCCCTCCCGTGCACGTTCCCGGTATTTTCTAAAATTGTTATAATTATACCATACTTTCAGGTAAAATTCTCCCGATTTTTCAGAGATCATGCCTTTTTTCCTGTGAAAGTTTCGTGCTATACTAACCGGAGATGAGTATAAAAGCGGCCCGGAGGGCGCACAACAGGAGGAACGTATGCACTGCAAACAATGGATCTTTGATATGGACGGCACCCTGACCGACAGCATGGTGGTGGTATGGGAGGGCGCCCCGGAGGCGCTGCTGGCACGCTTTGGCCGCACCCCGAAGGCAGACCTGCACGAGACCCTGCTGACCATGGGCATGGAGGACGGCGCACAGTACCTCATCCGGGAGTATGCGCTGCCGCTGGACAGGAACGGCTATCTGGACGTGATGCGCGAGGTGATCGCCCAGTTGTACGAGAAGGTGGAACTGAAGCCCGGCGTGCGGGACACCCTTGCCCGGCTGCGGGCCGAGGGCGCACGGATGTGCGTTTGCTCCAACACATGGAGCAGCCAGTGCCGCACCGTTCTGACCCGCCTTGGCATCGACGAATACTTTGATTTTTACATTGAGGCGCGGGGTGCTATGAGCAAGAGCAGCCCCGCTCCCTTTATGGAAGCGCTGCACCGCCTTGGCGGCACGGAGCCCGCCGGGTGCGCCGTGTGCGAGGACGCGCTCTACGCTGCCCAGACCGCCCACGACGCCGGCTTCTATCTGGTGGGCATTCAGGACACCACCAGCGCCGCCGACGCCCCCGCTTTGCGCCGCATCTGCGACCAGTTCCTGCCGGACTGGACTGCACTGGACTGGGCGCAGGCGTAAGGTTTCACAAAACTGCCACAGTGCGGCGCTCTTGTAATCCGGGCGCCGCAGGAGTATTATAATAATAATACTCAAATTCTGTCGTCAAAAAAGGAGGCCCTGCCATGACGAACCCTCTCGTCAGCATCATTGTGCCCGTGTACAACGCCCAGAAGGGGCTTTCCCGCTGTCTGGAAAGCATTTGCAGCCAGACCTATCAGGAGTTGGAGATCATCGTGCTGAATGATGGCTCTACGGATGACAGCCTTGCCATCTGTGAGCAGTTCCGGGCCAAGGACCCCCGCATCGTGGTGGTGGATAAGGAGAACGAGGGCGTTTCCCGCACGCGGAATGCCGGGCTTACCCTTGCGCAGGGCGACTATATCCAGTTTGTGGACAGTGATGACGCACTGGACCCTGATTACACCCAGAACCTTGTGCAGGCTGCCTTGGAGCACAACGCCGACCTTGTGATCGCCCCATACTGGATGGTGATCCCTTCCAACTCCAGCAAGACCGGGCACGCGCTGGAAACGCTGCAGACCTCCCTTGGCATCGAGCCGGAAGCCCCCAAGACCGAGGTGCACAAGTACGGCTTTCTGCCGCAGGGCGTTTACAGCCGGGAGGACTACGCCCGCCGCCTGATGCAGCAGCCCGCCTCCTTTTACTACGGTGTGCTGTGGAACAAGCTTTACCGCCGGGAGATCATTGCACAAAACCAGCTGGGCTTTGCGCCCGATGTGCACTGGGCCGAGGATCTGATCTTCAACATGGGGTATCTCGAGCACGCACAGGTGTTCGTTTCCATCCCCGAGGCCGGATATCATTATATCCAGAACCCCAAAAGCCTCTGCCATACCCAGATCGACCTGCGCGGCATCGTAGAGAACAAGACACAGATTTTTCAGCTGTTCAAGGAGGTGTACACCCGCCTTGGGCTGTACGAGGAGCTGCAGCCCCAGATCTACAAATTCCTGTTCGCCTTTTCGGAGAGCGGGGTACCCTCGGACAGCCTGCAGGGTGCTTTGCTGGATGCAATGTCCCGCCTGAACGATGCCTCTGTCCAGCCCGAGCCCTCCCGCAAAAAGCCCCGCCGCAAGCCCCAAAAGCACGCCCGCCGCAAAAAGGCCCCGGCATAAGGAAGAATAAATCATTAAGCAAAAAGGTCGCTGCACGAATGTGCAGCGACTTTTTACTTTTTACCCTACCCGGGCGCAGAAGGCCTCCCGGACGACGGCTTCCCGTCCGCGGGGGATGGGGATGCGCGCCCCGCTGCGCATCCGTACCTCGCCGGGTGCCAGCAGCTGCACCGCCTCCAGATTGACCACATAGGAGCGGTGCGGCTGCACGAAGCGGCCGTCCGCAAGCAGCGGCTGCGCCACGGCGGAAAAGGGCACCCGCAGCGAGAGGGAGGCTACATCCTCCCCGGTGGTCAGGTGGAAGTGCACGATATGATGGGTGCATTCCAGATATTCGATCTCGGCATAGGCCAGCGCCCGCACACCGTCGGCGGTGGTCACGGTAAGGGTGGGGCCGTATTCCGGCTCCACCGCCCGCTTGAGCAGGGCAGAAACTTCCGGCTGGTGCACCGGCTGCAGCAGATACTGCATGGCGTCCACCCGGTAGGCGCTGTATGCGTGCGCCGGGGTGCGGGCCACAAAAGCCAGCGGCGCGCGGCGGCCCCGGCGGCGCAGCTCTGCCGCCGCCGTAAGCCCTTCGGGCCGGGCTACCGCCGCAAGCTCAATGAGGTACAGCTCGTACCGCAGCCCGGCGGCATCCTGCTGCAAAAGCGCTTCCGGGCTTTGCAGCTGCTCCACGATGCAGGCGTCCTCCCGCCGGGCGAAGAACTCCATGCACTGGTGCTCCAGCCTGCTGCGCAGCGCCCCGTCCGGGCTGCAGATCGCAATGTGAAAGATCATGGTTTGGTTTCCTTTGCGGAAAAATCATCTTAAATCAAGCAATTCCGGGCAGACTGCGGTCTGCCCGGAATTGCATTTTTACGGCAAGAGTCAGGACGGCAAGCGGCAGCTGACTTTTGTTCTTTTTAGCATTAGCAGCCGATGGCGGCGCACTTCTCGGCCAGCCATGCGCGCTCGTCCTCGGTCAGGCGGGGTGCCAGCTGCTCGAACACCTTGCGGTGGTAATCGTTCAGCCAAGCGACCTGCTCCTTGTCCAGCACGCCGGGCACGATGGGAGAGGTAGCGATGGGCACAAAGGTGAGGGGACGGAAGGCAAGGAAGGTACCGTACTGGTTGTCGGCCTTGTGGTAGCACTCGATCTCGTTCTCGATGCGGATGCCCACCTCGCCGGCCTCGTACACGCCGGGCTCGTCGGTGACGATCATACCCGGGCGCATCAGGGTGGTGTTGCGGCCGTTCAAAGCGTGGGGGCCCTCATGGACGTTGCCCACAAAGCTGACGCTGTGGCCGGTGCCGCAGCGGTAGTTGATGAGGTGACGCCACAGCGGCTCGCGGGCGATGGTGTCCAGCATGTGGCAGTCGCAGTAATCCAGCCAGACGGCCTTGGCGATGTCGATGTGGCACTGCAGCGTCCAGGTATAGAACAGCCGCTCGTCCTCGGTCAGCTCGCCCAGCGGGTAGGTGCGGGTGATGTCAGTGGTGCCGTCCAGATAGGTAGCACCGCTGTCCACCAGCAAAAAGCCCTTGCGCTGCAGAACGGCGTGATCCTCCGGGGTGGCGTGGTAGTGCATCATGGCTGCGTTGCCGCCGTAGGCTGCAATGGTGCCAAAGCTCTCCACAAGGAACTTGTCGTCTGCGCTGCGGTACTTGTGCAGGATCTCGTCCACGGTCAGCTCGGTCAGCTGTTCGCCGGAAGCCAGACGGTTTTCCAGTTCGATCTGGAACCGCACCATGGCCACGGCGTCCCGCAGATGGGACTCGCGCAGGTGTGCCAGCTCCACCTCGTTCTTCACGCCCTTCATAGCCAGCAGGGGGTCGGCGGCGTCCTTCACGGTCAGGGCGGGGTTGTTTTCCAGCACCTGATACACGGCATAGTTCACGGTAGCGCTCTCTGCCAGCACGGTCTGGGGCTCGGTCTCGGCGGCCATCCCGTCCAGAATGCTGTCGTAGTCGGCCAGCGTCACGCCGTTGGCTTCCAGCTCTGCCTTAGCCTCCGGGGTGACCCGCGCCTGATCGATGAACAGCACGGCGCGGTCCGGGGTGACATAGCAGTAGGCCATGGCGTAGGGGGTGCACTCGATATCCATGGCGCGCAGGTTCAGAAGCCATGCCAGATTATCCAGCTTGCCCACCAGCTGGGCGGTGCAGCCCTGCTCCTTCAGTTTGCCGCGCAGCTGCTCCAGCTTTTCCGCCGGGGAGAAGCCAGCGTACTCCTTGGGCAGGATCCATGCCGGGGTAGCCGGGCGGGCGGGGCGGCCCTCCACCCACAGCTCATCCTCCAAGAACAGGGTCTTGATGCTGCCGTGCTTGGGCTCCAGTTCCTTTTTCAGGTTGTTGACCAGTGCACAGTTGGCGGTCAGGCCGCACAGACCCAGCGTGCCGCCCTCGGGCAGCACCTTGCCGCAGTATTCCTCGGCGGTGGGCACGCCCGGCTCGCCCATGCGCATCAGCTGGATCTCAGTACCGGCGATCTCTTTCTCTGCCTGCACAAAGTACCGGCCGTCTGCCCAGACGGCGCTCTCGGTCATGGTGACCACAAAGTTGGAGTTTTCGCCGTGGAAGCCGGAGAAGTAGGTCAGGGAGGTGTAGTGGTCGGGCAGATACTCGCTGGAATGCGGGTCGCCCACCGGGATCAGATAGACATCCACGCCGTTTGCCTTCATAGCGGCACGCAGCGCGGCCAGACGCTCGGGAACTGTGTTCATACTCATAACAAAAGCCCTCTTTCTGTCATTTGCCGGAAAAACGTCCGGCGGCGATGGTTTGCTGCTGCTATTGTATCATTCTGCGGGGAAGAATGCAATGCGGGGGCAAAACTCCCCCCAAAACGCCGTCAATTTGCAAAAAAAGTTACAATTTTTTCTTGAAAAAGGCCGGTTTTCCATTGACAGGGTTGTTATAATAGAGGTGTAGTATTTTTGGGTCAGCACTCTGCGGCCCTTTGCGCTAACAATTGCGAATATTGCGATAAAAAGAAAGAGGCATTTGGAACATGACTAAAATCGATATCTTCTCCGGCTTCCTTGGCGCCGGCAAAACCACTCTGATCAAAAAGCTGATCACCGAGGCCTTTGCAGGCCAGCAGGTGGTGCTGATCGAGAACGAGTTCGGCGAGATCGGCATTGACGGCGGTTTCCTGAAGGAAAGCGGCATTCAGATCAACGAGCTGAACGCCGGCTGCATCTGCTGCTCTCTGGTGGGCGATTTCCGCACCGCTCTGCAGCAGGTGGTGGAGCAGTACCACCCCGACCGCATCGTCATCGAGCCGTCCGGCGTGGGCAAGCTGAGCGATGTGACCCGCGCCGTGGAGGGCGTGGCTGAGCATCTGGACGTGCAGTTGAACAGCTTTGTCACCGTGGCCGATGTGAACAAGGTCAAGATGTATATGAAGAACTTCGGCGAGTTCTACGATGACCAGATCAGCCATGCAAGCTGTATCCTGCTCAGCCGCACCCAGACCGCCAGCGAGGAAAAGATCGCCGCTGCCGTGGCAATGCTGCGGGAAAAGAACCCCACTGCCACCATCGTGACCACCGCATGGGATCACCTGACCGGTGAGCAGATTTTGAAGGCCATGTCCACCAAGGACGACTTCAAGGCCGAACTGATCGCCATGGCTGCCAAGGCAAACGAGGAGCACGCCCACGAGGACGAGGAAGAAGAGCACGAGCATCACCATCATCACGACGATGAGAACGGTGTGTGCAGCTGCGGCCATCATCATGACCACGATGACGATGATGACGACGAGGATGAGCACGAGCATCATCATCACGACCATGACGAGCACGATCATGATGACCATTGCTGCTGCGGCCACCACCACGATCATGACGATGATGACGACGAGCACGAGCATGAGCATCACCATGACCATGACCATGACGAGCATGACCACGACCACGAGGAGCACGAGCATCACCACGACCATGACGGTCATTGCTGCTGCGGTCATCATCATCACGACCACCACGCTGATGAAGTGTTCACCAGCTGGGGCGTGGAGACGGCCCGCAAGTTCACCAAGGCCGAGGTGGAGCACGCCCTCACCGAGCTGGATACCGGCAATTACGGCATGATCCTGCGCAGCAAGGGCATCGTGGACGGCGGCGCAGACGGCTGGCTGGAGTTCGACTATGTGCCCGGCGAGTGGGAAGTGCGCAGCCGCAGCGCAGACGTGGGCGGCAAGCTGGTGGTCATCGGCTCCAAGCTGAACGAGACCGCCATCGCCCAGCTGTTCGGCTGCTGAGAACCCCATTATTGAGAGAAGGAGCAACCATTTATTATGGCAAAAGAGATCCCGGTCTACCTGTTTGTGGGCTTTCTGGAAAGCGGCAAGACCAAGTTTATTCAGGAGACCTTTGAAGACCCCAATTTCGACTCCGGCGACAAGACCCTGCTGCTGATCTGCGAGGAGGGCGAAGAGGAGTATAACGAGAAAAAGTTCGCCTTCCCCGGCGTGACCGTGAAGGTGCTGGAGGATAAGTCTGAACTGAACCCCCAGAACCTTGCAAAGCTGGGCAAGGAAGCAGACGCAGGCCGCGTGGTCATCGAGTACAACGGCATGTGGCTGCTGCAGGATTTAGCGGATGCCCTGCCCGAGAACTGGCTGGTGTACCAGTGCATTGCCACTGCCGACGGCACCACCGCCCTGACCTACGCCCGCGACAACTCCATGCGCAGCCTGATGCTGGACAAGATCGCCCGCAGCGAGCTGATCGTATTCAACCGCGCCGAAGCCGTGAACAACGACGACGCCCGGCAGGAGCTGCACAAGCTGGTGCGGCAGGCCTCCCGTAAGTGCGATATCGCCTACGAGTTCAAGGACGGCAGCGTAGCCTACGACGATATCCCCGACCCGCTGCCCTTTGATATCAACGCCGACCCCATCGACATCCCGGATGACGATTTCGGCATCTGGTACATGGACTGTCAGGATGAGCCCCAGAAGTACACCGGCAAGACGGTGCGCTTTCTGGCACAGGTCTGCCAGACCAACCGCGCCGGCAAAAACAGCTTTGTGCCCGGCCGCTTTGCCATGACCTGCTGCGTGCAGGACATCCAGTTCGTGGGCTTCCCGTGCAGCTACGATGGTTACAAGGCGCTGGAACAGCGCGCTTGGGTGCGGGTGACCGCAAAGGTGGGGTACAAGTTCCACAACATCTACCGGGGCAAAGGCCCGGTGCTGACCGCCGTGTCGGTAGAGCCCGCCGAAAAGCCCCTGGAAGAGGTCGTAACGTTCTCTTAACGTTTCTGTATTACAAGGAGGTTCTGGTATGAAAACTCTGTTCCGTATTCTTGGCACGGCTGCTGCCGTGGCCGTCACCGGCGCTGCCATCGTGGTGCTGGACAAGATCCTGAACCAGAAAGACCCGCTCCATGTGGAGGAGGTCGAGTTCCCGGAGGAAGCCGAAAAGGACGCCGAGGAGGCCGAAAAGACCGCCGATGCCTACGCGGAAGCCGAAGCCAAGGAAGAAGCAAAGGCTGCCGATGCCGCCGCAGAAGCTGCCGAAGAAACCGCACCGGAAGCCCCTGCTGAGAACGCACCCCAGACCCAGCCGGAGACCGCCGAAGAGCGCCCTGTGTACGACCCCGAAGCCCCGAACGCCAACCCCGTAGAGGCCGGCCCCGCTGTTGCCCCCAAGGACGAGAACGGCAAGATCGACGTCACCAAGATCGCCGATGCCAACGACTTCGGCGACTGGGAAGAGCAGGGCTGCAAGGGCTGAGAAAACAGCATGATCCCCGCATAGACGCGGATATCAGCTCCCCCGAAAGGGGGAGCTTTTTTGTGCTTGCAAAATGCCGCGCAGTTCACTATACTGGAAGAAAAAACACCGATGGAGGGCAGCACCATGGCATACACCGATGATTGGGAAAGCTTGATGAACGGCGTGTTCGGCGCGGGCGGCAAACTGAAGTTCGGCGGCGCGCAGCCGCAGCCGGAAAAGCTGCAGCCCGAAAAACCGGCGGGCAGCGGCCTGCCGGACCTGAACGCGGCGCTGCTGGAACAGCAAAAGCAGCTGGACGAATTGCTGAAGCAGCAGAACGCCCGGCTGAAGGCGCAGGATGCAGGGGTGCAGACGGCGCTGGAGGACAGCCGCCAGATGCTGCGGGATATGGAAGCGGACGGCCTGCTGGCCAAGGGCACGGCAGACACAAAGCCGGAGCAGCTGGGCAGCTTTGAAGGCCTTGCCGCTGAGGTAAAAAAGACCGTCCTCGGGCAGGACACTTTTGTGGACAGCGTGGTGCGGGCAATGCGCCGCCCCTTTGTGCTGGGCACCGAGGGCGCAGCCGCCCGCAACGTGATCCTGCTGTGGGGCGCTCCGGGCACGGGGCGGCACTTTGCACTGGCCGAGACTGCCCGCATCATGGCAGCGCGGGGGCTTTTGCAGAGCGACCGGATGGCGGTGATAGACCTTGCACTCTACCCCGACCCCGGCGCGGAAAAGCTGTTTTTGCAGGACCTTTACGCCGCCCTGCACGCCCCGGGCGAGATCGTGGTGTTTGAGCACTACGAGAGCTGCCACCCCGGCTTTCTGCGCATCCTCTCCGACCTTGCGGTCAAGGGCAGTGCGCCCTTGTCCAGCCGGTATCTGGTGAACAAAGAGGGCATTCTGGTGGAAGCCGGTACAGCGCTTGCCCCCGGCGCAGTGAGCCGCATCGACCCCTGCGGCAAGTACCTGATCTTCTTCTCCCGCAAGGGATGGGAGGCGCTGGCAGATAAATTCGGCGCGTCCTTTGTGGCGGCGGTAGGGGATGTGTGCCAGACCGCCCCCTTCACCCCGGAAGCATTGGCTGCACTGGCGGCGCAGCAGCTGAACGCGCTGGCGCAGCGGGTGCACAGCCGTCTGGGACTGACCCTTGCCGCCGGGGCAGAGGTGCGGGACTATGTGGCGGCGCAGTGCTCCAAGGAAAAGGGCGCAGAGGGGCTGGCAGATTGCTGCGAGCGCATCTTCCGGGCTCTGAGCGAGTACTGCTTACAGACCGATGCAAAACTTTCCGGCACGGTGGCGCTGACCGCCGCGCCCGAGGGGCTGCAATTTGCGCTGAACGGTGCCGCCCCGGCAGACCTGTTCAGCCTGCTTCCGACGGCCTACACCGGCGCGGTGGAGCAGATCCGCGCCGAGCTGGATGCGCTGGTGGGGCTTGCCCCGGTCAAGGAGTATGTGTTCGGTCTGGCAGACAATTTACAGGTGCAGCAGCGCCGCGCAGCGGCGGGCTTCAAGACCGCAAGCCTGTCCATGCACATGATCTTTACCGGCAACCCCGGCACCGGCAAGACCACCATTGCCCGGCTGGTGGCAAAGTACCTCAAGGCCATCGGCGCGCTGGGGGGCGGGCAGCTGGTGGAGGTGACCCGCGCCGACCTTGTGGGGCGCTACACCGGCCACACTGCCCCGCTGACCAACAGCGTCATCGAGAGCGCACTGGGGGGCGTTTTGTTCATTGACGAGGCATACAGCCTGTACCGCGGCCAGCAGGACAGCTTTGGGCTGGAAGCCATCGACACCCTTGTAAAGGGCATGGAGGATCACCGGGACGAGCTGGTGGTCATCCTTGCGGGCTACACCAAGGAGATGGAGGTGTTCCTCACCGCCAACAGCGGCCTTGCCAGCCGCTTCCCCAACAAGATCGAGTTCCCGGACTACACTGCAGACGAGCTGCTGGACATCACCGCCGTACTGGCAAAGGGCAAGGGCTACCGCCTTGCCGAGGGCTGCACCTTCCCGCTGCTGGGCTACTATAAGCGCCGTCAGGCGCTGGACAGCCGTACCGCCGGCAATGGCCGTCTGGCGCGCAACACGCTGGAAAAGGCCATTTTCAATCAGAGCCGCCGCCTCATCGCCGAGCCCGCCGCTCCTCTTGACCTCATCCAGCCCAGCGATCTGGAATTTGAGGAATAAGGAAAAATTGATAGGAAAAAGGGTTCCGGAAACGCCCGCAGGCGTTTCTGGAACCCTTTCTGTTTATTCATGCTGCTCCGCCAGCCCCTGCAGCATCTCGTGCAGCTGGGCGCGGACGGCGGCGGGGGCGGTAACCTCTACCTTGCCGCCAAAGCCGCACACCCAGCCGAAAAACTGCTGGCTGACGCAGATGGGCACGTCAAAGTGGAAGTGCTCCGCGTCCTCCGGGCAGAACACCGGCTCGCGGCCAAAGCGCTCCCGCATGACCGGCTCAAGGTCGGCAGCGCACCGCAGGGTGACCCGGTACTCGGTGCCGCCGAACATATTAAAGTGCTTGCGCAGGTAGGCGGGCAGGTCGAAGGTGCGGAAGAACTCCTTGCCCCGGCGCGGCTCGTCCAGCACCAGCACCCCGGCCATCCGGTCCACCCGGTAGTGGCGCACCGGAGGGGCTTTTTCGTCCTGATAGGCAATGAGGTAATAGCAGCCGTTTTCCCACGCAAGCTGCCACGGGCTTACGGTGCGCACGGCGCTGCTGCCCTTGTAGCGGAACTGCACCAGACACCCCCGGTTGATGGCGGTGTGCAGGGCGTCGATGCTGTACAAAAGAGTCTGGCTGTCGGTCTTGGGGCGGCCGTCCACATACACCTGACGCTGCAGCTGGGTGCCCTCGTAGTCGGAGCAGAGGGCTTCCAGCTTGTGGATGATGCGCTTGCTGGTGCGCGCCGAGATGACGCTGCTGGACTGTACCGCGTCCACCAGCAGCTTCAGCTCCGAAAGCTCGAATGCACGGCTGGCCATCCAGTACCCGCCGCCGCGCCCGCGCTGCAGCTGGATGTCGTAGCCCAGACTGCGCAAGGTGTCGATATCGCTGTAAATGCTCTTGCGCTCGGCCAAAATGCCCTGATTTTCCAGCAGCTGCACCAGCTGGGGCACGTTCAGGCGGTGGTTCTCGTCGGTGCGCTGCTCAAGGATGCGCAGCAGCGTTACCAGCTTGGATTTCTGTCCTTCCTGCTTGGGCATGGGGCAATACCTCCGTCACGGTTTATTCCGGCAGCTTTTTGTCAAAGGCGGCGCGGCGCTGGGTGGAAAGGCGGAACATCTGTTCCAGCTTGTCCCGGTCGTCCGCTACAAGGGCGGCGCGCATCTCCTGCAAAGCGGAATCGAACTGGTCGATCTCGCTGATCAGGTTCTGCTTGTTCCACAAAAACAGCTCTGCCCACATTTTGTCGTTGATGCGTGCAATGCGGGTCAGATCCCGGAAGGAGTCGCCGGTGTACTCGCACAGCGAGGAGTTGTCGTTGGCGCACATCAGGCTTACGGCAATGGCGTGGCACAGCTGGCTGACATAGCCGATCATCCGGTCGTGCTCCTGCACGGTCAGGGTGCAGATGTGCTTGAAGCCCAGCACCTCGGCAAGCTCCTTTGCCCACTGGATGCCCGCCGGGGTGTTCTTTTCAGTGGGGGTGATGATGAAGTTGGCCGGGGCAAAATTCACCTCGGCGGCGTGCTCCACGCTGGAAGTCTCGCGGCCGGCCATGGGGTGGCTGGCGATGAACTCCACCCCCGCCGGGCACAGCGCCTGCACCGGCTCCACAAGGCCGGTCTTGACGCCGGAAACATCCGTAAAGATGCACCCGGGCTTGAGCAGGGAACCGTAGGTTCGGAACCAGTCCAGCAGCGCGGTGGGGTACAGGCCAAAGATGATATGGTCGGCCTGCCGGACAAGATCCTCAAAATCATGGGTCTTACCGCCGGCGATATAGCCGTGCTCCAGCGCGTACTGCAAGTGTCCCTCGCTGCGGTTGATGCCGTCCACATGGAAGCCGGCGCGGGTCAGCTCCAGCGCGTACTTGCCGCCCAGCAGACCCAGACCCACTACGAGATAACGTTTTGTTTTATCAAGCATCTTCTACCTCCACGCCAAGCGGCGCTGCATCTGCAAAAAATGCCGGGCCAGCTCTTCTGGATGGCTTCGGCATCGTCCACGGTCAGGGGCAGCTTGGCGGCTGCGGCCAGCACCGCAAGGCTCATGACCACCCGGTGGTCGTTGTGGCCGTGCAGGGGGGCGGCAGGGGCGTGCAGACGCTCAGCACAGCCGTGCACCGTGATGGTGCCGCCGTCGCTTTCCAGCACGCCGCCGCAGGCGCGCAGCTCGGCCTCCATAGCTGCGATGCGGTCGCTCTCCTTCAGGCGCAGCCGCTGGGCGTTGCGGATGACGGTGGTGCCCTTGCACAGCAGGCCCAGCACCATCAGCACGGGGCCAAGGTCGGGGCAGTCCGCAAGGTCGATGTCCACCCCACGCAGGGGCGCTTTTGCAAAGGTGATGCTGTCGCCTTTGCGGGTGAACACCGCGCCGCACCGGCGCAGGATGTCCAGAATAGCGGCATCGCCCTGCAAAGTGTCCGGTGCAAGGCCGGTGATGGTCACCCCGCCGCACACTGCGCCCAGCACCGCCGGGAAAGCAGCCTGACTGTAATTGTTGTTGAAGACGCACTGCTTCCTTTGTATTCTTTTCCATCTACATACAGCACGCGCTGTCACAGATGGCCTTCAGATCTGCCTGTGAAGGCACAGTTACGATGACGCCGATATCCTTCAGATTGCCGTTTGCTGGAACCTCTGCATTGTAATCCACACACTTTACCGATAATGTCGTTCCATCCAGCTTGAATGTTCCATTCCATGAGCTATCTAATGTCGTCTTATCTGGCACCGTCATCCGAATCTCCCAGTTTTTCAGTGCACCGCTTGTCTTGTTCGTGATCGTTGAATCGAGCTGTCCGCTGTATCCGTTTGCACTCTCCCACGAATTGCTGTTGGTCACTTTGACAAAACAATCCTGTGTCGCCTGCGCCTCTGTTGTTGCCGCTTCTGTCGCATCCGAGGCTGTCTCCGGCGTTGCCTCTGTCTCCGTCTGGATTGCCTCCTCGGAGGTTACCTTCTCGACGTCATCCTTCGGTTTTCTGCGCACCAGCACTACGATCAATGCCGCGATCACGACAACCAGCACTGCGATCACCGCAATCCATACCTTATTATTATTTTTCTTCATTGCTTCACCTGATTCCTTCCCCTGTAACCCTCTTACTTTGTACGTTTTTCCTGTATCCAGATATATAATCGGTGCAGGTCAACCTCATCGTATGCCTGTCCTCTGGCACGCTCCGACTCAATCTGATATTTCTTCTTATTCGTCTTGATCACGAGCAGATACGCAAGATTCGTCTTGCTTGTCTGTCCAAGTGTAATCGGTTTGATATCTACACTTTTTATATCATCCATCGCAATCTCGATATGGCGCTTCTTATCATGATATGTAAATTCCCCGTTCTCAATCGCGGCGATTCCTTCGCCCTCAAAGCGTTCCCATTTGTCACTCAATACAAGCACAAATACAACGATGCACAGAAGCAGTGCCGCAACACTTACCATATTCGAAACAAGTGCCGCTTCGATCAGCTTCGCACATACGGTAGATACCAGTCCAAATACAACAATACATGCCACCAGAGTAAAGAAAATGGCTCTTCTCCAGCGTTGTAATATACCCTACTTTTACTTTCATGTCATTCCTCTTATCTTATTTAATTAAACACGTTGCCTATTATATGCTTTTTTGCCCTTTTCGGCAACCGTTTTCATAGGAAATCTGGCGTTTTTTCTATAACACGGTCTCAGAGATTCCTCCCCGGTTTCTGCGGACCGGCTTGTATCGTCTTTCCGTATTTTTTGAGCATGTCCTGTGCAAGCTGCAGCATATCCGCATGATTGTAGATATCCGCAAGCTCAAACAATGCATCGCCGCTCTGTCGGATTCCAAAGAAATCTCCCGGTCCTCGGAGTTTCAGGTCTTCACTTGCGATAAAGAATCCATCGTTGGAATTTTCCAGCACGCGCAGACGTTCCATTGATTC
>ENA-OQCL01000178-OQCL01000178.1-human-gut-metagenome-genome-assembly--contig:-NODE-178-length-34529-cov-6.615865_pt1 | contig 34529 bp, 35 predicted proteins | sample MGYA00242502_ERZ504586 | MGnify/ENA primary metagenome ERZ504586 (study PRJEB26092, sample SAMD00036316) | human gut metagenome | host: Homo sapiens | study: EMG produced TPA metagenomics assembly of... | reverse complement strand
TTTGGTTTTCGGGTCGCTGATATTAGATGGATCGGCCATCAGGCGGGTGGCAACGCGCAGAACGTTCCCATCCACCGCTGGCACCGGAATTCCATAGGCAATCGAGGCAATCGCGCCGGCTGTGTATGGGCCGATTCCAGGCAGGGTGAGCAATTCTTCATAGCTGCGGGGCAATTCGCCGCCATAACGCTCCATTACAAGGTTAGCGGCTTTATGTAGGTTGCGCACACGGCTGTAGTAACCAAGCCCCTCCCATAGCTTGAGATAGGTGGCCTCATCTGCCTCTGCGAGTGTGCGCACATCCGGGAGCGTTTGTAAAAAACGCTCATAATAGGGTTTAACCGCCTCAACGCGGGTTTGTTGCAGCATGATTTCTGAAATCCACACGCGATAGGGTGTGGGTTCGTCGCGCCATGGGAGACGGCGCGCATTTTGCCGATACCACGTTAGCAAAGGGTTCACTATATGGGAAAAAGCATGAGTATTCAACGAAATTCTCCTATTTTCAACGATTCATACAAATCCTATTGGGCATTTGTTTCAGCCAGGCGAAGAAACTGCCGGCGCATAGCAGCCGGCTTGGACGCCTTGTTCCAGAATTCCTGATAGAGCGCGTCGAGCGGCCCGAGATTGCCGGCGATCATGTCCCGGATTTTCATCATGTAATCAGATCCCTAATCATCAACATATTGCTTAATTACAGCATAACTTTGGATCAGGCTTTCAAGCGTACAGCCGCGGCAGTTCGCCGCGCTGGGGGAGGGCAAATAAACGCTGCCCATCCCTGTTTGCGCTAGGCAGAATCGGCGGTAGAGCTGCGTCGCCTTTTTCCCAGTGGTCAACACAGCGCGGATGGGCGCTGTTTCAAAAATAGGCCGCAGATCGTTTGCCACGGGGCGGCGGATACTTGCGTCGGCTGCGCCCTGGATTTCGCAAGAGGCAAGCACATCCCAAAGCGCAATGTGATGCGAACGCACGAGCGCCTCCTTTTCCGCATTATTTTGTGGTAGGGGCTCTTGAAAAAGGGTCGAAAGAACGCGCCAGAAACGGTTTTGCGGATGGGAATAGTAGAAACCGTATTCCCGAGATTTTGGAGAGGGCATTGTGCCGAGGATTAAAACAAGGGAGCTCTGATCATAAACCGGGGGAAGCGTATGCACGACAACTCCCATCTCAGGACGCCTCCTGAATTTGCTTTGGCCTCCTGTAGGCCTGGTATAAGCGCGAAACGGTGTTGCTCAGGGAGAGCAGGGAAATGAGATTCGGTATCACCATTAAGCCGTTAAAAGTATCGGAAAGGCTCCAGACAAGGTCAACCTTCAGCGTGGAGCCTACGGCCACGAAGATACATACGAGCAGCGCATAGACCTTCACGCCCTTTTTTCCGAAAAGAGAACGGATATTGACCTCTCCAAAAAAATACCAGCCGATGATGGTGGAAAACGCGAAGAAAAGCATACAAACAGCGATGAATACCGTACCGCCGCGGCCAAACATGGTTTCAAACCCTGCCTGAGTTAGATCGACGCCCTGCAACTCCCCCGCATAACCACGCGGCAGCACACCGGTTACCAGCACAACGAGGGCAGTTAAGGTCAGGATGACAAATGTGTCAATAAAAACGCCCATCATGGCCACCACGCCCTGATCGCAGGGATTCTTCACCTTTGCTACCGCATGGGCATGAGGCGTGGAGCCCATGCCTGCTTCATTGGAAAAAAGGCCGCGCGCCACGCCAAAGCGGATTGCCTTTTGCACGGTGATGCCCATTGCACCGCCCGCGAGAGCCTGCGGGGAAAAAGCGCCGGTGAAAATCTGGGCAAAAGCATCGGGGATTCGGCGGAAATTGACGGCGATGATGAGAAATGCGCCAATGATATAGAACAACGCCATCACGGGCACGATTTTTTCCGTCACGCTGGCAATACGCTGTACGCCGCCCAAAAAAACAAAACCGGCCGCTGCTGCAACGAGCACACCGACCACGAGAGGTGGAATGCCGAAGGCGTTGCGAAACGCAGCGCCGATAGAATTGGACTGCACCATATTTCCCATAAAGCCGAGCGCACAAATCACCAGCACAGAAAAAATACCGGCAAGCACTTTACCCAAACGGCCCTTGAACGCTGCACGGATATAGTATGCTGGTCCACCGGTTACTTCGCCGTCGCGGGTGGTTTTAAATTTTTGCGCGAGGGTCGCCTCTGCGAAAATTGTCGCCATGCCGAAGAAGGCACTCAGCCACATCCAGAAAATTGCGCCTGGTCCACCGCCAATCAGCGCCGTGGCCGCACCCGCAAGATTGCCCGTGCCAACCTGAGCGGCGACTGCCGTAGCGAGGGATTGGAAGGAACTCATCCCTTGGCCATCCGCCTTTGCACCGCGCAGGCGGATTCCGCCAAAGGTGCGGCGAAAGCTCTCGCCAAAACGGAGAACCTGGATAAACCTCAGCCGTAAGGTGAAATAAACGCCGGTTCCGCATAAAAGAAATAAAAGCAGATAGTCCCAGAGATAGTGGTTTGTAAATGCGACTGCATCCTGTAAAAACGACAAAATCATTGCTCCTTTTTCACTGCTAGTCCATGGTTGCCCGGTGAGGCGCCATGCGTAAGGTGCCGCTGTGGCCGCTGCACACAAAATACTTATCTATTATAATATAACAGTCGTTTCAGATGCAATCCCTGCGCACTGATTCGATTTGAAAAATGGATATTCAATCATTCTTGACGGGCTGTACGATTTCTGTTATTCTAAAAATAGATCATTTATACAAATTAGAAATAAATTCATATTGCTAGGAGTCAGTATGCCGAAACGGAATGGCAGGTTGCAGTTGTGTACAAAATGGGAAAAAGTAGCGATTCGGCTGCTGCTGATTGCGGTTGCTGTTGCGTTGGTATCGCTGATGGGCGGGTGCCCGATTCGGCGTTTTTGGGGTATATCCTGCCCTGGCTGCGGTATGACACGGGCGTGTGCCGCACTGCTGCGGCTGGATTTCCAGACAGCGGCAGCGTATCATCCATTGGTTTTTGTGCTGATCCCAGGGCTTCTTTACGTTGTGTTCCGGGAGTTTCTGCCCTTCTCACGGAATCGGAAGGTAGAAATGGCGCTTTTAGCGGCGTTTTTGGTTGCCTTAGTGGCCGTATATTGCTACCGGATGTTGATCTCCCATGCCGCCGTGCTGGAAACGGATTATTCAAACTCCGTTTTTTATAGAATCGTTTCTGCTATAAAGGGCTGGCGGACATGAAAAAATAGCTTCAAACGGGTCGCAAAGTTTCAAGCTTTGAAACTTGGAAGCATTGGAAAAATGCCTTTCGCTGAGCGGCAACGTCATTTTTCGCAGGGAGAGGCTTTGCGTGTATGATGAATCAAAAAGCCTACTCAAATAGATCCTTTTAAGAATTATCATGGTGGACATTTACGACCTGTATCGATATTTCGAAATCAGGGCCCGTCTATAGCGGTCTGCGCCAAAATACGGACTTTCCTTCCGGCATGGAGGCACGACAGCGCCGCCTGTACACTGATGCAATCCTGCCCTGATTTTTATGCGGGGCGGGATTTTTGCACTGCATTTGAGTGCATTTCAGGAGCATAATAAAGAAAAGCCATAAGCCTCCTCCTTTACGCAAAGGGGAAAGGATGATAGAATTGATCTATAACCCTTTCGGATTAGCCGGATTAACCGCATAGCGGTCGATGCGGCTGATTGGATTTGAGGAAAACGACAAATGACCCTATCAAAGGAGGAGCGATGATGAAAGCGCGAGTGATCCCATCGCAGCCGGAAATAGCTGTGCTCTATCACTTTAAGGAGACGCAGCAGGAGGGAGCGGTACTGCGCGAACTTCTTTCTCAACATCATATTGAGGCTTGCAGCCTTCCCGAAGAGGCGCTGGGGCAAACGGTGGCCTCCTTTTTGGCCGGAGAGCCGCCCGTGGCGGGAAAAGCAGGCGCCTTATCCGGGGCAGGTGATTGTATTCAGCGGCGTTGCCGCCCAAAAGCAGCAGGCGGTTTTGCGTGCCTTGCGTGATGCGCGCGTGGGCCGGGAGGCGATCAAGGCAGTGGTTACGCCGACAAACCGTGGCTGGGTGTTGGAACGGCTGTTTGCAGAGCTGAGTGCAGAGCATGCGCACATGACGGCGCCGAAAACAGCAGAAAAAGAGGCGAACTGTGAAACCAATTGATTTGAAGAATAGGGCTCTTTTTTGCCCGTGCAAGCGGAAAAAATGCGCGCGTTTCGGGGATTGCGAAGCTTGCCGCGCCTATCATCTAGAAAAGGGCAGCCCGCCCTACTGTGAGCGCCCTGCGGGCGTGCGAAAGAAACAATCAAGCGATGGCGCCGCCCCCTCGGAGGATGACCGAGATGAATGAGCTTTATTTAAAACGGATTATGCTTAAAGAAGATTGCGAAGCGGAGAAAAGCTATGTTTGGGCACTGCCCGTGGTGCGCCATTTAAAGGAGATTACGCTGCGCAGCCCCGTCACCTTTTTCTGTGGGGAAAATGGAACGGGAAAGTCCACATTGCTAGAGGCGCTGGCTGTGCACTGCGGCTTTAACGCCGAAGGCGGCACGAAGAATTTCAACTTTGCAACCAATGAAACGCATTCCCCTCTTTACCATGCCCTGTCGGTTGCAAAGGGCCGCAGGCCGCGCGACGGCTTTTTCCTGCGTGCGGAGAGCTTTTATAATGTGGCGACGGAGATCGATCGGCTGGATGCGGGCGGCGGCTTGGGCCGCCCCGTGATCGACAGCTACGGGGGCGTGTCCCTACACCATCAATCGCATGGCGAGAGTTTTCTCTCCCTGTTGCTTAACCGGTTCGGCGGGGAAGGGCTGTATCTCCTCGATGAGCCGGAAGCCGCGCTTTCTCCTGCTCGGCAGATGACATTGCTTGCACGGATGCATGAGCTGGCGGAGCAGCGCTCCCAGTTTATCATTGCAACGCATTCACCCATCCTGATGGCCTATCCGGGTGCTGAAATCTATGTCTTAACGCCGGATGGGATGGAAAAAACGCCGTATGAACAAACGGAGCACTACTTGCTGACCCGCCGCTTTTTAGAAAATCCAGGGCGAATGCTTGCACAGCTTTTTGAAGAGGGGCCGGGCGATAGCCGCGCCGCAGGAGAGGAATACGAATGAAATTGATTCTGCAAACCCGCCGCCTGACGCTGCGGGAATTGGAGAAAGAGGATGTGGGCGCGTTGCGCCTAATTCTGCAAGATCCGTTGGTTATGTATGCCTGGGAGCATGCGTTTACGGATGCGGAGATTCGGGGGTGGATCGAAACGAACCAGGCGCGCTATCAAAAGGATGGGTGCGGTTATTGGGCGGCCCAGGCATCAGAGACCGGCAAGTTGATTGGCATGCTCGGCCTTTTGATGGAGGAGCTTGATGGTGAGCGAAAGCTTGGCCTTGGCTATCTTCTCCGCCGGGATTGTTGGGGCATGGGCTACGCCACAGAGGGTGCGCAGGCGTTGCTTGACGAAGCCTTCTACAAGAGGAATGCATCAGAGGTAATTGCGGAGATCCGGCCGGAAAACATACCTTCCCGCCGTGTGGCAGAGCGGCTGGGGATGCGGGCGGAAGGCGAGCTAGTCAAACACTATCGCGGCAAGGATATGCCGCATTTAATCTATGTAAAGCGATCTGGTGAAAAAAGATTGTAACGCAGTGGATTTTGTGGCCATACTATCAGCATGAGGAACTCTTTTTGCAAAGGAGACGGTGGAATGCCGGGCGTTTTATATTATAATGGCGATATTTTAACCATGGAGCCGCAGCTTTACACGCCGGCGATTTTGGTGGAGAGCGGGCGCATTCGTGCCGTTGGCTCTAAGCAGCAGCTGGAGGCGGCCTTCGGCCCCGGAGTTGAGGCGTTTGATTTACAGGGGCGGACGCTGATGCCTGCGTTTATTGACCCACACAGCCATATTACCGCATATGCCAGCACGCTGGCGCTAGCGGATTTATCGCAGGCCAAAAGTTTTGCGGAGATGAAGGAGATCCTGCTGGGTTTTATGAACCGGAGGGATCTCCCCAAAGGCGCGTGGCTCATTGGATTTGGCTACGATCACAACCGGCTCGCTGAGCATCGGCACCCCGATAAAGCGCTGCTTAATACTGTTAGCGCAGAGATCCCTGTGATGATTACGCACAAATCCGGTCATATGGGCGCGGTGAATCAGCGTGCGTTGGAAAAGGCCGGTATTCGCGCTGACACACCGGATCCGGAGGGCGGACACATTGGCCGTGTTGAGGGCTCGCGCGAACCAAGCGGCTATCTGGAGGAAAAGGCGTTCATGGCCTTGGCCGCGCTTGTGCCGGCGCCCGGTCTGGAGGAGCAGAAAGCCCTATTGCAGCAGGCAGAGCGGGAATATTTGAAATATGGCGTGACCACCGTGCAGGACGGTCTCTTACAGGAGCAAGGTTTTAACCTGATGCGTGATACGCCGCTGCATGTGGATGCGGTGGGCTTTGCAGATCTTAAGCAGAGCCCGACCCTCCTGAAGGAGCACCCGGAATATTGTAAAGGATACCGAGATCACTTCCGGTTGGGTGGCTACAAGATTATTCTGGACGGCTCCCCGCAGGGGCGCACAGCCTGGATGAGCGAGCCTTATGAAGATGCGCCGGATGGTTATTGTGGATACCCGGTCTATTCCAATGCACAGGTGATGCAGTTCATCGAAACAGCTCTGCGGGATGGCGTGCAGCTTTTGGCCCACTGCAACGGCGATGCGGCGGCCGAGCAGTTGATTGCCTGTTATGAGCAGGTGATGGCGTTTCGCCCAGAGGCCTCCAGCCTGCGCCCTGTGATGATCCATGCGCAAACGGTGCGCCGGGATCAGCTGGAACGGATGAAAAACTGCATATGATCCCATCCTTCTTTATTGCGCACACATATTACTGGGGTGATGTGCACCGCAAGCAGCTTGGGAAGCGCGCTTATGCCATCAGCCCGGCACGTACCGCGCTCGGGCTGGATCTTCCGTATACGTTTCATCAAGATACGCCGGTTTTGCCGCCGGATATGCTGCGTACCGTGCAGTGTGCCGTTACCCGCTCGACGGAAACCGGAGCCGTGCTAGGTCGGGAGGAATGTATCTCTCCGCTGGAGGCTCTGCGCGGCGTAACGGTGAACGCAGCCTATCAATATTTTGAAGAGAAAGAAAAAGGCTCTATTCAAGTGGGGAAACGGGCCGATCTTGTTGTTTTAAGTGCAAATCCGCTAAAGGTGCCGGCAAATGAAATTGGAAAAATTGAAGTGCTTGTCACCATCAAAGAAGGAAGCGTGCAATACCGAAAAGCATAGGAGGGGAAAAAGTGAAGAAAAAGAGAAAAGTGCTTACCTGCCTTGCTGCGGGGTTCCTTACAGCCGCTGTAGGGGCTGCATGGTACTTGGAGAATAATGATTTGGGGACAACACAGCTCTTTTATCAGGATGATAAGCTACCGGCGGCTTTTGATGGATTCCGCATCGTACAGGTAGCGGATTTGCACGATAAACGGTTTGGCCCCCGCCAAGAGCGGCTGCTTTCCGCGCTGCGGGCGGCAAAACCGGATTGTATTGTCATGACGGGGGATTTAATCGATCGGCGGCGCAAGGGTGGTCAGCCTGCCGCTGCATTTATTCAAGGTGCGGTCGAGATCGCGCCGGTTTATTTCGTGACGGGCAACCATGAAAATTGGTCCGGTCAAGCGGAGGATGTTAAGCGCTTCCTTGCAAAAGCGAATGTTGTTGTTTTAGATGACCGCTGTGAAACGCTCACACGGGGCAATGAATCAATCCTATTGGCAGGCGTATCCGATGAAACGTGCCAACCGGCGGAAAGCCGGAGAGATGGGCAGGAGGTTTTGCTCCCAGCGCTCGGCAGGCTGCTGGAAGGTAAGGAGGGCTTTCGGATCCTTCTGGCGCATCATCCAGAGCGCTTTGCTACATATGCGCAGGCGGGCGTAGATCTGGTGTTTTGCGGGCATGCGCACGGCGGCCAGTTCCGTCTGCCCGGCGTCGGTGGGTTGTATGCGCCTGGCCAGGGTGTTTTCCCAAAGTACACGGCAGGGCTGTATACCATGGAGGCGACGACGATGATTGTTAGCCGCGGCTTGGGCAACAGCCTGTTTCCCTTGAGGCTGCATAATTTTCCAGAGCTTGTTGCAGTAACGTTGAAAAAGGGCATAGCTGCCTCTGAAATGAAATAAGATCCGGTCTTCTGCACAGGCGGAAGGCCGGATCTTGTAATATGGCGCGAAATCACGTTAGGCTTTCGAGCCGCGCAGGATGCGCACGAGCTCCTTGAATTTCGGCGGCTTGCCATACATCAGCACGCCCACGCGGTAAATGCCTGCCGCGAGGAAGCCGATGCCAACGATGGAGGCAAACAAAATCAAGATGGAAAGGAGGATCTGAATGGGAGGCACCTCGCTCATCGCAATCCGGGCGAACATCGCCATAGGTGATGTGAAGGGCACAAAGGAGAGGACCTTCATCAATACGCTATCTACCTTGCCGCCGACCATGGAAAAGATCGTCGCCATAAAAGAAGCGACAAAGAGCATCACAACCGGCATAACGAGCGTGTTGGTATCCTCCATACGGCTGGCGAGGGATGCGAGCGCGCCGAATAGGAATGCATAGAGGAAATAACCGGTGACAAAGAACAGGATTGTGTAGAGAACCAGCTCCAGCGGCATGTCGAATAGGGAGGTGATCACAGAGCCGCTATCCCAATAGCTTTTATTCAAATTGAAGAATACAAACGCCGAGCCTACGATTAGCACGAGCTGCACAAGCCCTGCAAGCCCTGTGCCGACCACCTTGCCAAACATCAGGCTGCTGGGTTTCGCAGAGGTGATGAGCAGTTCCATAGCCTTAGAACTCTTTTCTGTGACAACACTCTGCGCAACAAACTGGCCGTACATCAAGATTGTCATATACAGGGCAAACATCAGGATGAAGGTGTAGAAATAGCTTTTCATCTGATCCTTGCCGGTGGTAATCGTTTCGCCCTGCGCCTGAGCGGAGAGAAGCTGCTGCGACTGCTCAGCGCTTAGGCCGAGCTTCTGCATGGTATCCGCCCGGTATTTGCTCACGATGAGCTCGTCGAGCGTGTAGGATACTGTATCCGTCATGCTGATGTTACCCACGATATATTGATATTTCAGGGGAGCCTGCAACAACAGGGCAAAGCGGTAGGCACCGTCCTCTACCTTTGCCTTGAGCGCGTCTGTATCCGCATCGGTCAGTTGCCACTCGTATTGTGGCAGGGCTGCGGAGAAAAAGGCGAGGCTTTCCTGCGCGTTGGCGCCGGATGCATCCGCTAGGGCGACGATCTCCTTGGCCTGGCCTGGCTCTTCCACCTGTGTGTCAGAGCTGAACGCTTCCTTCAGACGCGGAAAGAAGAGCACGCCGCCGAGCAGGAGGATGGCGAGCAGCGTGATGGCGATAAACACTTTGTTTTTCGCATAGTTTTTGAATTCAAACCGGAATACCGTTAAAAACTGCTTCATACCGCTCCCTCCGTATAGCTGACAAAGATATCGTTGAGCGAAGGCTCATAAACCTGGAATCCATCGAGATCAAAACCCTGGCCGGTTAGCGCGGTCAAAAAGGCGTCCTTTTGATCGACGGCGGCGAGGGTAATCAGCAGGTCACCGTCTTTATCATCCACTTGTTTTATCAATTCTGTGGGCAGCGAGGCCGCCCATTGCCGGATCGCTTCCGTTTGGCGGGTGGAAACAAGCAGGCGGTTTCGTTCATAGCCGCGCTTGATGTCTCGAATATTGCCGGAAAGCACGATTTTACCCTGATTGAGGATTGCAATTTCGTTGCAGAATTCTTCCACATAGTTCATCTGATGGCTGGAGAAAAACACGATCTTCCCCTGTTGGATGCACTCCTTCACCAGATCCTCCAGCAGCATCGCGTTCACAGGGTCGAGGCCAGAAAACGGCTCGTCGAGGATCACGATCTGCGGATCACAGATGAGCGTTGCCACAAGCTGAATTTTCTGCTGGTTGCCCTTTGAGAGCGTATCGAGCCGCTTGTTGGCATATTCGCTCATGCCAAGGCGATCGAGCAGGCGCAGCGCGTCCTTTTTGGCCTGTCTGGCCGGAACCCCTTGCAGCGCTGCAAAATAGAGCAGCTGCTCCATGATGAGCTTTTTGGGATACAACCCGCGCTCCTCCGGCAGATAGCCGATCCGAACCCTGTTTACGTCCATCGGTTTCCCATCGATCAGCACACGCCCGCTGTCCGCCTGAAAAACTTGCATGACGATTCGGATCATGGTTGTTTTGCCCGCTCCGTTTCGCCCGAGCAAGCCGAGCGCGCGCCCGCTCTCCACGCTTAGATCAATTCCCTTGAGCACCTGCTTTGCACCGAAGCTCTTGGTAATGTTTTCGGCTGTCAGCCGCATGAAACCACTCCTTTCACCGGGCGGCATGCCGCCCCTACCCTGTTTTTTAACAGAAGATCTATTCAACGGATTCAGTATACGGGTTTTGTCAGCAGCCGTCAAGCGTTTCTGTTAAAACCTGGATTAAAGCTTACGCTTATAATAGATAAAAGCAATCATAAGGACGGCAACAAAAAAAGAGCATTACAGCCAACAGTGTAAAAAAACCGCAGGGCTCAAAAAACTTGCCGTCAAAACAGCGGGTGGCAGCACGAAAAACAGCGCCCAACCGACCGCGGAAAACGCCTTTCGGCTGATAAGCTGTGTGCGCTCATCCGTTTCTTCCACATAGGCCTTTTGGAGCTTCTCAGGATTGCGGCAGGTGAGGAGCGTGGAGATCAGCGCCAGCAGGCTGCACACCAGCAGCGCAGCACCATGCCATCCTGAAACCCCAGCATAAAATCGGTTAGCTGGCTTTGCACCAGCGGGCTCCACTGGAAGCGGAACAGCAGAAAGCTCGCAGCGGAAAGCAAGGTAGGAATCCAGACGAGGATTCCCCTGCGGATCATTGTTTTTTTCGATTTGCTGAATTTGTTCGTCTCGTTCAACGGTTATTCCTCCTCAAACAGAAACAGGTCCTCAATCGAGCATCCAAAAATTAGCGCGCCAGCTTGAACGCGAGCGGTAGCGACGCGGTGTATTTGCCCACTTCCAGGGAGGTGATCGTCTGCCGCGATACGCCGACCGCCTGCGCCAGCTCCTCCTGCGAAAGCCTTCGCTGTTTGCGCAAGGCGGCGATATGATTCTCCATCCCGCACCACCTTTCTTGATTTGTCAAGCTAACTTTGCAAATTTAGTATAGCCTGCTTTGCATAATTTGTCAAGTAAACTTTGCAGAAAATAAAAACAACAAAGGACAGCCCAATCATCCTGTTGGGCTGCCCCTTTTCATTTATACTTTGGGCATTAACGGTAGAGCGGGCCGTAGGTTGCGCAGGCCCTGTAATCCGCACTCTCCGGCTCTTTCGTGCCGAAAGCGGACCAGGCGTGCGGGCGGTAGAGTTCATCATCCGATACATTGTGCAGCGCCACTGGAATGCGCAGCATGCTCGCAAGGGTAATCAGATCTTGGCCGATGTGGCCGTAGGTCAGGGAGCCATGGTTTGCACCCCAATTTGCCATGACGGAATAGACGTCCTTGAAGGCGCCTTCGCCGGTCAGGCGGGGAACGAACCAAGTTGTCGGCCAGGTTGGATCGGTGCGCTGATCGAGAACGGTATGGATTTCATCGGGCAGGGTGACCGTGTAGCCCTCCGCGAGCTGGAGGACTGGGCCAATGCCCTTGATGAGGTTAAGGCGGATCATCGTCACCGGCATTTCGGCCTGCGTTTTGAAGTGGGAGGAGAAGCCGCCGCCGCGGAAATAGCCGAGGTCTGCCGGGCACCAGTCGGTGGCCGCGGTCATGGCTTCAATATCCGCGTCCGTCACATCCCACCACTTTTTCATCAGGTTTGTACCTGCTTCATTCTTGCAGACGCCGGTGGCGTCAAGCGCCGCCGCGCCGGAGTTGATGAGGTGGATAAAGCCCGCTGCCGCCGGGCCTTCCGGTGTTTTGCCCGTAACGCGCTTGACCGCCTCCGGGCTCCAATAAGTGCGCACATCTGCGAATATGCTTGCTGTGCCGGTGAGGAGCTTGCCAAAGAGCATGGCAAGGCCGTTTAAGCCGTCGTTTTCGGTTGCGAAGGTGATCGGCTCCTTTTTGCCGTTCCAATCGAAGCTGGAATTGAGAATTGCCTCAGTGAAATCGCCGTTGGGCATAAAATCCGTCCACATGCGCTGGCCTTGGAAGCCGCCGAGGATCGCGTTGCGGCCAAGCGCCTCTTCGTGACGGCCAATGTTGTTGAGCTTCTCATTGCCCAGCAGGATATCACGGCAGATAAGCGTCATCTTCACGACGAAATCCCACTCATATTCCTTGCGCTCACGGTCATGCGGATTGGCGTTTTTATCAAAGCCCTCCTTGCAGTGCGCGCGCGTCCAGGCATAGGCCTGTTCAAACTCTTCCTTATCGTAGATATCGAGCTGATAGCGGCGCTGCACCTCGGACATATCCACCCACTCTGCGCGGATGCCGAGATATTCCTGCAAAAACTGCGCATCACAGTTAGATCCGGCGATACCCATAGCGACCGCGCCGATGCCGACATAAGCCTTATTGCGCATTTGGCCGACCGCCGCGGCACAGCGGGCGAAGCGCAGGATTTTTTCCGCTACGTCGGGGGGAATGGTGTTATCATTCGCATCCTGCACATCGTGACCATAGATTGAGAAGGCCGGCAGGCCACGCTGCGCATGGGCAGCCATAGCCGCCGCGAGATAGACCGCGCCCGGGCGCTCCGTGCCGTTAAAGCCCCAAATGGCCTTAACAGTCAATGGGTCAAGATCCATCGTCTCACTGCCGTAGCACCAGCAGGGAGTGACGGAGAGCGTTGCGCATACATTCTGCGTTGCGAAGAACTCCGCGCACTTTGCCGCCTCTGCGCCTCCGCCGATTGTACAGGGGGAGACGACGCATTCAACAGGCGTGCCATCCGTATAGAACACATTCGCTTCAATCAGCGCTTTCGCGGCCTGCGCCATTGCCATGGTTTTGCCCTCCAGGCTTTCACGCACGCCGCCCCAACGGCCGTCAATGATCGGTCGGATTCCAATTGTTGGCTTTGCCATATTCAGCATCTTCCTTTCAAGTGACAATATAATGTTGAAATTGATCATAAGCTGCATTCCAGCTTTGGGTATCTTTTGGCGCATAGGGGGTAACCGTTTCACTCTGTGCAATAATTTTGCGCGCCTGCCGGATGCTTTCAATCGCTCCGCTTGCGATAAACTGCACGGCCAGATTGCCGAGCACCGTTGCCTCAATGGGGCCTGCGAGCACTGGCACACCACAGGAATTGGCCGTCATTTGGCAGAGAAGGCCATCCTTCGTGCCGCCGCCGAGGACATGGATCTGCCTGTAGGCCTTGCCGGTGCAGTTCCGGATCGCCTCAAAGGTCAGGCGGTATTTGAGCGCGAGGCTCTCATAGATGCAGCGCATGACTTCGCCAACCGTCTGCGGGACATACTGCCCCGTTTTTTCACAGAATTCCCGCACCCGGCCCGGCAGGTCGCCCTGCGGGACGAATTCTGGCGCGTCCGGATCAATGAAGCACTGGAAAGGCTTTGCCGCAAGCGCTAGCTTCTCAAGCTGCGCGAAGCTATAATCCTGCCCTTCCCGCTGCCATTGGCGGCGGCTTTCCTGAATGAGCCACAGGCCGATGATGTTTTTCAAAAATGTTGTTGTGCCTTCCACGCCGCGCTCATTGGTGATGTTCATAGCGGCGGAGGCTTCATTGATGAGCGGAGCCTCCAGCTCTGTGCCAAACAGCGACCATGTGCCGCAGCTGATGAAGAGGAAATCCTTCTCCTGTGTGGGAACGGCAGCAACGGCACTCTGCGTATCGTGCGAAGCGACCGTGACCACCTGCGCAGGGGGCAGCCCCAGCTCCTCACAGATCGACTGTTCCAGTGGCCCGACAGGCTTCCCGGGCAGAACGATCGGCGTCAAAATATTTTTGGGGATTCCAAGGCGAAGCAGCACCTCTTCCGACCAACCGCCCGTCTGTGCGTCCAGCAGCTGTGAAGTGGAGGCAATGGTGAACTCCGTTTGCTTTTTGCCTGTGAGTAAATAGTTGAATAAATCCGGCATGAACAGCAGCGTTTTTGCCCGCTCGAGCAGCGCGGGGCGCTGTCGTTTCAGCGCCATGAGCTGAAAAACGGTGTTAAGCTCCATCAATTGGATGCCAGTCAGCTGATAGAACTCCTCCTGCGGAATGCTTTTGAAGCTCTCCTCCACCAGCCCTTTTGTGCGCTGGTCGCGATAGTGCACGGGATTGTCCAGCAGATAACCGCCTTCGTCGAGCAGGCCGAAATCCACGCCCCAGGTATCAACGGCAACGGTGTCAAAGCCACCGTGCTGCTTTGCTTTGAGCAGACCCTGCTTGATTTCATAATACTGGCGCAGCACATCCCAATAGAGGGTGCCGCGGATGGCCACCGGGTCGTTTGAGAAACGGTGCACTTCCTCTATGCGGATGGTTTCCCCATCGAACGTGCCGAGAATGGCGCGCCCACTCGATGCGCCGAAATCAAAGGCAAGCGCGCGTGATGGATGCTCCAACGTAAACCCCTCCTGTTATTCGGTTACAACGCCTTTTTTGAGGATGATATTGGCATATAGGGCCGTTTCGCCGGTGGCGATGATTGCATAGGCCTTTTTGGCCCGCTCATAGAAGGCGAAGCGCTCGACAAGTTCGGGTTTTACATTTTTTTGATGTTTCATAACAATCTCCCGGTATTCATCCCAAATGACCGGGCGGGGATCGCCCTGTGCGGTTTCCATGAGCGCGACAGGCGCGTCAACATAGGTATCCAGCGGCATGAGCTGGAGCATAGCGTCGAGCAGCTCGGGCACCGCGTGCCCATCACAGCGGACGAGGCGTTGCGCATTGCTTGCTGCGGGGAAATTGCCATCGCCGATGACGATTTCATCGCCGTGGCCCATCTCCATCAGAATTTTTAAAAGCTCCGGCGAGAGGATGCTGGGGATTCCTTTCAGCATAGCGATCGTTCCTTTCTCGTTGACTCATTGATGCAGTCATTCTTTCTAACGCCTGTTGTTGGAAGGCTAGCGCTTGTCGTCATTTCTCTTCGCGGTAATGCTTAAAGCCCGGGTGTTTGCCCGTGATGCCATAGCCTTCTCGCATAGAGCAGAGCCGGTCGATATTCTCATGGGAAATCTCCCGCTCGCCGCCGAGCAGGTGTGCGACCAGGCTGATTTTTGCGTTGAGCTCAAGCGTTTCCATGCGGTAGTAGGCGGTGATGAGATCGCAGCCGACTGTGAGCGCTCCGTGATTCATCAGCAGCAGCGCGTCGTGCTCCTGCAAATAGGGCGCGATTGCCTCAGGAACTTCGTAGGTGGATGGCGTGCCGTAGGGCGTGACGGGAACACTGCCGAGCGTTAGCACAGTTTCAATCATATTATAACGGTCCATATCGAGATGGGCTACGGCGAAGCCGGTTGCCGTGGGGGGATGGGCATGCACCACAGCGCCTACATCCGCGCGCTCCTGATAGCAGCGCAGGTGCATTTTAATCTCAGAAGAAGGGCGATAGCCCTCCTTCCCTTCGAGAACTTCGCCCTTGTCGTCGATGCGAACGATCTTCTCCGGCGTGATGAAGCTTTTGCTGATGCCGGTGGGCGTGGCGAAATAGGTGCCGTCCCCAAGCTTTACGGAGACGTTGCCGTCGTTGGCGGCCACCCAGCCGAGCTGCCACATCTTGTGGCAGACGTCGCAAATTTGATCCTTGATTTCCAGTTCGTTCATTGTATGATCCATGTCCTTTCTGTGCGTCGCGCCCTGTTTCGGGCACAAGCCTTCTCTATATTCCAGAAAGAGGAGACGGCGTATGCCGCACACCCTTCTAAAACGGCAAACAATTGGGAGGCTGAAAAGCCGCCCGCTATGCGCCGGGCCGGATAAAGTTGCTGAAATGGCCGAGCGCGTAGGAATCGAGGGTTATAGGGGACTGGTTAACGGTTACTACGCAGCAGCAGGTGCTTTTTTTCGATTTTCCCATAGGCATATCGGCGTGTGTATAGGCCTCGCGCGCAAAATCACTCGCCCCATCGGCTGGCACGGGAGGGAAAGAACAATGCCGCTCTACCGGCCGAAAAGGCGGGTCATAAGCAGGAACAATGTGGGAATATTATAATATGTTTTGCTGGTTTTTACAATCCGTTCCGGTGATTTTCTACAATCGTGGAGCGCGGTTGACCTCCCCTGTTTTTTTATCATTGGCGCTGCGCGCTTACTGCTCGATTGTGAACGCTGCCCCGTAAAGGTTTTACAAAGTGTTCATAATTGGAATGTTGACAAGGCGGAGGGGGCGATGTATAGTATATGGTAGTTAGCACTCATAATGTTTGAGTGCTAACAATCCGGAAAATCCGGTTGTGAATTTTACCGTTCAGGAGAATCAGGAGGTGACCGGCATGGAATTGAGTGAACGCAGGCAGCGCATCTTAGCGGCGATTGTCGAGCAGTTCATTGCTTCCGGTGAGCCGGTCGGATCAAAAGCCCTGTGCAATTTGTTTGAATTGTCGATCTCCTCGGCGACCATCCGCAATGAGATGGCAGCGCTCGCGGAGCTGGGGCTGATTGAGCAGCCGCATACCTCGGCGGGGCGCGTGCCTTCGCACCTGGGGTATCGGTATTATGTGGATCATTTGATGAGCTGCCGGGCGCTTGGCGTGAAGCAGCGCCATGCGCTGGAGGAGAGCATGGTTGTCCATTCCGGCGATCCAGAGCAGATTTTGGAGCAGGCGGGCGAGCTGCTTGCCGAAATTACAAACTGCGCGGCGGTATCCACTACGCCGGCGGATGAGTCGGCCATGATCCGCAAGGTGGATTTGCTTCCAATGGGTGGGCGCACGATTATGCTTGTGTTGGTCACATCCAACGGTGTGGTGCGCAGCCGGGGCTGCCGCCTGCCGGAGCCAGTCACCCCAGAGCTAATTGAAACCTTTTATGCGGTTACGGAGCACACCTTCCTTGGCCGCCCGGTGGCGGAGATCAACCTCGTGCTGATTAAACGGCTGACGCCCCTATTGGGGGATAATGCCCGCCTGATGCAGCAGATTCTGATTGCCCTGTCAGAGCTGGCATGGGATGCGGCGAAAGAGGAGATTCTTCTGGAAGGGCAGAACAACCTTCTCCACCACCGCGAATTTGAGGAAAACGCCTTTGAATTGCTCGAATTTTTGGGCAGGGGCGAGCCGATGAGCCAGCTGCTTGCCACCTCATCGGGCCCGTTGCGGGTAATTATTGGGCGTGAAACGCCGTTTGAGGAGTTGAAAAATTCCAGCTTGATTATTGCGCGCTACACGATTTCTGGCGGGCGCGGAGGCGCATTGGGGATCATCGGCCCAACGCGTATCGATTATGCGAAGCTGATCCCGAATGTAGAATATCTGACCAAGCTGGTCGGCCGTCTGCTCGGCGAAGCGTTGGGCGAGGATGGGTCGGATACCGGACCGGGAGCGCAATAGCGCGGCCCGCAACATGACGACAAAAGCAGGAAAGGACGGATGGACGGATGAATACGACACCGAACGCAGAGCCCGAGAAGGAAAGCACGCAACAGCAGCCGGAGGAAACTACAGCCTCTGCTCCACAGAAAGAACCCTCCAAGCGCAAGGAGAAAAAGGAAAAAAATGGATCAGCAGGCGGAAAAGCTGGATGCGATGCAAAAGGAGCTGGACGCCCAGAAGGATCAATATCTGCGGCTTGCCGCAGAATACGACAATTTCCGTAAGCGCTCTCAGCGCGAACGGGAGGCGGCGTTTAATGATTCAAAGGCTGCCGTCCTCACCGAAATCCTGCCCGTAATCGATAACTTTGAGCGTGCCTCACAGAATAAGGAGGCGGGCTATGAGGATTTCCAGAAGGGAATTGACATGACCTTCCAGCAGCTGATGGAAATTATGAAAAAGCTCGGCGTGGAAGCGTTTGGCAAGGAGGGCGATCCGTTTGACCCCAATATTCATAACGCCGTGATGCATGTGGAGGATGAGACACTGGATGAAAATATTGTGACGGATGTTTTCAGTAAGGGCTATCAGCTCGGTGACCGCGTGCTTCGGCACGCGATGGTCAAGGTTGCAAATTAGCCAAAGGGCAAAGAAAAGGCAATCAGCGGCAACGCCGCATGATCTTATAAATTTACAAAATTCAACCGATACATTTTGGGAGGCTGTTAACAATGGCAAAAGTAATTGGAATTGATTTAGGCACAACAAACTCTTGTGTAGCTGTAATTGAAGGCGGCGAGCCGGTCGTCATTGCGAACGCAGAGGGCGCGCGCACCACGCCAAGCGTTGTTGCGTTCTCCAAAACTGGCGAGCGCATGGTTGGCCAGGTAGCAAAGCGTCAGGCGATCACGAACCCGGATCGCACGATTGCTTCGATCAAGCGGCAGATGGGCTCGGATTACCATGTGAAAATAGATGATAAGCAGTATACGCCGCAGGAGATTTCCGCCATGATCCTTCAAAAGCTGAAAACAGATGCGGAATCCTATCTCGGCGACAAGGTGACGGAGGCCGTCATTACGGTGCCCGCCTATTTCACCGATTCCCAGCGCCAGGCCACTAAGGATGCGGGCAGGATCGCAGGCCTTGAAGTGAAGCGCATCATCAATGAGCCGACGGCCGCGGCGCTTGCCTACGGCATTGATAAGGAAACCGATCAGAAAGTGATGGTTTATGACCTGGGCGGCGGCACGTTTGACGTATCCATCATCGAGATGGGCGACGGCGTGCAGGAAGTGCTCGCCACGGCCGGCAACAATCACCTGGGCGGCGATGATTTTGACCAGCGCGTGATCGATTGGCTGGCAGACAATTTTAAAAAGGAGCAGGGCGTAGACCTGCGTGGCGATAAGATGGCGATGCAGCGCTTGAAGGAAGCGGCGGAAAAAGCGAAGATTGAGCTTTCCGGCGTGACCACCTCCAACATCAGCTTGCCCTTTATCACAGCGGATGCAACCGGCCCGAAGCATTTGGAAGCAACCCTGACCCGCGCCAAGTTTAACGAACTGACCGCGGATTTGGTGGAAAGCACGATGGGCCCTGTGCGCCAGGCAATGTCCGACTCAGGCCTGAAAACCAGCGAAATCGACAAGGTTCTGATGGTGGGCGGATCCTCCCGCATCCCTGCGGTGCAGGAAGCCATCCAGAAGTTTATGGGCAAAGAGCCCTTTAAGGGCATCAACCCCGATGAGTGCGTTGCCATCGGCGCGGCGCTCCAGGCGGGCGTGCTTGGCGGTGAGGTGAAGGGCCTGCTGCTGCTTGACGTCACGCCGTTGTCCCTCGGCATTGAAACGATGGGCGGCGTCAATACGAAGATCATTGAGCGCAACTCCACCATCCCGATCAAAAAGAGCCAAATTTTCTCCACTGCTGCTGATAACCAGCCCTCTGTTGAGGTGCATGTGCTACAGGGAGAGCGTGAGATGGCAAGGGATAATAAGACCCTCGGCGTGTTCCATCTCGACGGTATCCTTCCGGCCCGCCGCGGTGTGCCGCAGATTGAAGTAACCTTCGATATCGATGCAAACGGTATCGTGCATGTTTCCGCGAAGGATCTCGGCACCGGCAAAGAGCAGTCCATCTCCATCACCTCCTCCACCAATATGTCCAAGGATGATATCGAGAAGGCTGTCAAGGAGGCCGAGCGGTATGCGGAAGAGGATAAGCAGCGCCGTGAGGAAATTGACACCCGTAACAACGCGGACCAGCTCGTTTATCAGTGCGAAAAGGTCATCAGTGAAGAGGGCGAGAAGTTCCCGGAGGCCGATAAAAAATGAGCTACAGGAGAAGGTTGATGCCCTTAAGGAAGCGCTCAAGGGGCAGGATCTCAATGTGATTAAATCCCGCCAGGAGGAGTTGACCAAAAAATTTCTACGAGATTTCAGAACAGCTCTATAAGGCGGCGCAGCCGGAGGCCGGCGCGCAGGGCCCTGGAGCGGCGGATGGTCAGCAAGCCGGGCCGGATGCAAACGGCTACTATGAGGCAAACTACACGGATGTTTCGGACGACGACAGCCAGAAATAAGAAAGGGAAAGCGGACGTATCCATCTTTTGCAACCTCAGGCGGAATTCTGCCTGAGGTTGCGGGCGGATATAACGCAAATTGGAGCTACATGATTTTTTTCGGTGGGAGACGGCGTTTCCGCCGAAAACGTGAAACGATGGGGCTAGGCCCCGTATTGCAGGCAGGGCACATAAATAACAAAGCAATCAAAAGCCCGAGCCCCTGAAAGGAGCGTTTACCTTGCCGGAAAAGCGAGATTATTATGAAGTCCTTGGCGTCAGCAAGAGTGCGTCGGAGGATGAAATCAAAAAAGCATACCGCCAATTGGCAAAAAAATACCATCCGGATTTGAATCCGGGCGATAAAGCGGCCGAAGCAAAATTTAAAGAGGCAAATGAAGCCTATGAGGTGCTTTCCGACAGCGAGAAAAAGGCGCGTTATGACCAGTTCGGCCATGCAGGCGTAGATCCGAATTATGGCGCGGGCGGCCCTGGTGGGGCAGGTGGATTTGATTTTGACTTTGGCGATATTTTCAGCAGCTTCTTCGGAGGCTCCGGCTTTGGAGGCTTTGGCACAGGCCGGTCGAATCCAAACGCGCCGCAGCGCGGCAGCGATAATTCGACGAGCATCACCATCTCCTTTGAGGAGGCCGCAAAGGGCTGCAAACGCACGATTGAAACAATGCGTGTGGAGGCCTGCGATGCATGCTCAGGCTCCGGCGCCGCGAAAGGCTCCGGCCCCCCAGACCTGCCCGGAATGTAATGGCCGCGGCCAGGTCAGCTCCCAGCAGCGCACGCCGTTCGGCGTGATCTCCACCTCCAAGGTTTGCCCGCGCTGCAATGGCAAAGGAACCGTCATTCAAAAGCCTTGCTCCAAATGCCGCGGCAGCGGCCATATCCGGAAGGCGCATAAAGTGGAAGTAAGCATCCCTGCGGGCATCGACGACCGGCAGATCGTCAATATCCGCGGCCAGGGCAACGCCGGCCTCAATGGCGGCCCGTCGGGCGATTTGCGTGTGGCAGTCAATGTCCGGCCCCATCCGTTTTTTGAGCGTGATGGATACGACGTATGGTGCGATGTCAACGTATCATTTGCGCAAGCTGCGCTCGGTGCGGAGCTACAGGTGCCTACCTTGGACGGCAAGGTCAAATATGAGATGCCTAAGGGCACGCAGCCGGGTACTGTTTTCAAGCTGCGCGGAAAAGGTATCCAAAATCTCAATGGCCGCGGCCGGGGCGATCAGCTTGTGCGCATCCTCGTGCAGGTGCCGACGGAGCTCAACGCGCGACAGAGAGAGCTGCTGCAAGAATTCGAGGCGGCTTCCGGAGGACGGCCAGTCGGCGGGGCAGACCCGCAGGAAGACCGTTCCGAGAGCCATAAGAGCTTTTTTGACAAGCTGAAGGATAATATTAATAAGGAAAAGGATAAATGATGTGATTCACACAGCCCCGCGCGCTGATCCGTTTTTTCCGGAAAGGCGGGCGGGGTTTTTCCTTTTCTCTCCAAAGTTTGATAGAGGAGGAGGCCTTTATGCAATTGTTTGCCTGCCCGGTATGCATGTGCCCGCTTAAAAAGGAGGAAAAACGTTATCTATGCCCGCATGGGCACAGCTTCGATCTTGCAAAAGAGGGGTATGTGCATCTGCTGCCCGCCAACCGGATGCATGCAAAGCTTCCCGGCGATGGAAAGGAGATGCTGGCGGCACGCCGCCGGATTTTTGATGCGGGCCATTATGAGCCGTTCAGCGATTGCTTGAATGCGCTTGTTTTGGAGTTGACGGATCAGGCGGAAAAGCCGGTGATTTTGGATGCGGGCTGCGGCGAGGGCTATTACACGGGCAGGCTGCTGTGTGCCCTGCATGAACGCGGTGTTGACGCGTGGGCTGCGGGCTTCGATATCTCCAAAGTCGCCGTGCGCATGGCGGCAAAGCGCTATCCCAGCTTGGAGCTTGCGGTCGGGAGCGCTTATCACATGCCGGTTGCCGATCGGTCGGTCGATTGCCTCACCAGTGTTTTTGCACCGATTGTTCCGGGGGAATTTGCGCGTGTCACAAAGCCAGGCGGCGTTTTGATTTTAGCGGTGGCCGCTCCCCGCCATCTTTTCCAGCTGAAAGAGGCGGTGTACGCGCAGCCCTATGAGAATGAAACAAAAGATACGGCGTACGCCGGATTTACCTTTCTCAAGCGTGTTCCGGTGCGCGGAGAGATTACATTGAAAAACGGGAACGCAGTGCGCGATTTATTCACCATGACGCCGTATCACTGGAAAACATCCGTGGAAGACCGGGAAAAGTTGGAGGCCCTGACAGGGCTGACAACGGAAATTGGCTTTGACTTTGTGTGCTACCGGCGGCAAGAAGGCTGACTGACGGGTTAACCCGACCAGAATTTTCGGTCCAGGCTTCTGTATTGCACTGCTTCCGCGATGTGTTCCTGCTCGATTTCCTCTTTTTCTTCCATATCTGCAATTGTGCGTGCTACGCGCAGAACCTTGTCATAGGCGCGCGCCGAAAGGCCGAGTTGTTCAAACGCTTTTTTCAGTAGGAAGCTGGCGTCGTCCGTGAGGCGGCAAAACTGCCGCGTCTGTGCGGAGGACATATGGGCGTTGCAGGAAATGCCCGTTCCCTCCAGCCGCCTTTCCTGCACAGCCCGTGTTTTTGCAACGCGCGCCCGGATGGCGGCGGAAGGCTCGGCCTTTGCCGTGTCGGAAAGCTGCTGAAAATCGACGGGCGGCACTTCAATATGGAGATCCAGGCGATCAAGCAACGGGCCGGATACCCGCGAAAGATAACGCGCCGGGGCCCCAGGCGGGCAGGTGCAGCGCCGGGTTGGATGGCTGAAATAGCCACAGGGGCAGGGATTCATCGCACACACGAGCATCACGCGGCAGGGGTAGGAAAACGAGCCAGCCACACGGGAAATCGTGACCGTTCCATCCTCGACCGGCTGGCGTAATGCCTCCATTGCCGCACGGGTGAATTCCGGCAGCTCATCAAGAAAGAGCACACCGTTGTGCGCGAGCGATATTTCCCCTGGGTGCGGCACGGCACCCCCGCCCGAGAGGCCTGCGGAAGAAACCGTGTGGTGCGGCGAGCGGAAAGGACGCGCCCGGATCAGGGAGATGCCCGCCGGGAGGGCTCCCGCTACAGAATAAAGCTTGGTGGTTTCCAGCGATTCCATTTCGTTCATATCGGGCAGGATGGAAGAAATTCTTTTGGCGAGCATGCTTTTGCCGGAGCCGGGCGGACCGATCATCAGCACATTATGCCCGCCGGCTGCTGCAACCTCTAGCGCCCGCTTCGCACCGGGCTGCCCTTTGACATCGGCAAAATCCGGCAGCCCGGGAGGAGCATCATAGGCCTGAAATTGGAGTGGCGTGACGGGAGTGATCTGCTCCTGATTGCGCAGATGGGAGATTAACTGGGAAACATGCGATACAGGATAGACGCAAATGCCGCTGACCGCAGCGCCCTCCGCCGCATTGCCCTCGGGGATGAACACGCGCCGCAGTCCTCTCTGTTTTGCCTCCAAAAGCATGGGCAGCACGCCTGTCACCCGGCGGACGCCACCGCCCAGCGAAAGCTCGCCTAAAAATGCGGAATCAGAAAGCTCTGTGGTGATCTGCCTGCTCGCGCTGAGCAGGGCGATGAGGATTGGCAGATCATAAAGCGGCCCTTCCTTGCGAATATCTGCGGGCGCGAGATTGACCGTAATCCGGGATACCGGAAAATCCATCCCGCAATTTTTGATGGAAGAGCGAACTCGCTCGCGTGATTCGCTGACCGCCGTATCCGGCAGGCCCACAATATCGAAGCGCGGCAGTCCGCCGGAAAGGTCGCATTCGGTTTCTACCAAAAAGGTTTCCATGCCGAAAAGGCCAAGGCTGTATACGGATGTAAACATATGGGCTTCCCCCAATTTTGGAAAGAATAATGTAAAAATAAGTATTAAAATACATTTATACATCATTATACATGAATTATGGAAGAAAAACAATCCCGCTATCAAGCCGCTTCGCGTTGACAGAAAACCGCATAAGGGGTAAAATAAAACCATCTATAAGCCGGTAGGCAAAGCAGTGGAGAGCTCCTTTTGGTTGGGGGCCATGCTGCTTGGGCGTTTCCTGACGCCGGAGCCCTATGGCTTATCAAAGCAAAAAATATTGGATAGAAAAGCGGGCTGCTTTTTGACGTTCTTTAGATGTGGCTTGGCCGCTCTGCATAGGACAGGCGAAAAGGCGCCGGATTGTTTAGGAAAGGATGGACATTGGCATGAATGACATCAATGCTCTCTATACGCTCTGGAGGGAAAAGGCAGTGCTGGATCCTGATTTGAAGGCGGAGCTGGACGCGGTTGCAGGGCAGGAGGACGAGGTGCTGGATCGGTTTTATCGCAATCTTGCCTTTGGTACGGCAGGGCTGCGCGGCGTGATCGGCGCCGGCACAAACCGTATGAACCTCTACACGGTTAACCAGGCGACGCAAGGGCTGGCGGATTTTTTAAATGCCCGGTATGCTGCGCCGCAGGTTGCAATCGCATATGATTCAAGGATTAAATCTGACCTCTTTGCGCGTGAGGCTGCCGGTGTACTCGCGGCGAATGGCATTGTAGTGCATTTTTTCCGGGAGCTCGTGCCTACGCCAATGCTCTCTTTTGCAGTGCGCAGGCTGCGCTGCCAATCCGGCATTATTATTACAGCAAGCCACAATCCTGCAAAATACAACGGCTATAAGTGCTATGACCCGGAGGGTTACCAGATGACGGACGAGGCGGCGGAGGAAACTTACCGCTGCATCCAAAAGGTTGATCTCTTCGAGGGCGTTAAGCGGATGGATTTTGACGAAGCATGCAGGGATGGCAGAATCCGTTTCATTGAAGATAGCCTGATCGAGGAATTTTATACGCGGGTGCTTTCCCAGCGTGTCAATCCGGAAGTTTGTGCAAACGCGGGCCTGAAAGTGATCTATACCCCGCTCAACGGCACAGGCAACAAGCCGGTGCGCGAAGTGCTGCACCGTGCGGGCATTGCCGATGTGAAGGTTGTGCCACAGCAGGAGCATCCTGACGGCAATTTCCCCACCTGCCCGTTTCCGAACCCGGAGATCCGGCAGGCGTTTGAGTGCGCACTGGAGATGGCAAAAGCGCATCCAGCGGATCTGCTGCTCGCCACCGATCCGGATTGCGACCGCGTTGGGATCGCTGTGCGCGACGGCGAGGAATATCGGCTGATGTCCGGTAATGAAGTGGGCGCTCTGCTGGCGGATTATTTGCTCTCTCAGCGTAAGGCAAAGGGGATGCTGCCGAAAAAACCAGTCGTCGTCAAAACGATTGTGACCACTCAGCTGGTAGCAGCCATTGCCGATCAATACGGCGCACAAACGGTCGATCTGCTCACGGGCTTTAAATATATTGGCGAGCTAGTCACCAAGCTGGAAAAGAAGGGCGAGGCGGATCGATTCATCATCGGTATGGAGGAGAGCTATGGCTACCTCTCCGGTACGCATGCGCGCGATAAGGATGCGGTGGTGGCCTCCCTGCTGATTTGCGAGATGGCCTCCTACTATAAGCAGCAGGGGAAAACGCTCCTGCAAGTGATGGATGCGTTATATGAGGCACACGGTATGTATTTGAGCAGCCTGCTCAATTTTGGATTTGAAGGCGCGGAAGGCATGGAGAAAATGGAAGGCATGATGCGCGCCCTTCGGGCGCAGCCGCCCAAGGAGATCGGCGGGATGCCGGTTGCCCTGCTCTATGATTACCAAGCGCGCGTGGTAACGGATATGATAAGCGGCGTGCAGCGGGAGATTACCCTGCCAGAATCGAATGTGTTATCTTATAAATTGCCGGGTGGTAGCGGCGTGATTGTGCGCCCGAGCGGCACGGAGCCCAAAATTAAGGTGTATATTACCGCGCGGGAGAAAACACGGGAAAAAGCACAACGGCTAACAGACGCCCTTGCAGCGGATATGAAGCGATATATGAATATTGAGGGCTGATGATGGGCCCGGTTCTGAAGGTTCAGAAAGGATGCTTGCGTTATGTCAAATAAATTCGTGCGGGTTGTTGCGATTGTTTTGGCCGTCCTGATGGCAGGCGGCGTATTTGCGGCTGTGTTGCAGGTGTTTGCTGTGTCGCCGGAGGCGGCTGCCGTGGCGGCCACGGGGCAGCGCTCCTACTGGCCGGTAATTGTAGCGCTGATTGCAGCTGTTGTGCTGATTGTACTTTGCATCATCATCCCAAAGGTGTCGAAGAAAAAATAAATGCTCCGCCGAGAATGCTTATCAGGTAGTGAAAGGGACGCTGCAAAATGCAAAGCATTTTGCAGCGTCCCTTTTTAAAAAGCCATTTTGCCTCATGGAGGTAAATTTCGGGCTGAAATTGTTGGCGGATATATGCTGACAGGGCCGTCAATCCGCCTGAAATCACGCCTTTTTATCGTTTGCTTTTGCGAAAAGGCGCCTCTCCTTTTTGGATTCTTGCTTTTGAAACAATCCAAAAAGAGCTTTACAACGAGAAAAAGGATGGTATCCTACAAGTGAAACAAATGTTATCCAAGAGGTGCGGTATTTGGAGGAGCGTGTGATTCTCCATTGTGACCTGAATCATTTTTATGCTTTGGTAGAGCTCTTGAGTAGGCCGGCGCTACGGCACGTGCCGCTGGCGGTGTGCGGCAGTGCACAGAAAGGCTGGAGGGCTTGATGGGAAATATCGAACAAAAATATGGGCGGGGCATGCTGACGTGAGCCTCCTTTCTATAGCAAAAATCAGTCTTTTTCATTGCCGTGCGTAATGAAGGCCGTATCAGTTGAGGCTAAAGACACAATAGGTGGTAGAGAAGTCCAAAAAAAGACACATCCTGTCGTGCTTGAAAAATCCTTCACCCTTTTTAGCGGGAAGATAGCAAAAATATACAAAATTTTTGATTGACAAAACCGCATTTTCCGCGTATCATAAGAGGGTATCCATTGAACCCTTGTGAGGTGGGCTGTTCTATGCCAGATCCCGCATTTAACGCAAAGCTCGAGCAGATGGCGGACGAAATGTTGGCCGTCCGGGCGTGCAGCGGGGATAGTGGCGCAATGGCTCTTTTGACCGCGCGGATGGTGCCGCTTGTAAAAACGCTTGCTGCAAAATATGGTGGCGGCGCAATGGAGCCGGAAGATTTGGCACAAGAAGGCATGTTGGGCTTTCTGGCCGCGGTTCACGGCTATGATGAGAAAAGCGGCGTTCCGTTTCGCTCCTATGCTGGCGTGTGCATTGCAAATCGTATTCGGTCTGCTGTGCGCGCAGGGGCTAGGCTAAAGAATATCCCGCTCAATTCTTACATTTCGCTCAATGACGACAGTATTGCATTGCCGCAGACTCAGCCCAATCCCGAGGATCTTGTGATCGCGCGTGATGAGGCCGTCCGGTTTGACGCCATCATGGCCAGCAGGCTGTCTCATTATGAGCGCAGCGTCATTCAGTTATATCTCGGCGGCCGCAGCTATGAGGATATCGCAGCGCGGCTGGGATCTACCGCTAAGTCGGTGGACAACGCATTGCAGAGGGTAAGGCGCAAGCTGAGGTTTATGGCAGAAGGCTGATCGATGGGGACAAGGGTGCTGCGCACCCGTTTCATAACTTCATACGCCCGGTATCTTAGTAATAGCGCGTTGTTTCATCCAACGGCGGCGGTGCGATTCCGCCCGAGGGCAAAATACTTTTTCAAGCGAGGTAAAAAACATGTACGAAGACAAGACTCTCATCTGCAAAGAGTGTGGCGAGGAATTCGTTTTCACTGCCGGCGAGCAGGAGTTTTATGAAGCGAAGGGCTTTGTAAACGAGCCCCAGCGCTGCAAAGCTTGCCGCGACGCCCGTAAGAATGCAGCCAGGCCCGAGCGTGAAATGTTCATTGCTACCTGTGCATCTTGCGGCGGCGAAGCAAAGGTTCCGTTCCGCCCGCGCGAGGATCGCCCGGTGTATTGCAGCGAGTGCTTCGCAAAGCAGAAGGAAGAGCAGGCATAAATCAGAGAAGTTTCTGACTTTTTGCAATAATTTATGCGGCAAAAAAGCGCTCCGAGGCAGCTCGGGGCGCTTTTTTCATTTGCTTAAAAAGGGAGATGCGCCATCGTGCTAGAGATTGTTTTTAGCGATAGTGCATGCGGTAGCCTGAAAATGGCACAGCATTATGGACAGGGGGTCTATCCGGGCGGTTGCATCGGTGTTATCATCAGCCGATCAGACGGTAGAAAACCATCTAAAAGAGAAAAGCGGGCCGCACAGCGGGAAGCGGAGGAAGCTGAGCGGCTTGCGTGGGAAAGCGGCGCCCCAATGGGCGGCAACACGGCGGACGTCTACGGCTTCGGGCTGATGCTGAGCATAGGGGATATTTCAGAAGATGCGCCCGGGATGCGGCGGCGGCAGGCATTAGAGCAGCTATATGGCGTTTTCCCCAGGGGCACAGGCCAAATAGCGGCTCAGGAGCTGCTGCTGCGGGCCAACAGTGATTGGAGTGAGGTTCAAAAGCGGGCGGCGGCAGGCGAAGCGATCCGCATTTGGTACAGCAATCAACCGGATGAGCTTTGCGGGTTTTATTGGATGATGGCGCGGCTGACCCAGTGGGGGGACTACCAAGGGCCTGTATACGCCGTTCAACTCCCGGGATGGGAAAGCGATGGGAAAGGGAACACTAGGAGGATGCTCAGTTGGGGGGAGATAGGCCCTGGCGAATGGTATCGTTATCCGGCTTTGCAAAAGCTTGTGCCCCCCGCACTCTGCCAAAGCTGTGCAGACGATTGGCGAATTCTCCAGGAAGAGAATGCACCCCTGCGCGCCATGCTGAATGGAAGGTTAACCAGTGTGCCGGAAACGCTTTATGATGCGTTTATCCGGCGCGAGATTTCGGCTCAAGCCGGTGCCTTCCAGGAGGAGCGGCTGATTGGGCGGATGATTGAAAAATATAAGCTTGGCATCGGGGATGCTTGGATTGCGCTAAGGATTGAGGAGATGATTCGCTCCGGAGAGCTGGAGGCCTTGACGGAGCCGGAAGAGGATATGCCGCTTTATCACCGCTTTTTAAAGAAGCACGGTGAGCGATAGATGCGTGGAACTTAATCATGCTGTTTTTGTACTCAATATGAAAACAGGAAAAGAAAAAACCTTCGGCTAACCAGCCGAAGGTTTTTATGATGATTTCTTCTGTGCGATGGTTTCTATTTTTTCGCCTGATACATCACAGTCGGATTGTTGTGCTTCTCCGTATCCGTATCGTTCCAAATCATATCCGCAACAGGCGCCCACTTTTCTGCAAAGGGCTTTGTTTTGGCGATCAGGTCATCCACACTCTCCGGTGCGAGCATTTCGGTGGAGTGCGCGCCGGAGCGCTCAACGGCCTGCTTGATCTTTTCCGGGTTGTCAAGCACAGGGCAGGGGCGGAGGTGGTTTTCATTCCACGGCTGGCCCTTGTAATATTCCATAAACAGGGGGGATTGCAAAGCCTCAATCAGGGAGCAATCCTTGATGTTAACATTGGAATAGTGAACAAACGCACAAGGCTCCACATCACCGTTTGCATTGATGTGCAGATAGTGGCGGCCACCCGCGATACAGCCCTGCACATATTCTCCGTCGTTCCAGAAATCAAGCGCGAAGAGCGGCTGCTCTTTGCGTGCCTGACGGATTAGCTCATAGGCTTTTTTGCGCTGGTCGGCGTTGGCAATCAGCTCCGGCACAGCGTCCTTGCCGACGGGCATATAGGTGAAGTACCAAGCAAAAAGCGCCCCTTTATTGACCAGGAAGTCGATGTATTCCTTCGAGCAGACCTCTTCCACATTCTTGGAATGGTAGCACGCGGAGTAACCAAACGGAAGGCCGGCCGCCTTCATTTTTTCCATTGCAGCGAGTACTTTTTGATAGGTACCGTCGCCACGACGCATATCGGTCGCATCCTCATAGCCCTCAATGCTGAAGGCCAGCGCAAAGTTACCCACACGCTTAATTTCCTGCACAAAAGCATCGTCAACCAGCGTGCCGTTCGTGAAGGCAAAAAACGCACAGTCCGGATTCTCCTCACACAGGCGGATGATATCCTTTTTGCATACCAGAGGCTCGCCGCCGGAGAAAATATACATAAAGGTGCCTACCGCCTTGCCCTCCTTGACAACACGGGAAAGAGTTTCAAAGCCGAGTGTGGATTCTTTTCCATATTCCGCAGCCCAGCAGCCCTTGCAGTGCAGGTTGCAGGCGGCCGTGGGATCGATCAGGATTGCCCATGGGATATTGCAGTGGTATTTTTCAATCGCCTGCGTGCGCAGCGAGTAGCTGTTGAGCGCAATGTTCATGAAAACAGGGACGAATTTGTCGAGCACGCCGGAATCCACGTCAAACAGGATCCGTTTGATAAAGCGCGTCCAGTTGTTGTTGGGATCATCGAGCACCTTATGCAGGTTTTCATATGTAACGCGGTTTACCTTTTTGATGTCGGCCTTCTCGAACAGGTTCAGGAGATTCATCAGGTTTTTGTCCGGGTCCTTCCGGGCATAATTAAGTGCTTGCCGGATGGCAAACGAGGACACCGTCTCCTTGATGGACTTCATTGATTAACTCCTCCTACTAGAAACGCACACATTCCTATTTTTTCGAATATAGTTCAGTATACTTGATTTATAAGAAAGTGTCAATTGGAGGCTCCCTAATTTTACATCCTATTCAAAATTGAGGGAACCTATGATGAGAAAAGGTGCTTTTTGCGCAAAGAGGCGGCTGAAAAATGCGAGGCTTTTTGCAGCCGCTCCTTCAATGAGACGTTTTGCCTCCATGAGGTGCCTCTCAGGCACAGGCGCACAGACATATCTGAGACTATGCGGACAGATTTCAGTTGCGAGGCATGCGGTTATCCAGGCAGGAAGGCGCGCAGCACAGCCCTCATCAGCCGCAGCAAGATGGTGTAGACGGCCGGGCACATGATTTCCGATGTGCCCGTATCGGGCACATCCTCCGTGCCGCCCACCACGCTCACGCCAAAGGTGCGTGTTTTCGGCAGGCATACCGTACCGCAATGGTAATAATCGATGATAACGGGCGCATAAAGCCGCTTTGCATTCGATATTGCCCCATCCATTGGTATCTCCATGCTTTCACCTGGCTCCAAAAATTTCCGTTTGGTCAAAGGCGAAGTGGAGCTGGGCGCCATAGCAGGTAATCTCCCGCAGCCGCAGGCCGTATTTCTTTGATAGGTTGGTGATGATGAGTGTGGTGTCTTCTTGTGTAAGATAGCAGGAGCGGCTGTAGTTAAACTGAATGTGAAGGTCGTCCGCCGGATTGTGGGAGAGCTCAAACTGTGGATAGGCCGAATTGGAGCGGACGTTTTCCAGCTCATCCGTGAGTAGAAGCTTGAGGTATAGGGATTTGCTATAGTCATCCCAGTAGCTCATGCCGTGAAATTGTCCTTCGATAAACCAGGTGTTTTCCGGCAAAAAAGCGCAGGAAGCATCTACTTCCATGGAGGGGGAGACGTGATTATGGGAAGGGTTGCTGCAAACGGTTGCCTTTGGCTGATAGTTGTTTGGAAAGCGCTCCCCCACCTCGGCGCAATAGGCGCCGGAGGTATACTGCGTATCGATGATGAAATCGGAATTGCTTTGGCTGCCAGTGGCTAGGCCGTTCCCAGTGCTGGCCATGATGGATACGTTGACGCCATATTCGTTGCGCGCGCGGCGCAGGCTCTCGCCCATTTGAGGCATCACTTGGAAGTGAGATTCATCGAGCTTCTCAATCAGCGCGGCGTTTTCTACTGGATCGAGATAGCGGTCGCGCAGCACACGGTAGTCCGCTTCTGGGAGCAGATCCCACACGCTGCCACAATAACGCAGAATCGGCCAAAGCCCCTCCCAAATGAGCGCCCGGGCCGGTTCGTCCAGCATGTCGAGCGGGATGAGGTCAAATAGCCAGTCAAAATCGTTTTCCATCACAAAGCCGGCCTGCACCATCTGCATGAGGGTGTGCTCATCAAAGGATATTCCCTCATTATAGAGCAAGTCCGCAACAATAGAGGAGCCGCACAGAGCGGGAACATTCAAAACGGCATTGTTGACATCTTGCTTATACCCATAATAAAAGAGATAGAAGCCAACGAGCTGCCCACCATGGCTGATGCTGTGAAGATTGACTTTTTGGTGACCGGTGAGCGCCTTGACCTGCTGAATGAAATCGTCGAGCCGTTTGGCTGCGTCTACCTGCCCGAGCCGCCAATCTACAGTGAAGGTGAAAACATGATCCTCCCCCACAATGTCCGCAATCGTCTGGCTGATTTGCGCCTCTGCGATATACTGCTCCTGCCCGCGGGCTTTTAGGGTGCTCATACGGGCGTCCTCCGCGCGGTCGGGATAGACAGAAACTGGGTAAACGGAACTGCCGTCCGGATTCATGCGCAGCGTTTCAAACCGTTCTGCACAGGCTTTACTCAATCCTTTCACCAACGTGTTCCAATTGCCTGAAAAGGCCTTTCCAATCCCTTTTGCGAGTTGTGGCACATATTTGAGTAGGACGGGGAGTGTATTCTCCGCCGTCAGGTTCCAAATTTGCTCTTCCTGCGGTGTGCCGTAATGGAGGTAGAGCGATGACGATGTGTAACCGGGAACGACGATGACAGGATCGTTCCCACATGCGCAGCGGTCTGTGGCGAACGCTGCTGCGGGAAAGGCGGTTAGAAGAATACAGACCGCCACAAGGATACAAAAAATTTTTTTTGCTTGCATGAACAACCTCTCCCCTCTTAAAAAAACCGGATTCCAATAGGCTGCCCCACCCGCGGCCCTGCTTCGGGCAGGCTGCGAGTGGGGCGCGCTTTGTTATACCTGATAGATGACGAAGCTTTCTCCCTCCATTTGCAGCGTGCAGCCGGAGGCGTCCACTTTTCCACCCAGGGAATACAGAATATCCCCCACAGGATGCGGGAGTGTAGCTTCACATGCCCGCGCAGCGGGGTTGACGGCGACGATCAGCTTTTGCCCGCTGCCTTCTCGCTCATAGACGAGCGGATAGGTATTCTCCTGCGCGAATAAGATACGGAAATCCGCCGTATTGCCCAGCGCGGGATTCTCCTTTCTCAGTGCGATGATCTCTTTGACGAAATTCAGGATGGAGTTCGGATCCTGTTCCTCTTGGGCGACGTTGGGCCGGTTTTCATCCGGGTCAAGGGGCAGATACAGATCATCTTTCTCCGCTGTGGAAAAGCCGGCGTTTTTGCCGGTATCCCATTGCATCGGGGTGCGCGCTCCGGTGCGGAACATGCTGCCCTCCACCGGATACAGGTCGTTAATCTGCCGCATGCCAATTTCATCGCCATAGTATAAAAACGGGATACCCGGCATCGTGTAAATAAAGGCATAGGCGAGCTTGATATCCAGATCACGAATGCTCTTTGGGCGGCGGAAAATATCATGGTTGCCCGTGATTAGGCAGATATAGCCCTTGCCTTTTGTTTTGGCGAGAAAATCCGTGTATTCTTCCGCAAACACCTTGGGGTCGCCCTTGCCGCGTGGATCAAAGAAGGGAGTTGCATCGAGATCCTCCGGATCGCCGAAGTCGAAAAGCTTGGAAAAGCCTTGCGCGTTCATCTGCAAATAAAAATCCATATTGAAGCCCGCCGGTATGGATTCAGACGGCACACCCCATTCGGAGACAAATGCGGCCTCCGGGAATTCGCGGTAAATATCCGGGAAGATTTTCTGCCAGACCTTGATTGTCTCCGGGCGGCCGGGGCCGTCATCCTTAACAAGGGAGAAGGCCATATCTACACGGAAGCCATCCACCCCCTTTTGCAACCAAAAGCGGATGATATCTTTCACTCCCTCAATCGTTTTCTGCACGGCAGGTGCGCCTGCGGGCGTCTGCCATGGCTGCGTGACCTTTGCAAAGCCGTAATTCAAAGAGGGTTGGATGGGATAGAAGTTATAGTGATACAACCCCTCCCTTGTACCGCGGGCTTTATTCAGGCCGAAAACGATTTTTGTGTCGGGCGTCGTCCAGATATAACGGTCAGAGTATTCGTTTGGCTCCTTCTGGCTGGATTTGAGGAACCACTCGTGCTCTTCCGAGGTATGGCCCGGCACCAAGTCAAGTAGAAGGTGCATCCCGCGGCGGTGCATTTCAGCGATGAGCTTTTCCATATCCGCCATTGTGCCATAGCGGGGCGCGATCTGTTTATAATCCTGCACATCGTAGCCTGCGTCGCCAAAAGGGGAGAGGTAGCACGGGTTCATCCAAATGGCATTGAAGCCGAGCCCCTGGATATAATCGAGCTTTTCCAGAATACCGGGCAGATCGCCGACCCCGTCTCCATTTGTATCCCGGAAAGACTGTGGATAGATTTCATAAAAAAGAGCCTGTTTCAAGCCAATTTCGGCAGGGTTGCCATAAACCTCATCCTTTCTGATTTGTACGGTAAGC
>ENA-OQCL01000177-OQCL01000177.1-human-gut-metagenome-genome-assembly--contig:-NODE-177-length-34796-cov-8.520407_pt1 | contig 34796 bp, 38 predicted proteins | sample MGYA00242502_ERZ504586 | MGnify/ENA primary metagenome ERZ504586 (study PRJEB26092, sample SAMD00036316) | human gut metagenome | host: Homo sapiens | study: EMG produced TPA metagenomics assembly of... | reverse complement strand
CGATACCGTACAGTGGCCTGTTTAAATTCTATTCGGCGAAATTCGAAATAGACTTGTTGATTTGGTTTCATGCATATGATAGAATAGCGCGAGAAAAGAACAGGACGGGAAAAAACGAAAAATATGAAACAGGATGAAACCTTTTTGCGGGAAACGAGGCATGTTATCGAGCGGCATATTGATCTGTATCCGAAATGTGAGCCGGACGACATAGTAAAGCTGCTTTATCAAAGCGAATTCGGCTGCGGGCATTTTGTGCGCAGCAAAGAGATCGCGGAGGAGTATCTGAAGAGGGAGTATGAAGCGTGTATGCTGACAACGAAAGCCGCCGCTGCCGGGGAACACCCATTGACGGATGAAACAGGCGGGATGTTCGTTCGGGTGCACCTTGAACCTTTGGCACGGTACGGTATACCGCTCTCAAGGCTTGCGGAGCCTTTTTGTGCGTTCATCGGAGGTTCGAACGGGTTCAACGGACGGAATGCTGGAAAAAGCTCAGCTTGCTGAAAGAAATCTGCCGGCAGGGGAAAACTCCGTTTGACGAAGAAACGCTGTCGGCTTTTCTTAAGAAATACGTTGCGGCGGGTTGCCCGGCAATACATCACAGCGAGACTTACCGTCGGCTTTACCATCCCGCGTATCGCGTGATTTGCAGAGAATTCCTTCCCGAACTAATCGGCGGAGAATGCGCAGGTTCGGAACCTGAAATTCATATTTAAGACTCAAACAAAAACTGAATTTAAGGAGAAGTTTAAACAAAAGGCACAGCCGAAACGCAATTGCGGGCGGCTGTGCATTTTTGATTACAGCGATTGAGGCGGCAAAAGAAAGACTGATGAAAAACGATCAGATTTCAACATTGCCGTTGCCGGGGCGTGCGCAGGTGATTTCAAGATTGCCGTTGCGCTCACGAAGCTTGTCGATAAACTCTTTTTCTTTCCGCGCATCACGCAAAGTGATCTGGTAGGTGAGCTTGAACAGGCTGCCCATGTTGGTGGTCTTAACACGGATGAGCTCATGGCGGGAAGTGTATGTGCTGAAAATATCATTGAAAACTTCATCATAGATGAGACTTTCGGGAATGACAATCTTGAGGTCGCGCTCTGCGGAACCCGCTTTGCCGAAATTGATGCTTGCAAGCGCAATGTCAACCAAAATAACGAACACGGCAAGGATGACCGCAATTGCAATATAACCCATGCCTGTTGCAAGGCCGACAGCCATTGCGAGGAAGATGCTTGTTATTTCACGCGCTGAAGCGGGGGCGGAACGGAAGCGGACAAGGCTGAAAGCACCTGCAACAGCAATGCCTGCGCCGAGCTGTCCGTTAACAAGGGCGATAATCGTTTGAACTATCATCGGCAGAAGCACAAGCGAGACCGAAAGGCTCTTGGAGGGACGATTTCTGTATCGGCTGCAAACGGCGATGAGAACGCCCAATGCAAGAGAAACAAGCAGGCAAACAATAAACCCGCCTGCGGTCAAGGTGCTTGTGGTGGAGAAAATACTGTCGATAACGTTGTTAAGCATAGTGAAAAATCCTTTCGTTTATGGATGAAAACATTGGGCACGGAACGATACCGGATCGTTCAGCCGCAATATGCAGCACCGCGTTTTTGAGAAAGAATGCGGTTAAGTTCGATGTTATACGCGGTTGCGTATTTTGAGAAGCTTGTCGGAAAGATCCTGTGTTCATCAAGGAGTGCGGCAAGCCAAAGCGGCAGAGTGTGCGGAGTTTTAAGCTCCATTATGCATTTGCCTGCGGGCAGAATGGGGTCGCCGTACGTGCCGCTTAACAGGTCGAGGTTGTGCGTTCTGTAGCGCAGATTTTCGTCGATTGTCAGTCTCAAATCCCCGACGCCGTTTTCCGCATAGGCAGTGCGTTCGCAAAATATTCCGAAAGACGGCCGAAGCTCCGGATAAAAGCGGAGCGCATAATCAATTTCACGCGCAATTTGCTTGTCGGGGCAGGGCGCATCACCGCAGAGAAACTCCATTGCATCGGCATAGGGCATTTCGATTCGACGCTTATACACAACACCTTTGTATTTCTTCTTAAGTTCAATAAAAGCGTTCGATTCTGCCGACGGAGTGCCGTAGCACCGCAAACGGAGCTTTTCCTTATAAATCGGATGCTCTATGGAGGCACGAATCAACCGCATGTCGGCAGTGTCAAAATAAATGCTGCTGACAGTGCTTTTTCCGTAAGAATCAACATGCATATGCTGCAAAAGCACGGGCAGCATTGCGGCGAACTGCTTGTCCGAAACAATATACTTTTTCTCAATACGGGTAAAAATGTTATCAATTTTAACCGTTTGCAATGTCACAACCTCCGTTTCTGCCGAAATGCACCGGATGCGGAGCACTTCAGAATAATCCCGCTCGGCACAACGGCGGAGCGGGCGGTGAGACCATTCTCGCATTACCAATATTATACCACTGAAACAGGGCGACCGAAAGACAAAAAGGGCTCTTTTAACGGCAAATATTGTATATAGTACTTTGAAAACGGTCAAACAATGCTTAATCGGGGAGATTGTCAACAAAAATTCATAATATATCGAGCCAGATTCCCATAGGCAATTTTGCGAATGTCCGCATCGCTCAAGCCCATGCGGCTCAGCTTGTTCGCAATCAACGGCAGTCCGCTGCTGTCTTCAAGCCCGTCGATATAGCGGTTCATGCCGTCAAAATCCGACCCGAGCGCAACGCAGTCGATTCCGCCGATTTCGATGAAATGCGCGATATGCCGTATCACATCGTCGAGTTCGGCAGTGCGTTCATCGGTCAATTGTCTGTAATAAAAATTGACGCCGATTACACCGCCTTGTTTTGAAATCGCGCTAATATGCTCATCTTTCATGCAGCGTGGGTGACTGCATAGGGCGCGTGCATTTGTGTGCGACGCAAACACGGGGCGTGCTGCAATGCCCAACACATCGTCAATGCCTGCATCCCCGAGGTGTGCAAGGTCAACAGCCATTCCGATTCGGCACATCTCTTCAACAACACGCTTTCCGAGGGCGGTCAAGCCCTTTTTGCTTCCGCGTTTTCCGGCCGGATAGGCAAGACTGTTAACGTCATTCCAAGTCAGCGTCATTGCGCGCACTCCGAGACGATACAGCATTCGAAGGTTTTCAACGCTGCCTTCGACAGCCTCACCGCCTTCAACGGTCAACACTGTTGCAATTTTGTCCTGAGTTACGTCAAAATCACGGGAGAACGGCACAAAACACGGATTTGATTCGAGCATTCGATAATAGGAATCTATCATGTTAAGGCATTGACTCAGCGGGTTCTGCTTCAGCAGCATGTCGATCCATGCGGCAAAGAACTGAAGCTTCACTCCGCCCGCTGCCATGTTCCGAAGGCTCATGCTCTGATGCCCGGAGACGGTTTGAATATCATAATCATAGTATGCCATCCCGTATAAAAAATCACAATGCGCATCCGCAAACGGCAGCTTGTTTGAAGCACTGTTCTCTTGCGGCAAAATTTGTTCGACCATGTTAATTCCTCCAATCTGCAGCTCCGCGCGCCGCGGAGGCCGACCGTATCACAATATTATAACACAAAACGAATAAAAATGCATTCGATAAAAAAGCGCGGCGGGTTGTTGAGAACAGATAATTGTTCCAGCGGAAGACAATCACCGGACGGAGATGCGGAGTATGATATAAAATACCGAAAAAGTCACAATTTATTTTCAAATGGAGTCGAAAACCTATTGTAAAGAGCAAACCGCAATTGGTATAATAAGGTGCGGAGTTCGGAGGAGCTCTGCAAGGTGCTTTTGTATATTAACCGGAGGTGACGCAAATGAAATGCAGAAATTGTGGCCACGATAATCCCGAGTATTCCGAAGTATGCGAGAATTGCGCAGTTTCACTGCGCTCGGAGCCGCAGCGCGATGATGATACCCCGTCTTGGGGTTTCGTTGACGAGAACAAGGATATCAGGTTTTCTTTCGGAGGGCGAAATGCCGCGCAAAACAATAATCCCGCGGACATGAACCAAAACACTGACAGCGACCTTGATGAGCTTGAAAGACAGTTCACATGCGACGTCGGTGATTGGAACGAAGTTCAGAGACGTCCGAACGCAGGCCGACAGAAAAATAACCGCCAAAACGCTGCCGCTGCGCAGAGAAATGACAGAACAAGCAGCCCGAACGGAGCGGAACGGGCGAACCGCAGCAGCGCGCAGAATACACAGGGCGCATTCGCCGGTGACAGACTTCCGTGGGATAACGATTCTGCAAACACACGCAGGCAGCAGCCCCGCACGGAAAGGCAGTCAAACCCGGATGACGAATATGACTCCGATGATTTCGATGATGCGGATGCATACGACGGCCGCGAGCGCGGGAACAAGCGCGCGAAGAAGCAGCGCGGAAAGGGCAGAGATTCGACTGATATTCAAGATGATTTCGACACTGCCCGCACGAGTGCCGATTACGGAGCAAAGCGGGGCAGACGCGATAATTCCTATGATGAATTTGAAGACGTGAACCGCAGAAGCGATCGCAGACGCGGAAAAGGCGGTGCGCCCGGTCTGCGTATTGCAGTAATCGTGCTTGCTGTTGTGGCCGTAATTGCGGCCGGCGTGCTTGCATACACCCTTTTGAACGGCAGCAGCATCGGCGGCGAAAAAACAAACAGCGTTATCGTCAACCCCAACAATCCGGACAGCTACTATATCACTGTTTATGCAAAAGCCGGTTCTGTCCTTGTTTATGAGGACAGCACAGGTGCACAGACCGAACAGCAGGTTCCCGAAAAAGGATATGTAACTTTCAATGTTGCATCCAACCGCCTGCGCCCGATAACACCCATTGAGGGCGAAAGCTGCGACATTTACCCCTCGGTAAGTCTCAAAAATGAGGACGGAACGCTGACAAAGCTGGAGATTCCGCGCATAACGCTCAGAGTTCCGACACTTAATGCATCCTTCGAAACGGCTGAAGACATAACGAGCGACGACGGCGTTATAGAAATCAAAGGGCATGTTGACTTGACTCAGACAGATCTTCAGAACAATCTGCCTGTTGTCACAATCAACAACGAAACCGTGCAGCCCGCGCCCGACGGCAGCTTTGCTTACACAACAAAGCTCGACAAGGGCGAATACGAGATCGTCGGTGAAATCAAGCTCGGCGGATACATGATCATGCGCCGAACCTTCAAGGCAACCGTCAGCAAACAGCTGACCGCATCCGACATAATTTCAATACCCGAGGAAGTTGATACCCGAGTTCTGAATGTTGAAACTTCAATTGAACTCACCGGTACCGTTCCCGCAGGAGCTGTGCTTCAGGTTGTTCCCAAGGATGCGGAATGCACCGTTAAGGATCAGCCCACAGTTGACGAAAACGGGAACTCAGGTTTTCCGTAAACCTTCCCACCGCCGCAAAGTGCTATGAGCTCCAGCTCACCGCAACACTTGCGGACGGAACGGTTTACACGCGTCCGTTCTTTGTGGAACGTCCGCCGGTGTTTAACGAATATGTTCCCACCGTTTGGAGAGGTGATTACAGCGAGATGTCAAAAACCCGTCCATATCACCGACCTTCGCGGGTTTGTAATTGAGGGAACTGTTGCAGAGATTACCTATGATGACGATTATCTCGTTGCAACGTTTACCCTTAACGATGGACATACGATCAGCATTGAGTATCACGATCACTATTCTGCCGCACGCCAGCATCCCATTGAAGCGGGCAAGCAGTACAAACTCTACGGATTCTCAAAGGGCGTGGACGAAAGCGGTATGCTCCGGATGTATATTTGGTTCGTGAGTGACTGATCAGATGTTCGGATAAGTTTGGAAACAAAATAACCTGCGCGGCGGCTGCTTAACGGCAGCCGCTGCGTCGATACTGCAACACATCGCCAAACGGTGCAGCTTTCAAGAAAACACATGGAGAAATAAGATGAAAATCTGGGCAAGAGTTCGAAAAAACAACAAAACAACGGAACAGGATGTCGTTGAAATTCCGCAGAAGGACGCTTCCGAAGTGGAGAACTGGCACGAAGCTCTTTGCGAGTTGTGCTCGAAATTAAACCTTTCACGCCCTGTGATTCTTGATAAGCATGTCAATGAGCTGCTCCGCTTTTCACACACCGTGTTCCGCCCGGATGATTTTATGGAACAGGTAACGTTTGACAGGCTGGAGGTTGAATTGTTTTAGCGGCGGTTCATTGCACCCCGAAACGTTGAGAACAGGAAGTGTTTTTCAATCGAAAAAACGAAAATAAACGAATGCTCGGTGATTACTCCGAAAAGGGCAAACGACCCGTGATGTGCGCAAAGCATGCATCGCGGGTTGTTTTGTTTTCGGCAGCAGTGTTCAAAACCTGTAACTGTTTATCGATAATATTCATATTTTATAGCAAGCCGTGTACAAGCCCGACATTGGAGCCGGCGGCGAAGCAAAACAATAAGAAAGGAGCATCTCGGCAGTGCGGGAGCGAACGGTACTGCGCTGCAATGATGTGGTGAATGATATGAGAAATGATAACGGAAGCAGGGGAAACGGCTTTCAGCCTTTTAATCCGCCGAACAGAGGAAGACAGCAGGGAGGCATGAGGCAAAGCAATTTCGGCAGCGAGCAAAACATGGGTTATGATAACAGCATGCAGTTTGCAGGTAATGCGTGCGGTTTCCCGCCTTGCAGCGGCTGCCGCTGTGAATGTACATATTACGGTGCAACGGGCCCGACGGGAGCAACAGGTCCGACGGGCGCAATCGGAACAACGGGCGCGACCGGTGCAGCGGGTGCAACGGGAGCGACAGGCGCTACGGGAGCAACAGGAGCGACAGGCGCAACAGGTCCGCAGGGCATCAGAGGCATTGACGGTGCAACGGGTCCGACAGGTCCGCAGGGTATCAGAGGCGTAGACGGAGCAACGGGTCCGACAGGCGCAACAGGAGCAACGGGGGCAACAGGCCCGACCGGAGCAACCGGGGCAACAGGCCCGACCGGAGCAACCGGAGCAACAGGCCCGACAGGCGCAGCAGGAGCAGCGGGAGAAACAGGTGCAACGGGAGCAACAGGTCCGACAGGTCCGACAGGCCCGACAGGCCCGACAGGCCCTGCTGCCGAACCTGCCCGGTCGGCAGCGTTGATGTCTTCAGTTCAACCGACAGGAGAAGGAACGACTGTGCCGAATGGGGGAGTGCTGCCTTTGACAAACCTTCGCAGCAGCGGTGAAGAACTCAGTGCGGATGCGGCAAATAATGCGGTGCGTTCCAATGATGGAAAACTGTATCATATTGTATGGAACGTAAATGCGGCGGAAGAGCAGGGCTCCGGAACTTCGGGTGATATTGTGATTGCACTTGAATCGCTTACCGGGGATGTGTATGGTTATTCTTCGGCAAACACGACCGCAGCCGGCGGAAATCCTGTGTCCGTTTCAGGCTCGGCCTATGGGCGGATTCCCGCAGGAACGGAGCTTGTGCTTCGAAACAGAAGCGGAAGAACCATAGTGCTGCATGCGGCTGCAACTCCGAACGGCGACTATGCAGGCGGAATCACGGTGATTAAAGCATAGATAATGCGGCAGTGAACGAGCCGGGAATGTGCCTTCGAAAAAGAGAAGGTGCAGGTAAACTCCGCCTGCCGCGTGCGGGCGGAGCAGGCTTTCCGCAAAACAAAATCCGGGAAACGGGGGGAGCGATATGGAAGGTTATAAAGTGTGTGTTTATGCAATTGCAAAGGATGAAGCGAAATTTGCCGCGCGCTGGGCTGAGTCGATGAGTGAGGCGGATGCTGTATATGTTCTTGACACAGGGTCAAGCGATGATACCGTAAAAATACTTCAGGCGCACGGGGTAAACGTCCGGAGTGAAAAAATAACCCCATGGCGGTTCGATACGGCGCGGAACAGGTCGCTTGAACTTGTGCCGGAGGATGCCGACATCTGTGTTTGTACAGATATTGATGAGGTTCTGCATCCGGGATGGCGCAAAGCGGCAGAAAAAGCGTGGTCAAACGGCGCGGATATGCTGCGCTATCGTTATACGTGGAATTTCAACGAGGACGGAAGCGAAGGTACGGTGTTCTATATAGATAAGATACATGCACGGCATGGTTTCAAATGGGTAAACCCTGTACATGAGGTTCTTGAATATGAGGAAGAAGGCAGCTTCAGACATATCATTGCAGAAGGCATTCAGCTTGATCATCTTGCCGATGCATCAAAATCACGCGCACAATACCTGCCTCTGCTGGAAATGAGTGTGCGGGAAAATCCGGAAAACGACAGAAATATGCATTATCTCGGCAGAGAATACATGTTTTATGGCAGATGGAACGATTGTATTGCGACCTTAAAGAGGCACCTTGAAATGAAATCCGCTGTCTGGCGGGATGAGCGGAGTGCATCGATGCGCTTTATTGCACGTGCCTGCACGGCACTGAATGATATTGCGGAAGCGGAAAGCTGGCTCTATCGCGCAGCGGCGGAAGCACCGTACCTACGCGAACCGTGGATCGAACTCGCGGGCAATGCATATGCACGGCAGGATTTTGAAGGTACGCTGTATTTTGCACTTAAAGCACTTGCAATTGAAACCCGCCCAAAAACATACATAACGGAACCCGCAGCATGGGGTGCCGCTCCGTATGATTATGCTTCTCTGGGGTATTTTTATACGGGCAGAAAAAAAGAAGCACTGATAATGGCTGAAAAAGCCGTTGAAAAAGAACCGCAGAACGAAAGATTAAGAGCAAACAGAGATATTATTGCACAACTTTCGGAAACGCTTTGATTCATTATTTTTGTCGGAGAGGCTCGATTCGAACCTTTCCGACAAAAAAATGAATCGGCAAGCATTTTGATAACAACTTATCATACAGCAGGAGCAGGATTATAACAGCTGAAGATATATAATGCAGCCAACCGATCAATTCAGGTTGCATGTTCGGCGGATTTGCGCTATAATAATATTGTTATGCGAAATGATTCGCCTAAATACGGAGACGTATCGAAGTGGTCATAACGGGACTGACTCGAAATCAGTTGAACCGCAAGGTTCCGTGGGTTCGAATCCCACCCAGCTCCGACCATAAAAGGAACATAAAAACGATATGTTCCGCGAAAACCCCGGATTTTATCGGGGTTTTTGCTACCCAAATGCCGGGTTTTCAAGATGCATATTTGAAGATGTAAAACCGCTGTTTCCCTTTGGGTGCGGTATCGAACTCCCGTACAACTGAATATTCGCAGACGGCGGACAAGCCAAAACTTGTCCGCCGTTTCGCATTTTCCACGCCCGAAGTTTTGCAAAAGACTTCGGGCTTTTTCTATTTCACGAAAAAGGAGCGATCAAAATGTACTTCACCAACACGCCATCCCTCAACAGCATGGAGGCCATCATGCAGCGACCGCCCGGTGGAAATCAGCGGGGCGGCGGCAGGATCCGTAGGGCGTATCAATTCAACAAAGCGGACTGCGATTGCAGGCTCTGTCTCTACCACAGAAAAAAGAAAGGCTGCTCCATGGAAATCTGCCCGGTACTGGATGCCAGACTCACCTGCGGTGCAGCCTCTTTTTATGAAGCCATTCATGCGGCATTTGCCGACGCACGACATACGCCGTTTCAAAGACGGCTTTCACATCTCTACGACAGAAAGGATGATGCCCCTATAATTTTTCAAACCGATCAACACAGGCAGCGTTTTGAGGCACAGAAACTGTACCTGCGAAAACCGGACCACCGCAGCCTCGCTGTGCTGTATCTCCTGACTGCGGATCACACCTTGTGGTCCAAGACAAGGCGATACTTTTCCGACCGTGGCAAAGTCGATCTGCAGGCAGTGCGCCTCGGCGATGTGTCCACAGACTGCTATGCCCTTTGGAAAGCGGTCAAGGAATTGCAGACCGGCGAGCGGCAGATCTCGCTGTGTGAGCTGGCCGATGGCAGCGTGATCTCAGATTGGGCCTTTCGCTTGATCGTGCAGGCCGTCACCATCGCTCGCTTCGGTGCGGCGGTGCTGGAAGCGGAGGTGCGCCATGCTTAAAGCCGTGATCTCGCACAACGAACAGGCTACCATTGTGGAGCTACCTATGGATCGCCTGAGCCTGCAATATGAACTGTCGCAGATCGGTATCCGCAGGCTGGCCAAGGACATTCCGATCATGGATGAGGAAGATCAGCCGATCTCCGTCAAGCTCTATTCCGAGTCGGACATCGGGCAGAATCTCGCCATGCTGTTCCGACCGTCCCATTCGCTGGAGGATGCCAATGTGTGTGCGCACGCTGTGGTACACGCCAGACCGGAGGTGCAGGATGAGATCGAACAGAGCATCGTCTATGGACAGTATCACTCGCCGCAGGCGGTTTTGGCAGACATTAAGGCGATGACAACGGACCTGATCGCCGTAACCGTCAACTACTACTGTCCGCTTCAGGTCCGTATGACGGACGAGGAATATGGCGATTGGTATGAGGTGGACAACGGCTATGCGCTCGACAATAAGCGAGCGATCCGTGAGCTGCTGCAAAAAGAGCAAAACGAGGATATGAACGATATGGCCGACTACTTTGACGGCAGCGAGTCTGCTAAGGCCAAGATCGTTTCCGCCGTCTGGGATGTGCATGAGGTAAACGGAGAGCTGTTCGGTGTGATCCGCACCGGGCTGCGGGAAATCCTTTCCCCGGCAGAAGAACAGGAATGGATCGACGAGCTGATCGGACAGGCAGCAGACGGCTTCGGCGAGGGGCTGGAGCAACGCCCTATTTGTACTGCTGACGGTGAGATCTATGTTTCCTTCTGGAACAGCGGCAGCGACTACTTCATGGAGAACGAAACTGTCTTTCGTCAACGGATGTCTGCCGATCCCAACCTTGAAACAATGAAACTGGAATGAAAGGAGTCACGACCAATGAACAATCAACTGTGTGAACGAATGAGGACTCACTACCCGCCCGGAACACGGGTGCAGCTGCTCCGGATGGATGACCCGTATGCACCGGTTCCTTCCGGAACGAGAGGCACGGTGACCCATGTGGACGATATGGGTCAGCTTCAGATGCGTTGGGATAATGGGCAGTCCCTCGCCCTGATCCCTGAAGAAGATGTTTTCCGCAAGCTTACGGCAGCGGAGCTGGCGGAAGAACAGACGATGCAGGAAGTACAGGGCTTTGAGATGAAAATGGAATAGGAGGAAGACTGTGTGCCAAACCATGTAACAAATGTGCTGACGCTGCACGGAGAGTCGGATCAGATCCGAGCCATGCTGGAGGCCATCCAGTATGATGATCTTGGAATCGGCTCGGTGGATTTCAACAAGATCATCCCCATGCCGGAGAGCTTGAATATCGAGGCAGGCAGCCAAACGAGTACCGGCCTGAAAGCCTATCAGGATTTCATTGAGGTCTACACCCTCGGCGGAACGATCCATCAGGACGATCTGGAGAACATTCCTCGTAAAAGTGAGGACGCTTTCCTTCGGCAGCGCTCGGATATTCGTCCAAAGGAATGGAAACTTGGAAAAGCCGCTTGGAACAACATTCGCCTATACGGAGTACCGACGTGGTATGGGTGGCGTAACCAGCATTGGGGCACCAAATGGAATTCCTACGGCTACGGCGAGGCGGAAGTAAACTATCAGGAGGGGGATGCCCTGAACTTCCTGACGGCATGGTCTGCCCCGCACCCGGTAATGGAAAAGCTGGCGGAGATGTTCCCCAATGTGGAGATCGAGCACGAGTGGGCTGATGAGGACATCGGCCATAACTGCGGAAGATACCGCTATCAGAACGGAGTACGAATCGAAGAATGGCTCCCCGAAACAGAGCGGGAGGCCATTGATCTCAGCTGCGAGCTGATGGGGCTGGAACCGCTGGACTATGGACTCGCTCTGAATGCAGCCGGGACAAGCTATATCAATCTGGAGGACGATGAATACGAGAAAATCGAGCTACTCGGTAAAACAGCGCTGTTCTCGAATGCCCGACTGACGGATGCAGACATTCCGGAGGGACTGTATTGCTACCACCTGCGCCACAGCGATGACGGCGGCAAATTCTGCTCCGTAGAACCGAGGGTCGGCGTCAACCACGGCGGCTCTGTAATTCTGAAAGAGCCGCTGGACTTCGGAGAAAGCGGGTATATCTCTCTTGACGAAGAAACAAGCCCGAACTTTTCCGGAGAAAGAGAAAATTTCTCCGATTTCCTTTCTGACACCTCCCCGCAGGAGGCTGAGGAAATGAAGCTCTGCTAAAAGCCTAAATCAAAGAGGTCGTTTTGCGTGTATGGATGTTCCGTACATGGAAAACGGCTTCTTTCTGTTTTCTGCGGAACCTTTGTATGCGCAGACGCCTCCGCAAAGGAGGTGATTCCATCAACAGCTTTATGGCGTGGGTCGGCGGGAAGAAAGCCCTTCGGGACGAGATCCTCGCCCGCTTCCCACGAAACTACAAACGGTATATCGAAGTGTTCGGCGGGGCCGGATGGGTGCTGTTCCATAAGCCGCCCGGCAATGATTTTGAAGTGTTTAACGACTTCAACGGTAATCTTGTGAACCTGTACCGCTGTGTCCGGGAGCAGCCGGAGGCCCTGCGGAACGAGCTGCGGTATATGCTCAATTCCCGTTTGGACTTCGAGTATATGAAGGGAATGCTGCATTCTCAAGCCGTACTCCCGGATGTACGGCGGGCCGCCTATTACTATGCGCTGATCCGGTACAGCTACGCAGCTGGGACCTCGACCTTCGGCAGCCAGCCCCATGCCATGTGGAACAACTTTCCGCTGATCGAATCGGCAGCAGGCAGGCTGCAAAAGGTCGTCATCGAAAACAAGGACTGTGTGAAGCTCATCCGGCAGTATGATCGTCCGGAGAGCTTTTTCTACTGCGACCCGCCGTATTACAACGCAGATCAGTATTACGAGGCGGTTTCCTCAGACGGCTTTGACCATGCTGGACTTGCCGATGCGCTGCTTGGAATCAAGGGGAAATTTTTGCTCTCTTACAACGATTGCCCGGAGATCCGGGCACTGTATGACCGCCCCGGCATTGTGGTCGAGGGCATCTCCCGACTATCCAACATTGCGCAGCGATACGAAAACGGAAAACAGTACCCGGAGCTGCTGATCTCCAACTACGACACCACGGAGCTGGCCCGATCCTGCGTGCAGCTCACGCTGTTTGACCGGCTGGATTCCCAGGAAATTCTGAATGAAAGGATACTCTACCATGAAATATGATTTTGAACTGATCCCCGTCCCTACTGATGCGCTGGAGGCTGTCGGCATCATCCCCGGCGTTATGGCGGAAGCCTTTGTGGACGGAAAACGCATCGTGATCCAGAAAGCAGAGGACGATGCCTTCTGTAAAAGCTACAACGAGGATTGCGAGGATTGCCCGTACTGCTGTCCCTGCTGCGGCGAATGCCTGAAAGAGCAGATGGCCGGAGGTGACGGGGATGACTAAGCTGTACCGCATCCTCGGAAAGCGTGGGCGTATCACCATCCCCTATGAGATCCGCAAGCGGGTAGGCTTTCCTACAATGACATTCTGTCCTTTGCCGAGCAGGATGACCGCACGGTGATCGTCCGGAGAGAAAAGCTCTGCAACGATTGCAGAAAAGCCCCCGGCACTCCGGACAAACCGGAGCCGGAGGGCATCACGCTTCTGGATTTTCTGGACAGCCTTTCTGCCAAGGAACAGCGGGCGGCGCTCATCCACTTGTCGGTGCGCTGGGCGGAGCAGCAAGGCGGTGAACCCAATGTCTAAGATCCTTCGTGTTGTCATGGTGGAACCCCATGAAGCTCCCTATGAGCTGAACATCACCGACCAGCTTGAGGATCTGCAGGAAACGGTCGGCGGCATGATCGAGGTCATCGGCAACGGCGACGGCACGCTCCTCGTCTGCAATGAGGAGTCTAAGCTCATGGGGATGGACGGAAACCGCCGCCTGAACGGAGATGTGATCGCCGGGCCGTTCTTTGTCGTTGGTACAGACGGCGAAAACTTCCGCTCGCTGACAGATGCGGAAGTGGAGCGATACAAACAGCGCTTTGCGGAGGTCGAGGACATTTTCCCGGAGGAAGTGCAGGAGCATATGGGCTTTACCTTTTTCGCATGGTAAAACAGAAAATGGAGGTACAACAATGAAGATCAAAGCACAGATCGACCGCATGGTCGGCGAAAACAACCGCATTAAAGCATACGCCAGTGTGATCCTCGGCGGCGAATATGTCGTGCGGGACATTGCAGTCATGGACAGCAAAAACGGACTGTTCGCCCGAATGCCATATCGCAGCTATAAGGATAGGAACGGCGATATGAAGTATTCGGATACCGTGTTCGCCATGAATGAAACTTCCCGCAATGCTATCAACGCCGCTGTCCTTGCCGCATACGAGCAGCGTCTGCACATGGAGCAGGATGAAGCACCGGACGTGGAGGAATCTATCGACGAAAGCCCCGGCATGGTGCACTCGATGTAGTCTCCGTAAAAAAAGTTCCGATTCTCGCTGGACTTTCAGCCTTGCATCGGTATCCTTGTAGGCAGAGGTGATCAACATGAAACAACGCAGAATATTCGTGCTCCTCCTTGCAGGCTTGCTTCTGATAAGCACTGCCGGATGCGGTGCAAAAACGACATCGCCTGCACCTACAGAAGCGCCTGCTACTGCATCGTCCGCTGCTGCGCCATCGGAGCCGACACCATCCAGCACATCGGACGCCGATGCCCAAGTTGAAACAGTATCAGCACTGGAAATGCTACCGGCAGAAGAAACGGAACCATCGACGCAAGTTTCCGAACCACTGGTGTCGGAAAGCGTACCAAGCACATCTGAGCATCCGGAGGCATCACAGTCGCCTGCTCCAGCAGAGCGACCGGCAGAGCCATCACCGGTCGAACCGGAACCGGAGCCGCCGGTTGAGGATACTTCTGAGCCGCCAGCCCCTGTGCCAACAGGACCGGCACCGGAGCCTGCATTCGATGTGGGATATTGGGTGGATTTCGCCAAGGCCTATGCCAAAAGCGTCGGCTTGGAGCTGGACAGTGAGGCCGTAAGCTGTTGGGATAATCCCACCATCGCCAGCAGTGCCAGTCGATATCTGGAACGGGATCTGTGCGGGCTGCTGAACAAATACAGCCGGGATGCAGACATCACGGCTGTGTGGATATGGGCTGAGCCTCGGACAGAAAGCTCGTGGGATATCTATATCGGCTATGCATGACCATAAAACAAAATACAAGGCAGAAAGCGCATCGACATTCGGTGCGCTTTTTCCTATCTGAAAGGAGTTTTTACTATGTTTGCTACGACCTGCAAAAGGGGCCTGTCGCTGTTTTTGGCGGTGCTACTGTGCTTTACCGCCGTTCTCGGCTTCGGCACCACAACGGCTTTCGCAGCCGGAGAACAGTCGGATGTCTATCTCGTGGCGTATCCCCGTGAGGGAGATGCCAACCTTGACTACAGCGGAACTTGGGGACATGACAATCTCCGGTATATGAACGGGTGGTCCTCCGGTCGGTCACTCTTCACCATTGTCCGGGCCATGGGCTCGTATGAGGGCAACATCTGCTACTGCATCGAACCCGGTGTTCCGTTGGAAACCGGAGATTCCCTTTCCAAATGGGGCGAGGACTTTTGGGAGAACTATCCCTCTGACTACAACCACACCATCGAGCCGTATGAGATCAAGCAGTTTATCGGCAGAATCATGCAGTACGGCTATACCGGCAGCATTTCTACCTCATGGAGAAGTCAGAATGAGGGAGCCGACAAGCTGGCCTACGCCGTTGCAACGCAGCTTCTCATTTGGGAAACAGTCGTTGGTGAAAGAGATTCGGACTTTTCCCATGTCAGCACCGGCGGCTACAATGCTGTGACCGAGCAGATCGGCGCAAGCCATCCGCTGCGCAGTCAGATCTTCAGCTACTACAGCATGATCGAGGCCAATGTGCAGAGCCACAGCAAGATCCCCAGCTTTATGAGCAAATCCAGCAGCAGAGCGCAGGACATCGAGCTGGAATGGAACGGCTCGGAATACACGGCGACACTGACCGATACCAACGGCGTCCTTGGCAATTACAGCTTCAGCGGCAGCGGTCTCAGCTTCTCCGTCAGCGGCAATACACTGACCATCACGGCAAAAACCGCACTGGAGGACACCGTCACCATTACGGCAGAAAAGAAAGATTCCCAGCGCCGTGGGATCATCACTTGGAGCGACGGCCACTACCTCCCCGGTAACGCTACGCTGCAGGATCTGGTCACCTATGCGGAGTCGGTGAACGACCCCGTCACGGGCTACCTTCATGTCAAGGTATCCTACGGCAGTGCCAAGATCATCAAAACCTCCGAGGACGGTATTGTGTCCGGCATCCGCTTCACGATCACTGGCAACGGGGTGAACGAAACCGTTACGACCGGAGAAAACGGTGAGATCCAGATCGACAACCTTACCCCCGGTGAATATACCGTCACGGAGCTTGCGGATGACCGCTATGTGCCGCAGGAGAGCAAGACCGTGTGCGTAGTCAGCGGCCAGACTGCCATCGTGGAATTCGGCAACATTCTTAAAAAATTCAGTGTGACCCTGACCAAACGGGACAGCGAAAAAGGCTCGCCGCAGGGCGATGCTGTGCTGTCCGGTGCCGTGTATGGCATCTATCACGGCGATGATCTGGTCGACACCTATGAAACCGATGCCTCCGGCAGCTTTACGACAAAGGAGTATGTGTGCGGCAACGGCTGGACGATCCGTGAGATCACGCCCTCTACCGGCTACCTTTTGGACGAAACGGTCTATCCCGTCGGCGCAGAGGCCGGAAACTTTACCTTGGAGCACAACGCCGTTGCCGTCGATGTGGGTGAGGATGTCATCAAAGGCAGCATCGCCATCATCAAGCATACGGATGACGGCAGCACCAAGATCGAAACGCCGGAGGCCGGTGCCCAGTTCCAAATTTATCTCAAAGTCTCCGGCAGCTATGATGCCGCCGATCCGGACGAGCGAGATGTGCTTGTCTGCGGCGAGGACGGTTTTGCCCAGAGCAAGGCGCTGCCCTACGGCGAGTATGTGGTGGAGCAGACCAAGGGCTGGGATGGCCGTGAGCTGATGTCTGCCTTTACCGTCCAGATCTCCGAGCACGGAAAGACCTACCAGTATCTCATCAACAATGCTGAATTCAAAGCCTATCTGAAGATCGTCAAGGTCGATGCCGAAACCGGGAAAAACATCCCCTACGCCGGTGCCGCTTTTGAGATCTACGATCCGGACGGCAAGCTGGTGGAGATGACCACCACCTACCCGCAGCCGGAAACGCATTCCCGTTTTGTGACCAATGATGGCGGCTGGCTCATTACGCCGGAGATGCTGCCGTATGGCACGGGGTATTCCATCGTTGAGGTGCAGGCACCCCACGGGTATGTACTGAACCCTGAGCTGGTGTATTTCGATGTCACAGCAGAAAACGCCGAAAGCGCTGACGGCATCACACTTGTGATCGCAGAAAAGCCGAATACCCCGCAGAAAGGAAAGATCCAGATCGTCAAAACCGGCGAGGTGTTTGCCTCTGTCACGGAAAAGGACGGCAGATATACCCCGGTCTATGGAGAAAGCGGCCTTGCCGGTGCGGAATTTGAGATCTGCGCAGCCGAAGATGTGTTCACGCCGGACGGCACGCTGCGCTGTGCCAAGGGCGATGTGGTCGATACACTGACTACGGCTGCGGATGGCACGGCAGAAAGCCGAGAGTTGTATCTGGGCAAATATGAGATCCGGGAAACCAAAGCGCCTTACGGTATGGTCAGGGACGATACTGTCCTCACAGCTGAGCTTGTCTATGCCGGTCAGGAGATCAGCGTCACCAGCACCGCTGTCGCTGTAGTTAACGAGCGCCAGAAAGTGGAGGTCAAGCTGTACAAGGATCTGGAGAAGGACGAGCTGTTCCAGATCGGCAGCGGCGATGAGATCCTTCATGTGTATTTCGCACTTTATGCGGCGGAGAAGCTGACCGCAGCGGACGGCTCTGTGATCCCGGCAGACGGCCTGATCGAGATCGCCGGTGTGCAGGCGGACGGCACGCTGGTGTTTGCCTCCGACCTTCCGATCGGCAGCTACTATGTGAAAGAGTATGCCGTCGATGCGCAGTATCTTATCAGCGAGGAAACCTATCCCATCACCTTCACCTACGAGGACGATACCACTGCCGTGGTCAGGATAGAGGTGAACAACGGCGAGGCCATTCTGAACCACATCATTCGCGGCAGCATCACCGGTATCAAGGTGGATGAACAGGGCGAGCCGCTCCCCGGTGCGGTGTTTGGACTGTTCCGTGCCGACTGCACAGACTTTACGGAGAAAAATGCGCTCCTGACTGCCGAGTCCGCCGAGGACGGCAGCTTTTCCTTCGAGAACATCCCTTACGGTGTTTGGCTGGTGCGGGAGATTGCAGCTCCGGAGGGCTATGTGCTGTCGGATGAGATCTTTACCGTGCAGATCTGCGAAAACAACGCTGTGATCGAGCTTGGAAACTTGGAAAACAAACCGATCACTGGTGAATTGGAGCTTACCAAGAAAGACATTTCAGACGGTAAGCTCCTGCCGGGCGCAGGCTTCCGCATCAAGGACACAGACGGCAATGTGGTCGCTGAGGAATATACCGACGAAAACGGCCTTGCCAAATTCACGCTGCGCTATGGGAAATACACCTATGAGGAATTCGATGCCCCGGAGGGCTACCGCATTGATACGACACCCCACGAATTTGAGATCACCGAGGACGGACAGATCGTCAAGGCAGAGATGACCAACGAGAAGATCCCCACGCCGGATGTACCGCAGACTGGTGATGAAAGTAACCTCGGTTTTTGGATCGGGCTGGGCAGCATTGCCCTTGGCGGTGCCATCGCCTGCGGCATTCTGTTTGCCAAGCGCAAAAAGGACGATGACAGCGACGAATGAAAAAGGTGTATCTGTGTGCGCCCCTCAGCGTCGATGTAACCGCCAATCTTGAAAAGATCCGACAATACTGCAGGTATGCTCTGCTGTGCGGCACGGCTCCGGTCGTGCCGCATTTCTATGCGGAATGCCTTGATGACAGTGTTCCAGCAGAGCGTGAGATCGGACGCAGTGCCGGGATGTCTCTCTTATGGTTCTGCGACGAGCTTTGGCTGTTCGGCGATACTGTGACCGAGGGCATGGTCGCCGAGCTGCAGTTTTGCAAATATCTGAACATTCGTATCCGGAGGATTCAGCAAAATGAAATTCAAAAAGTATTGGGAGGTAATGCATGATGAGAAAGAAAGCAATGCGGGCACTGCTCCTTGTGGGGCTTCTGGCCGTGATGATCTCGATGTGCTCCATGACTGCATTTGCCGCAGGCGATGTGGCTGGAGCCATCGAGCAGACTTGGAACACGGCGAAAGCCCAGATCCAAACGGTAGTCAACAATGTGGTGTTCCCGGTGGTGGATATGATCCTGGCGATCCTGTTCTTCGTCAAGGTCGGTACCAGTTACTTTGAGTACCGAAAACACGGGCAGTTTGAATTTGCAGCGCCCTGCATTCTGTTCGCCTGCCTCATTTTCACCCTGACCGCACCGCTGTATATCTGGTCTATCCTCTGATCCGTCACGCGGGGCCGCTGCGAAAAGCGGCGGCTCTGACGGGAGGTGAAGTGATTGTTTGATTGGTTAGGGGATATTTTTTCCGGCATCGGCAATGCCATCGGGAGTACCTTTGAGGCACTTGGCGAGCAGATCTCCAATGTGATCTGGAACACCATGCTGCAATGGCTCTACGAAACGATCTATAACGCCGTAGCCGACTTCTTTACTATGATGGGCAACATGGGCGCTGACATCTTCCAGCTGGACTGGATACAGGCAACGATCCGGCTGTTTACGCTGTTCGGCTGGGCGCTGTTTGCCGCCGGTGTGGTCGTGGCGATCTTCGATGTCGCCATCGAATACCAGTGCGGACGGGCCAACATCAAGACAACGGCCATCAATATTCTGAAAGGCTTCTTTGCCTGCTCCCTGATCGGCATCGTCCCGGTGGAACTGTACAAATTCTGCGTCAGCCTGCAGAATACCTTCTCCCATGATCTGTCCGCTATTTTCGCCGGTGGCCGAAGCATTGACCTTGCCGGAGAAAGCACCAGCGTACTGGTCGGCAGCTTTTCCGTAGCGAACAATGTCAGCTTCAATCTGTTCAACATCCTTGCGCTGATCGCTTTTGCCTACTGCGTGATCAAGATCTTTTTCGCTAATATCAAGCGCGGCGGTATTCTGTTGATCCAGATCGCAGTCGGGTCACTGTATATGTTCAGTGTACCAAGGGGCTATCAGGACGGTTTCAACCAGTGGATGAAACAGATCGCAGCGCTGTGCCTAACGGCGTTCATGCAGACCAGCCTGCTGTTTTTGGGGCTTCTGACCTTCCCCGGTAATATGCTGTTGGGACTTGGCGTCATGCTGGCGGCCAATGAGGTGCCCCGCATTGCGCAGCAGTTCGGGCTTGACAGCTCTGTGCGTGTCAACATGATGAGCGTTGTCCATGCCACGACAACCGCAGTCAACCTGACCCGCAGCGTTGCACGAGCCACGGGTAAATAACAGGAGGAGCCAGTATGACACAATATCTGTACCCGCAAAACCTGAAAGCCACGGCCAATCTGTGGCTTTGGGGCCTGCGGGATTTTTGCATTCTCGGCATTGCGGCGCTGCTGTCCATTGTGACCTTGGTGCAGCTCGGATTCTTTCTTCCGGCAGCAGCAACGCTGTGCTTCGGATTTCTGACTATCCGCATGGATGATACCACTGTGTTGGATTTTATCAAATACGCCGTGCGGTACTTTATCAGCACACAACAGTATTACGAATGGAGGTGAACCCATGGCAGAAAAACAGCAGAAAAAGAAAAAGGGCCGCTCGGTGCAGGAGCTTCTCGGCATCCGAACCTTTACCAAGTACGGCCTTGCAGTGGGCAAATATGAGCTGCTCTTTTATCTCGTAGCGCCCACCAATATTTCGGTGCTTTCTCATACGAATATCGAGATCAAGATCCGCCATCTGATGATGGTGCTCTCGGCCATTCCGGACATTGAGATCCCCTGCACCGACTCCTCGGAATGCTTTGACGATAACAAGGCGTACCTGACCGGCAGGCTGGCCGAGGAACACGATCCCAAGGTGCGGAAGATCATCAAAAAGGATATCGATCATCTGGACCACATTCAGATGGAGATGGCCACAGCCCGGCAGTTTCTGTTCATGGCTCGGCTGAAAAACACAAAGGACAAGCAGGTTTTCGATGCCGCCAACCGGATCGAGAAAACCATTTCCGAGCAGGGCTTTGAGGTGCATCGTATGAAAAAGCCGGAGATCAAGCGCTTTCTCGCACTGTATTTCGAGGCCAGTATGAACGGCGAAGCCATGCCGGACGCAGACGGTGAGCAGTTCTATGAGGTGGATGAGGATGACGAGGAAGATCGCACTTAGCGTTCTGTGCCTACTGCTGGCTGTACTTTCCCTGTTCTCCGGCTGGAAGATCTACAGCGAGCTTTCCGCCCGGCAGAAAGAAAAAGATGAGTTTTCCGCTCTCGCAGCCTTGGTAGAGCCACCGGCCACAGAGCCTTCTGCAGCAGTTGTGCCGGAAGAAGCCACTACCCCAGAGAAAAGCACGGAACCGGCAGCGGAGCTGCGTGACCTGACGGAGCTGTTTGCACAAAACCCGGACTGCATCGGCTGGCTGTGTGTTCCCGGAACCCAGATCGACTATCCGGTCATGTTCACGCCGGAGGAACCCCAGCGGTACCTGCGCCGGAGCTTTTATGGCGCATACAGTCAAAGCGGTGTGCCGTTTATGGACTTTCGGTGCGATGAAAACAGCAATCTCATCCTCTACGGGCACAACATGAAAAACGGCACGATGTTCGGCAACCTCACCGGCTATACCGATGCGTACTTTGCCGCCGAGCATCCCGTGATCGATCTGCAAACCGCTGCGGGTCTTTCACGCTATACGGTGTTCGCCGTGGCTGCGGTGCAAAAGACAGATCCATGGTATGACTTTATTGAGGCAGGCAGCAGTGCGGGATTTGACGAACAGGTCGCAGATCTGCTATGCAAAGCCTGCTATACGACCGGCGTTATTCCGGCCTACGGTCAGCAGCTTCTCACCCTATCCACCTGCTACGGCGGCGGGAACGGCAGGCTGATCGTAGCCGCCGTAAAAACTTAAAACATGACAGTCGTTTTGCAGATGCGGAAGCGACTGCCGGTTACCTCCGCTCTGCATGACGGTAAAAGGAGGCAATATGTTCAAACGAAAACCAAAGGTACTGACGCCGGAGCAGGCCGAGGAACTCCGCACCAAGGACTTCTTTGATATGATCCTGCCCGGCACCGTAAAATTTCTCTCGGACCATTATATCCTCGGCGACAGCTATCGCTGTGTGTGGGTGATCCAGGAATACCCGCCCTCCACTGAGGAACAGGCGATCCTTGCCCAGCTCGCTGACCGCAGCGGCGTGACCCTGCGGATCTATCACAGATTGGTGGAGGCTGGCGAGCAGCGCAAGATCATCCAGAATGCCACCCGCCGCAACAAGCTCAAAAGCGGCGGCAATGATGTAAACGAAACCATCGAGGCTGAGGGTAACCTGCAGGATGTGGTGGAGCTGCTGGCCAACCTGCGAAAGAACCGGGAGCCGCTGCTTCATGTATCGGTATTCCTCGAGCTGAAGGCCCGCAGCATGGAGGCTCTTCGGGAACTGCAGTCTGACATTGCCATGGAGCTGACCCGGTCCAAGATCTCTGTAGATCGTCTGACCCTGCGGCAGAAAGAGGGATTTCTCTCTGTTCTGCCCGTGGGCGCAAACCAGTTCGGTGCGCAATATGAGCGTGTGCTGCCCGCTTCCAGCGTGGCGAATCTGTATCCCTTCAACTTCTCCGGCAAAACGGATCCGCAGGGACTGTATATCGGGCGTGACAAGTTCGGCACGAATATTCTGGTCGATTTTGACCGCCGTGCTGAGGATAAGACCACCAGCAATATCCTCATTCTCGGCAACTCCGGTCAGGGAAAAAGCTATCTGCTCAAGCTGTTGCTCACAAACATTCGGGAGTCCGGCAAGGCGGTCATTTGTCTGGATCCGGAATCGGAATATGAGGAACTCTGTGCATCCCTCGGCGGCTGCTATATCGACTTTCTATCCGGCGAGTACACCATCAATCCCTTGGAGCCGAAAGCGTGGTCGGATGGCAGCGGCGAGGTGGACAGGACAACGCCGGAGGCATTCCGAAAGGTTACCCGGCTGAGCCAGCACATCGCCTTTCTGAAAGATTTCTTTCGTGCGTATAAGGACTTCACCGATACGCAGATCGACACCATAGAGATCCTGCTCTCGAAGCTGTATGCCCGGTTCGGCATTACCGATAGCACGGATTACAGCATGAAAAAGCCATCCGACTTTCCCATCATGGAGGACTTCTACAAGCTGTGTGAGGAAGAATTCTATGGCTACGACAAGCAGCGCAAGTACCTCTATACCGAAGAAACGCTGCAGGAGGTCTGTCTCGGCATCCATTCCATGTGCGTCGGCGCAGAAAGCAAATACTTCAACGGCCACACCAACATCACCGGCAGCGACTTCCTGGTGTTCGGCGTGAAAGGCTTGCTGGATACCAACAAGCGCCTGAAAGACGCCATGCTCTTCAACATTCTGTCCTTCATGAGCAATCAGCTTTTGGGCCGGGGCAGCACAGCCGCCAGCATTGACGAGCTGTATCTGTTCCTCACCAATATGACCGCAATCGAATATATCCGCAACGCCATGAAGCGTGTGCGTAAAAAGGACTCCTCGATCATTCTGGCCAGCCAGAACATCGAGGACTTTTTGATTCCCGCCATCCGGGAGTACACGAAGCCGCTGTTCTCCATCCCGACCCATCAGTTCCTGTTCAACGCCGGGCAGATCAACCCGAAAGAATATATGGATGCATTGCAGGTCGAGCCGAGCGAATTTGAACTCATCAAATACCCCGAACGGGGCACTTGCCTCTATCGCTGCGGCAACGAGCGGTATCTGCTGCAGGTCATCGCACCGGACTATAAGGCAGCACTGTTCGGCAAGGCGGGCGGACGATGAGCGCAACGGTAGCCGCAGCCCTCAAGAAAATCGCCGTCGCATTGCTGACGGACAAGAAAGCGCTCAAGACGATCGGCGGGATCGTGCTCGGCGTGCTGATAATCATCATCATGCCCATCGTCGCCGTGGTCAGCCTTTTTAACGGCGGAATCGAGATCGACACGGATCGCTTGCAGACCATGGTGGTTGAAAATCTGTCTGCCGAGGAACAAGCTAAGCTGCAGGCAGTGGAAGATACCATGTATGCCATCGAGGATGCCATGCTCGCCGCCGGTTTTCCGGCACGAGTGAAAGAGGCACAGGTGCTCTATGTGCTGGCGCTCTCTGATTTTGCCGATGACAACGGATTTGTAGAAAAGCTGGTGGGCTGTTTCACAGCAGAACAGACGGATGCACAGCTTATCTCGGCGGTAAATTCCGCCTTCGGAACAAGCCTTGCCCCGGAGGATTTCACACAGGTGATGCAGGCGATCCGGGCTGTGTATATCGACACCTCTCACTATACGGATCCCTCGACCAAGAACAATCTGGATCTGGTCCAGTGGGCCATCGCCGCTGAAAAAGCCGGATGGGGCTATGTGTGGGGCACCTTTGGAGAGGTGCTGACGGAAAGCTATTATGAGGCAAAGGCCGCACAGTACCCGGACGAAGTCGGCGGCTACGAGGATTTCATCCGTCAAAACTGGCTGGGCGGGCGTACTGCCGATTGCGTCGGGTTCATCAAGGGCTACGGTTGGCTGAATTCCGATACCCATGAGATCGAATACGGTACAAATGGGATGCCGGATATCGGCGCAGACGCCATGTATGACAACGCCACAGAGAAAGGTACGATCGACACCATCCCGGAGATCCCCGGCCTTGCGGTCTGGCACGAGGGGCACATTGGAATCTATATCGGGAACGGTCAGGTCATCCATGCCTCCGGCACCAAGGTCGGTGTTGTTCAGACACCAATCGGCAGCAGCGGCTGGACGCACTGGCTGAAGATCCCCTATATCACCTATATCGAAGAAACGGAGGAAGAAACCCCATGAATAAAAAACAAAACCAACTCGCCACACCTACCGAGCAGCGGCAGGAGCAGGAACGACAGACCAACGAGGCGCTGCTGGCAGAGGACGCTGTGCAGACAACTGCCTATCTTGCCAATGCGCCGGATTGCTGCTCCGGCGCAGAGCAGCTGGATCATGTGCTCGGAATGCTCGGCTCCGATGTCATGGATGACGGCATCTACCACAGCGAGGATCAGCATCCGAAGCGGAACGATCATTCCGATCCCGTTCTCTCGTTATAAGGCGGTGCAGCATGAAAGGAAAAATGAGGACCCTATACGGGATCTACAAAAAGCATGGCCGGGATGCGTTTCTCGATGCGGCCAAGGACTACTCTGCCCATGTGAGAGATACCGTGGAAGATACCCTTGCGGAGATGGAATCCCGGTGGTATGACGGCGGGCATACCATGACCGAAGCTGAGAAAATGGTGGATGATTATAACCATGGGCTGACTGCTCTGAATACGCAGCAATATGCCGAGCCGGTCATGGCACAGCCCGAAATGCGAATGTGAGGTGAATCAAATGAAGAAAGCAATGATCTCTGTGGCTTTCGATGCGGAGAAGCTCTCCGCTGCAAAGCTGTATATGGCACAAAAGGATCTGTCCTTTGAGGACGAGCTGGAAAAGGCGGCGGAGGCGCTGTACGGCAAATATGTGCCTGCGGGTGTCCGGGAATTCATTGAGCTGAACGCAGAGAGCAAGGCGGCAGCCAAGCCGAAAAAACCTCGCCCGGCTCCTTCTTCTGCTGTGGGCGTGCCGTCTGCAACCGGCGGTGATCCCGCTTGAGAAGCCAGAACTTCGGCATTGAGATCGAAATGACCGGCCTGACCCGCAGCGCAGCAGCGCGGATCATCGCCGGTCACTTTGGTACGCAGGCCACCCATGTAGGCGGCGCTTACGATGCCTATACGATCCGCGATGAGCAGAACCGGCAGTGGAAAGTGGTCAGCGATGCCTCCATCCGCTGCCGCAATGGAAGCAACCGAGCGGCAAGCCGGGACTACTCGGTGGAATTTGTGTCGCCCATCTGCCAGTACGAGGACATCGAAACGGTACAGGAACTGGTGCGGAAGCTCCGAACCGGAGGCGCCAGAGTCAACGACTCCTGCGGCATCCATGTTCATGTGGATGCCTCTGCGCATACGCCGCAGACCCTGCGCAACATTGTGAATATCATGGCTGCCAAGGAGGACCTGCTCTATAAAACGCTGCAGGTGAAGGTCAACCGAGAGCACTATTGTCAGAAAGCGGATACCCGCTTTTTGGAAGATCTGAATCACAAGCGGCCTAAGACCATGGATGATGTCGAGGAACTGTGGTATAACGGCAGAGGCGGTCGATACGATCATTACGACAACAGCCGCTACCATGCCCTGAATCTGCACAGCGTGTTCTCCAAGGGCACCATCGAATTCCGACTGTTCAATTCCACCCTCCATGCCGGTGAGGTGAAAAGCTATATTCAGCTCTGCCTCGCAATCAGCCATCAGGCGCTGGTGCAGCGCGGGGCTTCCCGTGCCAAGACCCATCCGGAAAATGAAAAATACACCTTCCGCACATGGCTTCTTCGCCTTGGGATGATCGGGGACGAATTCAAAACCGCACGGCAACACCTGCTGAAAAACTTGGAGGGCAACATCGCATGGCGGGATCCAGCGCAGGCCGAAGCGCAAAAAGCCCGGCTTGCCGCTAAGCGGTTAGAGGAACAGCAGGCGGCGCTGCCGGAGTCCGAACCGGCAGCACCGTCCGACGAGCAGGAGCAGGATACGCCTGCTTTCACCATGTCGATGGGATAAAGGAGGAAGAATATGAGCAAACGACTATATGTTGCCTACGGCAGCAATCTGAATATTCAGCAAATGGCGAGCCGTTGCCCCGGTGCGAAGCTGTACGGGACAGGTGTGATCGAGAATTTTGAACTGCAATTCAAAGGTCAGCCTCACGGTGCGTTCGCTACGATCGCCCCCAAGGATGGAGCGTCGGTGCCAGTGGCCGTGTGGGAAATCTCCAAGCGGAATGAGCAGGCACTCGACCGGTATGAGGGCTATCCCTCCCACTACTTCAAACAGGATGTCCCTGTGCAGCTGGACGGCAAAGAGGTCACGGCCATGGTGTATGTGATGAATCTCAAAATGGACTTCGGTCTGCCAGCGCCGTATTACTACGATGTCGTCCGGGAGGGTTATGAGGATTGCGGACTGGATCCCGCCGCCTTGGAGCAGGCGCTCCGAGAGAGTACCGCGCAGTTTTACGGCTCTCATTGGCCGCACCAAGAGTCCATCTTTCGTTTTGAAAGCGATGCAGAACCGGACGAGGACGAACTGGAGGAAGATGACGATCCGGATTTAGACGAGGATGAACCGGAGCTGGACGAAACGGATCCGTTCTATTTCTCGGAGGGAATGCACCTATGAGCCGCAAAAGAGAATTGCAAAAGCAGCTTGGCAGCGGTTATATCTATGAGCGCTATCTGGATGAGCGGAGCCTCCGGCAACTGAAAAGGCAGCCTCCGGAGGACTTTTCCGAAATGGTCATTGCGGCTCTGACTGTGGGCTGCCTTCGTCTGAACGCCGTGCTTTATCGCTCAGATGAAACATTGATACAGGGATATGATGTGCTGGTCAAGGACGATCCCTCTTCCCCGGAATGGATCTTTTACGATGGCATCTCTGACACAGCCAGCCCTAAAGAGGTCGAGATGCTGCGCATTCTCGATGGCGCTGCAAGGCGGCACGGGCTGTCCTATACTGAAAGTTGCTTTACCCGGTTGGATGGGAAAGTCCCACGCAAGCCAAAGCCCCGCCCGTAAGCCACCGTGTGGCCTCGTGTGGAGCTTTCAGCGGAGAAGCGGGACGATACCCGCCAAAATGAAAACGCAGCAAAACGGCGGCTTTGTGGGGGCGTGTGCCAAGACGGATGCGGCGCCAAATCCGCTGGCGTTCGCCTGCGATTTGGTTGCAGGATAAAGGCGGGTGGCTGTAAATGCCGCCCGCCGCTCCACAGCAGCCCGCAATGCGGACTGCGTTCAGGAGCTTTGCGCATTTTGAACTTTTCCGCTTTAGGTACACCTGTATGAGGCATTTGCCAATTACGGGTACACCGGCTGCCCGTAAAGCGCCCGCAAATCCATGTATTTGGAGGTGAACATCCTGAAAGAAAAGAAGATCCGTATCCCTCTGTGGATCTACCCATCTACAGAGGAGAAAATATTGAAAAATTATGAGGCGGACAACTGCAAAAGCCCCAGCGAATTCATTGAGAAAGCGATCCTGTTTTACTGTGGGTATCTGGCAAGCACAGAGTACCGGGCCTATCTGCCCGGCGTGATCGTCTCCACCATGCAGGGCAGCCTCGACTCTTTAGAGGATCGGATGGCGTCGCTGCTGTTCAAGATCGCTGTGGAGCTGTGCATGGTGCTTCATGTCACTGCCGCAGCTAATCAGATCGATGAGGACACCCTCTCTCGGCTGCGCGGGTTATGCGTGGAAGAAGTGAAGCGACTGCGGGGTGCGGTGCGCTTAGAAGATGCGGTACGATTCCAAAACGGAGATGACTGATGGCTCGGATCATTTTGAAAAGCCGGTATCTCCGTGCGGGCAGCAAGCAGCACTCCGAGCATCTTATTCAGTATATTGCAAAGCGCGAGGGTGTGCAGAAGATCGATGACACATGGAAGCATCAGCCTGCCACCAAGGAACAGAGAAAACTGATCGGCGAACTCCTGCGGGACTTTCCGGAAGTGAAGGACAGCTTTGAATATGCCGACTATCTCGCCAAGTCCAATAAGGGAACTGCTTCCGAGCTGATCTCCCGCGCCATCGATGACAATGTGGATCTCATCGGCAAACGGGAAAACTATGTTTTGTATATTGCCAAGCGCCCTCGTGCCGAGCAGCACGGCACACATGGTTTATTTACCGATGCGGATGTACCGATCAACCATTCTCAAGTGGCGGCGGAGGTCGCAAATTACGACGGCAATGTGTGGACGCATATCATTTCTCTGCGTCGGGAGGATGCGGCCCGCCTTGGCTACGACAACGCCTATGCTTGGAGAAACCTCCTGCGCTCTCAAGCTGAAACCATTGCGGAGAACATGAAGATCCCGCTGACAGATCTGAAATGGTATGCCGCCTATCACGATGAGAGCTATCATCCCCATGTGCATATGGTGGTCTACTCTACCGGCAAAGAACCCTATCTCACCAAGCAAGGAATCCGCAATCTTAAGGCGGCCTTTGCAAAACAGATCTTTCGCCATGATCTCTTGCAGGTCTATGTGGAGCAGACCAATCAGCGCAATGAGCTGACCGGGCGGAGCCGCGACATTCTCTCGGACATCATTGCCCGCATCAACTCCGGCAGCTATGACGATCCGGTGGTCACGGAACTGCTGCTGAAATTATCCCGGCAGATGCAGAACCACAAGGGCAAAAAGGTCTACGGCTATCTGCCGCAGGCCGGGCGCAATCTGGTCAACGCCGTCGTGGACGAGCTGGCAAAGAATCCGGAGATCGCTGCGCTCTATGATCTGTGGTATGCACAGCGGGATACGATCATCGGGACCTATCAGGACACGCCGGAGCAGCGCATCCCGCTGTCACAGAACAAGGAATTCAAGGCAATCAAAAACGCGGTCATTCAGGAGTCCCTGAATATTTTGTATGACCGCATTACCTTCGAGGACAGCCTCTCGAATTCAGAGGAGAATGCACCGGAACCTCCGGAGCAGGAAGAAGCTCCGCAGGAGAACGCCGGGAAGAAAAAGTGGAACGATCCGAATGATCCGCTGTTTCAGTATTGCAAGGTAAAATTGTACTTGGACAAGGACAGTCCGATCTATGATCCGGTGGAGGCAGTTCGCTGGTTGGAGCTTTCAGCAGACCAAGGCTATGAGTATGCGCAGTACCGACTCGGAAAGCTGTATCTGGCCGGGACAGAGGTGGAGCAGAATGTAGCTTATGGCCTGCAGCGTGCATGGCAGGCCGAGCAGCAGAACAACGACTGCGCACAGTATCTTTTGGGCAAGGTCTATCTTAAAGGAGAACTGGTCGAGCAGGATCTGGCGCAGGCGGAGGCACTGTTTGAAAAAGCCTCTGCACAGGGAAACAGCTATGCCAAATACTCTCTTGCCAAAATGCATCTTGCCGGGCAGACAAGCGTCAGCGACGAGCACAAGGCGATCCGCCTGCTGAAAGAATCCGCAGAGCGCAGCAATATGTGGGCACAGTATCTTCTCGGCAAGTTTTTCTTTCGTGGAGAGCATACGGAAAAGAATTTGGCAGAAGCGGAGCGCCTGCTCATGGCTTCAGCGCTTCAGAAAAATAGTCAGGCGCAGTATCTGCTGGCAAGGCTCTATCTGTGTGAGGACGGCATTCCAAAGGATGCGGAAAAGGCGCTTCATTGGCTCAATGAATCTGCGGCGCAGAAAAATCAATATGCACAGTATCAGCTTGGGAAGATACTACTGTTCGGAAAAGAAGTCAAACGGGATACAGAGGCTGGGATCGAGCTGCTGACGGCAGCCGCCGAGCAAGGCAATGTGTATGCCGCCCGGCTGCTGCAAGGCTATTACAGCGGCGGGCTGCGCAGCCCGTCGGTAGGTATGGCGTCCTTGCGTCTGCTCTCTCGGCTTACCAGAATGTTTGAAGATCGGCTCAAGAAAGAGGATAGGCAACGTGCGGCCATCGACCGCAAGCTGCGCCGGAAAATCGAAGAAAAGAAACAGCTGCACGGATTGCGGATGGAGTAAATTTCCCGGCTGTCCTGTTTTCCTTTGCAAAATGCGGTATAATAAACCCATACGGCATTTCAAAATTTTCTTTTTTCATGGCCTATTCTCGCTGGACTTTCAAGGGCCAGCTTTGTATCGTTGTAGCAGGAGGTGTTACCATGACTATTCTGGAAAAGTTATATGACGGTGAGATCATCCCGTCCGAAACGGCAGTCCCCGGTACGGAGGAATACCGGGAAAAGCTGCAGAAGAAAACCCGTATCATGCAAAGTATCCGAGAGGCACTGCCCGCAGATCGGCAGGAGCTACTCACCGAACTGAATGCGCTCTGTCTGTCGATCGCCGAGGATGAGTGCCGCTGCACCTATGCCGAGGGGGTCCGCTTCGGGATCGATCTTATGGTCGAGATACACGGCAAGGACAAAACAGCTCCAGTCATTCTTCCGCGGCTCGACAAGTAAACAAATCAAGATCAGCAGCCGCCCGTATCACTATGATGCGGGCGGTTGCTTTGGCAAGGAGGGGCTATGGCTACTCAATATATACACTTTACAGAAGAACAAAAACAGACAGCCCGGCAAACGGATATTGCCGAGCTGCTCCGCAGGCAGGGTCAGACACTGAAACGCTCCGGCAGTGAATACGAATGGAAAGATGGCAGCGCCAAGGTCACGGTTCGAGGTAATCTGTGGTTTCACCAGTATGACCATGAGGGCGGCGACGCCATCGATTTTGTGCGCCGCTTCATGGGCAAAAGCTATCCGGAGGCGGTCGAATTTTTGCTGAGCGGCTGCGGAGGATCGCTGACGCTGTCTCCGCCGATCCAGAGGCAACCGCCCAAACCATTTGTGCTCCCAGAGAAAAACGAGGATATGCGTCGGGTTTATGCGTACCTGCTGCGCTGTCGTGGCCTTAATCGGGATGTGGTAAATGTGTTTGCGCAGAAGAATATGATCTATGAATCCGCACCTTACCACAACGCCATATTCGTCGGTTACGACCAAAACGGAGTGCCTCGCCATGCGCATAAACGCGGCAGCGGTTCCCAGAGCGCTTACAAGGGCAATCAGGACGGCAGCCTGCCGGAGTATGCCTTTCACTGGCATGGGCAAAGTGACTGCCTCTATTTATTTGAAGCGCCCATCGACCTGCTGAGCTTTCTCTCCTTGTACAAAGAGGATTGGCAGGCGCATAGCTACGCCGCAGCCTGCGGTGTGTCCGATCAAGTGCTCTGGCAGATGATGAAAGACAACCCCGGCATCCGGCGAGTCTGTCTTTGTCTCGATCACGATGAGCCGGGGCAAGCAGCGGCAAGGCGTATTGCAGAAAAATTAAAGGAACACGGTATCCCAAGCGAGATCCTCGTCCCGATCCAAAAGGATTGGAATGAGGATCTTTTATTCTCACAGCAGGAGGAAATACGATGCCCAACCTTACAGCTCTGATCGTTGTTGCGACGGTCATGTTTTGCGTGCTGGGTGGCGTGACGCTCCTTGCACACATCTACAATCTGAACAACATCAAATCCAAAACCGTAGGCGACGGACAGCATGGCACAGCACGCTTCTCCACCAAAGCCGAGATCCGAAAAGTATATCGGCAGGTGCCGTTCACACCGGAGAAATGGCGCAGGCAGGCAAAGCGGAATGCGCTGCCAAAGCTCCCGCAGGGGATCATTGTCGGCTGCCAGAACAAGGGCGGTGAAACCGTCGCCCTTGTGGATGACGCCGATGTGCATTGTATGATGGTGGGTGCCGCTGGCTGCGGCAAGACGGCCTACTGGCTGTACCCCAATCTGGAATATGCCTGTGCTTCGGGAATGTCCTTCCTGACCACTGATACCAAGGGCGATCTCTATCGGAACTACGGAGCGATCGCCGAGGAGTACGGGTATCAGGTGGCCGTCATCGACTTGCGAAACCCCACCAAGTCAGACGGCAACAATTTGCTTCACCTCGTCAACAAGTATATGGATCTGCACAAGGAGGATCCGGGCGAGGTTGCATACCGGGCCAAAGCGGAGAAGTACGCAAAGATCATTGCCAAGACGCTGATCTACGGGGACGGCGATGCTTCCGCCTACGGTCAGAACGCATTTTTCTATGATTCTGCAGAGGGGCTTCTGACCGCTGTGATTTTATTGATCGCAGAGTTCGCACAGCCAGAGGAGCGGCACATCGTGTCTGTGTTCAAGCTCATACAGGAACTGATGGCTCCCAGCGGTGTCAAAGGGAAAAATCAGTTTCAGCTCCTCATGGATCGCCTGCCGCCGGATCATAAGGCCCGCTGGTTTTCCGGCGCAGCGCTGTCTACCGGCGACCAAGCCATGGCCAGCATCATGAGTACTGCAATGTCCCGCCTGAACGCATTTCTCGACAGCGAGATGGAGCAGGTCCTGTGTTTTGACACGGCCATTGACGCCGAGCGGTTCTGCCATGAAAAGTCTGCGATCTTTCTTGTGCTTCCGGAGGAAAACCCCAATGCCTACTTCATGGTGAGTCTGCTCATTCAGCAGCTATACCGGGAGATCCTTTCTGTAGCAGACGAAAATGGCGGCAGACTGCCAAGCCGTGTGTTTTTCTACTGCGATGAATTCGGCACCCTTCCGCCCATACAGTCTGTGGAAATGATGTTTTCGGCGTCCCGCTCTCGTGGCATGAGCATCGCTGCGATTATTCAGGGCTACCAACAGCTTGAAAAGAACTATGGCCGGGAGGGCGCAGCTATCATTCAGGACAACTGCCAGCTCACCATTGCGGGCGGCTTTGCGCCCTCCAGTGAAACGGCGGAGGTCATCTCCAAGGCGCTTGGCTCCCGCACGGTCATGACCGGCTCCGTATCCCGGAGCAAAAACGATCCGTCCCAGAGCCTGCAAATGACGGAGCGGCCTCTTATGACGGCGGATGAACTGAAAAGTATGAAGAAAGGCTCCTTCATTGTGATGAAAACCGGTGCGCATCCGTTTGTCTCCCAGCTCAAGCTGTTTATGAAATGGGGCATCTCTTTTCCGAGCCAAGTCTATACCGTGGAGGATCGGGGCGCTCGACGGGTGCAGTATATCTCCCGTGAAAGGCTGATCCATGCCATTACGGATCAGTTCCCGCAGGAAAGAAGAACACCATCTAAGCCACGCACGGCAGCGTCCGGTGGCCCGACCATGACCGAGCCGGTGGAGGCGACACCGGAGCAGGAGCTGAATCATATCGCAGAGCAGACGAAAACGCCAAAGCCTCTTCGGACGGGATAAGGCGGTGATCTGATGTCCTATTTTCAGAAGCTATATGAAAACGGCGAGCTGCCACATCGAGCCAAGCTGGTGTACCTCTATCTGCATGACCGGATGGATAAGGAGCGGAAAGCATGGCCGGGGATCAAAACGATCGCTGCGGATCTGTCGCTGTCCCGCAGCACCGTAAAGCGAGCTATTCGGGATCTGGAAAAAGCATCCCTCATACGAAAGGAGCCGCACTACCGTGAAAACGGCAGTGCGACTTCCAATCGCTATTATATTCTCTGAAACTGAAATTTTACGCCAAGGGGGTGGTATGCCCAAACGGTGGACCCAGCCCCGGTCCACCGTGAGCCTCCTTGAAAAGCCTACTCTAAGGAGATTACAGCAGAAAAGGATGAATATTACCGCACCGTCGAGGGCAATTCCGGCGATAGCTGCCGACAGAACCAATATTCCGTGGGATATTACGAGATCCTTGGGTATGGTGTCCCGTCATATTAAAAAATGGCAAAGGAGAAACAGAGGTTTTCTTTCCTCTGTTTGCTCTTTTGCCTTACATAACTATTGTTTCTTTCGTCCATAAGCTCACCACCTTGTGTCTGTAAAATCGTATCCTATATATTTTACAGAAAAGAGGCT
>ENA-OQCL01000176-OQCL01000176.1-human-gut-metagenome-genome-assembly--contig:-NODE-176-length-34850-cov-14.944705_pt1 | contig 34850 bp, 27 predicted proteins | sample MGYA00242502_ERZ504586 | MGnify/ENA primary metagenome ERZ504586 (study PRJEB26092, sample SAMD00036316) | human gut metagenome | host: Homo sapiens | study: EMG produced TPA metagenomics assembly of... | reverse complement strand
TCTTGCCGCCTTTTTTTGAATAATAAGATCAATTTTGTGTGCACACACCGTTTGCCCTCTCCGTCCTCGCCGCGCTCGGCCACCTCTCCCACAGGGAGAGGCAAGGGATACCCACACCGTACACCGAAAGGTGCATAGAAGTGCACGATTTATTTGTCCATCTGCTGCAATAACTGCCCTTGAACGATCGTCAGGTAAACACCGCATGGCTGCGGGGACTGAAACTGTTTTACGACCACCCCGGCGGCCCTCGCACCGGGAGCTTTTGTTATTTGTGCAGCAGGCCCATATGAACCATGGCCCGGTACAGGCCCCTCCCGCAGGGGCGCGGTGACGTATTCCGCCTGGGCCTGCACCTCTGCCGGGGCGTCACCCATGACCAGGGGGTGTCCCACACACGCCAGCATTTCCAGGTCGTTGGGACTGTCGCCGATGGCGTAGCAGTCGGCCAGGTCCGCGCCCAGGGCCTGGGCCACGGCCCGGCAGCCGGACGCCTTGGAATAGCCCCGCATGGGCAGCTCGAACATGCCGCCGCCTCGGTCGATGATCTGGCACAGGGGCGCCATCTCCGCCAGAAATTCCTCCCTCCGGCTGTCCGGCCCCACCAGGACGCACACCTTGTCAAAGTGGAAATTCGGGTCGCCGTCAGGCCGCCCCACCCGGACGCCGCCCCGCTCCAGGCGCTTCACGGCGTTTTCCAGCTCCCGGTTCAGGTGGTGGTGGGGCGTATCCACCCAGATGTGCGACGCCTCCTCAAAGTACATATCCACCAGGCACCGCCGCCCGGCCTCCAGGATTTTCCGGCTGGCGTCCCGGTCAAAGCCCACGTGCCGCAGCACCCGGCCGTCCAGCTGGATATACTGGCCGCAGGAGCACACCAGCCCGTCGAATGCCAGCTCCAGCAGCTGGGGCTCCATGGCGATCCGGGGCCGCCCGGTATTGATAATGCAGTGATGCCCCGCCTGCCGCAGCTGCCGCACCGCCTCTGCGGCGGAGGGCGGGATGCTGCCGTTCACGTCCATGATGGTGCCGTCAATGTCGAAGAAAATGATGCTCATAGCCTGTCCCCTTCGGTGTAATCTACGCCCGATTATAACGCTTTTCCCTGCAAAAGAAAATTCGCATACTGCACAAAGCTTCCACTCCGGCAGACAGCTTTTGCGTGGCATCCGCAGACGGCTTGCAAACGCCGTCCCTGCCTGGTACAATGGAGAAAACCCGTTAAGGAGGAACCGGTCAATGACCAAGCAGGAAACCTATGACTATCTCCGCGCCCACGGCGTGGATTTCGAGATCACCGAGCACCCGGCGGTGTTCAACATGGAGGAGTGCGCCGCCGTGGACATGCCGTATCCGGAGGACGACGCCAAAAATCTGCTGGTCCGGGACGACAAAAAGCGGAGCTATTACCTGATCACCGTCCGCTGCGGCAAGCGGGTGGACCTGAAGGAGTTCCAGCGCCGTCACGGCACCCGCCGCCTGAGCTTTGCCTCCCCGGAGGAGCTGCTGCGGCTGCTGGACCTGACCCCCGGCTCCGTGACGCCGCTGGGGCTGCTGAACGACCGGGACCACGCTGTCCGCTTCTGCCTGGACCGGGATTTCGACGGCGGCCGCATCGGCGTTCATCCCAATGACAACACCGCCACGGTGTGGCTGTCCGTCCGGGCCCTGCTGGCCCTGCTCCGGGACCGGGGCACGGAGATCGAATTGGTCGAAATCTGAGAGAAAAAAAGGAGAACCGTTATGAATCCCACCGAGCTGCTGTCCGCCCTGCACACGGCAGAGCGGCTGAAGGACACCACCCGCCACTGCTGCACCTCCCGCCGCCGGCCGGAGAGCGTGGCCGGGCACAGCTGGCGCATTGCCCTGATGGCCTACTGGATGCGGGACGAGTTTCCGGAGGCCGACATGGACAAGGTTATCCGCATGTGCCTGATCCACGACCTGGGCGAGTGCTTTACCGGCGACATCCCCACCTTCCGCAAAACGGCGGCGGACGAGGCCGACGAGGAGCGGCAGCTGCTGGTGTGGGTGGACACCCTGCCCGCCCCGTATGATGCGCAGATGCGGGCACTGTACCGGGAGATGGCGGCGCTGGAGACCACGGAGGCCCGCATTTACAAGGCTCTGGACAAGTTTGAGGCCGTCATCCAGCACAACGAGTCTCCCATCGACACCTGGGAGCCCCGGGAGTACGACCTGAACCGCACCTACGCTCAGGAAAACGCCGCCTTCTCCCCGTATCTGACCCGCCTGCGCCAGGCCATCCGCCAGGAGACCGAGGACAAGATCGCCGCCGGAAAATAGGAAAGGCGCTCCCCTGCTTCCCTCCGCCGGCGAAACCGCCGCATCACGCAAAAAGCATCCCTTTGGCCGGAAACGCCAAAGGGATGCTTCAGTCTGTCAAAAAAGAAGGCTCACCTCCGCCTTCGGAAAGGAAGATCGTTACGAAAGAAACCCATCAGGGGTGTCTTTCGTTTTCAATCACCGCATTTTCAGCTTTGATCTGTTTTGGGGTGATACGTGGGCACCATGTCCGCCACATATTGGCGGATGTCCGGGCTGTTGCACTGGCAGGCCCGCTCCAGCACCGCCAGCTGGCGGCAGAAGGCCTCGTCGTCCATGCTGATGGGCTGGCCGATGTGGATGAGCTGGTTGGCGGTCTCCCGCAGCCCCTCCTCGTCCATCAGCAGCTCCTCGTACAGCTTCTCTCCGGGCCGCAGGCCGGTATAGATGATGGGGATATCCACATCCGGCTCATAGCCGGACAGGCGGATCAGCTGCCGGGCCATGTCGTCGATCTTCACCGGCTGGCCCATGTCCAGCACAAAGATCTCGCCGCCCCTGGCATAATACCCCGCCTGCAGAACCAGGGACACCGCCTCGGGAATGGTCATGAAAAACCGGGTGATCTCCGGATGCGTCACCGTCACCGGTCCCCCGTGGGCGATCTGCTGCTCGAACAGGGGCACCACGCTGCCGTTGCTGCCCAGGACGTTGCCGAACCGCACCGCCACAAATTCCGTTTCGCTGCGCCGGTTCATCATCTGCACCACCATCTCGCACAGGCGCTTGGACGCGCCCATGATGTTGGTGGGGTTCACCGCCTTGTCCGTGGAGATCAGCACAAAGCGCTTTACCCCGTGCCGGGCGGCGGACCGGGCCATTTTATAGGTGCCGAACACGTTGTTCTTGATGGCCTCGTTGGGGCTGTCCTCCATCAGGGGCACATGCTTGTGGGCCGCCGCGTGGAAGATCAGGTCCGGCCGGTACGTATCCAGCAGGTTATCCACCCGCTGCTGATCCCGCACGGACCCGATGCACACCTCCAGCGTCAGCTCCGGGTGCTCCCGGCGCAGCTCCATCTGGATGTCGTAGGCGTTGTTTTCGTAAATGTCGAAGATCACCAGCCGCCGGGGCTTGTGCCGGGCGATCTGACGGCACAGCTCGCTGCCGATGCTGCCGCCGCCTCCGGTGACCAGAACCGTCTTGTCGTTGATATAGCCGCAGATCTCCCCTAGGTTCACCTGGATGGGATCCCGGCCCAGCAGGTCCTGCAGCTCCACCCGGCGGAGCTTGCTGATGGTGACCTCACCGTTGACCAGCTGATACATGCCCGGCACCACCTGGATCTGGCAGCCGGTGGTGCTGCATATATTGAGGATCTCCTGCCTTCCGGCGCCCTGAAGCGACGGAATGGCGAACACGATCTTGTCGATATCGAATTGCCTGGCGGCCTGGGGAATGTCCCGCCGCGTACCCACAACGCGCACACCCTCCAGAATGCGGCCCCGCTTGGCGGGGTTGTCGTCGATGATGCAGGCCACCCGGCTGTTGAGATGACTGCTGACGGCGTATTCCCGGATCAGCTGCCGCCCGGCCTGGCCTGCGCCGATGATCATGACGTTTTCCGCATTTTTCCGGGCCAGAGGCGCCCGGTTGCGCAGGTACCGCACCCCGCGATAGAAAAAGCGGATGCCGGAGGTGCAGAAGAAGCTGAAGAACAGGCCCCACACATAATAGGACCGGGGCATATGCACCCCAAACAGCGCCACGCATGCAAAGCTCAGCCCGCCCAGAAGCACATAGGCCAGTATGATCCGCATCAGCGCATCCACGCTGACGAACCGCCAGATGCTGTTGTACAGGTTGCACAGCCAGAACACCGCCAGGCAGACCGGCACCCACCACCAGATGGTGTGCAGATATCCGTCCACAAACTCCTGGGGAATATCCGTAAAGTGGAAGTCGAACCGTGCCCACAGGGCCAACAGGTACGAGCCCATGATGCCGATGATGTCCGCCAGCATGATCAGGAGCACCCGGGACAGCCATCTGCGATCCACTTTTCCTATGTACAGGCCCATCCGGCGGCGCCCCCTTTCTCAAGGCGGAGTGATCCTTCCTCCGCTTCCTCTTTTCACATGCCATCCCAATATAGCACAAAACAATGAGAAAATCAAGTCGAAAAACGTTGTTTCAATAAGGTGAATCCGTGGAAACGTTTTCGCTTTATCGGCTGGCATACTGGGGCCAATCCCTGGCAGACCAGCCTGTCAAAAAAGGGCAACGCCCTTTTTTGACAAGCTCAAAAGGAGACGGGCCGCGGCCCGTCTCCTTTTGGTATGCTTATTTCCGCTGTTTATTCCTTGCTCTGGCCATGCTCGCTCTGGTCCTCCGGCTTATCCTGGGGCTGCCCCTCCGGCTTCTCGTCCTTCTTATCAAAGTCCGGCATGGGGATAGGCTGGGACACGATATTGATGTGCTTGGCCGGGGGATCGATCACGTCCGGGGTGGAGGGACGGAACAGCTTCTGGTCCTCCTCCCGGGTGGCGCCGTAGTTGTCCACGGTTTCCGGGTCCCGCCCCTCGATGATGGCCATCATCTCCTGGCCGGTAATGGTCTCCTTCTTCAGCAGATACGCCGCGATTTTGTCCAGCAGTTCCCGGTTTTCGCTGAGGATCTGCTTGGCGTCCTGGTGACACTGGCGGATGATGGCGATGGTGGCCCGGTCCGCCGCGGCATACGTCTCCTGGGCGCAGGTCATGGAGTACCCGCCGTCCAGATACTGGCTCTGCACGGTGCCCAGGGCCATCATGTCGAACTCGTCGCACATACCGAAGCGGGCCACCAGATTCCGGGCCATTTCCGTGGCCCGCTCGATGTCGTTGGCTGCGCCGGAGGTCATGGTGTTGCACACGATCTCCTCCGAGGACCGGCCTGCCAGCAGGGTCCGGATCTCCGCCAGAATGTCCTCCCTGGACATGAGGAACTTTTCCTCCTCCGGCAGGTGCAGGGTGTAGCCCAGAGTTCCCTGGGTATGGGGCACGATGGTGATCTTGCTGACGGGCTGGGCATTCTTCTGCTTGGCCGCCACCAGAGCGTGGCCCACCTCGTGATAGGCGATGATGCGCTTTTCCTCCTGGGTGATGACGGTGCCCTTCTTCTCGGAGCCTGCGATGACGGTTTCAAAGGCCGCCAGCAGGTCGTTCTGGTTCACGGCCTTGCGGCCCTTGCGCACGGCCCGCAGAGCCGCCTCGTTCACCAGGTTCGCCAGGTCCGCGCCCACGCAGCCCGCGGTGGCCTGGGCGATCTTGTCCAGGTTCACGTCCTCCGCCAGGCGGATGTTCCGGGTGTGGACCTGCAGGGTGGCAAGTCTGCCCGCCAGATTGGGCCGGTCCACGGTGATGCGCCGGTCGAAGCGGCCGGGCCGCAGCAGCGCCTTATCCAGCACCTCCGGCCGGTTGGTGGCGCCCAGAACGATAACGCCCTTGCTGGGGTCGAAGCCGTCCAGCTCCGCCAGCAGCTGGTTCAGGGTCTGCTCCCGCTCGTCGTTGCCGCCGAAGCGTCCGCCGTCACGGGATTTGCCGATGGTGTCGATCTCATCGATGAAGATGATGCAGGGAGCCACCTTGGCGGCCTCCTTGAACAGATCACGGACCCGGGACGCGCCCACACCCACGAACATCTCCACGAAGTCCGAGCCGGAGATGGAGAAGAACGGCACGTTGGCCTCGCCGGCCACGGCCTTGGCCAGCAGCGTCTTGCCGGTACCCGGGGAGCCCACCAGCAGCGCGCCCTTGGGGAGCTTTGCGCCGATGGCGGTGTATTTGCCGGGATTGTGGAGGAAGTCGATGATCTCCTCCAGGGACTCCTTGGCCTCATCCTGACCGGCCACATCCTTGAAGGTGACGCCGGTCTGCTTTTCCATATACACCTTGGCGTTGGATTTGCCCACGTTGCCGATGCCGCCGATGCCCCCGCCGTTTTTGGACGCGATCCGCATCACCAGCAGGAACAGTCCGATCATCAGCACCATCGGCAGGACATACATCACCAGAATGTCTCCCAGGACGCTCCAGGAGCTCTTGACGGGGCTGGAATACTCCACATTGTGCTCATCCAGCAGCGGCAGCAGCCGGGTGTCCGTCAGATAGGTGGTATACAGGGTCAGCTTGGACTTTTCGCTCTGGGTATAGGTCTTGGGCTCCCGGTACTTGTTGTCCGTCTTTTCGGTATAGGTATATCCGTCCACCGGGGTGGCGTACAGTACGCCGTCCTTCAGCTGGATCTCCTTGATCTGGTCCTGCTCCACCAGGTCCATCATCTCGCTGTAGGGGACCTCAAAGCTCCTTCCGCCGCTGGTGGCGGCCAGGATGTAGTTGAATACCAGCGTCAGCACCAGGGCCCAGCCAATCAGAGAGATGACGCTGCGCAGGTTTTTGTTGTTTTTCTTGTTTCCGCCGTTTCGATTGTTTCTGTTGTTTGAGTCCATATCGGTCTCCTTCCGTTAAAAAAACTGCCCGCCGGGCAGATACTTTCTCAGTATTATTGGAGTATACCATAAAAAATTTTTTCTCACAAGCGCGGAACGTCGGCTTTTGTGTTAAATTTCTATGAATCCCCCTGCGAAAAAAATTCCAGTTGCCAACGGGAGCAAAATGTGATAGGATATCTGCATGACGACTCCTCCGCCGCCAGCTGCGGAGCCGGTCTCGCGCAATGGATACCCACGAATCATGTCAGGCGGGGAACCGAGCAGCATTAAGAGGGATCATCCATGTGCCGCGAGTCCACCGGCCCCGCGGCTGGCAGCGGAGGAGTTTTATTTTTTACGCAAACGCAAAGGGAGGGCTGCTTCATGTATCAGGCACTGTACCGCAAATGGCGGCCCAAGACGTTTTCCCAGGTGGTGGGCCAGGACCACATCACCGGCACGCTCCAGCGCCAGGTGGCCGAGGGCCGCACGGCCCACGCGTATCTGTTCACCGGCACCCGGGGCACCGGCAAAACCACCTGCGCCCGGATCCTGGCCAAGGCCGTCAACTGCCTGCACCCGGAGGACGGGGCCCCCTGCAACCGGTGCGAGGCCTGCCGGGGCATCGACAGCGGCTCCCTGCTGGACGTGACGGAGCTGGACGCTGCCAGCAACAGCCGGGTGGACGACATCCGGGAGCTGCTCAGCGAGTCGGTCTATACCCCCACGGTGCTGAAAAAGCGGGTCTATATCATCGACGAGGTCCACATGCTGTCCACCCAGGCCTTCAACGCTCTGCTCAAGACCATTGAGGAGCCGCCGGAGCACCTGATGTTCATTCTGGCCACCACGGAGCTGCACAAGGTTCCGGCCACCATTCTCTCCCGGTGCCAGCGCTTCAATTTCAAGCGCATCCTGCCCCGGGATATGGAAAAGCACCTGCTGCGCATTGCCGGGGCCGAAAATATTCCCCTGGCCCCCGACGGGGCGGAGATCCTGGCCCGCATGGCCAACGGCGCCCTGCGGGACGCCCTGAGCCTGCTGGACCAGTGCCGGGTGGCCCAGGGCCGGCTGGACAGCCGCACGGTGCTGGACATTCTGGGCCTGGCCGGCAGCGTCCAGACGGTGGAGCTGATGGACTGTATCCTCCGGCGGGATGCCGCCGGGGCCCTGACCCGGCTGGACGGGCTGTACCGGGGCGGCAAGGATGTGGCCGCCATGCTGGGGGAGCTGGGGGACCTGGCCCGGGACATGACCATTCTCAAGGCCGCCCCCGACGGGGCCGCCGCCCTGCTGACGGGTATATACGATACCAAGACCCTGAAGTCCCTTTCCGGCAGCCAGCCCATGCGGCGGTTTCTGTATCTGACGGAGACCATCCAGGCCTGCTGCGCCGGGCTGGGAGACAGCTTCCAGCCCCGAACGGATGCGGAGCTGTGTCTGCTGCGCCTGTGCGACGAAGGTCTTTCCGGCGACCTTACGGCCCTGAGCCAGCGGATCGACCGGCTGGAGGATCAGATATCTAACGGAATTTCAATAAAAACTGTCCCGCAAAACAGCGGGATGTCCCCGAAACCGGCCCCTGTGTCCCGGGACAGCACCGGGATAAGCCGGGACGAACCGGCGGAGGACCGCCCTCCCATGCCGGAGGAGCCGCCCCTGCCCCAGGAGCCCGGGAACCGGGAACGGATATTCGATATTCCGGACGAGGAACCGCCTGCCAAGCGTCCGGCCAACAGACCCGCTCCCGAACCGGCGGCTGCCAGGGCTGCCGCCGTGGTGGGCGACACCGGCAAATGGGACGCCATGAAGGAGCACTGCAAGGGCCGCCTGGCGGTGAACCACCGGGTGTTTCTGAACATGGTCCAGGGAGCGGTGGACGGCGACTGCCTGACGCTGTACTGCCAGAACGAGTTCGTCCGGGACTCCCTGAACAACAACTCGGTGCTCCATGTGCTCCAGGAGGTGGCCTCCGCCGCAGAGGGACAAACCGTCCGGGTGGTGCTGACCGTTGGCGGCGCACCGGCCCCCGCCGGAAAAAAGTCCGCCCCCCGGAAGCCCCGCCCGGAGCCAAAACCGGCTCCCCCAAAGGCCCCGGAGCCCCAGCCTCCGGCGGAAACGGCGGCTCCCGGAGATCAGACGCCGCCCTGGGAGGAGCCTCCGGCGGAAAAGACCCCGGATAAGCTGGATGAGGTGGCGGCCCAGGGCCAGCAGCTGGAAAATTTCAAGATCAAATAAGCAATATTTCGTAATATAAAGGAGAATGCGACATGGCTAAGGGATACAGTGCCCGCAACGGGTTCGGCGGCAGCGCCGGGATGATGCGCCAGCAGCAGCAAATGCAGCAGAAGCTGGCCAGGATGCAGCAGGATATGGAAGCTGCCCAGAAGAATGTGGAGGAGAGCAGCTTCACCGCCTCCGTAGGCGGCGGCGCGGTGCAGGCCACCGTATCCGGCAAGAAGCAGGTGACGGCGCTGACCATTCAGCCCGACGCCGTGGACCCGGCGGATGTGGAGATGCTCCAGGACCTGGTGATCTCCGCCGTTAACGAGGCCCTGCGCCAGGCGGAGGAGGCCATGGAGTCCGCCATGGGCTCCGTCACCGGCGGGCTGAACATTCCCGGCCTGTTCTGAAAACAACTTGTCAAAAAGATTTTTTGACAAGCCGACATACAAAAAGCAGCCAAGGGCTGCTTTTTGTATGGAAAAATGACGGAATGCCTTGGGGCGTCGGGGACGCCGCCCCCTACGGAATGCGCCGCAGGGAGTGCGGATATGCGGGCGGACAGAGTCGCCCGCCCCTGCGGATGGACCGGAGGTGCGGGAGGCGGAAAATAAAAAACACCGCAGCCACGAAAAAATTTCGGGCGAGGCAGTGTTTTATGTTGACAAAGCAGGCGCGTCTATGGTACAATGAGACGCTATATTGGGAAAATGGGGCTAACGCCCCATTTCAATCTGCTGTTATGATACCAGCTTTCCCCCGAAATTACAAGTGGAACAGTGCGAAAACAAACAACTCGCCCCCGCGTGTCAAATCGGTGGAAGGCCGTTCCCTGAGGAAAAGCACGGAGAAAATGCGAAAAGAAAGGCGTGAGTATTGAAGATGGCCAAGGACAAGTATTATGGCAAGACCCTGCGCAAGAACTTTGCCAGACACGAAGAGGTCATGGCGATGCCCAACCTGCTGGAGATCCAGAAGAAATCCTATCAGTGGTTCCTGGACACCGGCCTGCGGGAGGTTTTTGCCGACGTGGCCTCCATCGGCGACTATGCCGGCAACCTGGAGCTGAGCTTCATCGACTACAGCATGGACGAAAAGCCCAAGTACGACGTGGAGGAGTGCAAGGCCCGGGACGCCACCTATGCCGCCCCTATGAAGGTCAGCGTCCGCCTGCACAATAAGGAGACCGGCGAAATCAAGGAGCAGGAGATCTTCATGGGCGATTTCCCCCTGATGACCCATGGCGGCACCTTCGTCATCAACGGCGCCGAGCGCGTGGTGGTCAGCCAGATCGTCCGCTCCCCCGGCATCTACTACGGCAAGGAGATCGACCTGAAAACCGACCTGCCCCTGCTGACGTCCACGGTGATCCCCTACCGCGGCGCCTGGCTGGAGTATGAGACCGACAGCAGCGAGGTGTTCTGGGTCCGCATCGACAAGAACCGCAAGCTGCCCATCACCTGCCTGATCCGGGCCCTGGGCCTGAAAACCGACGCCGATATCCTGGACCGCTTCGGCGACGATCCCCGCATTGTGGCCACCATGGAAAAGGACACCTGCAAATCCTATGAGGAGGCCATGCTGGAGATCTATCGCAAGCAGCGCCCCGGCGAGCCGCCCACGCTGGACTCCGCCGAGACCCTGATGCAGAACCTGTTCTTCGATCCCCGGCGGTATGACCTGAGCACCGTGGGCCGGTATAAGTTCAACAAGAAGCTGACCCTGTGGACCCAGGCCAAGGGCCAGAAGCTGGCCGAGCCCGTAGCCGACCCCGCCACCGGCGAGCTGCTGCTGGAGGAGGGCCACGTCCTCTCCGGCGACGACTGCCGCACCCTGGACGCCATCGGCGTGGGTATGGTGAAGGTCCAGCTGGAAAACGGCGACATCATCCGCATTTTCACCAACCGCATGTGCGACATGAGCCGCTATGTGGACTTTGACCCCAAGACGGCCTGCGGCATCAAGGAGCGGGTGCGCTTCGACGTGCTGCAGGAGCTGCTGAGTCAGTATCAGGGCGAGGAGCTTATCGAGCAGTGCCGCCTGCAGGCGGACCGCCTGGTGCCCAAGCACATCATCATCGACGATATCCTCACCTCCATCAACTATATGAACGTCCTGGCCCACGGCCTGGTGCAGAAGGACGACATCGACCATCTGGGCAACCGCCGCCTGCGCTGCGTGGGCGAGCTGCTGCAAAACCAGTTCCGCATCGGCTTTTCCCGCATGGAGCGGGTCATCCGGGAGCGGATGACCATCCAGGACCTGGACATCGTCACCCCCCAGAGCCTGATCAACATCCGGCCCGTCACCGCCGCCATCAAGGAGTTCTTTGGCTCCAGCCCCCTGAGCCAGTTCATGGACCAGACCAACCCCCTGGCCGAGCTGACCCACAAGCGGCGCCTGTCCGCCCTGGGCCCCGGCGGCCTCAGCCGCGAGCGCGCCAACATGGAGGTCCGCGACGTGCACTACAGCCACTATGGCCGCATGTGCCCCATCGAGACCCCTGAAGGTCCCAACATCGGCCTGATCTCCTATCTGGCCACCTATGCCCGGGTCAATGAGTACGGCTTCATCGAGGCCCCCTTCCGCCGGGTAGACCGGCCCTCCGGCCATGTCACCGACGAGATCACCTATATGACCGCCGACGTGGAGGATCAGTATGTGGTCTGCCAGGCCGCCGAGCCGGTGGACGAGAACGGCTGCCTCATCGGCCCCCGTATCACCTGCCGCCACCAGGATGAGACCATCCAGGTGGAGCCGGAATACGTGGACTATATGGACATCTCCCCCCGTATGATGGTGTCCATCGCCACGGCCATGATCCCCTTCCTACCCAACGACGACGCCAACCGCGCCCTGATGGGCGCCAACATGCAGCGGCAGGCCGTGCCCCTGCTGCGGCCGGAGGCTCCCATCGTGGGCACCGGTATGGAGCACAAGATCTGCCTGGATTCCGAGGTGGTGGTGCTGGCCGAGGGCGACGGCGTGGTCACCAAGGTGGACGCCACCAACGTGTCCGTCAAGTATGACAGCGGCGAGACCAAGGACTATAAGCTCATCAAGTTCCTGCGCTCCAACCACGGCACCTGCATCAACCAGAAGCCTATCGTTTCCGTGGGCGAGCGGGTCCACGGCGGCGACGATCCCACGGTGCTGGCCGACGGTCCCGCCACCGATCAGGGCGAGATCGCCCTGGGCCGCAATATCCTGGTGGGCTTCATGACCTGGGAGGGCTACAACTACGAGGACGCCGTGCTGCTCAACGAGCGGCTGGTGAAGGAGGATGTTTACACCTCCATCCATATCGAGGAATATGAGATCGACGCCCGGGATACCAAGCTGGGGCCCGAGGAGATCACCCGGGATATCCCCAACGTGGGCGAGGACGCCCTGAAGGACCTGGACGAGCGCGGCATCATCCGCGTGGGCGCCGAGGTCCACGCCGGGGACATCCTGGTGGGCAAGGTCACCCCCAAGGGCGAGACCGATCTGACCGCCGAGGAGCGCCTGCTGCGGGCCATCTTCGGCGAGAAGGCCCGGGAGGTCCGGGATACCTCCCTGAAGGTGCCCCACGGCGAAAGCGGCATCATCGTGGACGCCAAGGTGTTCACCCGGGAGGCCGGCGACGAGCTGGGGCCGGGTGTGAACCAGGTGGTCCGGGTCTATATCGCCCAGCGGCGCAAGATCCAGCCCGGCGACAAGATGGCCGGCCGCCACGGCAACAAGGGCGTCGTTTCCCGGGTGCTGCCCCAGGAGGATATGCCCTTCCTGCCCGACGGCACCCCCCTGGACATCGTGCTGAACCCCCTGGGCGTGCCCTCCCGTATGAACATCGGCCAGGTGCTGGAGGTCCATCTGGGCTATGCCGCCAAGACCCTGGGCTGGAAGGTGGCCACCCCCATTTTCGACGGCGCCACCGATAAGGACATCACCGAGGCCCTGACCCAGGCGGGTCTGGACCCCCAGGGCAAGAGCTGGCTGTACGACGGACGCACCGGCGAGCGCTTCGACAACAAGGTCACCGTGGGCTATGTGTACTTCCTGAAGCTGCACCACCTGGTGGACGATAAGATCCACGCCCGCTCCACCGGCCCCTACTCTCTGGTGACCCAGCAGCCCCTGGGCGGCAAGGCCCAGTTCGGCGGCCAGCGCTTCGGCGAGATGGAAGTCTGGGCCCTGGAGGCTTACGGCGCGGCCTATACCCTGCAGGAGATCCTGACGGTGAAGTCCGACGACGTCACCGGCCGCGTGCAGACCTATGAGGCCATCGTCAAGGGCAAGAACGTGCCCACTCCCGGCGTGCCCGAGTCCTTCAAGGTGCTGGTGAAGGAGCTGCAGTCCCTGTGCCTGGACATCCAGGTGCTGGACGAGGACGGCAACCAGATCGAGCTGAAGGAGGACGAAAACGCCCTGGATACCTTCAATCTCTCCCGCATGGATGCCGACGACGACCGCCGCAGCCGGTACGCCAACGAAGAGGAGCTGGCGGACGCAGGCTTCGATTATGTGCCCGAGGAGGAGGTAGAGGCCTCCTACGACGGCGCGGACGACGAATTTTAAGGAACAGGAGGAGCATAGAGCATGAGTTATCCCACTTTTGACGCCATCAAGATCGGAATCGCTTCTCCGGAAATGATTCGCGAATGGTCCTACGGCGAGGTGAAAAAGCCGGAGACCATCAACTACCGCACCCTGAAGCCCGAGCGGGACGGCCTGTTCTGCGAGCGGATCTTCGGGCCCACCAAGGACTGGGAGTGCCACTGCGGCAAGTATAAGAAGATCAGCTTCAAGGGCAAGATCTGCGACCGCTGCGGCGTGGAGGTCACCCGGGCCAAGGTGCGCCGGGAGCGCATGGGCCACATCGAGCTGGCCACCCCCGTCAGCCATATCTGGTATTTCAAGGGCATCCCCTCCCGGATGGGCCTGCTGCTGGACATCAGCCCCCGGATCCTGGAGAAGGTCCTGTACTTCGCCGCGTATATCGTCACCGATCCCGGCGAGACTCCCCTGCTGCGCAATCAGCTGCTGTCCGAAAAGGAATACCGCGACATGCGGGAGAAGTATGAGGACGATTTCGACGCCGGCATGGGCGCCGAGGCCGTGAAGAAGCTGCTGCAGCAGATCGACCTGGAGGAGCTCAGCGCCCAGCTCCACGCGGAGCTGAAAACCGTCACCGGCCAGAAGAAGGCCCGGGTGGTGAAGCGCCTGGAGGTGGTGGACGCCTTCCGCCTGTCCGGCAACAAGCCGGAGTGGATGGTCATCGACGTGCTGCCGGTGATCCCCCCGGAGCTGCGCCCCATGGTCCAGCTGGACGGCGGCCGCTTTGCCACCTCCGACCTCAACGACCTGTATCGCCGGGTCATCAACCGCAACAACCGCCTCAAGCGTCTGATGGAGCTCAGCGCCCCGGACATCATCGTCCGCAATGAAAAGCGCATGCTCCAGGAGGCTGTGGACGCCCTGATCGACAACGGCCGCCGGGGCCGTCCCGTTACCGGCGCCAACAACCGGGCCCTGAAGTCCCTCAGCGACATGCTCAAGGGCAAGCAGGGCCGCTTCCGCCAGAACCTGCTGGGCAAGCGCGTGGACTATTCCGGCCGCTCCGTCATCTGCGTGGGCCCCGAGCTGAAGATCTATCAGTGCGGCGTGCCCAAGGAGATGGCCCTGGAGCTGTTCCGCCCCTTCATCATGAAGAAGCTGGTGGAGGATGGCTCCGCCAACAACATCAAGTCCGCCAAGCGCATGGTGGACAAGGGCGTCACCGAGGTGTGGGACGCCCTGGACGAGATCATCAAGGACCATCCTGTGATGCTCAACCGCGCGCCTACCCTGCACCGCCTGGGCATCCAGGCCTTTGAGCCGGTGCTGGTGGAGGGCCGCGCCCTGAAGCTGCACCCCTTGAACTGCACCGCCTTCAACGCCGACTTCGACGGCGACCAGATGGCGATCCATGTGCCCCTGTCCGCCGAGGCCCAGGCCGAGGCCCGGCTGCTGATGCTGTCCGCCAACAACCTGCTGCGGCCCCAGGACGGCGGCCCCGTTACCGTGCCTACCCAGGATATGGTGCTGGGCTCCTACTACCTGACCTTCGAGCGGTTCGAAAACGGCGTCAGCCAGATGGACAACGACGAATATTGGCCCCAGGGCGTGGATTTTGCCCTGGCCGGCAAGAGCTATGACGAGCTTACCGACCAGGAGAAGGCCAATGTCCACATGAACATCTATCGCGACGAGGACGAGGTGCTCATGGCCTATAACGAGCACATCATCGGCGTGCACCAGCCGGTGTGGATCCGCGTCACCAAGGAAGTGGACGGCGAGAAGCTGTCCCATGTGGTCCGGGCCACCGCCGGCCGCATCATCTTCAACCGCAACATCCCCCAGGACCTGGGCTTCGTGAAGCGGTATAACGACGACGGCACCCGTTCCGAGCACTTCTTCGACTATGAGATCACCGAGACCTGCGGCAAGAAGCTGTTGGGCAAGATCGTGGACCGCACCATCAAGCAGTACGGCTTCACCACCGCCGCCGAGGTGCTGGACAACATCAAGGCCACGGGCTATAAATACTCCACCCGGGGCTCCATCACCATCTCCATCGCGGACATGACCGTCCCCGAGAAGAAGTACGAGCTGATCCGGGAGACCGAACAGCGGGTGGTGGACATCGAGGACCAGTACAACATGGGCTTCATCACCGACGAGGAGCGCTATAAGCTGGTGGTCCGCGAGTGGGAAAAGACCACCAACGACGTTACCGACGCCCTGACCGCCAGCCTGGACCGCTATAACCCCATCTTCATGATGGCGGACTCCGGCGCCCGAGGCTCCATGAAGCAGATCCGTCAGCTGACCGGTATGCGCGGCCTGATGGCCAACACCGCCGGTAAGACCATCGAGATCCCCATCAAGGCCAACTTCCGCGAGGGTATGTCCGTGCTGGACTACTTCACCTCCTCCCGCGGCGCCCGTAAGGGCCTGGCGGATACGGCTCTGCGTACCGCCGACTCCGGCTATCTGACCCGCCGCATGGTGGACGTGTGCCAGGATGTCATCATCCGCGAGGACGACTGCGGCGTGCAGAAGGGCATTCTGGTGTCCGAGATCAGCGAAAACGGCCAGGTCATCGAGAAGTTCTCCGAGCGCATCCGGGGCCGGTTCCCGGTCCGCGATATCCTGAAGCCCGGCACCGATGAGGTGCTGATCTCCAAGGACCACATGATGACCGAGAGCGACGCCGCCCTGCTGGAGAGCTTCGACATTCACTCCGCCGAGATCCGCACCGTGCTGACCTGCAAGGCCCACAGCGGCATCTGCGCCAAGTGCTACGGCATGAACCTGGCCACCTCCAAGCCCGTGGGTCCCGGCGAGGCTGTCGGCATCATCGCGGCCCAGTCCATCGGTGAGCCCGGTACCCAGCTGACCATGCGTACCTTCCATACCGGCGGCGTGGCCGGCGGCGACATCACCCAGGGTCTTCCCCGCGTGGAGGAGCTGTTCGAGGCCCGCAAGCCCAAGAAGATGGCGACCCTGGCCGAGATCGGCGGCAAGGTCCGCTTTGAGGAGGCCGCCAAGGGCAGCCTGCTGAACATCATTGTCACCGCCGACGACGGCGATACCCGCACCTATGCCGTGCCCCATACCGGTCTGCAGGTCCGGGACGGCGACGTTATCGAAAAGGGCAAACAGCTGCAGGACGGCGCCCTGAACCCCCACGACGTGCTGCGGATCCGCGGCGCCTCCGCCGTGCACAACTACCTCATCCAGGAGGTTCTGAAGGTGTACCGGCAGCAGGGCGTGGATATCAACGATAAGCACATCGAGGTCATCGTGCGTCAGATGATGCGCAAGGTCCGGGTGGAGGACGCCAACGACACCGGGCTGCTGTCCGGCGCCATGGCCGACATCCTGGAGGTGGAGGACGAGAACGAGCGCGTCCGCCAGCGCATCGAAGCGGGCGAGGTCCGGGAGGACGGCGAGCCGCTGCAGGAGGCCACCTATACCCAGCTGCTGATGGGCATTACCAAGGCCTCCCTGGCCACGGATTCCTTCCTGTCTGCCGCGTCCTTCCAGGAGACCACCAAGGTCCTCACCGAGGCCGCCATCAAGGGCAAGGTGGACCATCTGGTGGGCCTGAAGGAGAACGTCATCATCGGCAAGCTCATCCCCGCCGGTACCGGCCTGAACGCCTATCGGCACTTCGCCGAGGAGCTGGTCCCCGTGACGGAGGAGGAGCTCCAGGAGGAGCAGTCCGAAGAGCAGGCCACCGGCGTGGAGGCCCTGCAGGAGGACGCCGCCCAGGTGCTGGAGGAGACTCCCGCAGAGGACGCCCCCCAGGATCAGGAGTAAGCGCTTCCCGAAAAACAGATATCAACAGGCAGCTCCCCGGCGCACACCGTGCGCCGGGGAGCTGTTCTGCAATTTGCCGGGGCGTTTCATTTTTTATACACGGTCCACTGAATGAGCCGGACCGTGTTGTTGCCGACGTTTTCATAGCGATAGGGCTGGCTGCCCGGGAAGGACAGACAGTCCCGACTCTCCAGACGGTATGCTTCGCCGCCGGTGGTGACCTCCACCGTCCCGGACAGAGAGGTGACGTAGATCCAGGAGCCGGGGACCCGGTCCGGCCCGTCATAGCTGCCGCTGATGAACAGGTCCAGCTGGACGCTCTCGCTGCGGGACTCCGGATCAAAGGGAAACAGCCGGTAGGCGATGACCTTTCCGCCGCACAGCCGCTGCCCGGTCACGTCCACCGCACGGTGCAGCATGGTGGGCGGATCGTCGTGGCAGGCGATGAGCTGCTCCAGGGGGACGTGAAGCCCCTGGGCCATGCGGCCGAGCACCGACACGGTGGGGTTGGCCCCGCCGCGCTCGATCTGGCCCCACATGCTCTTGGATACCCCGGACAGCTCCGCTGCCCGATCAATGCTGAGCCGCTGCGCTTTTCGGATGCGGTGGATGTTCTCTGCCACTGCCTGCTGGATATCCATAGCCATTTCCTCCATTATCCTGAGTTTTTTCGGTATTATAGTATCGGAATCGACGGCGGCTGTCAAGAGAGGATCGGGAGAATTCAGAAAAAGGGCCGCCCCCACGGGCGGCCCTTTGGCGTATGCTGTGATGCGGTTATGGCAGATAGTTCAGGGGGTCCACGATGGCGCCGTTGCGGGTCATGCCGAAGTGGCAGTGCGGCCCGCTGCTGATGCCGGTGGAGCCCATGCGGGCGATCTGCTGCCCCTTGTACACATGCTGCCCCACAGATACCAGCAGGGAGCTGTTGTGGCCATAGGTGGTGACAAAACCGTTGCCGTGGTTGATCTTCACGCAGTAGCCCAGGCCGCCATACCATCCGGCCAGGGTCACGGTGCCTCCGTCGGCGGCATAAATGGCGGTGCCGTAGCTGTTGGCGATGTCCAGCGCCTCGTGATAGGTGGAGGCACCGGGCACGCTGGCACGACGGGGTCCGAAGAAGGAGGTGATCACGCCGTAGCAGGGCCAGCGGAAGCTGCCGGTGGGGAACCAGGTGGGCCGGGCCTTGGTGCCCCGGGCCCGAAGCTCTGCCACAGGCTGGCTCAGGGTCACGGAGGCCACATATTCCCGGGCGGTCTCCTCGCCGTTGATGAAGGTGACGTTGGCGGTAACGTCGGCCTTGCCGTATACGCCCTTGGACAGGACCTTGCTGTCGCCCTGGTACATATTGGGATCGTCCTTGTAATTCACGTCAAAGGGCAGGTCCCGGACATAGCTCTGCCGCTCCACGTCCACCACCGTCAGATAGGGCACGGCGTTGGAAATGGTCAGCTGGTCGCCGGCATGGAGCACGGCGATGTCATAGCCGGGATTCAGGTTCAGCAGCTCCTGATTGGTCATGCCATTCTGTTCGGCGATAGCGGACCACACATCGCCGGGCTTCACGGTGTATACCACGGCCCCGGCCTTGGTGGCGTTGAGCTTCTCGGCAATATAGCCCAGGTTGGAGATCAGAGAGCTGTCTACATAGCCCTCCTTCACCTCTACATCCTCCACGAAATAGCAGTCCACGGTGCTCTCGGTGATATAACCCACCTTCATCTGCTCCATCAGCTGCTCAATGGCTCCGGGGAAGGTGGTGGCAGCCACGGCCTCGCCGTCTACATACAGGGTATAGCCATAGGTGACGTCACCGATCTGGGCGGTAAGGCTCCCGGTAAGGTCCTCCCGGCTCTCTACCTCCCGGCGGGGGACCACATGGGACTGGGTAGACAGCAGGCTCCGGTCGATGGTGTAGCTCTCGTCTCCCAGGGTCTGGCGGGTGACGGTTTGTAGCTGCTCCACCGCCAGATTCACGGTGCGGCGGGAGCTGACGGTGCCCAGGTTGATGCCGTCGTAGCGGACGGTGGTGCCCACGGTGTACATCGACAGCAGCACGATCACCGCCGCAGCGCTGACGCAGGTGCCCAGGAAAATGGCCGGGTGCAGACGCATACGCTCCCACAGGGCGCGGATGCTGCCGCTGCGGCGGATGCTGTGCTTGCGGCGCACGGCAAATTGCTCCCGCAGGCCCGCGCCTATCCGGGGAAGGCTGCCCCAGGCAAACAGCAGCAGCTGAGCCAGGCGGCTTTCGGACTCCGGAAATTCCCGGCGCTTTTTCTGCTGGGCCAGACCACGCAGCCGCTGCCGGGCGCTGCGCAGGGGCGCGATGATATGGCGCTTTACGGCGGTTTGAATATCCAGATCCAGCCAGTCCGGATTCTCCTGGGTGTACCAGACCCAGTCCTTCAGATTCTGCCGCCACAGCTGCCAGATATTCCGGCGCTCCTCCGGCGTTATGTTGACGTCGTGGACGTCTTTGTGCATCAGGTCTTGTTTCATAATAAGGGAACCCCTAAAAAGTTACAAATTCGTTACAAAAATATATGATACATTCTTTTTTCCCGCCCGTCAAGGGATTTGGAAGGAATTAACATCTTTTTCATATTTGATTCCTGGAAATTTGCCGGTATTTGCCGGGGAAATGGCCATCCGGCGGATCGTTCACCCGGACAAAATTGGGGATTTACTTTTTGTATAAAGCACGGTATAATCTACTTACTGTATAGAAAAGAGATAGGTGAGAGAATGGCAACTGATTTTTCCCGCACCCTGAGCCTGCTGCGGCAGGAGAAGGGCGTGTCCCAGCGGAAGGCGGCGGCGGAGCTGGGCATCAGCCAGGCGCTGCTGAGCCACTATGAAAACGGCATCCGGGAGCCGGGCCTGGCCTTCGTGACCCGGGTGTGCGACTATTACCATGTGTCGGCGGACTATCTGCTGGGCCGGACCCTGAGCCGGGACGGGTCCATCATCGACGCCGGAGACGTGTACGACGCCTCCGGGGAGAAGGGCAGCCTCCGGGGCAGCATCATGGCTACCCTGCAAAAGAAGCTGGTGGTGAACACCGTCAGCGTCCTGTTCGACCAGCTGGGAAAGACCGGCAGCCGTCCGGCCATCACCGCCGCCGGAGACTATCTCAGCGGGGCGCTGTACGGCCTGCTGCGGCAGCTGTACCGCCGCTGCGGCGGCAACGAGGACTTCTTCGCCGTGGCTCCCGGGGACTATGACGCGGGCCTGGGCCAGGCGGATATGACCCTCAGCCGCGTGCGGTACCGTCAGGCCCTGGACCAGGCGGAGGACCTGCCCCAGATGACGCCGGATACCCTGACGGCAGCGTATCCCGGCCTGGGCCAGAGCGTGGCCCAGGTGATCCACAACACCGACGAGCGGTGCAAGACCCTGCAATAATCAAATAGGAGGGATCCCCCATGTCTGACGAGACCCGCGCCAACGCCACCGTGTTCGACTACCTCCGGTGGCGGGGCGACCTGACCCTTGCCCAGGACGGCTTCAACGAGGTGGACAGCCTGATCCTGTGCATCATTTCCTACATCAATCTGAAGAAGCTCCGGCAGCTGTGGAGCTTCGACCCCAAGGACGCCATGCCCATGGGGGATGTGTGCCGCCAGCTGACGGAGGAGGACGAACAGCTGGGCCTGTCCACTCTGGACTATATCCCCCTGATGCGGGCGGCGGCGGAGACGGCCCGGTTCCGGGACGTATCGCTGTTCGCCTTTGAAAGCCTCCACGACGAGGCCCAGCAGATGCAGTTTGCCGCCGTATCCTTCCTGCTGCCGGACGGCAGCGTATACGTCGCCTATCGCGGCACGGACATGACCATTGTGGGCTGGCAGGAGGACTTCAACATGAGCTTTCTGTCCGCCGTTCCCGCCCAGCTGAAGGCCACGGAGTACGCCGAGGCCGTGGCCCGGGCCTGCCCCCGGCGCCCCCTGCGCATCGGCGGACACTCCAAGGGAGGAAATCTGGCGGCCTGGGCGGCGGTCCACCTGGACGAAAAGCTCCAGCGCAAGCGGCTCATCGCCGCCTACAACAACGACGGCCCCGGCTTCAGCCGGGACCTGGTAAACGAGCCGTGCTACCAGGCAGTGGCAGACCGGCTGTTTACCTTCATTCCCGCCTCGTCCATTGTGGGCGTGCTGCTGGAGCATGCCGAGGACTACGAGGTGGTGGACAGCACCGCCCGGTCCGTCATGCAGCACGAGCCCCTGTCCTGGTGCGTGGAGGGGCCCCACTTTGTCCACCTGGGCCAGCGCTCCCAGCTGGGCCAGCTGTCCGACGGGGTGCTGCGGGAGTGGATCGGCTCCATGACTCCCCAGGAGCGGGAGCAGTTTTCCCGGGCGTTTTTCGATATTCTCAGCCGGGGCGGCCGGACCAAGACCCTGGAGGAGCTGCGCAGCGGCGGACTGGCCGCCGGAGCGGCCCTGCTGCGGGAGTATGCCGGGGCCGACGAGGAGAAGAAAAAAATCATCACCGAGATCTTCCGCCGCCTGGCGGTGGACGTGAAGGACGAGCTGGTAAAGGCTGCCGGAGCCAGCGTTCGCCGGGCGGGAGAGAGCATCCTGGCCACCGGCCAGGCCATCGCCGACCTTCGAAAGTAAAATATTGCACTATATATCGATTTTACTGCCGTTCTCTATATGACACGGCAGTAAAATTTTACCATTTTGAAAACTTTGTTACCAATCTGTAATTTTTTGTAGCTTTTTTGAAACCATTGTGGTATGATATCTCTTGTCCTTTGGAAAATCCCCTTATGGAAAGGAAGTCTTACCCTATGGTATCCCGACGTTTCGCCTGTCTGCTGCTGGCCGCATCCATGACGCTGTCCAGTATCTGGATCGTCAGCGCAGATCAGAGCCATCAGATACAGGACGCGGCTGCCGCCGCGGCCACCTATTCCGCCGCCGTCCAGGTGCTGGAGGGCGCGGGCCTGTCCCAGTCTGCCGAAGCCAATGCGGGCATCGCCATTGACATGGGCCTGCTGGACCGGGAGGAGACCCTGGACCTGTCCCAGCTGTCCGTCCAGGCGGTGCAGCTGCAGCAGGAGGAGAAAGCCCGTCAGGAGGAGGCCGCCCGTCAGGCCGCTCTGGACGCGGCGCACCGCACCGGCCGTCAGGCCGCCCGCCAGGCCCTGCTGGACGCCTATGACGGCGCCATGGCCGCCCGTCAGATCACCGTGTACGCCGCACCCAGCGACAGCGCCGCCTCTCTGCGGACCCTGCGCCAGGGCAAGGTGGCCCGGCTCAACGACGTCACCGAGGACGGCAGCTGGTATCAGATCACCTTCAGCGGCACCACCGGCTATGTCCGGTCCGACGCGTGCCAGGCTGTGCAGTACAGCGATTATGCCGGCACCTCCGCCGTGAAGAGCGCCCGGGAGGACCTGGTGGACTATGCAAAGTCCTTCCTGGGCACCCGCTATGTGTGGGGCGGCGCGTCCCCCAGCGGATTTGACTGCTCCGGCTTCACCATGTACGTCTACGCCCACTTCGGCTATCGCATGTCCCACGGGGCCAGCGATCAGCTGTATGCCTTCACCCGGGTGTCCTCCGCCCAGCGCCTGCCCGGCGACCTGGTGTTCTTCTCCTATGGCGGCGGCGACATCTCCCATGTGGGCATTTATCTGGGCGGCGGCGCGTTCATCCACGCCACCTCCAACGGCGGGGTCAAGATCAGCTATTTCGATGGCTATTACAGCAGCACCTATGTGGGTGCGGTGCGGATCCTGGCCGACTGACAACGCTTTACTCTCTCATCCCCCCTTTGCTTCTCCGCGCAGCGGTCCCACGCTGCGCGGAGAACTATTTTTTCTGCCGGGTTTCACCGAATCCGTTTGCCGTATTTTCGCTTTTGTGCACGATTCAAAGACAAAAACACTTATTTTGGCGATGAAGGGTTGACCTTTCCGCATTTTCCCCCTATAATGAAGGAACTGACGATTTCTTTACATAAGGAGGCGATGCGGCGTGGCCGCCATCAACCGCAGCACCGATATGACCACCGGATCCATCTGGAAGCGCATGGTCAGCTTTGCAGTGCCGGTCTTTTTGGGCAATCTCTGCCAGCAGCTGTACAACACGGTGGACAGTGTCATCGTGGGCAAATTTGTGGGCAAGCAGGCTCTGGCCGCTGTGGCCAGCAGCGGCAACCTCATTTTTATGATGACAGGCTTTTTTATGGGCCTGTTCATCGGCGCGGGCATCGTCATTGCCCAGTATTTCGGGGCCAAGAACTATGAAAAGGTCCGCGCCGCCGTCCATACGGACTTTGCCTTCGCCCTGTGCTGCGGCGTGCTGCTGACGCTTCTGGGTGTATTCTTCACCCCTACCATCCTCACCTGGATGCGCACACCGGCGGACGTGCTGGACACCTCCATCCTGTATTTCCGGCTGTACTTCCTGGGAAGCCTGGCCACCATCCTGTATAACGCAGGCATGGGCATTCTGCAGGCGGTGGGCGACAGCCGCAGCCCCCTGTACTATCTGGTTATCTCGTCGGCGGTCAACGTGGCCCTGGACCTGCTGTTTGTGGGGGCCATGGATATGGGCGTGGCAGGCGCCGCCGTAGCCACCGTGATCAGCCAGGTGGTCAGCGCCGTTCTGTGCATCATCAAGCTGACCCGGTCCGACGGGCCGTACCGGCTGGAGATCAAGCGCATCGGCTTTGATCTGCCTCTGCTGAAGAAAATCACTTCCCAGGGCGTTCCCTCCGGCGTGCAGAACTCCATCATCGCCATCGCCAACGTGGTGGTGCAGTCCAACATCAACACCTTCGGCTCCGACGCCATGGCGGGCTGCGGGTCCTATTCCAAGGTGGAGGGCTTCGTGTTCCTGCCCATCACCGCCTTCGCCATGGCTCTGACCACCTTCATCGGCCAGAATCTGGGTGCGGGGCAGTTTGACCGGGCCAAGCAGGGCGCGCGGATCGGCATCCTGTGCTCCATGGCCATGGCGGAGCTCATCGGCGTGGCGCTGTTTTTCCTGGCCCCCTATGCCATGCGGCTGTTCAACGACGACCCGGCCGTGGTGGCCATCGGTGTGCGTCAGTCCCACATCGAGGCACTGTTCTTCTGCTTCCTGGCCTTTGCCCACGGTGTGTCCGCCGTGCTGCGGGGCGCGGGCCGGGCCCAGGTGCCTATGTACACCATGCTGGGCTGCTGGTGCATCCTGCGGGTCAGCTATATCACCCTGGCCCTGAAGGTCTGGCCGGATATTGCCACCATTTTCTGGGCCTATCCCATCACCTGGAGCGTCAGCTGCGTGGTGTTCCTGCTGTACTATCTGAAGGCCGACTGGGTCCATGCCCTGGAAAAGAGCCTGTAACTTTGCGTCAACCCCTCTGCGGAAAAATTTCGCAGAGGGGTTGATTTTTGTGCGTGACGGGAATATACTACCAGCATACCAAGTTGGTAGTAGTTTTTGAGAACCGAGGTTATTTCCATGGAAGCGTCTGTGGTTTTCCGATGTTGTAAGGTGTCCGTCCGCTGAAAAACAACCAACATCTTACAATATAAAGGAGAAATCAACCATGTCTCATATCTATACCTCCGCCGATCAGCTGATCGGCCGCACCCCCCTGCTGGAGCTGACCCATCTGGAGAAGAAGTACGGCCTGAAGGCCCGCATTCTGGCGAAGCTGGAGTATCTGAACCCCGCCGGGTCCGTGAAGGACCGCATCGCCCGGGCCATGATCGACGACGCCGAGGCCAGGGGCCTGCTGCACGAGGGCAGCGTCATCATCGAGCCCACCTCCGGCAACACCGGCATCGGCCTGGCCTCCGTGGCCGCCGCCCGGGGCTATCGGGTCATCATCGTCATGCCCGAGACCATGAGCGTGGAGCGCCGCCAGCTGATGAAGGCCTACGGCGCGGAGCTGGTGCTCACCGAGGGCTCCAAGGGCATGAAGGGAGCCATTGCCAGGGCCGAGGAGCTGTCCCACGAGATTCCCGGCAGCTTTGTGCCCGGCCAGTTCGTCAACGCTGCCAACCCCAAGGCCCACTTTGATACCACCGGGCCGGAGATCTGGCAGGATACCGACGGGCAGGTGGATTGGTTCGTGGCAGGCGTCGGCACCGGCGGCACCATCACCGGCGTGGGGCAGTATCTGAAGTCCCGGAACGCCGCCGTCCGGGTGGCGGCGGTAGAGCCGAAAAGCTCGGCGGTGCTGTCCACCGGCGTGGCCGGGGCCCACAAGATCCAGGGCATCGGCGCGGGCTTTGTGCCCCAGGTGCTGGACACCCAGGTCTATGACGAGATCATTCCCGTCACCAATGAGGACGCCTTCGCCCTGGGCCGGGAGATCGGCCATGCCGAGGGCGTACTGGTGGGGATCTCCTCCGGCGCCGCCGTGTGGGCGGCTCTGCAGATCGCCCAGCGGCCGGAGTCTGCGGGCAAGACCATCGTGGTCCTGCTGCCGGACACCGGCGACCGGTATCTGTCCACTCCCCTGTTTGCCGAATAATCCATGGTATTCCCTCTCCACGCACAAAGCCCCCGGCCCGGCCGGGGGCTTTGTGCTGTCATACCGCAGCCGGAGCGCGCATACGCTGTAGCAAACTCAGTAAAGGACGGGATGGCCATGGGCAAGGGAAAGGTGCGGGTATTTCTGCTGCGGCGGCGGGCGGTGGCGGCACTGGGGGCGCTGGTGCTGGCAGGGGCCATATTTTACGACGACCATGTGATCTCCGCCATCCGCTCCATGGGCATGGAGCCTATCCAGTGGAACGTGGAGCAACCGGAAATGACTTAAAGCCGTTGTGCTGCAAGCCTCTGCGGGGTTGGCAGCAGTGTGCATCAGCCAAAAAACTGACCTGTAAACAGGGCGGTTGGCCGGTGTTTTATCCGCCAAGATACGCCTTGCGGATGGTGTCGCTCTCCAACAGTGCCGTGCCGGTACCCTCGGTGACGATACGGCCCGTTTCCAGCACATAGCCCCGGTCAGCCACCGCCAGCGCTGCCTGTGCGTTCTGCTCCACCAGCAAAATGGTGGTGCCGTCGGCGTGGAGCTGGCGGATGATGTCGAAGATCTGCTCCACCAGCAGCGGCGCAAGGCCCATGGACGGCTCGTCCAGCATCAGCAGCTTGGGGCGGCTCATCAGCGCCCGTCCCATGGCCAGCATCTGCTGTTCGCCGCCGGACAGGGTGCCGGCCACCTGCCTGCGCCGCTCCTTTAGCCGCGGGAAGCGTTCAAACACGCACTCCATGTCGGCGCTCTTATCACCGCCGCGGCAATAGCCGCCCAAGTCCAGATTCTCCTGCACCGTCATATGCTGGAAGATGCGCCGCCCCTCCGGCACCAGCGCCATGCCGCGCCCTACCAGCTTATGGCCGGGCACATGGCGCAGCTCCTCACCCAAAAAATGGACGCTGCCCGTCCTGCTGCGCAGCAGTCCCGCCACAGTGTTCAGCGCGGTGGATTTGCCCGCGCCGTTGGCGCCGATCAGCGTCACCACCTCGCCCTGCTCCACATGAAAGGACACGTCCTTCACGGCGTGGATGCTGCCGTAATACACATTGATGTTCTCCACCTGCAGCACGCTGCTCATGACGCCGCCTCCTTTTTCTTGCCCAGATACGCCTCGATGACCGCCTCGTTCCGCTGGATATCCTCCGGCGTACCCTTGGCGATGATATGGCCGAAGTTCAGCACACAAATGCCCTCGCAGATGTTCATGACCAGGTTCATGTCATGCTCAATCAGCAGCACGGCGATCTGAAACGTATCCCGTATCCTGCGGATGTTTTCCATCAGCTCCGCCGTCTCCGAGGGATTCATGCCCGCCGCCGGCTCGTCCAGCAGCAGAAGGCACGGATTGGACGCCAGCGCCCGCAATATCTCCAGCCGCCGCTGGGCGCCGTAGGGCAGCGAGCCTGCCCGCTCATCGGCGTGGCGCTCCATGTGAAAGATACTCAGCAGCTCCTCCGCCCGCTCCCGGGCGATCCGCTCCTCCCGGGCGTACCGGGGGAAGTGCAGGATGCTGCCCACCAGCCCATAGCGCACAGAGTCGCCCATGGCCACCATCAGGTTTTCCGCCACCGTCAGATCGTTGAAAAGCCGGATGTTCTGGAACGTCCGGGCGATGCCCGCCCGGTTCACCTGCGCCGTGGTCATGGCGTGGGTATCCTTGCCGTCCAGCAAAATGGCGCCCGCCGTAGGCTGATACACCTTCGTCAGCAGGTTGAACACCGTGGTCTTTCCGGCCCCGTTTGGGCCGATCAGCCCCGCGATCTCCGTGCGGCCGATGGTCAGGTTGAAGTCCTCCACCGCCTTCAGTCCGCCGAAGGTCACGCCCAGTCCCACGCACTCCAGCACCGGGGACTTGTCCGCATCTCGCTCCGGCAGCAGTGCGGAGACAGGGCGCTTCACCAGCTTTGCTTTTGTTGTCACAGCGCCGCACGCTCCTTTCTCTTTGGCGTCAAGCTCTTGCAGGCAGCGCCGAAAAACCGCTTCATGGCCGGGTTATTGGTGGCCTGCATCACCAGAATCAGCACCACGGCGTACACCAGCATCCGGTAGTCCGCCACCTCACGCAGCGCCTCCGGCAGTACTGTCAGCACGATGGCGGATACCACCGAGCCGGGCACGCTGCCCATACCGCCCAGCACCACGATGACCAGGATCTCGATGGACATATTGTAGTCAAAGGCAGCCGCCTTGATGTTGGCCAGCGAGTGTCCGTACAGCACGCCGGCGCACCCGGCGAAGAACGCCGCGATGACGAACACCGCCAGCTTGTACCGGGTAACGCTCAGCCCCACGGATTCCGCCGCGATGCGGTTATCCCGGATGGCCATGATGGCCCGGCCGTACTTGGAGCGCTTCAGGTTCAGCATCACCGCCACCGTCAGCAGCACCAGCGCCGCGCCGTAGGGCAGCAGCTCCTTGGCCCCGGCATAGATGGCAGTGGTATTCAGACCCAGCGCCCCGCCGGTAACGCGCAGATTGGTGATGATGTTCTTGATGATCTCGCCGCAGGCCAGCGTTACGATGGCCAGATAATCGCCCCGCAGCCGCAGCGTGGGCAGCCCCACCAGCAGGCCGAACACCGCTGCCGTCAGGCCGCCTGCCAGCATGCTCACCGGCAGGCGCACCATCAGCGGCAGCGCCGTATTCGTCAGTGCGATGGCCACCAGACAGCCGGAGAACAGTCCCACGGACATGAACCCGGCGTGACCCAAGCTCAGCTCGCCCAGCAGTCCTACCACCAGATTCAGCGATACCGCCATCACGATATACACCGCCGTGGGGATCAGCATATTCGTCACCTGCCGGGTCAGGCTCCCGGTATACAGCAGCACGGACATCACCGCCAGCAGCATGGCCACCGCCGCCGCTGTCAGCAGGTCGCCCCGCCGGCTTTTTTTCTGTGTCAGTTGCATTTTCCTCACCTCACACCTTCTCCTGCATGGGTTTTCCCAGCAGGCCGGTAGGCTTCACCACCAGCACCACCACCAGCACGGCGAACACGATGGCGTCCGCCCACAGAGTGGAGATATACGTTTTGGACATCTGCTCGATCAGGCCCAGCAGGATACCGCCTATCATGGCGCCGGGGATAGAGCCGATGCCGCCGAATACCGCCGCCGTAAAAGCCTTGATGCCGGGCATGGCGCCGGTGGTGGGCTTGATGTACACATAGGTCATGCCATAGAACATACTGGCGAAGGCGGCCAGCGCCGAACCGATGGCAAACGTCAGCGTGATGGTCCTGTCCACATGGATACCCATCAGCGTGGCGGCCCCCTTATCCTCGGACACGGCCCGCATGGCCTTGCCCAGCTTCGTCCTGTCGATAAACAGCGTCAGGGCTGCCATCAGCGCCGCCGTCACCGCCAGCGTCAGCAGCGTGATACCGTCTATCTGCACGCTGCCCACCGTCAGCATGGGCAGCTTCAGCAGCGTGGGATAGGCCATCTGCTGTGACCCGAAGATCAGCAGCGCTGCATTTTGCAGCAAATAGCTGACGCCGATGGCGGTGATGAGTACGCTCAGCGGCGCCGCCTGCCGCAGCGGCTTATAGGCGCAGAATTCGATGACCACGCCCAGCACCGCGCATACCGCGATGCTGACGATCACCGTTACCCACGGGGACAGGCCCATCTGCGCCACCGCCACAATGCCGCTGTATGCGCCCACCATAATCACGTCGCCGTGGGCGAAGTTCAGCATTTTGGCGATACCGTAAACCATGGTGTAGCCCAGCGCGATCAGCGCGTAGATGCTCCCCAGACTCAGACCGCTTATCAAGGTTTGTATCAGGTTCGTCATAGTTATCAGTCCTTTGCGTCGCCCCCGGCGCGTCCTCCCGGCACACGGCCGGGAGGACGGGGGCTTATGTGAGGTAGTAGAGTGAGGCTTGATTATGCCGCGGCGTCGGTGCTCTCCTGACCGAAGAGCGTACCCACGCCATTCTTATAGAGGATAGCGCTGGCGGCCTTGTTGGTGTTGCCGTCGGCGTTCCACGTCATGGTGCCGGTAACGCCCTCCACGGTCAGGGAGGTCATCGCAGCAGCCAGATCCGCACCGGAGGTGCTGCCTGCGGCTTCCACAGCGGCCTTGACGGTGTACACCGCGTCGTAGGCGTCGGCGGCAAACTGGTCGGGTGTGGCGCCATAGGCCTCCTCATACGCCTTGACGAAGGCCTGCACCTTGGGATCGGTGGAATCCGCCGCGAAGGGGGTCATCATCAGCACATTGTCCGCGATGGTCACATCCTGACTGACCTTGCCCAGGATGCCGTCTAGGCCATCGCCCCCGAAGAAGTACACATCCTCCGCGAACTTGCCCTTGGCCTGGGTCAGGAAGGTGGAGGCCTCCTCCGCGTAGATGGGGAGGAACACCACCTTGACGCCGGAGTTGGCCAGTGCGTTCACCTGCGTGGAAAAGTCCGTAGCCGTGGCAGCGGTAAAGGTCTGGGTCTCCTTGATGGTCACGCCGGTTTTTTCACACTCGGCCACGAATGCGTTGTACAGTCCGGCGGAATAATCGTTGTCGCTCTGATAGAGCACGCCTACCTCATCGGCCAGCGCGTTGTCCTTCAGGTAGTTCGCCGCAGCCGTACCCTGATAGGAGTCGTAGAAGCAGATGCGGAAGGCCTTGTCGTTGCCGTCGATGCACTTGTCGGCAGAGCCGGTGGTCTCCATGATGAACATATCGTCCGCCTTGGCCGCCGCCACCACGGAGGCCGTTTCACCGGACAGCACGCCGCCCAGAAATACGTTCATGCCCCAGTCCATCAGCTTGCCGTAGGCCGCCACGGCGCTCTCGGGGTCGCCCTGCGAGTCCTGCGCGCTCAGCTCCAGCTGCTTGCCGTTGACGCCGCCGGCAGCGTTGATCTCCTTGACAGCCAGCTCCGCGCCGTGCTGCACGGACAGGCCGTAGTTGGCGTAGCCGCCGGTCAGCGGCCCCACCACGCCCAGCTTGATCGTCTCGGCGGCGTCAGCCGCGCCGCCGCTGCCGTTATCGGCCTTATTGCCGCAGGCCATCAGGCTGAATGCCATCACAACGGCCATCAACATCGCAAATACTCTCTTTTTCATGGTTTTGTTCTCCTTTTGGTTGGTTTGATAAAAGCCTCTCCGTCGCCGGAGATATACAAAAAAGCGGCTCCGCCAATGGCAGAGCCGCTTCGCTGTATCCTGTATCAGCCTATCATGCGGTTATCCGTGCCAATGGCGCATAGGGAAAAGCGGCCAGTACCAGCAGTACCAGCGCGCAAATAATAATAATGGACGCCATAATCATGGCGCCCAGCACGGACAGAATGACAGTATGAGAAGCGGCGCAGGCGCAGCAGGAAGCAGCACCGGCACAGGCGGCGGTCATGGTCTTGTTCATCTTGCGGTTCATAGTCTTGGTCATCGTGGCCGCCTCCCTTCGCTTCAAAAATGATGGATGAATTTTAGCAAAATCTTCCAGCGAAGTCAACCGTCGTTTCCGCCAAATCACAGTCATACCCCAAAATTTTTCACTATATACGTTATTCAAAGTGCACAAGTTCCCCTCACGCTGCTGCGCCGTTTGACCACATGCGCCATTCTTGCGGAAGGGCGTAATGTTTTCGGCATGGAGAGCGGAATAGCAGCACGCAGTGTGCCAATGGGTAAAGGGCGCGTTGCCGGTCTTTCTAAGCGATTGGCTGCATATAACAAATATACCCGGGACTATTTCTGAAATTTTATGCAAAACGGGCATTTACTTTTGCTATTAAAAGTGCTAAAGTTCCAATCAACAAGTCGCTGCCCCGCAGCAGGAAGGAGCCCGCTATGGCAAAGCTGAACGCTGACAACTGCATCTCTGCGTCCCGGATGGGCTTCTACCGTGTCTATGCCGCCTTCTATTACGAGGGCTATTTTTGCTGCGCAAAAAAGGAATTTCCGGCAGTGCATAGGGTATAGACGCAACGTATTTGTTTGCAAAAAGCTCTGTTCCACCCGGAACAGGGCTTTTCATTATTTGTATCACCGAAAAAGGAGAAACACCATGAAAAAACTGTTTACACTGTTCCTTGCGCTGGTCATGATCGTCAGCATGGCAGCCTGCGGCAAGACCGATGCCCCCGACAACAGCGGCGATAACGCCGGGAAGGCCACCTACCGGGTGGGCGTGTGCCAGCTGGCCCAGCACCCGGCTTTGGACGCCGCCACCCAGGGCTTCGTGGATGCGCTGAAGGAGGAGCTGGGCGACGATGTAAACATCGAAGTGCAGAACGCCTCCGGCGAGAGCAACAACTGCTCCACCATCATCAACGGCTTTCTGTCCTCTGATGTAGACCTCATCATGGCCAATGCCACCCCGGCGCTGACCGCCGCGGCCTCCGCCACCTCCGAGGTGCCCATTCTGGGCACGGCCGTTACGGCTTACGGCGTGGCGCTGGATCTGGATGACTTTGACGGCACCGTGGGCGGCAACATCTCCGGTACCTCCGACCTTGCCGATCTGGAGAAGCAGGCCGCCATGGTGACCGAGTGGTTCCCCGACGCCAAGAAGGTGGGGCTGCTGTTCTGCTCCGCCGAGCCCAACTCACGCTACCAGATCGATGAGATCACCAAGCACCTCACCGCCAAGGGTATCACCTGCACGGAGTTTGCCTTCACCGACTCCAACGATCTGGCCGCCGTGACGGAAAAGGCCGCCGCTTCCAGCGACGTGATCTACATCCCCACGGACAACACCGCTGCCAACAACACCGAGAGCATCGCCAACATCCTGACCGCCGCCGGTGTACCCGCCGTGTGCGGTGAGGCCGGCCTGTGCGCCGGCTGCGGCGTATGCACCCTGTCCATCGACTACTACGATCTGGGCGTGACCACCGGTAAGATGGCCGCCAAGATCCTCAAGGGCGAGGCGGATATCTCCACCATGCCCATCGAATACGCTCCCGCTGCCCCCAAATACAACGCCGCCATGTGCGAAACGATGAACATCACTCCGCTGGAGGGCTACACCGCCATCGAGGGCTGAACGCCCGAGCTGTAACCGGGAGGGGGGCTATCCCCCTCCCCCTCATACGGATAGGCTCCGCCGCAGGAGAACGAACACGAGCGCCCTTCTGCGGCAGAGCCTGACAAGGAAAAGGAAGGAAAATAACATGTTGCTCACCTCGCTTCTCAACGCGCTGCCGGGCGCCGTCACCCAAGGCCTCATCTGGGGACTGATGGCCATCGGCGTATACATCACCTACCGCATTCTGGACGTGGCCGACCTGACCGTGGACGGCTCGCTGGCGCTGGGCGGCGCGGCCTGCGTCATGCTGATTCGCGGCGGCGTAAATCCGTGGCTGGCGCTGCTCATCGCCGCCCTGTGCGGCGCGGCGGCAGGCTTTATCACCGGAACGCTCCATACCCGCTGCGGCATCCCCGCTATTCTGGCCGGTATTCTGACGCAGCTGGCGCTCTATTCCGTAAACCTGCGGATCATGGGCGGCAAGGCCAATCAGGCCGTCAGCGTGGACAAGTACGACCTGATCGTATCCCAGCGCTTTGTGCGGCAGCTGAGTCTGGAAAATCCCATGCCCCTGCTGCTGCTCGTCACCGCCCTGCTCATCGCCGCGCTGTACTGGTTCTTCGGCACGGAGATCGGCTGCGGTATCCGCGCCACCGGTGCCAATGCCCGCATGGCACGGGCGCAGGGCATCAACACCCAGCGCAACGTGGTGGTGGGTCTTGCCCTCTCCAACGGCATCGCGGCGCTCTCCGGCGCGCTCCTGTGCCAGTATCAGGGTTCGGCGGACGTGAACATGGGCCGCGGCGCCATCGTCATCGGACTGGCCGCCGTCATCATCGGCGAGAGCCTGTTGGGCAAGGTGTTCCGCAACTTCGGCCTTCGTATGCTGTCGGTGTCGCTGGGCGCCATTGTCTATTACCTTGTTTTGCAGGTGGTCTTGCAGCTGGGCCTGAACACCAATGATCTGAAGCTCCTGTCCGCTGCAATCGTGGCTGTATTTCTGGCCATCCCCCACCTGAAAGGAAAACTCACCCACAAAGGAGGCACCGTCCATGCTTGAGCTGAAACATATTTCCAAAACCTTCTTTCCCGGCACAGTCAACGCCAAAACAGCGCTGGATGACCTGTCGCTGACCCTCCATGACGGCGATTTCGTCACCGTCATCGGCGGCAACGGCGCGGGAAAATCCACCATGCTCAACGCCGTGGCAGGCACGTTCACCGTGGACAGCGGCTCCATCCTGCTGGACGGTGAGGACATCACCCGCAAGCCGGAGCACCGCCGCGCCGCCGATCTGGGCCGGGTATTCCAAGACCCCATGATGGGCACCGCCGGTGATATGTGGATCGAGGAAAATCTGGCGCTGGCCGCCCGCCGCGGCAGCCGCCGCACCTTCAAATGGGGCATCTCTCACGCCGAGCGGGAGCAATACCGCGCCCTGCTGGCCCCACTGGGTCTGGGGCTGGAGGATCGACTGACCACCAAGGTAGGGCTGCTCTCCGGCGGTCAGCGGCAGGCGCTGACGCTGCTGATGGCCTCCCTGAAGAAGCCCAAGCTCCTGTTGCTGGACGAGCACACCGCCGCCCTCGACCCCAAGACCGCCGCCAAGGTGCTGGAGCTCTCTGACCGCATCGTGGCCGAAAACAGCCTGACCACCATGATGGTGACCCACAATATGAAGGACGCCATTGCCCACGGCAACCGCCTCATTATGATGGACGCCGGCCGTGTGGTGCTGGACATTGCCGGCCGGGAAAAGCAGAGGCTCACCGTACCCGATCTGCTGGCGCTCTTTTCCGAGGCCGGCGGCACCGACGCAGCAGACGATAAGCTGCTGCTGGCATAAGCTTTCCGACAAGCGTTGCAAAAAATAGCATGCCCCCGGCCCTCTGCCGGGGGCTTTGTGCTGTCATACCGCAGCCGGAGCACGCATACGCTGTAGCAAACTCAGTAAAGGACGGGATGGCCATGGGCAAGGGAAAGGTGCGGGTATTTCTGCTGCGGCGGCGGGCGGTGGCGGCACTGGGGGCGCTGGTGCTGGCAGGGGCCATATTT
>ENA-OQCL01000174-OQCL01000174.1-human-gut-metagenome-genome-assembly--contig:-NODE-174-length-34871-cov-5.830503_pt1 | contig 34871 bp, 41 predicted proteins | sample MGYA00242502_ERZ504586 | MGnify/ENA primary metagenome ERZ504586 (study PRJEB26092, sample SAMD00036316) | human gut metagenome | host: Homo sapiens | study: EMG produced TPA metagenomics assembly of... | reverse complement strand
CGCCCGCGCCGAATTTATTATCCGCCGGTCCATCGACGCCGCGCGGTTGATTATCCCCATGAAGGTCGGCCAGAATATGCCGAGGATGATTATCGCGGCGGCGGCGCTGCGGAAGGTCGGCATCAGCGCCACTGCGTAGGGGCTGTATATCACTGGCGGTATCGGGCTTAGCACCTTCGCGATGGGCAGGAATACGCCGCGCAGGAACGGCGACATCCCCGTGAAGAGGCCGAGCGTCACGCCCGCCGCGAGCGCGATCGCCATGCTGGCGCAGAGCAGCGCGAGCGACGAGAATATCCCGCGCGCCATCAGCCCGCGGCAGTCCCAGAAGGCCTGGAATACGTCGCGCGGCGGCGGCAGAAGTATCGGGTTCGCTATCTTCAGGTTCACGGCGGAGAGCTCCCACGCGGCGAGCGCGAAAATCGCGGCGCAGGCTATCGCGGAGCACTGCGCCGCAGCCTCGCGCCGGCGCAGCAGATGCGCGGCGTAGAAGCACTCTATCAGCGCGATCGCGGCGACGTACATCGCGCAGCCGGAGAGCGCCCCGCGGCTGTTGTAAAGCACGAGGCCCAGCAGCGCGGCGAGGGCCGACTGCGTTATGATGACGGCGCGCTTCATTGCCTCGCCTCCTCCGCGCGTCCCGCGTCGCAGAAGCGTTCAGCGAGGCGGCTGACGAGCGAGAAATACTCCTGCGTGCCCGCTATCTCCTCCGGTATGCGCGGGTAGCCGAAGGGCACCTCGAAGTCTCCGCTTATAACGCCGCCGTTCATGAAGAGTATCCGCTCGCCTAGCGTCACGGCTTCGTCGACGTTGTGCGTTACGAAGAGCACCGTGCGCGGCCTTCCGCACTTCGCGAGGCCGGAGACGAGCGACTGGAGCGAGCGGCGCATCTGCGGGTCGAGCGCGCTGAACGGCTCGTCGAAAAGCCATATATCGGAGTCCATCGCGAGCGCGCGCGCTATCGCGACGCGCTGCTTCATGCCGCCGGAGAGCTGGTTCGGATATTTGCCGCGGCTCTCGTAAAGGCCGACCTGCGACAGAAAATCCGCCGCGAGCGCCGCCGAGGCCTGTTTCGTAATTTTACGCGCGTGGCGTATCGCGAAGGCGACGTTCTCCTGCGCCGTCATCCACGGGAAAAGCGAGCAGTCCTGAAAAACTATCGCCCTGTCCGTCCCGGGCCCTTCGGCCTCCGCGCCGTTGATTTTTACGACGCCGGACGACGGGCGCGAAAGCCCCATGACGAGGTTCAGCAGCGTGCTCTTGCCGCATCCGCTGTGGCCGAGCACGCAGGCGAAGCAGCCGCGCTCGACGCGCATGGAAAGGCCCCGGAGCACGGGAAGCTCCGAGGCGTAGCTGAAAAATATATTTTCCGCTTCGACGGCGAAGGGCGCATCCATGACGCTAAAGATTGTTGGCGGCGAACTCCGCGTCCATTTTCTTGAAATATTCGCAGTCGGGCCAGCGCTTCATCGCCTCGTCGAGCGCCTCTCTGTAGACGCCCGAATCGACGTTGTCCGAAACGTCCGCCTTATAGCCCTTCGGCAGGTCTCCGTTGGCCTCCATGACCTTGTAGAAATCCTTTATCCTGTTCACCGCGGGGTCCATCGTTATCACCATGACCTCGGAGTAGAGGCAGTATCTGACGTAGTCTTCCGGCTGGCCGGAGAAGGCCGTGAGCTTCGCGACGGCGGTATCGGGGTCGTCGCGCATCAGCTTATAGGCGCGCAGGTTGGCGAGCTGGAACCTGACCAGCGCGCCGCGCTTCGTCTCAAAGACCTCGCGCGACGCGGTCTGACGGCAGCAGACCGCGTTCGGCGCGACCTCCTTGATGTTGAAGGCTATCGCGAGTCCGCGCTTCTCGGCGATGAGGCCGAAGCCGCTGTTCACGAAGCCTATGTCGGCCATGCCCTTCGAGACGGCCTCTATAATCGCCTGAAAGCCGTCGAGCTGTATTATCTCCACGTCCTTCTCAAGGTCGAGGCCGGCCTCGCGTATCTTCGCGCGCATTATCATCTGCCCCGTCTCGGGACGGTGGACGGCGACCCTCTTGCCCTTGAAATTTTTTATGTCGCGGTACTTGTCCTTGTTCTCCGGCAGAGTGACCCCCTGGCAGCCCTCGGCTATAGTCCCGCCGTAGATTACGAGCTCCGCGCCCTTCGCGGCGTATGTCAGCGATGGGATGACCCCGAGCGGCAGTATGTCGAGCTTGCCGAGCTGAAGCGCAGTCACGCCCTCGTTGAGGTTCGAAATCTGCATGAGCTTTACGTCGAGCCCTTCGTCCTTATAGTAGCCCATCTCGTGCGCGAGCACGACCATCGCGGGCTTGATGCTGCTGCCCATGTTGCCGACGCGCAGCTCCGTCTCCCCGGCCCGCGCGGCGGCGGGCAAAAATATCAGCAGTGCGAGCGCCGCGGCGTAAAATATATTTTTCATCGCTGTAGTCTCCGTTCTGTGCAGCTTATGCGCGCGGCTCCGGGGCCGCGCAGTCCTCCGCCTCGTAGAAGGGGCATTTCTCCTTCAGGCATTCGTTGTTGAATTTGCTGTAGCGGCACAGTATGCCGTCAGAGACGCCGACGACCGTGCCGAGATGCTGCGCTATGTATTTCTTCATGAAGAGTAGCGCCGCGAAGGTGTTGCGCTTGCAGCAGCGCGGGCCGCCGAGCTTCGCCATTTCGGAGAGCGCGCCCGCCGTCGCGTAGTTGCAGAGGCTCCACGTATCCTTCGAAAGCGGCGTCGTCCCGGTATAGACGCTCATGAAGATGCCGCAGCCGACCGCCGCGCCGCAGGCCCCGTAGAGGCCGCAGAACGCGGGCAGCACGTTGTGCGCGCGCCGGCGCACCTCGTCGAGCTTCTTCCCGAACTCCGCCTCCGGCGTTCCGTCCCTGAGGCAGACCTCCGCCATCAGCACCGCCGGCACGAGATAGTGATGCGCGAAGTTGTGCATCGGGAAGCTCGCGTCGTCCATGACCTCGCGGACTATGTCCATAGGGCCGCGTCCCTTCGGCGCGCGGTAATATTCGAGACACCGCGCCGTTATTAAGTCAAAACTCCTGTCATTTCCGCAGTCAGCCGCCATTTTAATTCCTCCCGCCGGTTCCGCCGCGCGCGCGTGGCGAGCGGCGTCAGCATAAATGTAAAAATTCCGACGCCGTTACATGCCGTCGTCTATAGTTTCCGGAATCGCCCGCGCGAGGCGGTCTATCCTGTCGCGATAGTCGAGCAGCGTCGCGCGCCAGAAGACGAGGCAGACGCGCCCCTCGTCGGTGATTTCGTAGACGCGCTTCGCCTGGAGGCCGCCGTCCGTTTCGATGCGCGAGGTGAGAAGCCCCGACTCCTCCATCTTTTTGAGGGTCCGGTAGAGCCCCGTCGGGTCTATGCTGCTGTAGTCCATCACGTCGCTTTTATAGAGCTTTTTGAGAATGGAGAAGCCGTGCATAGGCTCCTCGTTGAGAAGCAGAAGTATTGAAGGCTGTATGAATCTTTCGAGAAACGAACCGCGGCACGCGCATTTCTTCATTTTATTCACCTCGGCGTATATTGGATTTCGTCTAGTATATTAGCAGAGGCGCATAAAAATATAAAGCGCGCGCAAAAGGCGTTTTGCACTGTCGGGGATGTTTTTGCACGTATGCAAAAAAACGCCGCGCCGCGCCGGCACAAAAAAGGAAGGGCGCGCGCCCTTCCTTCCGCCGCAAAGCTTACGCTGCTAGAAGCATTCGTAGAAGTTCCGCAAAGTCCAGTAGAAGATGTTCGGCTGTTCGAGGTACGAGGTCTGCGAGGCGTCCGGGATTATCGCCATGCGTGAGCCCGGAATCAGCGAGCGGTAGTATTCGCATGTCGGCTGGCGCACCTGGTCGAACTCGCCGCAGATGAAGAGGACGGCTATCCTTATGCCGCGCACCGCCTCCGTGATGTCGAGGTCCTTCAGCACACCGTCGCAGGTAAATTCGCTCGGCCCCCACATGTAATGGTAGACGTTCATGCCCGAGCCGCTCTTCGGCTTCAGCGGCGTGGACATGTGCCCCGGACGCTCGACGGTCTTGAGACGGTAGCGGAAGTTCGCGTCGTACTCCGCCATTATCTCGCGGTAGCGATAGCCGTCGAAGTGGTGCTCGTGCTCGCAGATTTCAACCTCTGTGAGGCGGCCCTCGCCGAGCTCCGCAAGCCTCTGCTTCGCGTCCGCTATCCAGATTTTTGTGCTGAAGAGCGGGCTTATCATCGTCGCGGAGATCGCCGGGCTGTCCGGCGTTTCGAGCAGATGGCGCGCCGCGAGGTAAGCGCCCCACGAACGTCCGATGAGATGTATCTTCGGCGCGCCTATCGCCGCAATCACCGCGTTCAGCTCCTCGACGTATCTCTCGGGAACCCACAGAGACTCTTCGCCGGTGTGCGACTTGTCGTCGCATCCTATCTGGTCGTAGAGGTACACCGTCCTGTCCTCCGCGATACGCTCCGCCATCGGCTGGAAGGATTTCTTGTTGCCGCCCGGCCCGCCGTGAATGTAGAGCGCCGGGATGCCTCCCTCGCCCTCCTGGCCGTAAACGTCGAGCGTGACGAAGCCTCCCGGTACGTTTATGAGATGATGCTTCGTTAACTTCGTTGCCGCCATCGCCCTCGCCTCCTTATTTATCTTTGTTTAGTTGGTAGAATAATTATATCATATCGTGGCAAATCGTTTATTTTAAGAGAAATTATTTTGTGATATTTTACGAGACGGCGAAGAGCGGAGCTTGCATACGAAAACGGCCGGAGGCTTCGCGCCTCCGGCCCTCTTGTGCCGTTTTCTTAAATTTGGGGCCCGCTTATTTCATTGCCTCTTCGACCGCGACTGCGACCGCGACGGAGGCTCCGACCATCGGGTTGTTGCCCATGCCGATGAGGCCCATCATGTCGACGTGCGCGGGGACTGAGGAGCTGCCCGCGAACTGCGCGTCGCTGTGCATGCGGCCCATGGTGTCGGTCATGCCGTAGCTGGCGGGGCCGGCGGCCATGTTGTCGGGGTGCAGCGTGCGTCCCGTGCCGCCGCCCGAGGCGACGGAGAAGTATTTCTTGCCGTGCTCGTTGGCCCATTTCTTGTAGGTTCCGGCGACGGGGTGCTGGAAGCGCGTCGGGTTCGTCGAGTTGCCGGTGATGGATACGTCTACGCCCTCGTGGATCATTATCGCTACGCCTTCGCTGACGTCGTCCGCGCCGTAGCATTTGACCTTCGCCTTGTCGCCGTCGGAGAAGGCGCGCTCGCTGACTATCTTAAGCTCGCCCGTGAAGTAGTCGTACTTCGTCTCGACGGAGGTGAAGCCGTTGATGCGCGAGATGATGTAGGCCGCGTCCTTGCCGAGGCCGTTGAGTATTACGCGCAGCGGCTCTTTGCGCACTTTGTTCGCGGTGCGCGCGATGCCAATCGCGCCTTCAGCCGCCGCGAAGGACTCGTGCCCCGCGAGGAAGCAGAAGCATTTCGTCTCCTCGCGCAGAAGCATCGCCGCGAGGTTGCCGTGGCCGAGGCCGACCTTGCGCTGGTCCGCGACGGAGCCGGGGACGCAGAAGGCCTGAAGACCCTCGCCTATCTTCTCGGCCGCTTCGGCGGCCGTCTTTACGCCGCTCTTTATCGCGTTCGCCGCGCCGAGCGTGTAGGCCCAGACGGCGTTCTCGAATGCGATGGGCTGTATGCCGCGCACTATCGCTGCGACGTCGACGCCCTTGCCGAGGCAGATGTCGCGCGCCTCGTCGAGGTCCTTGATGCCCTTTTCGGCGAGGAATGCGTTTATCTTGTCTATCCTGCGTTCGTAACCTTCAAAGTTTGCCATTTCGTTTCCCTCCTACTGCCTGCGCGGGTCGATGATCTGCGCCGCTTCGGCGTAGCGTCCGTAAGTCCCGACGTTCTTCTCGAAGGCTTCCTTCGGGTCTACGCCCTTGCGTATCGCCTCCATCATCTTGCCGAGCGAGACGTAGCGGTAGCCGATTATCTCGCCGTTCGCGTCGAGCGCCTGGTCGAGCACGTAGCCCTCGGCCATCTCGAGGTAGCGCGGCCCCTTCGGCAGCGTGCCGTACATCGTGCCTATCTGCGAGCGAAGGCCCTTGCCCAAATCCTCGAGCCCCGCGCCGACGGGCAGGCCGTTCTCCGAGAAGGCGCTCTGCGTGCGTCCGTAGGCTATCTGAAGGAACAGCTCGCGCATCGCGGTGTTGATCGCATCGCATACGAGGTCTGTGTTGAGCGCCTCGAGCAGCGTCTTGCCGGGCAGTATCTCCGCCGCCATAGCCGCCGAGTGCGTCATGCCCGAGCAGCCTATCGTCTCGACGAGGGCCTCCTGTATCACGCCGTCCTTAACGTTGAGCGAGAGCTTGCACGCGCCCTGCTGCGGCGCGCACCAGCCCACTCCGTGAGTAAATCCGGAAATGTCTCCGATCTGTTTCGACTCTACCCATTTTCCCTCTTCCGGTATCGGGGCCGGGCCGTGGTGTACGCCCTTCGCCACGCATACCATTTCTTCAACTTCGCGGGAACACTGCATAATACTTCCTCCTTGTCCCTTTCGGTTTTTCAACCCTCTAATTATAAACCAACAGCGGCGCTAATAGCCCCATTCGAAGTCCGGGCTTCCCGCTTCGAGCAGCCGTTTTTTCATATCTTTTACGATTTCCGCGAGCGCCTCTTTCGTGCGCCCCTCGCATCTCGCGACGAGCACCGGCTGCGTGTTCGATGCGCGCACGAGGCCCCAGCCGTCTGGGTAGATTATGCGCACGCCGTCCACGATTATCGTTTCGAGCTTTTCCGCAAGCGCGCGCTCCTTCACGCGCTCGACGACGGCGAATTTCAGCTCGTCGGGGCAGTCGTAGCGCGTCTCTATCGTCGACGGATAAATCGGGATTTCTTCCATTATCTCGGACAGTTTGCGCCCGTCGTTCGAGAATATGCGCGCGAGGCGGCCCGCGGCGTAGAAGGAGTCGTCGTAGCCGTAGTACTCGTCTGCGAAGAACATGTGTCCCGAGACCTCGCCCGAGAAGAGCGCGTGCTCCTCGCGCATCTTTGCCTTGACGAGAGAATGTCCCGCCTTCCACCAGAGCGGCCTGCCGCCGTACCTTTCTATCGTCTCGGGCAGAGCCATCGAGCTCTTGACCTCGCATATCGCGACCGCGCCCGGGTGCTTCGGCAGTATCTCGGTCCAGAAGAGCGCCATCAGCCTGTCGCCCCATATCACCTCGCCGCGCTCGTCGACGACGCCTATCCGGTCGGCGTCGCCGTCGAAGCCGACGCCGAAATCCGCGCCCGTTTCGCGCACCGTCTCGATGAGCTTCGGAAGGTTCTCGCGCTTCGTCGGGTCGGGGTGGTGGTTCGGGAAATTGCCGTCCGGCTCGCTGTAGAGCTCGGTCACCGCGCAGCCGATGCGGCGAAGGAACTCCGGCGCGTAGAGGCCGCCCGCGCCGTTGCCGCAGTCGCAGACGACCCTCGTCTTGCTTCTGGCCCGAGCGTGATTTTCGAGACGAGCATGTCGAGGTACTCCGCGTTTATGTCCGCGCGCGAGAGCGTCCCTTCGCGCGGAGCGGCGGCGAATTCGTCCGCCTCGATGATTTTGAGAATTTGCTGTATCTCTTCGCCCCATATCGTCGCCTTGTCGAAGGCGAGCTTGAGGCCGTTGAACTCCTTCGGGTTGTGGCTGCCCGTCACCATTATGCCGCCGCCCACCGGCAGGCGGTAGAGGCTCCAGTAGAACGTGGGCGTCGATACCATGCCTATGTCGGTCACGTCTATGCCAGCGGCGCATAGTCCGCGCGCGGCCGCGGCCTTTATGCGCGGCGTCGAAAGGCGCGCGTCGCCGCCGAGCGAGGCCGCCGTCACGCCGCGCGCGGCGAGCCACGAGCCGTAGGCGCGCCCGATGAGATAGACGTTTTCGTCGGTGAGCTCGCTGTCTGCGATGCCCCTTATGTCGTATTCGCGGAAAATGTGCGCCGGAACCTGACTCATGACGATACCTCCCAGCCTTTGGTCAAGGACTTATTTTCTGAAAAGAATATAGCTTTTTCGCAGTTTTTGCAATTATGGAAAACGCCGGCGCGTTACTGCCGTCCGACCGCGAGCACGCCCATGACGTTCATCACGGGGCCGAGGTTCAGCGTCTCCTCGATGGCGGAGCGGTTGAACGAGGTCGTGAAGCGCGCGTCGAGGCCGAGCGCCTGCGCCGCGAGCGCCGCGTTCTGCGACATCGCGCCCGTCGCGAGCGCGGCTATGTCTTTCATGTTGATCACGCCGCGGTCGACGAAAATCAGAAGGCACGGCGCGCTCTTCGCGTAGTCCTCGTTGACCGTGCGGCGCAGCGCGCGCTTGTCGTTGTTGATTTCCATCAGCGCGTTCTTCTCCCAGTTGTAGAGATAGCCGCCGTCCTTGAGCATCACGTAGACGCTGACGTTAGGGTCGCGTCCCATGATGACCGGCACCGTCCAGCTTTCAGTTCCGTTCTGTCCCGTAGCGGCCCAGAGTATCGTCGAAAGCTCGTCGAGCGTCAGCTCTTCCTTCGTGAAATCCTGCTCCGGAGCGGAAACGCGCGCCGCGAAGGTGTCGAACACGCCGGGGCCGCCGCTCTTCTGCGGCTCGGTGAGCACAATGGGAAGCGCGAAAGCGCAGGACGATGCGGCGAGCGCGAGAGCCGCCGCGAGAACGAGAATCTTTTTCATGGAAAATTCCTCCTTAATAAATTTATTCCTTATTGCGTCATCCCGTGAATCTTCTACGCCCGATAAAACGGGGCGGGCCCCACGGGATCTCCGTCCTAAAAGTTAGGCACAGCCGCGAATTTCGGCATGTAATCTAAACCGCCCACGGCCACGGAACCGTGAAGCCGAAGTATTCCGTCAGCTTTCCTCCGAACAGCATCGCCGCGGCGCACCCCGCGCAGAGGAACGGCCCGAGCGGCACGGCGGACCTGCGCGTGACCTTCTTCGCAGCGAGCAGGACGAGCGCCGTAACGCCGCCCGCCATAAAGCCGATATAGAGCGCGGCGGCGGCGAGCTTCAGGCCCGTAAAAGCGCCGATGCCGAGCATCAGCACCGCGTCGCCAGTCCCCATGCGCCCGCGGCTCAAAAAAATAATCGCGTATATGAAGGCGAAGCCCGCGGCCGCGCCCGCCGCGCCGTCGAGAAGCGCGGGCAGACCGCCCGCAATGCGAAGCAGCAGCGCCGCGCCCGTCATGGCGAAGGCCCACGAGTCGTAGATATAGCCGGTGTCCGCGTCGGTAATCGTGTGGAAGGCGAGGAAGGGCAGCGAGGCCGACGAAAAAATAAAGGAGTACGACGCGCCGAAGCGCCAGAGGAACATCGCGCAGAGAGCGCCGCAGGCTAGCTCGGCGGCGAGGCACGAGCGCGGGATGCGCGCGCCGCAGAAGCGGCAGCGTCCGCGCAGCGCGAGGAACGAGAGCACCGGCACGAGGTCGCGCGGCGCGAGCGCCGTCCCGCAGCAGTCGCAGCGAGAGCGCTCGAGCCCCCACCATTTTTTCGCCCGCCTCGGTACGCGAGGCCGCGGCGCATGCGAAAGAGCCGGACGACGCTCCGAGAAAGAAGGCTAAAATAAAGAAAAGCGGGCCGAGCTCAACCATGTAGACACCTCGCAGAACGAAAGGCTAAAATACAGCCTGAGCTATATTTTACACGAATACCGAAGATAAAGGAGAGAGCGAAATGCCGATAGTAGTCGTCAACATCAAGGAAGGACGCACAGTCGAGCAGAAGCGCGCGATGGTCGAGCGCATGACGCAGGTTATATGCGATACGATGGAGGTCAAGCCCGACGCCGTGCGCATAATCATCAACGACATGAAGAACGAAAACTTCGCGATAGGCGGCACGCTGGTCTGCGACGACCCGTCGATGCAGGTCAGGCCGAAGTGCCAGGCGTAGAGATGCCGGCGGCGGAGCAGGGCGGCATACGCATACGCGCGGCCTCGCCGGACGATGCGGCGGGGCTGCTCGAGATATACGCGCCCTACGTTCGTGAGACGGCGATAAGCTTCGAATACGAGGTACCGGCGCTCGAGGAGTTCCGCGCGCGGATAACGGCGACGCTTGCGCGCTATCCGTACCTCGCGGCGGAACGCGGCGGCGCGCTGCTCGGCTACGCCTACTGCGGCGCGTTCTCGGGCCGCGCCGCCTACGCGCTCTCCGCCGAGACCTCGATATACGTCCGCCGCGGCGAGCACGGCCTCGGAATCGGGCGGAGGCTTTACGAAACGCTCTTCGCCGCCGCGAAGGCGCAGAACCTCCGCAACCTCTACGCCGACGCGGCATACCCCGACGCCGAGGACGAATACCTGACCTTCGGCAGCATACGCTTCCACGAGCGCATGGGCTACAGAATCGCCGGGAAATTCCGCAACTGCGGCTGTAAATTCGGGCGCTGGTACAGCGTCGCCCGTCTTGAAAAAATCATCGGCGCGCACGAGCCGGCCCCCGCGCCCTTCGTGCCGTTCCCCGAGCTCGGCGCGGAGACGCTGCGGAAAATCGGGATAGAATAAAAAATCACTCGCGCATAAAACAAGCGGAGCGGGGAAAATTTCTCCCCGCTCCGCTGCGTTACGGATGCTTTCGAAATTAAACGACGTTCGGTTCGACGATTCTTTCGCCGCGCTCGAAGCGGCGGTAATCCATAATCGTCGGGTCGATGGGCGGCTTGTCCCCGTTGAGGAGCGCCGTCATAATCTGTCCCGCGACCGGGCCGAGCATGAAGCCGTGGCCCGAGAAGCCCGTGGCGTGCCAGAAGTGCTTGACGTCGGTCTCGCCGAGAATCGGCGCGGCGTCGGGCGTCATGTCGTAGTGGCCGGCCCACTGGCGGACGACGCGGATGTTCTTCGCGCGCGGCAGCATCTTGAGGACGACGCGCGCGATGCTCGCGATGGAGTGCACCGTCGAGGTGTAGCCGATGAGCGGCTCGTGCGACGGGCTTTCTCCGGCGATTATCGAGCCGTGCGGGCGCTGCTGGATGTAGTAGTTTCCGCTGAAGCTCATGAGCATCGGCGGGCAGACGCCGGGGTCTACCGGTTCAGTGATGAGTATCTCGTGGCGCTCAGCCCAGTTCGGCAGCTTGATGCCGGCCATGGCGGCTATGTCCTGAGCCCACGAGCCGGCGCAGTTGATGACCTCGCCGCACTCTATCGTACCTTTGTTCGTCTCGACGGCCTTTATCTCGCCGCTCTCGACGCGGAGGCCCGTGACCTCGGTGAACTTGCAGAATTTAACGCCGAGGCGCTTCGCCGCCTCCTGGAAGGCGAAGGTCGTGAGGAACGGGTCGGCGTGTCCGTCGCGGTTGTAGTAGGTGAAGCCGAGCGCGTCGTCGACGGCGACGCCGGGGCAGATTTCCTGCGCGCGCTTCACGTCGGTGAATATCTCGGTCTTGATGCCGAGGCTGTGCTGGAGCTCGACGTTCTTCTTGAACTGCTCCCACTCCTTCTCCTTGTAGGCGATGAGCAGGTAGCCGCCCTGGTTGAGTCCGGTCGGGAGGCCGAGTTCTTCGTCGAGCTGTTCGAAGGTGTCGAGGCAGGCGAGCGCCATGCGGCAGTTGAGCTCGAGCCCCCACTGCGCGCGTATGCCCGCGCCGCAGCGTCCGGTCGAGCCGGAGCAGACGGTGTTCTTCTCAACGAGCACGACGTTCTTGCGGCCCGACTTGGCGAGGTAGTAGGCCGTAGCCGTTCCGACGACGCCTCCTCCTATTACGACTATATCGGCTGTTTTCGGGAAATCCATACTTCGCACCTCCTAATCGCAGTCCTCGGCAAGGAGGCTGATCTTTATCGGCTTCACGGGCGGCCTGATGGTGCCAGGCGCTATGTCGGCGACGTTGCGTCCCGTCGCCTTCGCGAGCTCGCGGAGTATGATGTCGCGGCAGCCGCGCCCCTGGCAGGGGCCCATCCCGACGCGGAGCATCCTCTTGAGCTCGTCGAACTCCGTGTAGCCCGCGGCGATCCACTTGCGTATTTCGTCTATCTCAATTTCTTCGCAGCGGCATATTACGTTTGCCTTCGCCATATCAGCACACCACCTTTATCGCGCGTATCTCGTCGTATTTATCCTTCGGGATTACGACGCTTACGACGTATGTCTTGTCCTTAGACGGCTCCGCCACGGCGAGCACCTCGCCGTCAGCGAGCTCCGAGCCGTCGCGCCCGAGGCACTTGACCGTCTGTCCCTTTTCAGGAAGCGGCAGGAGCTCGTAGGGAAGCTTTATAACGGCCTTGTCCTCCGCGTAGGTCATGTCGATGACGAAGCAGGCGAGGCCCGGGCATCTCGATACGCAGATGCCGCAGCCGGTGCATTTCGAGTAGTCTATCTTCGGCGTGTCGTTGATGTCCTCAAAGGGAAGCACAGCGCCCGTCGGGCAGCTCGTGTAGCACGGGTTGCACGGTATGCGCTTCGGGCATTCTATTACGACGTAGCCGCCTTTTTTCTTTTCCCACTGTTCCTTCGGGGGAAGTACGGCCCCTTCGCAGTGTTCCACGAGTATTCCGCTGTTGAAGAGTTTTTCTTTATCGCAGCAGCCCATCGTCTACGCCTCCCATCCGTCTACCATTACCTGGCCGATGCCGGCGAGTATTTTTTCTCCGACCTCGCCCGCGCGGAGGTGGTCGAGCCTCGTCCAGTATTCGGAGAATTTATTGCAGTCTACCGTGAGGCCGAGCGCCTTCGCTGCTCCGTGGCCTGCTATGCGTCCCTCGACCATCGCGGCCGAGGCTTCCTCTATGCCGGAGGCGTCGCCCGCGACCCAGATGTCGGGGTTGCTTGTGCGCATGTTCCTGTCTCTGAACGGGACGTATCCGCAGAGCTGCGGCACGTAGCGCATTTTGCAGCCGGCCTGCCAGAAGAGCTCCGTCGTCGGCGTGAGGCCGACGGCCATGCAGATTATGTCGCAGTCTATCTTGCGCGGCTCGCCCTTGAGCTGGAACTTGTCGTCGAGCTCCTGGATCATCGCGCCCTCGAGCACCTTGTCGCCGAGCGCTTCGGTGACAGTGTGCTGAAGCAGGATGGGGATGCCGAGCCTGCGTATCTTCGCGGCGTGCACCCAGTAGCCGCCGACCTTCGGCATCGCCTCGACGACCGCTGCGACTTCGACGCCCGCCTGCGCGAGCTGGTAGCTGACTATGAGCCCGATGTTGCCAGCGCCGACCATGAGGACGCGCTTGCCGGGGACTACGCCGTAGACGTTCATCAGCGTCTGGACCGCGCCCGCGCCGTAGACGCCGGGGAGGTCGTTGTTCGGGAAGGGAATCATGCGCTCCTGCGCGCCCGTCGCGATGACGGCCTTCTTTGCCTTGACGCGGTAGTAGTTTTCCTCGCCTTCCATTACGGTGTAGACGCCGTCCTCGGGATAGTAGCCCGTGACGGTGGAGTTGCACTTTATCGTGACCTTGTCTCCGAGCGACGCTATTTCGTCGAGGAGGATTCCCGCTATCTTGTAGCCTCTCGTCCCCGCGTATTCGTCGCGCGAGCCGAAGAATTTATGCGTCTGCTTGACGAGCTGTCCGCCGGGGTGGAGGTCGCTCTCAATGACGGTGACCTGCGCTCCCGCTCCCGCGGCTTCCGCTGCGGCGCAGAGCCCCGCGGCTCCTCCGCCTACCACAAGGAGGTCGGTCTCATATACCTTCTTCATAATCTCTTCCCCCTCCGCCTAAACTTCCATAGGCACGCGGCCCTTGTCCTTCTGCGTCTCGACCTTCATCCCCTCGGCGAGAGGCGTGACGCAGGTGCGGACGTTGGGAACGCCGTCGACGACCATGAAGCACGAGCTGCACTTGCCTATGGCGCAGAAAAATCCCCTCGTCCTCTTCATCTCCGGCGTGATTCTGTAAACCTGCACGCCGTTAGCATGAAGCGCCATTGCTATAGGCTCTCCCTCGAAGCCCTTCAGCTCCTTACCGTCGAAGGTGAACGTCACCTCGCGCCCGTGACTGAATTCCAGTATCGGGTGTCTCTCGATTAGCTCCATACCCCTGCTCCCTCCTTACGGATACGCGCGGCGCGTAGGCCGGGCGGTTGGATATTGACGAATTGCTGCAAAATTGCGGTGAGCGCGGTATATCAAAAAATTGATTTTTCATATCAATTTTTTGTTATCCACATAGAATATTTTGAGCTATTTATAAACTTTGTCAAGCGCAGGAACGGTAATTTATTTATCGGGCACGAATTCACAAGCTTTGCCGCTCGCGGGAGTTTCGGCGGCGAAGCTTAGAGATGAAAGGCGAAATGGAGGCTAGTCCTTTTTTTGTATCTCTCTGATGTAGGAATAGATTGTAAATTTCGTGTTGCCCATCTCGGCGGCGAGTATGTCGACCGAGCCCTTGAGCAGGAAGAAGCCCTTGTCGTGCAGCTCGCGCACGACCTCTTTTTTCTCTGGCTTCGTGAGATATTTGAAGGGCTTGCCTATGCGGCGCTTGACCTGCGCGAGCGAATCTCCGACGACCTCGTCGATGTCCTGCGCGAAAGATTCGCGCACAGGCTCGGGGAAGCGCGCGCCCGGCTCTTCGGCCGGTTCGACGCCCGCGCCGCTCATTTCGACGCGCAGCAGCCCTTCGATAAGCTCCTGCGCCGCCACCGCTTTTTTGAGGTCGTAGTTGATGCAGAGGAAGCCGATTATCTTGTCGTTTTCGTCGCGGATGAAGATGCAGCTGCATTTGATGAGCTCGCCGCGGTTGTTCTTCGCAAGGTAGTTGAAGACGCCCTCGCGGCTCTGGTATTCCTCCGACTGGAGCATGAGCAGGCCGAAGTCCGTCATCGGACCTCCCTCGCTGCGTCCCGTGACGTAGCCGTTCTCGCAGAGCACGAGCGAGCGCTCCGGTATCGAGACGTCGTGAAGGTTCACCTCGTAATCCTTGCCGAGTATCTTCGCAAGGCCGCGGACGACCGGTATCAGGATTCTTAGCTTGGGGTTCATGTTTTGAGCGGCTGTCATGCTTCGCACCTCCGGCGCTTTCTATTGTACACGAAATAGCGCCGGCGGACAAAATTTTGACGCGCGCGAAACTTCGCCGAAGCCGCCGCCGTTTGCGGCGCGCGCCTCAAATCCGCGCCGTCTTCCGGACGCGGGCGGCGAAGCTGCGCGCGGCGCCGCTGCCGTGAAACGCGCGCAGGAAGCTCCGCGTTTCGCCGCCGCCGCGCGCGCATGCAAAAAGCCCCGCGCTTTGCGGCGCGGGGCGTGAGCTTCGGATTTTTCCGCGTTTTATTAACGCTCGCGGCTCGCCATCGATTCCTTGATGACTTCGCCGAGGCGCTTGATGCCTTCGCGGATGACCTCGTCGGTCGAGTTCGTGTAGTTGAGGCGGAAGGTGTTGACGTCGCTCTTGCCGACGTAGAACGGGTCGCCGGGGACGAAAGCGACCTTCTTTTCCATCGCCTTGTGGAAGAGCTTGAGCGCGGACATTCCTTCGGGCAGCGTGACCCAGATGAACATGCCGCCCTCGGGCTCCGTGTACTTGACGTTCGCGGGGAAGTATTCCTTTATCGCGGCGAGCATCGCGTCGGACTGCTCCTTGTAGAGCGCGACTATCTTGTCGACGTGCTGCTGGTACTCGTTGTGCGCGAGGTAGTCGTAGATCATGTACTGCGAGAAGATGTTCGTGTGCAGGTCGCTCGACTGCTTCGCCGTGATGAGGTGCTGCATGAGCTCGTCGTCCTGCGTGAGCATGAAGCCGAGGCGCATGCCGGGCGTGACGGTCTTGGAGAAGGAGCCGTGGATGACGCTGTGGGCGAGCTTGCCGGCGCCGATGTAGGGCAGCTTGCTGCCCTTGAAGCGCAGCTCTCCGTAGGGGTCGTCCTCGATGAGCACGGTGTCGTACTTGTTGAAGAGCTCGCATATCGCGTCGCGGCGCTCCTGCGTGTAGGTGAGGCCCGTTGGGTTCTGGAAGTTCGGCACGGTGTAGGCGAACTTGACGCCCTTCTTGAGCGCCGCCTCGAGCTCGTCGAGCTTGAGCCCCTCGTGTTCGAGCGTGACGGGATAGAACTCCGGCTCGAACATCATGAAGGCCTGTATCGCGCCGAGGTAGCCCGGCTCTTCGATGATTACGCCGTCGCCCTTGTTGAGCAGGATTTTCGCCATGAGGTCGAGCGCCTGCTGCGAGCCGGTCGTGATGAGGACGTTGTCGGCGGTGTAGTTGAGGCCGAAGTTCTTGTTGTACTTGTCCGCGATGTACTGGCGCAGCGGCGCGTAGCCGTTGGTCGTCGAGTACTGGAAGACTTTGCCGTGGAACTCGTCTATTATCCTGCACGCCGACTCCTTGAGAGCCTCCTGCGGGAACGATATCGGGTTCGGAAGTCCGCCCGCGAACGAGATGACCGACGGGTCTTCTGTGACCTTGAGTATGTCTCTGATGAAGGACGAGGGCGTCTTCAAAATTCTGTCTGAATAGCGCATAGTTGCATCACTCCTGATTTGATTTCCTTTTTTATATAAGTCTTACAGCGCGCGCGGGCGTCCGCGCGGCGTTAATCTTTACCGGCAGCCGCTTTCACTTCGTCCGCGAGCTCGGCGAAGACCGCGAGCGCCTCTTTGAAGTCGAGGCGGCCGAGGCCGACGCGGAAGTGGTTCGTGTCGAGGCCGAAGGCGCGCTCTCCTATTATAAGGAGCTGCTTCTCGGCCATCGCGCGCTCGCACATCTCAGTAACGTCGTAGGGGGGCAGAAGCCTCGGGAAGGCCGTCGCGCCTCCGTTCGGCTGTATCCACTGGAAGAGGTCGCGGTGCTTGCGGAAGAAGGACTCCGCTATAGCGAGATTTTCAAGAACTATGTCGTGATTGCGCTTCAAGAGGTCGGGCGCGTTGCGCATCGCTATCGTGGCGAGCACCTCGCCGGGCGCGTTGTTGCAGAGCGTCGTGTAGTCCTTGAAGGCGGCGCAGTCGTTGAGTATCTGGCGGTTCTTTGTCGCGAGCCAGCCGATACGCGTGCCGGGCAGCCCGTATTTGTTGAGGCCGCCGACGACTGTCGCGCGCGGATATATGTCGGCGAGCGACGGAAGCGCCGCGCCGGGGTCGTGTTCCATGCCGCGGTAGGTCTCTTCGTTGAATATCCACGTCCCGTTGCGGTCCGCGATGTTCAGTATCCTGTCGAGCTCGGCGCGGACGGGAATGAAGCCCGTCGGGTTGTTCGGTATGTTCATGATGAGGAGCTTCGTCTTCGGCGAGATGTTCTCGACCAGGAAGTTCACGTCGAGCCGCCAGCCCCAGCTCGTAACCTCGAGCGGCCATTTGATTACCGTGCAGCCGAGCGCGCGCGGAAGCTCGTAAAGCGATGGGAGCGTCGGGTGCATGACGATGACTTCATCGCCGGGCTCGAGCATGTTGTTCATAAAGATGAAGATGCCCTCCTCGGGCGCGAGCTCGAGAATGTCGGAGGGGCGTATCGACGTGTAGCGCGCCGAGATGGCCTCGCGCAGCGGGAGGAAGCCCTCCGGCTTCGTGTAGCCGAGGCTGAGATTGTCCCAGAGCTGCCGGCATTCGGCGTCGGCCATGTCGAGGATCTCCTGCATCGAGCATCCTTCGCACGAAGTCTGGCTCAGCATGTACTTGGCCTTGGCCTTGTAGAGCGCGAACTGTCTTTCGAGTTTGAACGTCTGTATTCTCATCGGAATTCCCCTTTCATGGTCTTTCGGTCGACGTCCCTGCGAAGGAACGGAATTTTCCCCGATTTGTAAAGTATAACCTTTTTTCGCAAAGCTGTAATCCCTTTCTTTGAGATGTTTCCGCGCCTTTGGTATTAGAATTATAATAGGCGCACGGAATTTGCGCCGTTTTACAAAGGCCGGAGAGAATTATTAGAAAAATATCACGGCGCAGAAGGCACAAAAGCTAAAAAACGCTTGATATTACAGAGTTGGCAGATGTCCGAGGCGCGAGCCTCGCGCAGTGAACCGCGGACAGATTGGCAAACTGATATATCTGTGCTACAATTATAATGCGAGAGGGGAAGAATTTTATGACGTGCGAATCGCACTTCACGCTAAAATCGCTGAAGGAACAGGTCTACGACTATCTTCGCGTACAGATGAACGAAGGCAGGCTGCGGCCGGGGGCTTTTCTCAACCTCAACGACATCAGCCGCGAGCTCGGTATGAGCCGCACGCCTCTGCGCGACGCGCTCTTTCAGCTCGAGTCCGAGGGGTTCGTCACCATTTTCCCGCGCCGGGGGGTCGTCGTGAACTCGCTGACGCTGGAGAAGATACGTAATATTTACGAAATCCTCGGCGCTCTCGAGTCGGCGGCGCTGCTGCTCGTAGCCGTTAGGTTCCGCGACGGCGACGCCGACATGATGGAGAAATACAACCAGCAGATGAGGAAGGCTCTGGACCACAACAATTTCTCCGTCTTCTACGAGGCGAACCTGCGGTTCCACAACGTCTATCTCGATATGCTCGACAACGCGGAGATGCTCCACGCGATAAAGATACGCAAGGAGCGCCTCTACGACTTCCCGAGGAACAAGACCTTCGTGAAGGAGTGGGAGGTACATTCGCTCGACGAGCACGCGGCGATGATAAAGCTGCTGCGCGACCACGACTTCAACGGAGCGGCGGACTACGTCCGCGACGTACACTGGTCCTTCTCGGTGCAGGAGCGCTTCATACGCCGCTACTACTTCGCGAAGCATGTGGAGCTGGACATTTCGGAGGAGGGGAACGTGAGCTTTGAGTAACCACGGAATCATATTCGACATCAAGAAATATTCCATCCACGACGGGCCGGGGACGCGCACGACGGTGCATCTGAAGGGCTGCCCGCTCGCCTGCTGGTGGTGTCACAACCCGGAGAGCCAGTCCGTCAGGCCGACGGTGCTCTTCCGTTCGGAGAAGTGCATAGCCTGCGGGACCTGCGTCAAGGTCTGCCCGCAGGGCGCGATTTCCGTCAGCGGCGGCGCGCTCGTCACCGACGAGGCGCTCTGCACCGGCTGCGGAAAATGCTGCGAGGCCTGCCCGCCCGAGGCGCGCGAGCTCTGCGGAAAGCCCTACACGGTAGAGGAGCTTATGACTGAGCTCAAGAAGGACGAGATATTCTTCCGCACCGGCGGCGTCACCTTCTCCGGCGGCGAGCCGTTCATGCAGCCGGAATTCCTCATCGACGCGCTCGACGCCTGCGGGGCGCAGGGCTATCACCGCTGCGTCGACACCTGCGGCTTCACGCAGAAGCGCGTCATCGTCGACGCGGTTAAGCGCACCGACCTGTTCCTCTACGACATCAAGCATATGGACCCTGAAGAACATAAAAAAGTACACCGGCGTAGACAACGTCGTGATTCTTGAAAATCTCGCCGCGATTTCCGAAGCTGGCGCGAACATCAACGTCCGCATCCCGTTCATGCCGGGGCTCAACAGCTCCGACGAGAATATGCGCGCGATAGGAAAGTTCGTCGCGCCGCTGCGCGGCGTCGTCGGCGTCAACATTCTGCCGTACCACACTGTGGCGAAGGGCAAGCACGAGCGCTGGCACATGGAGTATAAGCTCAACGATCTCATGCCGCCGACGGAGAACCAGACGCATCACGCGGCGGAGATACTTGAAAGCTATGGGCTGAAAGTACACATCGGCGGATAGGCCGCCGGAAGTCCCATAAAATTTAGAAACAAACCAGAGAAACGAAATTTCGTAAGGAGGTAACAACCATGGCTGAAAACATCAAAACACCCTGCTGCTGCGGTCAGATGAGCGAAGAGGTACAGAAGGCCGCCGCTCCGTCGAGCGAGCGCGTGAAGAGGCTCCGCGACGCCAGCTTCGACCAGCACCCCTGCATTTCCATCGAAAGGGCTCTGCTTGAGACCGAGTTCTACCGCGAGCACGAAGGCAAGCTCCCGATGCCCGTCCTCCGCGGCGCGAACTTCAAGCACCTCTGCGAGAACAAAACGCTTTACATAGGCAAGGACGAGCTCATAGTCGGAGAGCGCGGCCCCTTCCCGAAGGCCGTCTCGACCTTCCCGGAGCTCACCTGCCACACCCGCCACGACTTTGAAGTCCTTACGACGCGCGCGCAGCAGAACTACACCGTCGCCAGCGCCGACATGGACATCTACGAGAAGGAAGTCGAGCCCTACTGGCGCGGCCGCTGCATGAGAGACAAGCTCTTCGAGCGTATGCCCGAGGCGTGGAACCTCCTCTACGAGGCCGGCACCTTCACCGAATTCGGCGAACAGCGCGCGCTCGGCCACACCTCGCTCGACAACACCATCTACCATAAAGGCGCGCTCGACATGAAGAAAGAGATCGCCGAAGCCCGCGCGAAGCTCGACTTCATCAACGACCCCGAGGCGACAGCCAAGGACGAGCAGCTCCAGGGCATGGACATCTCCTGCGACGCAGTCATCATCTTCGCGGAGCGCCACGCCGACCTCGCCGAGAAGATGGCGGCCGAAGAGAAGGACGAGAACCGCAAGGCCGAGCTCCTCAAGATAGCCGACGTCTGCCGCTGGGTCCCCGCCCACGCGCCGCGCGACTTCTGGGAGGCCGTCCAGATGTACTGGTTCGTCCACCTCGCGACCATCACCGAGCTCAACGGCTGGGACGCCATGAGCCCCGGACACCTCGACCAGCACCTTGGGCCGTTCTATGAGAAGGGCATCGCCGACGGCACGCTCACGCGCGACGAAGCGAAGGAACTCCTCGCCTGCCTCTTCATCAAGGTCAACAACACGCCCGCCCCGCCGAAAGTCGGCGTCACGGCCAAGGAAAGCGGCACATACAACGACTTCACGAACATCAACCTCGCGGGCCTCAAGCGCGACGGCACCGACGGCTCGAACGAAGTCACCTACATCTGCCTCGAGCTCTTCAACGAGCTGCGCCTGCTCCAGCCGCAGGGCAACATCCAGGTCAGCGAGCGCACGCCCGACAACGTCATCCGCGCCGCGGCGAGAGTATTCCGCAACGGCATGGGGTACCCGTCGGTCTTCAACGCCGACATGGTCATCCAGGAGCAGATGCGCGTAGGCAAATCGCTTGAAGACGCGCGCGAAGGCGGCACCAGCGGCTGCATCGAGACCGGCTGCTCCGGCAAGGAAGCCTACCTGCTCCACGGCTACCTCAACGTGCCGAAGCTCCTCGAGTACGTCCTCTCCAACGGAGTAGACCTTCTCACCGGCAAACAGGTCAGCATCAAGACCGGCGAGCTCTCCGACTTCAAGACCTTCGACGACCTCTACGCGGCCTTCGAGAAGCAGATGGCCTACGTCGTCGACACGAAGATCGGCGTCGACAACTACCTGCGCTACCAGTACGCGACCAACATGGCGGCCACCTACCTCTCCTGCGTCATCAACGACTGCATCAAGAACGGCAAGGACTACTACAACGGCGGCCCGCGCTACAACAGCGACTACATCCAGTGCTGCGGCATCGGCACCATCACCGACAGCCTCTCCGCGATAAAGAAGCACGTCTACGACGAAGGCACCTACACGCTCCAGGAACTCGTCGACGCGATGAAGGCCAACTGGGAAGGCCACGAAGCCATGCGCCTCACGCTCTGGAACAAGACGCCGTTCTTCGGCAACGACGACGACTACGCCGACGACATAATGAGAAGGGTCTACGACAGCCTCTTCCGCAACATCGACGGAAAGCACAGCATCCTCGGCCCGACCTACCACCTCAACATGCTCTCGACGACCTGCCACAACTACTTCGGGCAGAAACTCGCCGCAACGCCGAACGGACGCTTCAGCGGAATGCCGGAGTCCGACGGCACCAGCCCGAGCCACGGCGCAGACCGCCACGGCCCGACCGCGGTCGTCAAGTCGCTCGGCAAGATGGACCAGGTCAAATCCGGCGGAACGCTGCTCAACCAGCGCTTCCTGCCCTCCGTCCTCGCCGGCGAAGAGGGAATCGAAGGCGTCAAGAACCTCATCCGCGCCTACTTCAAACTCGGCGGACACCACATCCAGTTCAACGTCGTCGACGAAGCGACGCTGCGCGACGCCCAGGCCCACCCCGACAACTACCGCGGCCTCCTCGTCCGCGTCGCGGGCTACAGCGACTACTTCGTAGACCTCGACAACTACCAGCAGGAAGAGATAATAGCGAGAAACGCGCAGGAAAGCTTCTAAGCTTTCTGCGTTTCGCGCAAAGCAGACAGCAAAGCCCCGAGGCAAAAAGCCCCGGGGCTTTTTCATACACTTCGCCCGCCGACTCTGCTATCATTACGCCATACGAAAGAACGGAGGCGAAAGAAATGATAATACGCGAAGCAAAAATAGAAGAACTCGACGCAGTAACGGCCTTCTACGAAATGATGTGCCGTGAGCTAGCGTCGAAGGACTTCCTGCCGAACGGCAACAAGGGCGGATTCCCCTCGTTGGAAATGGTGACGGAGTCCATAAAAAATTCCAGCCTCTTCGTCGGAGAAGAAAACGGAGAAATCGCGGCGGCATACATAATGAACAACGAAAGCGACCCGGCCTACGACGCAGTGCCGTGGAAAGTGGAAGCCGATAAAGCGCACGCCTCGATTCTTCACGCTCTGCGCGTCGCTCCGAAATACGGCGGCAGGGGATACGCAGGCCGTCTTGTCGAACATGCAGCCGAAACGGCACGCGCCAGAGGACAAAGGGCGATCCGCCTCGACTGCCTTGTAGAGAACACCATCGCGCACAAACTCTATCTCTCGCACGGCTTTCAAATCGCCGGCGAAACTGAGATGTACTACGAAGACATAGGCGAGCGGCGTAAATTCCTGATGTTCGAGCGCCTGCTCTAGCCCGTCAGTAAAACGTGCGCGTTTGGCGAAAAATTACGGAGGCGGATGAAAATGGAACAGAAAGACTACTGGAACAGAGCCGCGGCCGATAAAGAATTCACGACGCCCTTTCAGCTCGCGGCCTTTGAAAAGTACGTGCCGCGCGAAGCGCTCGTGCTCGACGTCGGCTGCGGCTACGGACGCACGCTCGACGAGCTGTACCGCGCGGGCTGGCGCGGCCTCATAGGCATAGACTTCTCCGAAGCGATGATAGAACGCGGGCGCGCGGCATACCCACACCTTGATTTGCGCGTGAAGCGCAGCGTGGAGCAAATAGACCTGCCCGACGCAAGCGTAGACGCAGTCATCCTCTTCGCCGTGCTCACCTGCGTCAGCTCGAACGCGGAGCAGGAGCGCATGATTTCCGAAATCCGCCGCGTCCTCCGCCCCGGCGGAATCCTCTACGTCAACGACTTCCTGCTCAACACCGACGAACGCAACAAAGCGCGCTACGAAAAATTCAAAGACAAATACGGCGAATACGGCGTCTTCGAACTCCCCGAAGGCGCCGTCTGCCGCCACCACGACGAAAAACGGATAAAGGAGCTCCTAGGCGGCTTCGCCGAACTCGAATACAGCCGCCTGACCTTCACAACGATGAACGGCCACAGGTCGAACGGGTTCTATTTCATCGGGCGGGCGAAAGGTTGATACACGAGGAAGATAAAAAATGAGCGCGTGGCGCACCGGCCTACGTGTATATACCCACTTACCTCACGACAAGAATCATGTCATGCCAGCAATCTTTTGGCTGGCATCTCCGTCCTAATCGCTAGAGGTCGCGTCGGAATAGATAGTATACGCTGCTTTGCCATATCTAGCGTTTACTGTTGAGAGTACGGCCAGAAAATTGCCGGAATGACATAATTTGTTTTATTGTTTGGTCAAGCGATTATAAACGACATATCTCGTCACTCCGCGCTTGACGCGGAGTCCAGTGTCTTGGGGTTCACATACGTTACGTTTCCAACGACACTAGATGCCGCGTCGGAGCGCGGCATGACGAGATAGCGCCATTTTTCTTATAAAGTTAAGCGGCTATATAAGCGCATAGCGCGCCGGCTTACTGGCAAAAAACAGCCGCCGCTTCGTGTGAAGCGGCGGCTGCGGTGTTTTCGTATCTCTCGGGCGGATTAACGCTTGGAGAACTGCTTGTTGGCGCGGGCGCCTTTGAGTCCGACCTTCTTGCGTTCGACCATGCGCGGGTCGCGCGTGAGGAAGCCGGCTTTTTTGAGCGCGGGGCGCGCGTTGGGATACATCTTGAGTATCGCGCGGGCGACGCCGAGGCGGATGGCTCCGGCCTGTCCGGTGAGTCCGCCGCCGTGGGCGTTGACGAATACGTCGATTTTGCCTTCGACGCCGGCAACCGCGAGCGGCTGGACGGCCATCGACGACCAGTAGAAGCGCGGAAGGTAGTCCTTCACTTCACGGTTGTTGATGAGGAACTGTCCCGTTCCTTCGCATATGCGGACGCGGGCTATCGCGTTCTTTCTTCTGCCTGTGCCCCAGAGGAAAGCCGATTTTTTCTCTGCCATTTTATTCCACCCCTCTCCTTAGTCTATCTGCTCGGGCTTCTGAGCCGCGTGCGGATGCGCCGGTCCGGCGTAGACCTTGAGCTTGCGGTACATGTCGCGGCCGAGCTTCGTCTTCGGGAGCATGCCCCAGACGACGCGCTCGATGAGCTGCTCGGGACGGCGCTCGAGGACTTCTTTGTAGCTGAGCGTCTTGAGGCCGCCGGGGTGTCCCGTGTGGCGGCGTATCTTCGACTGGATGAGTTTCTTGCCGGTGAGTCCGACCTTGTCCGCGTTGATGACTACGACGAAGTCGCCGGTGTCGACGTGCGGTGTGTATGTGGGCTTATGCTTGCCCGAAAGGATGCGGGCTACCTGTACTGCGAGACGGCCAAGATGCTTGTCGGTGGCGTCGATGAGATACCACTTGCGCTCTACTTCTTCGCCCTTGGCCATGTAGGAACGAGTGCCTATCATGGATCTTCCTCCTTAGAAGACGTGGTTGTTCGTAATTATTTATCGCTCAAAGCGCTTCCGGCCCTATCCGCCCGCCGCGGCGCGCCCGCCGTAACTCAGGCCCGCCCGCTGTCGGAAACGCTCCCTTGCCGGCTGTGGGGGACGGCTTCGGGACGCGGCGCGGATCGCGCGTTTAAGTCTTGTTTATTATCTGACGAGGACCTGGATGATCGAGATGATCATGAAGGCCGCCATGAGGCAGGCGGTTATCTTCGTGAGGCCGCTCATGCGCTGCCAGGTTCCGCTCATATCGGCCTGCGTGCCGCCGCCGCCGAAGGCTCCGGTGAATCCGCCCGTCTTTCTCTTCTGCATCATTACGACGGCTATCAGGGCGACGCAGACGAGGATGTGTATGACTCCCAAAAGGATTCTCACAAACTACACCTCCAAAAATTTTATACTCAAAGACAAAGCCTTTGCTTTGTCGTGACTTCGCGGTTACACACTGCGTACAGCATACTATTCTATCACAGCTCTGAGCATTTCGGCTATACCTTTGACGGCGAGCGCGCGGTGAGAAATTTTATTTTTTGTCTCGTCGCCGAGCTCGGCGAAGGTTTTGTCGAAGCCGTCGGGGATGAAGACGGGGTCGTAGCCGAAGCCGGACTCGCCGCGCGGCTCGCGGATTATGACGCCGGGGCAGTAGCGCGTCACGACGAGCGGCTCGCGCCCGCCGGGCATGACGACGGCTATCGCGCAGGCGAAGCGTCCGCGCATGTCCTCTTTGTCCGCAAGCTCGCCGAGCAGCCAGCGCGTTCTGTCCGCGTCGCTGCCCTCTACGATGCGCGCGGAATGCACGCCGGGCAGTCCGCCGAGCGCCTCGGCCTCGAGGCCGCTGTCGTCTGCGAGTGCGGGGAGGCCCGTCGCCTCGGCCCACGCGCGCGCCTTGATGAGCGCGTTGTCCGCGTAGGTTTCGCCGGTTTCCTCTATTGCGTGCGGCCCTTCCATGTCGCCGCCGAAGAGCAGCTCCACGCCGATCGGCTCAAGCTGCGCCTTCATCTCGCGGTATTTGCCGCGGTTGCCGCTCGCGAATACTATGCGCATGTTTCAAACAGCCTCCGCTCGTCTTCCGTCAGTTCGAGAATTTCTGTCTGCCGGCGGCGTATTTCTGCGATTCCGAGCTCTGCGAGGTCGAGCATCTGCGCGAGCTCGGCGCGCGAGAAGGTCGCGCCTTCGCCGGTGCCCTGGAGCTCGACGAGCTCTCCGCGTCCGGTCATGACGACGTTGGCGTCGACCTCGGCGGTGGAGTCCTCTTCATAGCACAGGTCGAGCAGCGGGACGCCGCGGCATTTGCCTACGCTGACGGCGGCTATCTGGTTTTTGAGCGGGATTTCGGAAATTTTGCCGTCGGCGCACATTCTGCGCAGCGCGTCGAAGAGCGCGACGAAGCCCGCGGATATCGACGCGGTCCTCGTGCCGCCGTCGGCCTGTAAAACGTCGCAGTCTATCGTTATCGTGCGTTCGCCGAGGCGCGTCATGTCTACGGCGGCGCGCAGCGAACGGCCTATGAGCCGCTGTATCTCGCTGCCGCGCGCGTCGCGCTTTCCGCGGCTTATCTCGCGCTGCATGCGGCTCTGCGTCGAGCGCGGGAGCATAGCGTATTCCGCAGTTATCCAGCCGTTGCCCGAGCCGCGGAGGAAAGGCGGCACTTTGTCGTCTACCGACGCGGTGCAGAGGACGTGCGTGTTGCCCCAGCGGATGAGGGCCGAGCCCTCGGCGTAGCGGTTGACGGCGCGTTCGATAATTATCGGGCGCAGCATGTCGCAGGCGCGCCCGTCTGTGCGGAGCGTCTCCATGCTAGCGTCCCTCCGTCCACGCCGTCGTGAGGTCGACGGGCGTCTTTTCCGTTATTTCTTTCGAGTTGACGTAGAACTTTATTTTTTTGACGGGCGGGAAGTTGTCGCGCATCGTGTTCAGCATGCCGTTGAGCGCCTGCGCGGCTTTGTCTTTGCCGAGCTTCTTTATCGAGCTCTGGAAGGCCGCCGTCATGTCGACGTAGAGCCATTCGCCGCTCTGGAAGACGTTCGTCACGGAGACGGCGGGGTCCATCGCCTTCGTCTCCTTGAGGCTGTCTATGTACATCGACAGAACCTTCTGCATGTCGTCCTCGCGCGTCGCGCCGGGCTTGAGCTCTATGGCGCGCGTCTGGAAGGACTGGCCGTCCGGCACGTATATGCTGTACTGCGCGTTCGACGGAGCGGGCTCCTGCTGCGCCGCGGTCTCGGCGACTTCTGCGCCGCTTCCGTAGACGCTGCCGATACGTTCGCCGCCCTGTTTGTCCGACCATGCGAAGAAGTAGTTGGTCGCGACGTAGCCGCAGGTGAAGAGTATGACGACGAGCGCTATCCACGCGAAGATGCGGACGATTTTCGGCGCGCGCGGGCGCTGCTCTTCGTCGTCCTCGTAGTCCTCTTCGTCGTCGATTTCCGCGCGCTTCATCGTTTTGCGCTTGCGGCTGCCGCGCAGCGAGCGGACCTCTTCTTCCTCTTCCATCTCGCGTTCGCGCAGCGTGCGGCGCGCACGCGGACGGCGCGGCTTTTCTTCCTGTTCCTCGCGCTCTTCGTCTTCCTCTCGCATCAGTCCGCGGCGGCGCACGGCGGGCTGGTCGTAATTTTCTTCTTTTTTCATCGCGTATCACGAAGTGGCGCTGTCTTTCTTCCGGATCTCTCATTGCTCGTCCTCCAATGACGGTGAAGCGTTTTTCTGTAATTTCGTATTATATGCTAAAAACCGGCCCGCGCGTCTCGTCCGCGCGGGCCGGATTCAGCTTTCGCGTCAGCGTCCGCGGTGCGTCTCGATGAAGGTGATTATGCCCTCTGCGAGGCTGCGGCACATCTTATCGCGGTAGGCCGCGGTGTTGAGCCGCTTCGCCTCGGCGGCGTTCGTCAGGTAGCCCATCTCGACGAGGACCGCGGGCATGCCCGCTCCGCGAAGGACGAAGAACGGCGCCTGAGCGACTTTGCGCATCGGCAGGCCGGACTTTTTGGCGTTCGCGTGCAGGACTTCCGTCAGCTCCGTGCTCGCGCCTATCTTGTCGTTCTGCTGCATGTCGCCGAGTATTTTGAGCAGAAGCTGCGTTTTCTTGTCGGCTTTCTGGATTTCCGCGGCGCTGTGCGCGTCGCCGGAGATTTCACGGTTTTCGACGATGGCGAGGTTCATAGCATCCTTGTCGGAGGGAAGGGCCATGATGTAGATTTCAAAGCCCGCGACGCCGCTCTTGCCCTTGGGCATGGAGTTGCAGTGGAGGCTGATGAACACGTCGGCGTTGTTCTTGTTCGCGAAGGCGGTGCGCTCCGCGAGCTTGAGGTAGACGTCCGTGCTGCGCGTGAGGCGCGCGTCGACGCCCTTTTCTTTGAGTATCTTCGCGAGCTGCGTCGCGGCTCGGAGGTTGATGTCCTTCTCGCGTATTTTGTTCGCGACGGCTCCGGGGTCGTGTCCGCCGTGGCCAGCGTCGATGACGACTATCGGCTTGCGTCCGGCGCGCGGCTTGGGCGCGGGGGCCGCGGCCTTGGCGGGCGCCTGCGCTTCCTGCTTCGGCTCCGCCTTCGGCGTCTCGGCCTTCGGCTTCGGCTTGGCCTGCTGCGCCGGCTTTTTCACGGGCGCGCTCTGTTTCGGCTGGATTTTAGGCGCGGGCTGCTTTTGGGGCGCTGGCTGAGCTGCGGCGACGGTTTTCGTGTCGCCCCAGCGGAAGGCCGCCTTCTGGCCTATCGCCTTGTAGAAGCTGTCGAAGGCGGAGAGCAGCGAGCGCCCCTCGCCCCACCAGTGGCCGTCCTTCGTGACGACCGGCGTCGGGAAGCTGATTATCGTTCCGGCGGCGCGCACGATGTTCGAGCCGTTCCAGAACTCTATCTTTTTGCCGCCCATCGTGACGACGAGCGAGGTGCCGTCGTTCTTCGGCGCGAAGCCGAGCGAAGAGACGACCTCGTCGATCGCCATTTCGCGCAGCGTGCCGTTCATGCGGACGCTGACGCTGCCCTTGCGTATGTCCCCGTTCCAGAGCTCTATCTTCTCCGCCGCGAAGGCAGGGAGCGCGCAGAGCAGCAGCGCGGAGAGCGCGAGCAGGATTATCCGTTTCGTCTTATTTCCCAGCGATGACAACATTATCTACCACCAACGTCGGCGCGGCGGTCGCGTAGGAGTACGTGAGGTCGTTTCCCGCTGCCGCGATGTTTTTCATGAACTCAAGAAGGTTCGAGGCGATTGTGACGCCGCTAACGGGCGTCGTGATTTCGCCGTTTATTATCCTGTGGCCCTTGGCTCCTATCGAGAAGTCGCCGCTCACGGGGTCTATCGTGTGCAGCCCCATGAACTCCGTGACGTACATGCCGCTGCCCACGCGCGAGAGCAGCGACTGCGGGCTCTCCGTCCCGGGCTCGAAGATGAGGTTCGTCGTCCCCACGTCGGGCAGGGATGACATGCCGCGCGAGCAGTTGCCGGTGGACCTCACGCCGTCCTTCGCGGCGTACTGGAGGTTGTAGAGGAAGGCCGAGGCGACGCCGCCCTTTATAAGCTCCGTGCGCGAGGTCGGCACGCCCTCGGAGTCCCACGAGGAGCTGCCCGCCTTCCACGGCACGCGGCCGTCGTCGGTGAGGTTCACGCACGGCGAAGCGACGATGTCGCCTATGCGCCCCTTCATCAGCGAGCGCCCGCGGTGGACGTCCGAGGCGCAGAAGAGGCCGCCTATCGCGTCGACGAGCGGCACGGCCGCGTCGGGGTCTATGACTATCGTGTAGGTTCCCGTTTCAAGCTGCGTGCCGCCGAGCGCGGCGACGGTCTGCTTTACCGCCGTGCGTGCGCATTTCGCCGCGTCGAGCTCGCAGAGGCGCAGCGCGTCCATTCCGTAGCCGCCCATCTCCGTGAACTCGCCGGACTGCGCGAGGACGACGACGCCGCAGTTGGCGCTCGAGCCCTGCTCCCAGCCGGAGAGCCCCTTCGTAGTTGCGAAGAACGACGCGCCCCAGCCGTCGCGCCACGCCGCCGAGCGCACGGATATTATGCGCGCGTCGGCGCTTTTCGCCACTTCCGTCATCTGCGCGCAGTATTCCATGCGCTGCTTCGGCGTTATCTCGCGTATCCTTTCGTCCTCGGCCTCGAGCTCGGGGCAGCGGACGAGGGGCCCGTCGTAGAGCATGACGCCCTCCTCGGGCTGCGAGGCGCGCGCGTTGTGGAGGCTCCATTCGATGAGCGAATCGACGGAGCCGCGGTCGAGCCTGTTGCCGTAGGCTATGCCCTGGCGTCCGTCCGCGAGTATCGTGCGCACGCCGAGGCCGGCGGAGGAGCCGCTTATGGATTCTTCTATCTCGCCGTCCTTGAGCGTGAGGCCGTTGGCGCAGCCCTCGCTGTATAGCACGTCCGCGCCGCTCGCGCCGCCGCGCAGCGCGGCGTCCAGCGCGTGCGCGGCGAGCGCCTCTACCTCTTCGTGTGAAAGAAATCCCGTCACGCTCGGATTACCTCGGCTACAATCGCGGCGGCGCGCTCCACGTCCTCGCGGTCGACGTCCATGTGCGTCACGAAGCGCGCGCGGCGCGGCGAAACCATGTGGATGAGCATACCTTTATCCGCGCAGCGTTTTTCAAACTCCGCGTCGCTCACGTCGCCCTCTCCGAGCGGGAAGAATACCATGTTCGTCATGTCCGGCGTATCCTCGACGGCGATTCCGGCTTTGCGCAGCAGATTGGCGAGCAGCTTCGCGTTCTCGTGGTCCTCGGCGAGGCGCGCGATGTTGTTCTTGAGCGCGTAAAGGCCCGCCGCCGCGGCTATGCCGACCTGACGCTGCGCGCCGCCGAGGCGCTTGCGCCATTTCTTCGCCTTTTCTATAAATTCGTGCGAGCCGCAGAGCATCGAGCCGAGCGGCGCGCCGAGCCCCTTCGAGAGGCAGAACTGCACGGAGTCGACCTCTTTCGTAAACTCGCTGACCTCGACGCCGTACTTGACCGCAGCGTTGAAGATGCGCGCGCCGTCGAGATGCACGTGGAATCCGAGGCGTTTGCCCTCGCGCGCCGTGCGCGCGAAGCGCTCGGGCGAGACGGCGATGCCGCCGGTGTAGTTGTGCGTGTTTTCAAGCGCCAGCATTGTCGTCTCTGGATGGTGTATGTCGCCGTCGGCTCTGCTTGCCGGAGCGAGATCCTCCGGCGCGGGGATGCCGCTGTCGTCGTCGAGCGGGTACGGGCAGAGCCCGGCTATCGCCGCAAGTCCGCCGACCTCGGCGCACCATACGTGTGAGCGTTTGCCAGCGAGGACGCTTTCTCCGTGGCGTCCCGCCGCTACGAAAGCGAGCAGATTGCCCATAGTACCCGAGCAGGCGAAAATCGCGGCTTCTTTGCCTGTGATCTCCGCAGCGTATTCGCAGAGCGCGTTGGACGACGGGTCGTCGCCGTAGATGTCGTCGCCGACCGCGGCGCGCGCGATTACCTCGCGCATTTCGTCAGACGGGCGCGTTACGGTGTCGCTTCTGAAGTCCATTATTTTATGCATTGTTTGTCCTCCGTTCCGAATTTTTTATATTATTTATTTAATTTGCCGATTTGCCGCTATCTTATGCCGAGTCTCGCCCACGGCAGGAAGTCTTCGCTGACGGCCATGCCGATATCCGCGCTGTGGTCGCCTGTGCCGTGGAAGTCGCTGCCCGCCGTTGCGTAGAGGCCGAAACGCTTCGCGAGCGCGAGGTGGCGGAATGTCGTCTCAGGGCTGTTGGCGCCGTAGACCGCCTCTATGCCCCAAAGCCCGGCCTTTTTGAGCCTCGCCACAAGAGCGTCGAGCCCCGCGTCGTCGAGCCTGCACTGCGCCGGGTGCGCGAGTACCGCTACGCCTCCTGCCTCGCGTATCAGCTCGATGCTTTCTTCTGCGGATATCCTTTCGCGCGAAACGTAAGCCGCGCCCCCGCGGTCGAGATACTTGGCGAACGCGTCGCCTATAGAGAAGGCGTAGCCTTTGTTTACCAGAAGCTGCGCGATGTGCGGACGCGCAAGAACCTCGCCGTTCGTCAGCGCCTCTGCCTCTTCGATGCGGACGCGCAGTCCGAGCTTGTTGAGCTTCTCGAAAATTTTGACGTTTCGTTCGCTTCGCTTCTGCCGTATGTCTTCCAGACGTTTTTCCAGATTACTGCCCCGGGCGCGATGCGGTAGCCGAGTATATGCAGCGTGTGCGGGGCGGCGGCGGAGAGCTCTATGCCGCAGAGTCCGCACACGCCCTCGCGCTCGCAGGCATCCATGAATACGGGCAGCCCGGCCGTGGTGTCGTGGTCGGTCAGCGCGAGCAGCGCGAGACCGCGCCTTTTTGCCGCCGCGGCAAGCTGCGCCGGCGTGTATCTGCCGTCGGAAAAACGGCTGTGAACGTGCATGTCAATCAGAATCATAGTCAGTTTCCTCAATATCGTTTGTTTCAAACATATAAAGCTCGTGCGCCAAAATCATCGCCGCGAGCGAAAGCTTCGCCGCGTCCTCCTGCGTGAAAGCGCCGGCGGAGGCCGACTCGAGCTGGAGCACGCCGAGCTTCTCTCCGTGCGCCGAAAGCGGCGCCGATACTATCGAAGCCGCGTCTCGGTCCATCGGCTGGTCGTGCGCGGTAGATACGCGGTCTACAACCATCGGCTTGCCCGATGCGTAGACCTTCCACGGCGTGCCGCCGTTCCTCTTGAGCCGCTTCGGCGCCTCGCCGAAATGCGCCGGAATGTAGAGGCTGCCGTCCTCCTTCGCGAGGATTATAAAGACAGCCTCGTCGGGAGCCATGCTCTGAAGCTCCTCCCACGCGCGGTCGATGAACGCTCCGTAGTCCGGCGCCTGAGCGACGGCGGCGGCGAACGTCTCGAACGACGGAATGAGCCGCTTCGCCCTGTCCCTGAAATAGAACAGATATGCGCTTATCGTAAAAAAGAGCGCGAAGACCGACGCGGCCTCAAGCCACGAAAAAACCCCCGCGACCGCGACGACCACCGCCGCGCCCGCGCAGAGCACGAGATTCGTCTTGTAAGGCCAGCGGCCGGCCTCGTTCAGCCCGATGAACGCCGCGACTAAAATCGCCGTGAAAAACGGAAATGAGTCGAAAACGCAGCTGAAGACCGAGCCCGCCGCGAGAAAAAGAACCCACAGCGCGGAGGGCCAGAAACGGCGCGGCCGAAAGACCGGCGCCGTCCTGCGCTTACCATTTCTCAAAATGCAGTTCCTCTCCGCCGAGCGTCATAATCCAGATGCCCTCGTCAGTGGCGAAAGCCGCGCTCTCCGGGTCGCGTCCCTTCGGAATCGTCGTCGAGCCGGGGTTCAGGAAAATCGTCCCCTCCTCGCGCACGAGAGAGCCGACGTGCGTGTGCCCCGAAATCGCGAGATCCACCTTGTTGTAAAGCGCCATCTCGCGCAGCAGCGGGAAATTGTCGCCGTGCATCATGAGGATTTTCCTGCCGTGCCACGTCGCCGAGACGATCGGATGAAACTCCGGCTTCAGCACCATCATGTCCACCGGCGCGTCGCAGTTGCCCGTCGAGATAAGCACCCTGCCGCCGTCGAAATAAAAATCGTTGATCGCCTCGGAAAGATCCGCCGGCGTATAGCCGCCCGGGATGCTGTTGCGCGGCCCGTGATAAAGCACGTCGCCCGCGTGCAGCACCGTCTTCACCTCCGGCCCGAAAAGCGCAAGCGCGCGCTTCCACGCCGGGAAGCTGCCGTGAGTGTCGGAGAGTATGCCGATCTTGCTGTCTTCTATGACGTAAACGGACAACACAATCCATCCCTTCTCTTAGAATGACGGTTTATATTATAATTCAGAGCGGCTGGAAAGATAAACCGCAAGGGGGAACAATTTAATGGAACTCGACATAAAAAACCTCGGAGACCAGGACATGAAGCAGCTCGTCAAATCTCTCGAGCTCGTCTCGGCGCGCGTGCTCGACTCCGTCGTGCGCGCGAGCCAGCTCGCGAGCGCGGCGACGCCCGAAATGCAGGCGCTCTTCGCCGAATGGGTCGGCTGCCTCGGCGGCGAGCTCACGCGCGCGGTCGAAGAGAAAGGCGCGATAAATCCCGACGAGCTCGCCAAAACCATCGGCGTCACTCCCGCGACGGTCATCTCGCTCGCGCTTGCGCTGCATCGTGAAGGCGCGATAAAAATCACAGAAATCAAAGCGGAGCCGTCGAACGGGGAAAACACGGAAATCTGCGGCTGCCTTCGCCAGCATTGAAAATAATCGTAGACGCCGACGCCTGTCCGCGCGGCGCGCTCGCGGCCGCGGCGTCGCTCGCGGAACGCTACGGCGCGCGGTTCGTCACCGTCGCGGGCTTCGACCACGTAATCGACTCGCCGGAACACGTGACCGTCGGCGACGATCCTCAGGAGGCCGACATAAAAATAATCAACCTCGCGCGCGCCGGCGACGCCGTCGTAACGCAGGACATCGGCCTCGCCGCCGCCGTCCTCGGCAAAAAAGCAGCCGCGCTCAATCCGTGCGGCTACGAGTACAGCGAGGAAACCATCTCCGCGGCGCTCGAAGAACGCGAAATAAAGGCGAAATACCGCCGCGCAGGCGGACGCACCAAAGGCCCGCCGAAAAGAACCAAAGAAGACGACGAACGCTTCGCCGCGCGCCTCGAACAAATTCTGCGCCGCCTGACGAAAGATTACGCCGTGTAACACAACGCGCGGCTGGCAGACAGACGTGCCCCGCGGACCGCAAGCTCACATAAAAATCCCGGACGCTCCGCACCACGCGCCGCGTCCGGGAAAATCAAAAATTTCAACAGCCATGCGCATCATGAAAAACGCCGAAACGCAAACTTCGCGCGAAATAGCGGAAAAGTGCTATTATATACACATCTTTTCGAAACACGGTCGCGTCCCCCGCGGACGCGTGAGTTGAAACTTCGGGGATTGCTCTGAATGCAACTCGAAGTCTCGTCGCGTCCCCCGCGGACGCGTGAGTTGAAACATTTTTGTCAGAATAAAGAGAACGTAGAGGAGATGTCGCGTCCCCCGCGGACGCGTGAGTTGAAACGGTAGATAAGATGGGCATTGAAGTCGAAAAGTGTCGCGTCCCCCGCGGACGCGTGAGTTGAAACTGTCAGCAACCAAATCAGCAAGTGCACGAGTAGGTCGCGTCCCCCGCGGACGCGTGAGTTGAAAC
>ENA-OQCL01000173-OQCL01000173.1-human-gut-metagenome-genome-assembly--contig:-NODE-173-length-35435-cov-8.641583_pt1 | contig 35435 bp, 49 predicted proteins | sample MGYA00242502_ERZ504586 | MGnify/ENA primary metagenome ERZ504586 (study PRJEB26092, sample SAMD00036316) | human gut metagenome | host: Homo sapiens | study: EMG produced TPA metagenomics assembly of... | reverse complement strand
CAATATATAGTTGCATACGGCGAAAAGGGCGATAAGGGAGCTTTTATACGAGATTCCGTCTGTTCTGCAAGGAAGGATGATGTCCCCGTACAGGTTAATTTCGCTGCTGCCTTCCTTCGTGAACAATATGATCATTACGCCTCTTTTTTCATCCATGCCACAAGATTGGCGGTCATGCGCGAATACCGAGGAGTCAGAAACGCAATGCAGACGTCTCCGCGTCTTATGCTTGCAATCTCTTCCGGGTAGTCCATGCTTAGCCCGGACACCAGATGGACGCCGCGTTTAATCTGGCTCAAACGATATCCCAGATAATGCGCCACAGAAAAATTACCTCTGGTGCCGAGCACATAAATATTTTGCGCGGCGATGATGCTCGACACCGCCTTTGCCAAATCGTTTTCCGACAGCAAATGGAGGGTGGAGGCTATGTTGTCGATGTCCCTCTTGAAAGAATCTATCAACAGCTGGTCCTGCTTCGTGGATTTCACCGCGTCGATGAGGCGGTCGGGGAGGCTGGCCTTGCCGACTATGCTCTGCTGTATATCCTGCTGCATGTCGGCGTATCCTTTGTATCCTATGGAACGGGCGAAACGGATGACGGACGTCGTGCTGACGCCTATCATCATAGAAAGCTCTTCCAGCCTTTTAAACGCAATAACATCAGGATGTTCAAGCATAAAATCGGCGACCTGCTTCTGCGTATTTGTCAAGCCGCCGTACAGTTTTCTGACGTTATCAAAAAAATCGCTCATTGCACTGATTCCCTCTGTATTGTATTTTTTACAACATACTTATTATAAGGGAAAATTTCACGGCGGTACACACCGCCCTGTTTTGATACGTAAAATCTAGTACAAAAACAGAAAACCGCCGTTCGCGCGTATGCGCGAACGGCGGCTCGCATCCGCCCCTCCCGATCAGAAGCGGATTATGCCGTCAAAGCTGCAGATCCCGCACCCGGGATTTTCGCTGCTGGCACGAAGGAGAGAGTTTATCTTATCGAGACGTTCTCCGGATTTCGGCGCTCCGTTCTTGGATATTTTTGACGAAAGTCCTATCGAAAGGTCGGCTACGATGTCCCCCACCGTTCCGCCGGAACGTCCGGACGGTATGGACAGCATACCGTGGTCCACCGCGAATTTATGCGTGCAGAGCGCTTCGGTGATGGTGCCGACCTGGTTCGGCTTAAGTATGAACCCGTCGATGGAATTTGACTCGTAGGCCTTTTTTCAGCCGTTCGACGTTCGTGACTATGAAATCGTCGCCGATGATATTCGTTCTCTTAAGAATCTTATGCGCTTTTGCGAAACCGTCCCAGTCGTTCTCGTCAAGGATGTCTTCGACGAATATCAGGTTGAATTCCTCGCTCAGTTTGCGCACCTCTTCGATAATGTCGTCGGCCTTCACGCGTTTGCCGCGCAGCTCATAGGTGCCGGTCTCTTTATCGTACATTTCGCTCGAAGCGCAGTCCAGGCAGTATGCGACTTTATCGGAGTAGCCGCATTCGTCGACGGCCTCGCGGATGAGCTTCAGCACCTCGGCGGGGTCGTCGCTAGGAGCGGCCCAGCCGTACGAACCTCCGAGCGTCGGGCTTTCGCCCTTCAGATACCTGGTGATTACGGACTCGAGGCGCTGATATACGGAGACGGCTATCAAAACCGCCTCTTCCACGGTTTCCGCCAGATACGGCGCTATGATGAATTCGTTGAACGCCTGCGTAAGATGCCTATAGCGTCCGCCGTTGACCACGTTGAAGGTGGGAAGAGGTATGCTCTTTATCGGCTCGCCTGCGAGATATCTGTAGACCGGCATATGGTTCGCGGCGGCCGCTGCGCGCAGGCAGGCGATGGAAACGCTGTAGATGGAATTACCGCCCAGTTTGCTTTTATTGTGCGTGCCGTCGAGAGCGAGCATGGTTTCGTCTATCGCCTTCTGGTCGCACACGTCCATTCCTGTGAGCTTCGGGGCTATTTCTTCCTCCACTATACGCGCGGCCTTATGCACGCCCATTCCGCCGTATTCGCCCGGCACTCCGTCGCGTATTATATACGACTCGTACATTCCGACTGAGGTCCCTGTCGGCGCCGAACCTCTGCCCATATACCCGCCTTCGGTGAAAACGTCCACTTCAAGCATCGGCCTGGCCTTGCAGTCCAGTATCTGGCGGGCCTTTATCGTTTTTATCTTTCTATCGATATTCAAGGCTTATCATCTCTTTTCGTAAGCTATAAATTTTTTGCCGGGATAAAAAGTATATTTATGTCGCATATATTGGTTCCGGTGTTGCCCGTGACGACGGAGGCCCCGGACGCGGAGAGCGCCTCGAAGCTCGCGTGTCCTCGCAGAGCGGCGTACGGGTCGATGCCGGCCGACTCGATGTTTTTCTTCGTCTGCGAGTCGGTTATGCCTCCCGCCGCGCAGGTCGTTCCGTCCGTGCCCTCGCTGTCTATGGAGAGCATGCAGGCTCCGCGCGCCTTCTCCGCGGCGAGAGCGAAGCCCAGCACCATTTCCTGCGACGGGCCGCCGTGTCCTTTTATATCGTTATCGTCCAAAATCGTCGTGACGGCCTCGCCGGCGCTCAGCACCACGCACGGCGCGGCAAAGGGCTGCCCGTATTCCTGGACTTCGCGCGCTATCGACGCCATCATGCCGCCCGCGTCCTTAGCTTCGCACTCTATGAATGTGCTGAGGACCACAGTGTTGAGCCCCATGGAAGCCGCGGCCTCCTTCGCGTAGACGCATGAATCCGGCAATGTGTTTATCTGATAATATGTGTTCTGTGGGAATGCTTTGGGCGTTTCGCGCTCCGGGCCGCCTTTTTCCAAATAGGTAAGGACGTGCTCCGGTATGCGTTTTTCAAGGCCGTATTTTTTTATCGCCTTTACGGCGTCGGCCAGCGTCGTCGGGTCCGGCCCCATCGGCGTTGCTGTGAAATCGGGACACGGGATGGAGATGTCCCCCGTCGGCCTGCGTGAAACGGAATCGCTTATGTTGAATCCTATGAGCTCGGCTCCCTTTTCGGCTATCTTCTCGGCGAGACGTCCTCCGTTCATGCGCGAAATGTGCCTGCGCACCGCGTTGATTTCCGCTATTCCGGCCCCGGATTTTAAGAGGACGTTCGTCGTGTCTATCTCGTCCTGCAAAGACAAGCCTTCGACGGGATAGCTCATAAGCGCGGAAGAGCCGCCGCTCATCCCGCAGATGAACAGGTCGTCGCCAGACGCTCCGCCGACCAGCTCAAGGATTTCCTTGCAGGCGTCGAGCCCGCCCTGGTTCGGCAGCGGGTGGCCGCCTACGCGCACACGGATTTTTCTGTACTTGTCGGAAGGTTCGTATATCTTTACGACGGCGATCCCGTCGGTAAGATAATCGCCGAGGATTTCGTCGACGGCCTTGGCCATCGCGTTGCAGGCCTTTCCGGCTCCGATGAAGTAGACGTGCCTTTTTTTAGAAAGGTCCCACGAACGTTCGCCGATAACAAGATTGGCCCCCTCCAAGCGCATTATTGATTTGATTCTTTCGTAAGAATCAAGCCGCTTTAAAGTATATTCCGCGATATCCAGGACGATTTTCCTAGAGGATATATCGCCGGAACGAAGGAGCTCATCATAATTTTTTATTTTTCTTTCCATGAGTTGATCCCCCATTTTCCACAGACGGCCGGCAGAGAAACATACGACAGCTTTATTCGCGGTCATGCGCCCGCGTAAATCGTCTAAAAAAGGAAATGGCTTCATCACTCAGTGTGCAAAGTATAACACAATACATTTTTTGTAGCAAATACTTTTTTAAGCCCTCGATAAGCGCTAAAAAATGCCTTAATTGAAGCAAAAAGTCACAATATTATGTATTGACAAATACAAATGTAGGAGAATATACTTTATTTGTTCTAAAAAGTTCATGACGAATCACTCAGCAGCTAATGAAGCTTCATCTGTATCTGGATAAAAAAGGAGCGAGGCAGCAATGTATAGGATAGGAATAGACGTCGGAGGCACATTTACGGACGTTACTTTGTTGAATTCTGAGACGGGCAGATACTATACATACAAACTTTCGTCGACGCTGCAGGACCAGTCGCTGGCGATAGCGAACGGGACCAAGGAAACGCTTGAGCTCTACGGCGTTCCGGTCAGCGAAATCGAATACTTCGGCCACGGCACGACCGTCGCCACGAACATGATAATAGAACGCAAGGGCGCCAAGACCGCGCTCATAACGACGAAGGGCTTCAGAGACCTTCTTGAGATCGGGCGGCAGACTCGTCCTTCCTTATATAATATTATGGAAGACAAGCCGGAGACGCTCGTAAAAAGGTCGCTGCGCAAGGAAATATCCGAGCGCGTGACCGCGAAGGGCGACATACTGAGAGACGTCGACCGCGACGAGGTACGCGCCGTCCTGAAGGAGCTCAAAGAACAGGGCGTCGAATCCATCGCCGTCTGCTTCCTCTTCTCCTTCCTCAACTCGCGGAACGAAAAAATCGTCGAAGATTGCATCAAGGAAGTCTGGCCGGAGGCCTACTACTCCGTTTCTTCGACAATCCTTCCCGAATTCAGAGAGTTTGAACGCCTCAGCACGACCGTAATAAATTCCTACCTCGGCCCGCGCATGAAGATGTACATACACAACCTCAGACAGCGCATTAAAGAAGTCGGCGTAACGGTGGAGCCGTACATCACGCAGTCCAACGGCGGCGTCATGTCCATCTCCTCCACGATACAGACGCCTGTCCAGACGGCCCTTTCCGGGCCGAGCGCCGGAGTCATGGGCGCGGTGTATATAGCGGAGGCCGCAGGATTCAAGGATATCATCACCTACGACATGGGCGGGACGAGCACCGACGTTTCGCTCGTGAAGGACGGAATCGCGGAATACACGACGAAGCGCAAGGTCTGCGGGCTGCCGTCGGGCGTGCCTATGATAGACGTCCACGCGGTCGGAGCGGGCGGCGGAAGCATCGCGCAGATCGACAACGCGGGAGCGCTGAAGGTCGGCCCCGAAAGCGCGGGAGCAAATCCGGGACCTGCGGCTTACGGCCTCGGCAACGAGAACCCCGTCGTCACCGACGCGAACCTCGTCCTCGGACGCATCAATCCCCATTACGTCCTCGGAGGCAGGCTCAAGATAGACGCCGAGCTTTCCAAGAAGGCCGTCAAGAAAAAGATAGCCGACCCTATGGGCATCGGCACGGAAGAGGCCGCGCTCGGCATAGTAAAGGTTGTAAATTCCAACATGGCGCGCGCCATCCGCGTCATCACGGTTGAAAAGGGACACAATCCTTCCGACTTCACGCTCGTCGCATACGGCGGCGCGGGGCCGCTCCACGCGGTACACCTCGCGCAGGAAATGGGCATCCGCACGGTGCTTATCCCGCCGCGCCGGAGCGCTCTGCGCGCTGGGGCTGCTCACCGCCGACATAAAGAAGAGCTACGTCCGCACCGCCATCGCATCCTACGATGAAATGACGCCGGAACAGATAAACGCCGTTATGTCGTCGCTGAGAGACGAGGGCAGCGCGTGGCTCGACTCCGAAAAGGTCCCGAGCGAGCGCAGAAAGTTCCACGGCATCGCCGAAATGCGCTACGTCGGACAGAATTACGAGCTTCAGGTAGAAATCCCCACCGAGAACATCACCGTTTCCGATATAGAGAAGATGAAGCAGGACTTCTTCGTCGCCCACGAGAAGAACTACGGATACTACAACCCCAACGCTCCGGTGCAGTTCGTCAACTTCAGATGCGAGGCGACGGGAATCGTTAAAAAGCCGAACCTCGCCGAGCTCGAGACCACGCTCGACGACCCGTCGAAGGCCGAGATAGGACGCCGCGTCGTCCACTTCGAGGAAAGCGGAGCCGTCGACTGCCCGGTTTACGACAGGGCGAAATTCGGCAGGGCCGAGCGCGTAAACGGCCCCTGCATCATAGAGCAGATGGACTCGACGACCGTAGTCCCGCCCAACACGTGGTTCAGCATAGACAAGTTCGGAAACCTGATCATAAGAGCCTTTGACGAAGATCAGGACAAGGAGGCCTAAAGCTATGAAAATCGACGGAATCCTGCTGGAAGTCATAGGAAACACATTCATGTCGATAGCGGAGGAAATGGGCGCCGTTCTGGTGAAATCCGCCTACTCGACGAACATCAAGGAAAGAAAAGACTGCTCCTGCGCGCTGTTCGACGCGGCCGGAAACACGATAGCCCAGGCGGAACACATACCGATGCACCTCGGTTCGATGCTCGGCCTTATCGGAGAGATAAAGAGGCACTTCAAGCTCGAGGAGATCAAGCCGGGCGACATGTTCATCGCAAACGACCCGTACAACGGCGGCGGAACGCACCTTCCTGACATCGCGGTCGCTTCCCCGGTCTTTTACGACGGAGAGATAGTCGCCTTCGTCGCCAACATCGCGCACCACAACGACGTCGGCGGAAGAGTCCCCGGCTCGAACGCGGCCGACTCGGATTCCATCTACGCCGAAGGCATCAGAATCCCGACGGTGAAGATATTCCGCGAAGGCGAGCTCGACAAGGACATACTGAATCTGATACTGCTCAACTGCCGCGTGCGCCACATCAGGCTCGGAGACCTCAACGCCCAGTTCGCCTGCAACAAGAAGGGCGTGCAGCGCATGGAAGACGTCTGCGCCAAGTACGGCAAGGAGACAGTCGCGCTCTGCATGGAGGAGCTGCTCGACTACTCCGAGAGAAAGATACGCATGGCTCTTTCCGCGATTCCCAACGGCTCGCACGAATTTGAGGACTACCTCGATTCTGACGGCCTCGGGAGCGACCCGATAAAGCTCAACGTCAAGGTCGCGATAAAGGACGAGGACATAGAGCTCGACTTCACCGACAACCCCGACCAGGTAAAGGGCGCGATAAACCTGCCGCTCAGCGCGCTGCGCGCATCGGTCTACTACGCGATACGCAGCATCGTCGACCCGTCGCTTCCCTCCAACGGAGGATATTACAGGGCGATACACATCAAGAGCCGTCCGGGCTGCATCCTCGGCTGCACAGAGCCCGCCGCATGCGCCGGACGCAGCGACACCGCGCAGCGCGTCGCGGACATGATATTCGGCGCAATGTCCGAGGTCGTGCCGCACCAGGTAATAGCGGGAAGCAACAGCTCGATAACCGGCGTCTACTTCGGCGGCGTTTCCCCCGATACGGGTGAATACTACGTCTACATGGAGACCTTCGGCGGCGGCTCCGGCGCGCGCTTCAACAAAGACGGGCTGAGTTGCGTTCAGGTACACATGTCCAACACGTCGAACTTACCGATAGAAAGCATGGAAGTCGAATTCCCCTACAGGGTGGAAAGATACGAGCTGGTCACGGATTCCGGCGGCCCTGGCAAATACAGAGGCGGGCTCTCTATGAGCAAAGACATCCGCGTCTTGGGCCACGACAGCGAATTCACCATCAAGGCAGACCGCCAGAAGGTTCCGCCCTACGGGCTCTTCGGCGGCAAGCCGGGGCTTCCGGGCCTCATCACGATATACCCGGACACGGACGAGGCTCGGACGGTAGACTCGAAGAAGTCCGGCAACCTGCTCAAAGCGAACGGCGTGCTCCGCTGCCAGATGCCCGGCGCGGGCGGCTACGGCAACCCGCTCGAGCGCAGCCGCGAGCTGCTGATTAAAGACCTGGAAGAGGGCTACGTCTCGCCGGAAAGCGCGATGCGCGACTACGGCATGACGCAGGAAGAGCTCGATTCCGTAAATATTTTTCGCGGTTAAGCATTAAATCCGACATAGAACAAACTAAACAGAAGGGGAGATTGTGAGTTATGAGGTATAAGGATTTTGGAAAAACTGGTGAAAAGTATCGGTACTCTGCCTTGGAACGTGGGCGCTCGGCGGCAAACAGTTCGGCGCTGTTCCCGAAGCAGACGCGATTTCCGCCGTCCATGCGATGGTCGACAACGGCGTGAACATCGTCGACACCGCGCCTATCTACGCCTCCGGCGGTTCGGAAGAGGTCCTCGGCAAGGCGCTCGAAGGCGGATACCGCGACAAGGTCTTCCTCGTAACGAAGTTCGGCAGCGAGTTCGTAGACCCCAACGACAGCGACAAGGGCACAATCAAGGATTCGAGCAGAAAGAACATGCTCAAATCCATAGAGAAGAGCCTTACCCGCCTTAAGACCGACCACATCGACGGCTACCTTATGCACTGGGACGACCGCGTCGGAACGCCGATCGAAGAGACGATCGCCTGCATGCACGAGCTGAAGGACGCCGGCAAGGTACGCTTCCTCGGCATGTCGAACCTCGAACAGCCGCTCGCCGACAGACTGCTTGAAGGCGGCGTGCTCGACATCGTGCAGTATCCCTACAACATGGTGAACCGCACGAAGGAAGCCCTCCTGATGCGCTACGCCGCGGCCGGATGCGGAACGATGGGCTACGCCTCCCTCGGCGGCGGCATACTGACAGGACAGTTCCGCGAAGTCCCGACCTTCGGCCCCGGAGACATGCGCGCGTCGTTCTACAAGCCGATGTTCACCGAGCCCGGCTTCTCCCAGATACAGGCGCTTCTCAAAGTCATGGACGGCGTCGCGGCCGACCACCATGCGACGGTCGCACAGGTCGCGCTGAACTGGCTCCTCGCCCACGAGCACGTGAGCACGCTCCTGACCGGCGTCAGAGACGCGAAGGAAGCCGACGAAAACTGCGCCGCGGCAGAGTGGGAGCTCACCGCGGAAGAAAAAGCCCTCCTCGACGAAGCGGTCGCGAAGGTGCATATCTACTAAAGATACCGACAGGGGGAAGCTTTCATGTCATACACACTCCCGACGAACAACTTCAGACATTACATCAACGGCGAGCTGGTAGCCGGAGAAGGAAGAACGACGACCATAATATGCCCCGGCAACGGTCAGGAAGTCGCCTCCGTGGCGCTGGCCTCCAAGCGGCAGGCTCTCGCCGCGCTCGAAGCCGCGCAGGCTGCGTTCCCGGAGTGGAGCGCGCTCCCGCTCGAAAAGAGAGGCGAATGGATATTGAAGCTTCGCGACGCGATAGCCGCCGAGGCCGACAACCTCCTGACGCTCCTCATGCTCGAATCCGGCAAGCTGCGCTCGCACGCCGCGTTTGAAACCGGAAGCCTCACCGGATACCTCCAGTTCTTCCTGGAACAGGCGAAGTCGGAGCACATGGAAGGCATCCGCGACATGACCGGCGGCAAGAGCATGTTCATGGCGGTCCGCGAGCCGCTCGGCGTAGTATTCGCCGCCCTCGCGTGGAACTTCCCGATGCACAACATGGCGACGAAGCTCGGACCGATCCTCGCCTCCGGATGCACGGCGGTAATAAAGCCCGCGACCAAGACGCCGCTCTCGACGATGTACCTCGGCGAGATACTCAAAAAAATTCGACTTCCCGAAGGGCGTACTCAACTTCGTCGCGGGCGACGCGAAGGAGATAGGCAAGCCGCTCTGCGAAAGCCCGATCCCCGCGATGCTGACCATGATAGGCTCCACGAAGGGCGGCCTCGACATGATCCGCGACTCGTCCACCTCGGTCAAGCGCTTCTCGATGGAGCTCGGCGGCAACGCCCCCGTCATCGTCACGCCGTCCGCCGACCTGAAAGCCGCCGCGGCCCATTCGATGGGCAATAAGATGCGCTGCGCGGGACAGACCTGCGTATCGCCGCAGCGCGCATTCGTCCACGCGAGCGTCTACGACGAATTCCTCCGTCTCTGCGTCGAGCAGGGCAAGACCGCGAAATGCGGCACCCTCGACGAAGATGCCAACACCGGCCCGATGATAAGCCGCGAGGCGGCCGGCCGCATGGAAGAACTCGTCCGCGACGCCGTCGAAAAAGGCGCCGTGGTCGAATGCGGAGGCAAGCACCCCGACGACAAGAAAGACGGATATTACTTCCTGCCGACGGTGCTCACGAACGTCACGCGCGACATGAAGGTATTCCACGAAGAGGTATTCGGCCCGATACTCGCCGTAATGCCCTATGAGAACCTCGACGACGCCATAGAGATGGCCAACGACACCGAATACGGCCTCTCGTCCTATATATGGAGCAGCGAGCTGAAGGAAATCAACAAAATCGCGCGCGGCATAAAGTACGGCATAGTCAACGTCAACGGCCCGGGCACCGGCCCGTCCGTCCCGCACGGAGGCTGCAAGAACAGCGGCATAGGCAAAGACGGAAGCCGTTACTCGCTGGAGGAATACACCTACATCAAGGGAATGAGGATATCTTTAGCCTAACTTACGCAGGAAGCGTTTAATCCTGCGACGTTCGGCGGGCAGGAGGCAGAGCCGCCGCCCGCCGAATTTTTATAATTTGCAGTGTATTCTTTGAAGGAGGGGAACAACATGACATTGATGGATGTCATTCAAGACTTTGCAGTAGTCAGTATCTTATTGGCAATCGGTTATTTTCTCCGTATGAAAGTTAAACTGTTCCAGCGCCTGTTCCTCCCCGCCTCGATAATCGGCGGACTTGTCGGCCTTCTGCTCGGGCCGCAGCTTCTCGGGCTCTACAGTCCGGTATATATCGAATATACCGAAAGCGTGCCGCAGTGGGCCAACGTGCTTTTAGCGGTTACATTCGCATGCTCCTTCCTCGGCGAATCAATGGAGAAAATAACGAAGCAGGCCGTTGCCTCGGCGCTTGTCGGTGGCGTCGTACACCAAGCGCAGGCCGTACTCGGCATGATAGTAGCTTTCTTCTTCCGAGCCGCCATACCGATAGGCTTCGGGCTGCTGCCGCTCTACTCTCTGTACGGAGGCATTGGCTGGTCCGTGCCGGTGGCGACTATTTTCCAGGATGAAGGGTATTGGATGGACGCCGTACCCGTTGCCATCACAATCGCGACTATAGGCGTCGTCGGCGGCATAGTCTTCGGAATAATATTGGTAAACATAGGGATCCGCAAAGGGCTGCTTGTCCATACGACAGCAACGCTCGACGACCTTCCGGAAGAGTTCCGCACAGGATACGTCCCGATAGGCAAACGCACGCCGATAGGATATGCCGTTTCAAAATCTTCTTCGGCCGACCCGCTAACGATACAGCTCGCCTTCGTCGGCGTCGTGGTCGCATGCGCGCTCTACCTGCGCAACTTCCTAATCAGCATAGACCCGTTCTGGAATAATCTGCCTCTGCTTTCCACATCGCTCTTCTGCAGCGGCGTGTTCGGCTTTATCATCGGACGCATACCGCTGCTCCAGCAGTTCATCGACCGCGATTCAATGGAAAGGATATCGAACGTTTCTCTGGAATACTTAATTACGTCGGCGGTCGCCACAACATCTGTTGAAGCCTTCGTCACCTATATATTCCCGATAGCGGTTATTTGCGTCGTAACTATTGCAGCAACTACGTGGCTGACTTTCTTCTTTTCAAAACGTTGGAATCTTCAGGATTGGTTCGCCTCTGCCGTCGCCCAGTATGGAGCATATATGGGGCTGCTGTCCACGGGCCTGCTGCTTGCCAAGGTTGTAGACCCCGACCATGAAACTGTCGCAGCCGAGACAGTCGCGGCATCATGCACTCTTGGTTACAGCTATGCACTGCCGTACCTGCTTATTATGCCGATGCTCGTCATCGCCGACCCGAAGCTGGTCTTCATCATCAGCGTGGCGTTGCTGGCGGCGTTCCTAATAGCAGGAGAGTTGTTCTTCCGCAAAAAAGCCGTAAAAGCAAGTTAATAAGACTTCACACAAGAATAAGCCGTCAGACATACAATGTAAGGAGGCTGCTTTTTCAAGCGCCTCCTTACATTGTATGACGCGTTCAGAATTTACAAAATCTCCATCCTCACCCGCGCGCAGTACTCCTCGATGAACTCCTTCCGCACGCCGCTTATTCCGCCGCGTTTGCGGATTGCGCTGCGGATTTGTTCGAATTGTTTTATTGCGAAGGCGGCGGCTTGTCGGGCGGATTGGTTCATCGCTTCGTTCAGGACGGCTTTGGCTTCTTCGGGGCGGCCGGCGCGGGCTGCGCGCGCTGCGGCGCGTTCGGCTTTTGCGGCCTGCGTTTCTAGTTCTTCGTCTAGGTTGGCCGCGCCTATGCGGGCGAAGGGGGCGTATCTTTCGTAGTCGGCGGATACGGCGGTCGCGAGGCGCTCGAAGAGCCACCAGAGGGAATTTTCGTCGAATTTTTCGCCGCCTGCGCTCATGAGCGACGGCAGCGCGCCGGTGCAGTAGGCCGGGATGTAGACGGAGGTGCATGGGAGCGAGTATGCGTATCTCATGACGGGGCCGACGTTTTCCGTCCAGCGGCATATCATGGAGGCGGCGGTCTGGCTGCCGTCCCGGGTCATCGCGTGCATGCAGATTGACGGGAAGGTCCCGAACGACGCGCCGAAGCGCGGTTCTATGAGCGTGCCTTCGAAGTGGTCGCGCAGTATCGCCTTTATCGTGACGGCGTCGAGCGGCTCGTCCTCGGCTTCGAGCAGGGCGCGCAGCCGCCTCATTCTCGGCACGGCGCCGGTCTGCCGCGCGGCGGGCGCGGTATAGGCTTTCGCGAAATTGAATCTTTCGTCTGCGGCGAGCCAGCCTTTGTCCCGCGCGTATTTTTCGAGCGCCTCGCTGCATTCGTCGGGCTTGACTATCGTGTAGCAGTTGCTTATCGCGTACGGCTCTTCTATGCGCTTGGCGGCCCACATGCGCCCCGCGGTCTCGAGCAGCCATATTTCTTCCCTGTCGGCTATGAAGAAGGAGTTTTCGTACCGTTTGTCGTATAGCCGGCTCGCGTTGGCGTTCTGCCCGTATTCTTCGAGCAGCGCAGTTATGACCTCCATCGCCTCGCGCGCGGTCGCGCCGCGTTCAAGGCCGAACCGCAGCAGGTCCATGCCGAGCAGCTCGTTTTCGCAGCCGCTCTCAGCGGCTTTACTACCCTGCGCCTCGTTGCCTATCATCACGCCTTTTTCATTGACGCCCATCTCGTAGCCCCATATCCAGTAGGGCTTTGAGCCGAGTACGCCGTAGGTCTTTTCGGCCTGCGGCACGGAGATGTATGTGCACCGCACGGTTTCGCCGCGCGCGTGCTCCGCGCCGCCGGTCCAGGTCAGGGCCTGCGCCTCGCCTATCGGGCGGTCGCTGTTTTTAGCCATCAGGTTGCTGCCGAAGAAGTTCGCCTCCGCCGGAAGCACGAATGTGTCGCATGAGAGCATTTTTATCCTTCTCCCCTCGTCGTTTCGTCTGCCGCGAGATTCCGCGGATATTATACTAATTCAACTATTTAATGGAACGCCTGTTAATCGTCATTCCGCGCTTGACGCGGAATCCAGCGGCTTCAAATTCCGATACGCTATTGTATTTAAAGACACTGGATGCCGCGTCGGAGCGCGGCATGACGGGATAGCCGTCTCTCTGAAAAAATTAAACGATTATATATACTAAAGCGAAACGCCGGAGGCGCGCTCCGGCGTTTCTGTGTGTTTAGCTGAATCTCCTGCGTTTCGCGTTACTTTCCGAATACTTCCCTCGCGGCCTTGCGCGATATTTCGATTCCGAGCTTGATGTCCTCGAGAGGAACGTTGAGCGCAGGGCGGAAGCGGACTGTGTTCGCGCCGCAGCCAAGGATGAGCATGTGGTTCGCCTGGCACGCTTTGAGGAACTTGTTGCGCAGCTCTTCCGAGCAGATGTCGTAGGCGCACATGAGGCCCTTGCCGCGGACATTGCGGATATATTTCGGGAACTCCGCCTCGAGCTCCTTGAGTCCGTTGTAGAGCGCAGGGCCGGCGACGTTCGACACGTAGTCGAGTATCTTTTCGTCGCGGTAGATTTCAAGGTATCTCTGCGAGCGCACCATGTCGACGACGGTGCCGCCCCAGGTGGAGTTCAGACGGCTCGACACCTTGAAGCAGTTGTTTTCGACTTCGTCGATGCGCGGTCCGGCGATGACGCCGCATATCTGAGCTTTTTTACCGAAGGAGAAGAGGTCCGGCTTGACCGGCGCGTGGTGCTCCCATGCCCACATCTTGCCGGTGATGCCCATGCCGCACTGCACCTCGTCGAAGATGAGGAGCATTTCGTTCTCGTCGCATATCTGGCGCAGCTGCTTGAAGAACTCGGTGCGGAAGTGGTTGTCGCCGCCCTCGCCCTGTATCGTCTCGATGATGACGGCGGCTATGCCGTCGGGGTCGTTCATCAACGCGTTCTTGATCTGCTTTATCGCCTGCGCCTCAAGCCACTCGACCTCGCCGAGGTGCTCCTCGAGCGGGAAGGTTATCTTCGGGTTGATGATGCGCGGCCATTCGGTGAATTTCGCGTAGCGCTGGTGCTTGTTCGGGTCGTTGGTGTTCGTGACGGAGAGCGTGTAGCCGCTGCGTCCGTGGAAGGCCTCGTTGAAGTGCATTATCTTCGTGCCCTTGCGTCCGTCGAAGGCCTCGCCGGGCGTGATTTTGCCCTTCTGGATGAGCTTCTGCACCTTCCAGTCCATCGCGACCTTGAAGGTGTTCTCGACGGCGAGCGTGCCGTAGTCGATGAAGAATACGTGGTTGTAGCCCTCGGGCACGGCGACCTCGCCGAAGGTCTTGACGAAGTCCGCCATCTCCTGCGTGTAGATGTCGGAGTTCGCGACCTTGTTGATTGCGGCGCGGAATATCTTCTCCTTGAATTCCTCGTTGTCAAGCTTCGGGTGGTTCATGCCGAAGGGCGCGGAGGCGAAGAAGGTGTAGAAGTCGAGCCAGTCCGTTCCGGTGACGGAGTCGATGACGTGGCTGCCCTTCGAGTTTTCCATGTCGATGACGATGTCGAAGCCGTCGCGGAGCAGCAGCTTCTCTATGGTCGAGAATACGTCTTTCGGCGCTACAAGATGTTCAGATGCCATAAAAATAACCTCCCGATGTCATATTAAGGATATGTAATTTTCGCGGATAACGGTTCATTTCGAACTTCACTGCACTTTATAGTCTACATTCATAATTCGATAAAATCAAGCGTTTATTGTTAGAATTCAATTTTATAATTTATACATATATTTTAGTTAATGCATATATTATTAAATATAATTTATAATTTTGACCGTCGGAGGCCGAGCAGGTTCAGCGCAAAAAAAATCCGGCCCGCGTGGGGCCGGATAAACCGCTTTATAAATCTTTTGCAGCCGGAAGCTCGAAGAATTTCCTTACAAGCTCGGGCGGATATAGTTTCCCCTTCCCCATGCCAGGGCAGAAGGCCGCGTAGTAGTCCCATACGCGCTTGTCCGAGAGCATCGAGGGCCAGAACGGGAACATGCGGCACTGGAGCGGGCGGACCTTGTAGATTTTGCAGCGTTTCGTCCCGCCGTCGAGGAAGTAGCAGTCGTAGTTCTCCTTCTCCTTGATGCCGAGCCGTCCGTCCACGCGGCGCAGGCATTCTTTCCTGAGCGTAATCTCGTCCATGCCGAGCTCCGCGGCTATCTTCGCGCGCTCCGCGGGCGTCACCCATATTTCCCCGGGCTCGCCGCCGCAGCAGCGCCCGCAGCCCCGGCACTCGAAGCGGACGCCCTCGTCCTCCCACCAGAGACGCATTATTTGTTGACTATGCCTTTTCTCGTCGCGAGGTAGACGGCGCCGGTCTCTTTCAGCTTGTCGAGCGATTCGAGCGCGATGCCCGTGCCGAGCGCGACGCATTCGCCCGCCGACTCCGCGACCATCGCGTTTATCTCGGTCTCCTCCATTATGAGCTCGGCGATGCCGCGCAGGTACGCGCCGCCGCCGGTGAGGATTATGCCGCGGTCCATTACGTCGGCGGAGAGCTCCGGCGGCGTCTTTTCAAGCACGCGCTTGATGCCCGCGACTATCGCGTTGACGGGTTCTTCTATCGCGCGCGCGATGTCTACGCTCGAGACGGTGACCTGGCGCGGAAGCCCCTGCACGAGGTCGCGTCCGCGTATGTCCATCGTCTTTTCGGGCGAGGCCGTCTTCGGGTCGCACGCGCCAATCTGCTTTTTGATGTCCTCGGCCGTCTGCTCGCCTATCGCGAGGTTGTACTGCTTGCGCATGTAGCGCACTATCGACTCGTCGAATTTGTCTCCGCCGACGCGCAGCGACTCGTAGACGACGAGGCCGCCGAGCGAGACTATCGCTATGTCCGTCGTGCCGCCGCCTATGTCGACGACCATGTTGCCGACCGGCTCGCCTACGGGCATGTTGGCCCCTATCGCTGCCGCCATCGGCTCTTCTATCAGGTAGGCTTCTTTCGCGCCGACTTCGAGCGCCGCTTCGAGCACCGCGCGCCGCTCCACGTCGGTCGCCCCGGCCGGGACGCCTATCATGAGGCGGTGGCGAACAAGGCGTTCGAGGCCCTTCGTAACCTTTTTCATGAACTCGCGGAGCATGACCTCCGTCATCGTGTAGTCCGCTATGACGCCGTCGCGCAGCGGGCGTATCGCCACGACGTTGCCGGGCGTCTTGCCTATCATTACCTTCGCGTCCTCGCCGACGGAGAGTATCTTTCCCGTCGACTGGTCCATCGCGACGACGGAGGGCTCGCGCAGGACGATGCCCTTGCCCTTTACGAATACCAGGACGGTCGCCGTCCCGAGGTCTATGCCTATGTCTTTATTCCACAAAATTCTTCAGCCTCCCGTTTTTATACAGAGGTCTTATCTGCATAATCTATTCCGTTCAAATAATAATTTTACCATATCGGAGCGCCGTAGGTGACTTTCCAGAACCAGAGGCCGCAGGCCGGGAATGTCCTTCCGCCGTCGGAGCGCGTGCGGTTCTCCGTGTCGAGCAGCTCTTTTATCTCCTCCGGCTTGATTTTGCCGAGCGCGGCAAGCTCTAGGTTGCCGAGTATGATGCGCACCATGTTGTGAAGGAATCCGTCGCCGCGTATCTGGAATACGACGAGGCGGCCTCTTCTGACGAGCCGCGCGCGTTCAATGCGCCGCACGGTCGTGTGCTCGTACCCCTCGAGGCGGCAGAAGTTGCGGAAGTCGTGCTCGCCTTCGAGAAATTTCGCGGCCTCCGCCGCGGCGGCCCAGTCGTAGCCGCCGTGCTTGAGCCACGCGGCGTAGGGCTTTGCGTGCGGGTATATCGAGCTCGCGTTCCATATAAAGTAGCGGTACTCGCGTTTAAGCGCGCTGAACCGCGCGTGGAAATCGTCCGCGACGCGCGCCGTGCGCATGACGCTCACGCCGGGCGGCAGATGCGCGTTCATCGCGAGCATGAGGCTGCGCGGCTCCCATTCGCGCTTCATGTCGAAGGTGCATATCTGCGCGCGCGCGTGTACGCCGGTGTCGGTGCCGCCCGCGCCCGCGACGTTCGTGTGGCCGCCGTTCAGAGCCGAGGCGGCATCCTCAAGCGCCTGCTGCACGGTAGGCAGCTCCGGCTGTATCTGCCAGCCGAAGAAACGCCCGCCGTCGTAGCCGACCTCCGCCGCGTATCTCACGGCAGCATCCCCGCCGCCCTGTCGAACGCGACGAGCAGCGCCGACATAAATATGAATCCCGCGAGCGCAGCGCCGTCCGAGCGCCGCCATACGAGCGGACGCATCCGCGTGCGCCCCTCGCCGCCCGCGTAGCCGCGCGCCTCCATCGCGGTCGCTAGGTTCTCCGCGCGCTTGAAGACTATGACGAAGAGCGGAATCAGCACGGGGACGTAGGCGCGCGCGCGGCGCATGAGGCCGCCGCTTTCAAAGTCCGCGCCGCGCGACTTCTGCGCCTTGATGATGCGCGAGGTTTCTTCAAAAAGCGTCGGAATGAAGCGCAGCGCTATGGTTATCATCATCGCTATGTCGTGCGCGGGAAGGCCGAGCCGTTTCAGCGGCGAGAGCAGCCCTTCGAGGCCGTCGGATATCTTCGCTGGCGTCGTCGTGAAGGTCAGAAGCGAGGCGAACATGACGAGATAGATAAGCCGCAGCGCCATCGCGAGGCCCAGCAGAGCGCCCTCTGTGGTCGCCTCTATGCCGAAAAACGAAAAAAGGACCTTCCCCGGCGTCAGGAAAAGATGAAATAAAGCGGTAAATATAACGAGAATAAGGACGGGGCGCGCCGACGCGGCGACGAGCCGGAAGGGCAGGCGCGCGAGCTTCGCGAGCAGAAAGATGCCGAAGCCGCAGAGCGCGAAGGCCGGCATCGTGTGCAGCATGAAAATCGCGACCATCGCGACGAGCGTGACGGTTATCTTCGCGCGCGGGTCTAGCGAATGTACGAAGGAATCCGCCGGGATGTACTGCCCGAGCGGGATTTTATCAAGCGAGGCCATTTTTCCTCTTTCTTATCTGCGCCATGAGGCCCTCGGCGCTCCAGGCGAGCTTTTCGATTTTTCCCGCGTCTCGCAGCGCCGCAGAAATGCCGAGGATTTCCGGCACGGCGAGCCCCTTCACATCGCGCGATACGACGAGCTCCGCCGTCTCCTCCGGCGTGCCGAACGACACTCTGCGCCCCTCTTCGAGCAGCAGTATCATGTCGCTCACGGAGAGCGCGAGCTCGATGTCGTGAGTAATCAGGACGACGCCAGCGCCAGACGCGGCGAAGTTTTTTATCATGGAGAGGAGCGCCTCCGCAGCGTCGCAGTCAAGCCCCGCCGCAGGCTCGTCGAGCACGAGGTACGACGGGCGCGCCGCTATTACCGACGCTATCGCGACGCTGCGCTTCTGCCCGCCGGAAAGGCCGTATGGCGAAGCGTCGAGCAGCGCTTCGTCAAGTCCCGCCTCTCTCGCGGCCTCTCTGACGCGCGCCGGAATTTCCGGCTCCGGCACGCCCCAGTTGCGCGGCGCGAAGGCTATTTCGTCAAAAACTTTTTCTGAAAATATCTGTTCTTCCGGGTACTGGAATACGAGGCCGACTTTGCTGCGCACGCGCCGCGTTTCAGCTGCGTTCTTGCCAGTTTCGTCCCCGTCCGCCGAGACGCGCCCGCTCTGCGGCGTTATAAGGCCGTTCAGGTGCTGCGCAAGCGTGGACTTTCCGCTCCCCGTGTGGCCGAGGACGGAAACTATCTGTCCTTCCCCGCATTCGAACGAAACGCCAGAAAGCGCGGCTCGCTCCGAGGGCAGCCCTGCGTTGTATGTATAGCTGAGATTTTCTACAGTAAGCGGCATAGTTCTTTCGTCAGCGACGCGGCGTCCGCCGGGCAGCCGTCCGGTATAAAGCCCTCGGCGCGCAGTTTTTCGGCGAGCCGCTCGACCGGCGGCTTCATTAGGTGCATCGAGGCAAGCTCCGCGGCGCTCTTGCCAAGAAAATCGCGCGCCGGCATGTCGCATGAAATCCGCCCGTTTTCAAGGACGATCACGCGGCCGGCGCAGCGTATCTCTTCAAGCCTGTGCGTCACCTCGACTATGGTGACGCCCTTCGCGTGCTCGCGTTTGATTATCTCGGTAAATTCAAGGCGCGAGCGCGGGTCGAGCATCGAGAGCGCCTCATCGAGCAGAATAGCCTGCGGATGCATCGCGAGCGCGCCGGCGAGCGCAAGCCGCTGCTTCTGCCCTCCGGAGAGCGACGAGACTAGGTCGCAGCGCCTCTCCCAGAGCCCCGTCGCTTTCAGCGACTCCTCGACGCGGCGGCGAATCTCCGCCGTCGGGCAGCCGAGGTTCTCGGGGCCGAAGGCCGCCTCCTCTTCGACGACGGCGGCGACTATCTGGTCCTCGGGGTTCTGGAAGACGATGCTCGAAATTCCGCGAAGCTGCTCCGGCTTCGCCTCACGCGTATCAAGTCCGCGGACAAAACAAAAGCCCTGCGTGGGTGTCAGCAGGGCGCTTAAAATCTTTAAAAGTGTGGACTTTCCTGAACCGTTAGAACCAAGAAGCGCAACCCACTCGCCGGCGCGGATTTCCAAATCGATACCGCGGAGTATCTTTTCGGCCGTATTCGCATAGGCGAACTCCGCGCCTTGGAGAATGAATTGTGTTTCTTGCTGCATCTAAGGTTTTAGTCTACGAGCTGAATTACCGCCATCGGCGAGGAGTCGCCTACGCGAGTCCCGATCTTGACTATTCTGGTATAGCCGCCGTTGCGCTCGGCATACTTCGGCCCCAGCTCGTTGAACAGCTTGTTGACCGCCTCTTTGTGAGGGATTCTGGCAATAACGAGACGACGGTCGTTGAGCGTTCCGGACTTCGCCTTCGTGATGAGCTTCTCGGCCACGCGGCGAAGCTCTTTGGCTCTCGTCTCCGTTGTAACGATGCTTCCCTCTACGAAGAGACTGGCCGCCATGTTGCCAAGCATGGCCCACCTGTGGGCGCTGCAGCGGCCCAACCGCCTTGTACTCATGCGGTGTCTCATTGCTTACTCCTCCTTCGGATTCTGTTCGTTGTTCTCCAAATCCTCGTCGTCATCGTCGATCGGCGTGCTTATGTCGCCGCTGAGATGCAGGTCGAATTTGGCAAGTTTCTCCTCGATCTCCTTCAGGGAGATTTTGCCGAGGTTGCGGATTTTCAGAAGGTCGTCCCTCGTCCGCGATACGAGCTCGCCAATCATATGCACTCCGCCGCGAAGGAGACAATTCTCGCTGCGCACAGAAAGCTCAAGATCTCTGACGGGCCGCGTATAGATGGAGTTTTCGCCCATCGGGAAGCCGGCCATTCCCGGGCCGAATCCCTTGGAGCCGCCGAGCGCCGCGCGCGCGGCGTCGTCGTTTTTGATTATCTCGTCAAGCGCGCTGGTGCCGGGGCCTGCGAGCGCGTCGACTATCGACGCGTAGTATCCCTTGAGGATGCGGCTCGCCTGGATGACCGCCGACTCGGGCGAAACGACTTCGTTCGTCCATATTTCGAGCGTGAGGCTGTCGTAGTCGGTCCTCTGCCCCATGCGCTTGTCCTGTATGTCATATTTCACGCGCTGCACAGGAGAGAAGAGCGCGTCGGTCTGGAGCGCGTCGACCGGAAGGTACGAGGCCCTCGGGCGGTCGATCGGCGCGTATCCGGTGCCGGTGGCCACGTATATGTCCATCGAAATGGAATGCCCCTCTTCGATGGTGCATATATAGGCCTCGGGATCCGGGAATTCTATCTCGCTGTCAGGGTCGATGTCGGAGACCGTAACCACCTTCGGCCCCTTGGCCTCGAGGTGGAGCGTGCGGACCGTCGCCGAGTGGCAGCGGACGGGGACGTGCTTCATGTTTACAAGAAGCTCGATGACGTCCTCCTTGACTCCCGGAATAGTGCTGAATTCATGCATTACGCCTTCGATGCGCACCGCTACCACGGCCGCGCCGCTTATAGAAGAGAGCAGGACGCGGCGCAGGGAGTTGCCAAGCGTTACGCCATAGCCTCTTTCAAGGGGCTCGATGGTGATTTTACCATACGACGGGGTGGATTCTTGTACTATGATCTCATGGCGATCATGCTCCATGTTCTCCCCCACCTTTCGTTACGTTAACGTGCATAGAATTCAACAACAAGCTGTTCGTTAACAGGTACGTCTATCTGTTCGCGAACCGGTACTGTAAGTAACGTGCCTGACATTGTTTCCTGATTAAATTCGAGCCATGCCGGGATGCTGCGCGCTGCGGAAGCCTCGGCGTTGTCCTTGAGCGTCTGGATGTCGCGGCTGCCTTCCGCTACGGCGACGACGTCGCCGGGCTTGAGCACCGCGCTGGGGATGTTGAGCTTGCGGCCGTTGACCGTGAAGTGGCCGTGGCTGACGAGCTGGCGCGCCTGGGCGCGGCTCACGCCGAAGCCGAGACGGTAGACGACGTTGTCGAGACGGCGCTCGAGGAGCTGAAGGAAGTTATGGCCCGTCTGCCCCGCCATGCCGGTCGCCTTCTCATATATCGTGCTGAACTGCGTCTCGTTGATGCCGTAGAAGCGGCGGAGCTTCTGCTTCTCGCGGAGACGGATTCCGTATTCGCTCTGCTTGCCGCGGCGCGTGCCGTGCTGGCCGGGCTTCGAGTTGCGTTTGGTGAGGCCGCACTTCTCGGTGTAGCAGCGGTCACCCTTTAAAAAGAGCTTGGCTCCCTCTGCGCGGCAAAGCCTGCATACGGGTCCTGTATATCTGCTCATGTGTACAAGTACCTCCTTCTGGGACTACACGCGGCGCCGTTTCGGAGGACGGCATCCGTTGTGCGGGATCGGCGTTGCGTCGCGGATCACATTGACCTGGAGTCCGGCCGCCTGAAGCGAGCGGATAGCCGACTCGCGTCCCGGTCCGGGGCCCTTTACGACGACGTCTATCTCGACGACTCCGTGGTCCTGCGCCACCTTGGCGGCCTGTGCGGCCGACATCTGAGCGGCGTACGGGGTCGACTTACGGGTTCCCTTGAAGCCGACGTTGCCGCCCGAGGCCCAGGAGAGCGCGTTGCCCTGCTTGTCGGTAAGCGTCACTATCGTGTTGTTGAATGTCGAATATATATGTGCTACGCCGTAGCTTACGTTCTTTCTTTCCTTGCGCTTGCGGCTGCGCTGTACGCGTTTGGCCAACTGTTATTCCCTCCCTAAACCTTACTTCGTAGCTTTCTTCTTGCCGGCGACTGTCCTCTTCGGACCTTTGCGCGTGCGGGCGTTCGTCTTCGTTCTCTGTCCTCTCACGGGGAGGCCGAGGCGGTGACGGAGTCCGCGGTAGCATCCGATATCCATCAGACGCTTGATGTTCATCGCGATGTCGCGGCGGAGATCGCCTTCGACGTGACGGTTGTTTTCAATTTCCGCGCGGAGCTTCTGCTCTTCTTCCTCGGTGAGGTCTTTGACGCGGGTATTCGGGTTGATCCCAGTGACTTTTATAATGTCGTTCGCTACTGCCGGCCCGATACCGAAAATATAGGTAAGGGCTATTTCGATTCTTTTCTCACGCGGCAGGTCGACACCGGCTAGACGAGCCATTCCCTGCTACCTCCTTGCACCCTGGCGCTGCTTGTGGCGCGGGTTTCTGCTGCATATTACGCGCACGACGCCGTGGCGCTTGATAACTCTGCAGTATTCACATATCGGCTTGACCGACGGTCTTACTTTCATTAAATGCAGACCTCCTTGAGTAAACTTGTTCCCCGACGACGATTTTATCGTCTACTTATATCTGTATGTTATCCGTCCGCGGGTCAGATCGTAGGGCGAAAGCTGCAAGAGCACCCTGTCGCCCGGAAGTATTCTGATGAAATGCATACGCATTTTACCCGAAACATGAGCCAAAATTTTATGACCGTTTTCCAACTCCACGCGGAACATAGCGTTGGGAAGCGGCTCAACAACTTTGCCCTTTACTTCGATTACCTCTTCTTTGGCCATCCGGCTGATCCATCCTCCTGTTTGCAAGATGTGCAGTCTTTGTTCATCACAACCGAAATCTCCTGCATCAACCAGCCGTTGTCCAGAGGTTTCCCGCTAGCGACACGCCCGGCCACATCTTCGAGATTGTAGTGCGTCTGCTGCAGATGAATAACATTTTTTCTCTTGGGTTTGGAGGCTGTGTACTCCGACCCGTTGGCGATCAAAATCCTCCCGTCGTGCGCGCCTACCACAGCGAAGGGCCTGCCTGCGAATTTTCCGCGGCGGACAATCACAATGTCGCCCGTGCGGAAAGCTCCGGCGTCTTTGGAGGATTTTACTCCCATGGCGTAAGGATCTCCACGCCGTCCTCCGTGACGAGAAGGCTGAACTCGAAATGAGCAGCGTCGCTCCCGTCCTTCGTGACGACGGTCCACCCGTCCGCCAGAGATTCCACGTCCTCTCCTCCGGTCATCACCATAGGCTCTACACAAAACGTCATACGCGGTTTGACGGTAAGACCGCTGCCGGGTACTCCGAAATTCGGAACCTGGGGCGCTTCGTGCATCTTATGGCCGATGCCGTGACCGGCGTAGTCTCTCACGAGTCCGTAGCCGGCAGGAATTACGACGCTTTCTACCGCATGACCGATGTCTCCGAGCGTAGCTCCCGGCTTTACCGCGGCGACACCGTGATAGAGGGATTCAAGCGTAAGATCGAGCAGCCGCTGTCGCTCTTCGCTTATTTTCCCTACAGCATAGGTGCATGCCGCGTCGCCGAAAAAGCCCTCGATTGAGGCGCCGGTATCGATACTGATTATATCTCCCTCTTCGAGCACGCGGCTCTTGGAAGGAATGCCATGCACGACTTCGTTGTTGATCGATGCGCAGATCGTGCCTGGGAACGGGACCGGCACCCACGGAACTTTATATCCCTTGAAGGCAGGCTTGCCGCCCGCCTTCAGGATAAGTTCCTCAGCCGCCGCGTCGAGCGACAGAGTGTCGATCCCGGGTTTGACAAGATCCCTCATAAGCTTGAGGATGTCCGCTACGACCTGACCAGCCCTGCGCATCTTGGCTATGTCGCGGTCGGTTTTAAAAGTAATCATTAGGCGTTGGCCTTCTTCTGCTCCAGTATCTTCAGGACTGCGTCCTTGCCGCCGGTAGCGTCTACCGCGACGAGAAGCCCCTGGTTACTGTAGTAATCGATAAGGGGCGCCGTCTGCTCGTGGAAGACGGAAAGACGTTTGCGAATTACCTCTTCCTTGTCGTCGTCGCGCTGCACTACCTCGCCGCCGCATTTGTCGCATACACCCTCTTTGGATGATGGCTTCAGGACGGTGTTGTATATCTCGCCGCACTGGCGGCACACCCTTCTCGAAGTCAGGCGTCCTACGACGGTGTCGTCGTCTATCACGAGATTGACGACGGCGTCAAGCTTGAGCTGGAGCTTTGCCAGCATTGCGTCAAGCGCCTCGGCCTGTGCGATCGTGCGCGGGAAACCGTCGAGCATGAACCCCTCTTTTGCGTCGTCCTCCTGCAGACGATGCTCCATCATAGCGATTATAACATCATCCGGCACGAGTTTACCCGCGTCCATATAGGCTTTGGCATTCTTTCCGAGCTCAGTTTCCTGTTTCACGTGGAAACGAAGCATGTCTCCGGTCGAAATATGGGCGACCGGATATTTAGCTTTTATACTGTCCGCCTGCGTACCTTTTCCGGCGCCCGGCGCACCCAGAAGAATGATCCTCATTTTGATTCGCCTCTTTTGGATTACAGTTTCAAAAGCCCGCCGCCTCTGCCGCCGCGGCGTTTCAGAATCCCTTCGTAATGGCGCATAAGCAGCTGCCCTTCGATCTGGTGTACCGTGTCAAGGGCAACGCCGACAACGATTATAACCGCTGTGCCGCCAAAATAGAAGGTGTTTATGTTCATTATCCCGGTCATCATCGTCGGAACGACGGCTATAATCGCGAGCGCGACCGCGCCGCCGAGCGTGATGCGTCCCATTACCTTCTCGATGTAATCGGTGGTCGGCTTGCCGGGACGGATGCCGAGGATGAACCCGCCGTTCTTCTTCATATTATTCGATATATCTTCGGGCTTGAAAACGACCGCGGTATAGAAATATGAGAAGAACACTATCATTATCACGTAGAGCACCATGTAGATCGGGCTGTTCGGGCTCATGGCCTGCTGCACCGCTCTCGCCGCGCTGTTCTGGAAGAGTCCGGCCACCGTGTAGGGGAAGAGAAGGACGGAGGAGGCGAAGATTATGGGGATGACTCCCGCAGTGTTCACCCTAAGCGGGATGAAGCTGCTCTGCCCTCCGTACATTTTGTTTCCGACCATACGCTTGGCGTACTGCACCGGCAGGCGGCGCTGGCCTTCCTGCAGCATGACGCAGCCCGCCACGACGGCGAGCATTACGGCTATCGCAAGAAGCAGAACCAGAGCGTTCATCTCTCCGAGACGTACGAGAGAGAAGGTGCGGACGACGGCCTCGGGAATTCTGACGACGATACCGGCGAAGATCAGCAGCGAAATTCCGTTGCCTATTCCGTGGTCCGACATGATTTCACCGAGCCACATAACGGCGACCGCGCCGGTCGTCAGGGTGAGCGATACCAGAATGATGTCCATGAAGCTTCCGGTATAGATTCCCAGTCCGCGCAGCCAGCCGGTCATGCCGACGGCCTGAATGAAGGCGAAAATGATCGTCCCGTAGCGAGTCCACTGAACGATCTTCTTTCTGCCTTCTTCTCCCTCTTTCTGCAGCTTTTCAATGCTCGGCACAACGACGGCGAGCAGCTGCATTACGATGCTGGAGTTGATGTAGGGCGTAACACCCAGCGCGAATATACTGAAACGGCTGAGTGCTCCGCCAGCAAAAAGATCAAGGAATCCAAGAATGGATCCCTGATCAAACAGCCTTCCGAGGGCTGCTGCATCCACTCCGGGAGTGGGCACGTGGGCGCCAAGACGGTACACGAACAGCGCTGCAAGCGTAAAAAGGATGCGGCGCTTCAGATCAGGCAGCCGAAAAGTGTCCCGGAATGAATCCAGCATGTTATATCACCTCAGCCTTGCCGCCGGCGGCCTCAATTTTCTTCGCGGCGGAAGCGCTGTAAGCGTTCGCCTTGACGTTGAGGCTTTTGCTGAGTTCGCCGACTCCGAGCACCTTGACCGGACGGTCGGGGGCGGAGATGAGGCGGAGCTCGCTCAGTTCCTTCGCGGTAACTTCGCTGCCGGCTTCAAAACGTTCCTCTAAATCTGCGATGTTGACTATCTCGTACTTGACCGTGAAGCGGAAGTTGCTGAAGCCGCGCTTAGGGATGCGGCGCGCGAGCGGCATCTGTCCGCCTTCGAAGTTGGCCTTGATGTCGGGGCTCTTTCTGGCCTTCTGTCCCTTGTGGCCTTTGCCGGCGGTCTTACCGTTGCCGCTGCCGAGGCCCTGTCCAAGGCGTTTCGGTTTTTTGTGCGATCCCGGCACGGGACTCAGTTCATGAAGTTTCATGCCAGTACCTCCTTATTCCTCGACCGAGTACTCAAGCAGATGGCTGATCTTGTTGATCATGCCGCGGATCTGCGGAGTATCCTCATGATACACAGTCTCATAGAGTCTGTGAAAGCCAAGAGCCTTGATGACGCGCTCCTGGTGCGGAGGACGGCCTATCGTGCTTCTTTTCCAGGTGATGCGAAGTTTAGCCATGGTAAGTTACCTCCTAGGCTTCCTTGCGCTCTTTGCCGCGCAGACGGTAGATCTCTTCCGGAGTGCGCAGGCGCTTTACAGCGTCGAGCGTCGCGTAGGCGATGTTGATCGGGTTCGACGTTCTGCCCGTTACCTTCGCGATAACGTCTTTGACGCCGCCGAGCTCCATTATCGGACGAACCGAGGAACCGGCGAGAACTCCGGTACCGGGAGCCGCGGGACGGAGAAGGACTTCTGCCGCGCCGAACTTTCCGATAATCGGATGCGGAAGGGTATGACCGGTCTTCTTGAGGTCGATCATGTTCTTCTTCGCGTGCTCGATGCCCTTCTTCATAGCGACGGAAATTTCCTTCGCTTTGCCGGTGCCGAGGCCGACCTGGCTGACGCCGTCGCCGACTACGACGAGAACGCTGAAGCGGAAGCGCTTACCGCCTTTGACGACTTTGCTGACGCGGTTGATGGAAACTATGCGCTCAGAAAGCTCAAGGCCCCTGCTGCTGTAGGATTTTGTATTCTGCTGTGTCTCTTTCGCCACTATATTGCGCCTCCCTTAGAACTTCAGACCGGCTTCGCGGGCAGCTTCCGCAAGGGCTTTGATTCTGCCGTGGTAGACATGGCCGCCCCTGTCGAAAACGACCTCCGTGATTCCCTGAGCGAGAGCGCGTTCTGCGATGAGCTTGCCGACGGCCTTTGCAGCTTCCTGGTTGCCGGTGCCCTTTACTTCGTCAAACTTATCCTGAACCGTCGAAGCGGATACGAGCGTGTGTCCCTTTACGTCGTCGATGACCTGCACGCTGATATGCTTCAAGCTTGCGAAGACCGCAAGACGCGGACGCTCAGCGGTGCCGGAGAGATGTCTCCTGAGGCGACGGTGGCGGAGCTCCCGCATTTCGTTACGACTGCGACTACTAATCAACGTCCTTCACCTCGCCTTATTTCTTGGCGCCGGCCTTACCGGCTTTGCGGATTACATATTCGCCGGCGTATCTGATGCCTTTGCCCTTATAGGGCTCGGGCGGGCGATAGCCGCGAACGTTCGACGCGACCTGTCCGACGAGCTGCTTGTCTATGCCGCGTACGACGATTTTGATCGGGCTCTCGCAGGCGAACTCGATTCCCGCCGGGGGAACGACTTCGACCGGATGCGAGAAGCCGAGGCTGAGCACGAGGTTCTTGCCCTGCATCTGGGCTCTGTAACCGACGCCGACGATCTCGAGGACTTTCTGGAAGCCTTCGGTGACGCCGACGACCATGTTGTTGATGAGGGCTCTCGTCATGCCGTGGGCGGCGCGGACGGCCTTGTCGTCGTTCGCGCGCGTGACGGAAACTGTGCCGTCAGCAACGGCGACGGAGATGTTCTGCATGACGTCCATCTCGAGGGTGCCCTTAGCGCCCTTGACGGTCACATGCTGGCCGTTGACCGTTACGTCTACGCCCTTGGGAAGCGTTATGGCTTTGCGTCCTATTCTAGACATTTCGCAGGCCTCCCTACCAGACGTAGCAGATGACTTCGCCGCCGAGGCCGAGCTTGCGGGCCGACGCGTCGGTCATAAGGCCGGCAGAGGTCGAAATCAGAGCTATGCCGAGTCCGCCCATAACCTTGGGCAGCTCGTCCTTGCCGACGTAGATGCGGCGGCCGGGCTTGCTGATTCTGCGAAGTCCCTGGATGACTCTTTCCTTCTGGGGACCGTAGTTCATCGTGAGGCGCAGTATCGGCATCGGCTGCTTCGCGTCGGTGATCGTCTTGTAATTGCGGATATATCCTTCTTCTTTTAATATGCGAGCCATTTCCAGACGCATCTTTGAAAGAGGCATATCTACCATTTCATGGTAAACAACATTCGCATTTCTGATGCGAGTGAGCATATCCGCGACAGGATCGGTAATATGCATATTAAAGGATCCTCCCTTCTATGCCCTATTGTTACCAGCTGGCCTTTACAACGCCGGGGATTTTCCCCTCGCGCGCGAGCCTGCGGAAACAGCAGCGGCACATATCAAACTTGCGCATATATCCGTGGGGACGCCCACAGATAGGGCAGCGGTTGTATTTTCTAACTTTGAACTTCGGCTCAAGAGCGGCCTTGTTCTCCATGCATTTACGAGCCATTTCCTTCTCCTTCCTAGCGGGCGAAAGGCATGCCGAGCTCTTTCAAGAGAGCCATGGCTTCCTCATCCGTCTTGGCCGTCGTAACGAAGGTAATGTTCATTCCGCGCTGGCGGATGACCTTGTCGTAGTCGATCTCAGGGAAGAGAAGCTGCTCTTTGAGGCCGAGGTTGAAGTTCCCTCTGCCGTCGAAGCCCTTCTTCGAAATTCCCTGGAAGTCCTTGATACGCGGAAGAGCGATGCTGAAGAGTCTGTCCACGAACTCCCACATTCTCGCGCTTCTTAAGGTGACGGCGCATGCGACCGGCATTCCCTCGCGGACCTTGAATCCGGCGATGGATTTCTTGGCGCGCTTCAAAACAGGCTTCTGCCCGGAAATAATGGTCAGCTCGTTGATGGAAGCGTCCATGTATTTCTGGTCGAGCTTGGCTTCGTTGACGCCTATGTTGATTACGACCTTGGCCAGGCGAGGAATTTCCATTACGTTCTTGTACTGGAACTGCTCGTTAAGGTGAGGACGGACTTCTTCCGTATATTTTGTCAAAAGACGCGGTGTCATGATGTCCCCTCCTTCTAAGCCTTGTCGATGATCTCGCTGCACTTCTTGCAGACGCGGACTTTTCTTCCATCGTCGAGGAAGGCGCGTCCGACGCGGGTCGCTTTGCCGCACTTCGGGCAGACGAGCATTACCTTGGACGCCGCAAGCGGCGCTTCTTTCTTTACGAGTCCGCCGCGGGGATCCTTCTGGGTCGGGCGCACGCTCTTCGTAACGAAGTTGATATTCTCGACGATCACGGTATCCTTCTGGATGTTGCGGCTGAGAATCTTACCTTCCTTACCAGCGTCCTTGCCGGAAATAACGCGGACACGGTCTCCCTTTTTAATTCTCATCTTAGACATGAGCGGTATCCCCCTAAACTACTTCGGGAGCCAGAGAGACTATGCGCATGTACTTCTTTTCTCTCAGTTCCCTTGCTACAGGTCCAAAAATACGTGTTCCCTTGGGGTCGCCGTTGTTGTCGATGACGACTGCTGCATTATCGTCGAAGCGGACGTAGGAACCGTCTCTGCGGCGGATTTCCTTCTTCGTTCTGACGATTACGGCCTTGACAACGTCGCCCTTCTTTATGTTGCCGTTGGGCGCGGCTTCGCGAACCGCTCCGACTATAACGTCGCCGACTGTACCGACTTTGCGGAAGCTGCCGCCCTTTACCTGAACGCAGAGAATCTTGCGCGCGCCGGAATTATCAGCAACGTTGAGTACTGTACGCAGCTGAATCATAATTATTCAGCCTCCTCTTCTGCGGCGTTGCCGAGTATAGGCGCTCTCTCGACTATCTCAAGGACCTCCCAGCGCTTCTTCGCGCTGAGGGGGCGGGTCTCGCCGATCATTACGGTGTCGCCTACGCGGCAGTCGTTTGTCTCGTCGTGCGCCATGAACTTCTTGGAACTAAGAACGGGCTTACCGTAGAGTGAATGTTTTGCCATGCGGTCGACACGAACGACTATGGTCTTGTCCATCTTGTCGCTAACCACAGTACCGGTGCGGACCTTGCGATGAGCAGTGCGTTCTTCCATCTCCGGTTACCTCCTTGCTCCAGAATGATCTATGCCTGTCTCTTTCTCGGTTATGACCGTAAGGATACGGGCGATAGTCTTCTTTACTTCTTTGATGCGGCCTGAATTGTTCAGCTGTCCAATCGCGTTCTGAAAGCGGAGGTTGAACAATTCTTCCTTGTACTGCTTGTGTTTATCTTTGAGCTCAGCAATACTGAGATCTCTGAGTTCCTTAGGATCCATAATTATTCACCTGCTCCCTCTCGGGTTAACATTTTGACCTTGATGGGCAGCTTGAATGACGCCGTACGGAATGCCTGCTCCGCAAGCTCGCGAGGAACACCCGCTATCTCGAACATTACGCGTCCACGTTTTACCGCTGCAGTCCAGTATTCCACGTTACCTTTTCCTTTACCCATACGGGTTTCAAGAGGCTTCTCCGTAACGGGGCGGTCCGGGAATATCCTTATCCAGATTTTTCCGCCTTTTTTCATCTTACGGCTGATTGCGACGCGGACCGCTTCAATCTGACGCGCTGTGATCCATCCGTTCTCGCAGGCCTGAAGCCCGTACTCGCCGAAATCTACTTTCGTAGCACCCTTGCTGTACCCGCGAAGCGCAGTCAGGTGAGGTTTGCGATATTTTACTCTTTTCGGAGAAAGCATCGTGCGTTACCCCCTATCCTTCGTCGTGGGCTCAGCCTCGGGAATCGGCTTGCGCTCCATAACTTCGCCTTTGTAGATCCAGACCTTGATGCCGATGACGCCGTAAATGGTGTGAGCCTCGGCGAAGCCGTAATCTATGTCGGCGCGGAGCGTCGAAAGCGGAAGCTGGCCTTCCAGATACCATTCCGTGCGGGCGATTTCAGCGCCGCCGAGACGTCCGCCGCACTGGATCTTAATTCCTTTGGCTCCGGACTTCATCGCGCGGAAGATCGACTGCTTCATGGCGCGGCGGAAGCTGATTCTGCGCTCCAACGAGGAGGCGACGCCTTCCGCGACTACCTGCGCCTCAACATCAGGATTCTTCATTTCCTGAATGTTTATCATTACCCGGTTGCCGGTCATAGCCTGAAGTTCTTCACGAACTGCCTGTATTTCAGCACCTTGCTTGCCAATTACAACACCAGGCCGGGCGGTCCAAACTGTGAAACGCATAACGTCTCCGATACGCTCAATCTCCACACGGCTGATGCCGGCCTGAGCCCAGCGCTTCTTAATCCACTCTCTGAGCTCGAGATCTTTGTGAAGGAATTTGGCATACTTTTTGCCGTCAGCGTACCAACGGGACTCCCAATCGTAGATGACGCCGAGTCTATATCCTACCGGGTGAACCTTCTGACCCACTGCTTCACCCCTCCTTACTTCTCGCACACGACCACGGTAATGTGGCACGTGTGATGTCTGAACGCATGAGCGCGGCCCATCGAAACGGGGCGGAAGCGCTTCATATAAGTTCCCTGGTCGGCCGTGGCGGACTTCACTATGAGCTTGTCCATGTCCAGGCCGTGATTATGCTCCGCATTCGCGACTGCGCTCTTCAGGACCTTCTCCGCATAGCGGGCGGGCTTGTTGGGCGTGTACTTGAGGATCATGAGAGCCTCAGAGGCGTTCTTGCCGCGAATCAGCGCTAATACTCTGCGCACCTTGTTAGCAGAAACACGAAGCTGCTTTGCTGACGCTTTTACTTCCATTTTCGCAGCCCTCCTACTTCTTTACCTTCGTAGTGCGTTCCTGACCGGCATGACCGCCGAACTTGCGGGTCGGCGCGAACTCGCCGAGCTTATGTCCGATCATATTATCGCTGATGTATACGGGGACATGAATACGGCCGTTATGTACGGCTATCGTGTGTCCAACCATTTCAGGCGTAATAGAGCAGGCGCGTGCCCAGCTCTTAATTACTGTCTTTTTGCCGGATTCGTTCATATCCTCTACTCTGCGAAGCAGCTTAGCGTCAACATACGGACCTTTTTTAAGTGAACGAGCCATCTAAATTTCCCTCCTACAACCTACGGGCTACTTCTTACGGCGGCGGACGATGAACTTGTCCGACGGCTTCCGCTTACGAGTACGGTAACCCTTCGCCGGAGTACCCCACGGAGAGACAGGATGCTTGTGAGATTTGCTCTTTCCTTCTCCACCGCCCATAGGATGGTCGACAGGGTTCTGGATCATACCGCGGATATGAGGACGAATGCCGAGCCAGCGAGTTCTTCCCGCCTTGCCGGATATTACGTTCTCATGCTCTTCGTTTCCGACCTGACCGACAGTCGCCATGCACTCGAGAAGGACCAGTCTCAGTTCGCCGGAGGGCATACGCACAAAGGCGTACTTGCCTTCCTTGGCCATGAGCTGCGCCGAAGAACCGGCGGAGCGCACAAGGACGCCGCCGCGTCCGGGCTCGAGCTCCACATTGTGGATGACCGTACCGACGGGGATGTCCTTAAGCTTAAGAGCGTTGCCGGGGCGTATGTCGGAACCTTCGCCGGCGAAGATGACGTCGCCGACGTTGAGGCCGATCGGCGCAAGGATGTATCTCTTCTCTCCGTCTTTGTAGGAGATGAGAGCGATGCGCGCGGAACGGTTGGGATCGTACTCGATAGCGGCGACTTTGCCGGGCACGCCGAACTTATCGCGCTTGAAATCGATTATACGATACTTGATTCTGCCGCGTCCGCCGCGGTGGCGCATGGTGACGCGCCCGTTGTTGTTGCGTCCCGCTGACTGCGAAAGCGAAACGACCAGACTGCGTTCCGGCTTCGACTTCGTTATTTCAGCGAAGTCGGGCGTCGCCATCTGACGGCGGCTAGGCGTAGTGGGACGATATTTTTTTATACCCATTAAATATTTCCCCCTTCTCCTTAGGCGTTTGCGCCCTCAAAGAAAGCGATCTTCTCACCTTTGGCGAGTGTTACTACGGCTTTCTTCCAGGAACGGGAACGACCCAAGAAAGCACCCATCCGCTTCGGTTTGGAACGGACCTGGATCGTATTGACCTTAACAACCTTCACCTTAAATACTTCCTCCACTGCCTTGCGAATTTCGATTTTATTCGCTTTCGGAAGTACCTCAAACGTGTACTGTCCGAGCTCCATCTGACGGCTTGTCTTCTCCGTTATGACGGGCCGAACTATTATATCATAAGATGTGGCGTTCATTAACCAAATACCTCCTCGAGCTTTTTAATTGCTTCGGGAGTTGCGATCAGCTGATCGTGATTGAGCAGATCGTAGACGTTTACGCTGTCCACGTGCTGGACGTAAGCGCCGGGGATGTTCGCGGCGGACTTGACGACCGCCATGTTCGTCTCATGAAGGACGAGAAGGGGCTTCTTTCCGTTCTGTACAGCGGAGAGGAAGGCCATCATGCTCTTCGTCTTCGGCGCGTCCATGTCGAACTTGTCGACGACGATCATGTTCTCGGCCTGGGCCTTAAGCGTCAGCGCGCTGCGTATCGCAAGACGGCGGACCTTCTTGTTGACCTTCTGGTGATAGTCGCGCGGATGCGGACCGTGCGCGACGCCGCCGCCAACCCACAACGGGGAACGCGAGCTACCGGAGCGGGCGCGTCCGGTGTGCTTCTGGCGCCACGGCTTCTTGCCGCCGCCGCGGACGTCGCCGCGGTCTTTGGTGTTGTGCGTGCCGAGGCGGCAGTTCGCCAGATGGGCGACTACAACCTGGTGCATCGCGGGCACATGGATCGGGGCACCGAAGACGGCATCAGAAAGCGTTACTTCCCCGATAACCTCGCCCTTGAAATTAACTTCTTTTACTACAGGCATCGTCTTCAGCCTCCTACCTAAGCAGTCTTACGAATCATAACGAGGCCGTCGCGAGCGCCCGGAACAGGGCCAGCTATCAAGATAAGGTTATTTTCTTCGTCTACGGCGAAGACCTTAAGATTCTTGGTCGTTACACGCTCGTTCCCCATATGCCCAGCCATCCTGCGGCCTTTCATTACGCGGCCTGGGAAGCTGCTGCAGCCGATAGAACCAGGGTGACGGTGCGTTACGGAATGTCCGTGGCTCGCCGGCGTACCGCCGAAGCCGTGGCGCTTCATAACGCCCGCTGTGCCCTTACCTTTGCTGACGCCGATAACATCAACAACCTCGCCATTCTGGAACAGAGAAACGGTGATCTCCTGTCCCACCTGGTAGCCCGTCGTGTCGTCCACGCGGAACTCCCTCAGCCAGCGCTTGGGCGCAACATTCTGCTTCTCGAAGTAGCCCTTCATCGGCTTTGTCACCTTGACGGGCTTTACCTCTCCGAGACCAAGCTGCACTGCGCTGTAGCTGTTCTTTTCAGGTGTCCGGATTTCAACGATCGTGCAAGGGCCTGCTTCGATAACCGTAACAGGAACCGCTTTGCCGTTTTCGTCGAAGACCTGGGTCATCCCAACCTTGCGGCCCAGTATCCCCATACTCATAAACGTTTCACTCCTTTTCAGACTAAGGCAGACTTATAGCTTAATCTGTATATCCACACCAGAGGGCAGGTTCAGCTCCATAAGAGCTTCCATCGTCTTCTGGGTCGGGTCTATTATATCAATCAGGCGCTTGTGCGTCCTGATTTCATACTGGTCGCGTGCATCTTTATCAACATGCGGGGAAGTGAGTACGCAGAAGCGCTCCACAGCGGTCGGAAGAGGCACGGGGCCAGAAACTTTCGCGCCGGTGCGCTGCGCCGTGTCGGCTATCTGACTGGCGGAAGCGTCGAGGACGCGATGGTCGAAAGCTTTGAGTTTAATACGAATTTTCTTCGCCAAAATATTCCCCTCCCGGGGCGTTATTCGATTATCTCGGTGACGACGCCGGCGCCGACCGTACGGCCGCCTTCGCGGACTGCGAAGCGGAGTCCTTCCTGCATCGCTATAGGAGCGATGAGTTTGACTTCGAAGGTGCTGTTGTCGCCAGGCATTACCATTTCGACGCCCTCGGCAAGCTTGATCTCGC
>ENA-OQCL01000172-OQCL01000172.1-human-gut-metagenome-genome-assembly--contig:-NODE-172-length-35476-cov-4.157458_pt1 | contig 35476 bp, 39 predicted proteins | sample MGYA00242502_ERZ504586 | MGnify/ENA primary metagenome ERZ504586 (study PRJEB26092, sample SAMD00036316) | human gut metagenome | host: Homo sapiens | study: EMG produced TPA metagenomics assembly of... | reverse complement strand
GATGACCATGATTTCATCTATAAACTGAAGGCTGAATCGGTTCGGCCCTATGTAGAGAAAATTTGGGGCTGGGATGAAACGTATCAGCGAATGGACTTTGATAACGATTTTTCAGGGATTGAGCAATTTCATGTCGTCGAGGCAGCGGGCAGTCTTGCCGGCTTTGTCCAGTATTACTGGAATCATTCCTGAGACGAGATTTGTCAAGGATATATTTTGTTTATCAGAATGCTATGAATCGCGTGAAAAATAAAATCGAGTCTCTTTCATTGTAAAAATGCACTTAGAACGCTCCGGTTCTAAGTGCTTTTTCCTGTTATGTCCCTCAAAGCCGCATCTTGCCTCTCTTTTGCCGACTCTAAATCTTCAAAATCTCCCAAATCGGTCAATTTAACTACTGAAGCGTCAACCTTGGCATCCGGGTTTTCCTGCTGGCCCCGGATGGTGGCGGGGATTTCACCGTCCAGTTGCCCGCGTATACTCTCAGCCCGCAGCAGACAGACCTCTTCCAACGTATCCACCGCCAGCTGGTGGTCTTCATAGGAACAAAAGGCGGTGGGATCTTTTTGAACATAAGGAGCAATCTGCTTTGCCGTTTGTCGGAGGGTGACTGCAAACCGACCGCTTTCAAAGTATTCCGAAAGGAGCTTGTCGAAATAGGCGTGATAGCGGGCAAAGTACTCGTCGTGCTTCATCAGGTTGTGGTAAAGCGGCCGGTTCAGCATAACCTCACCTTCCGCCGGGGTGTTTATGGGATAGTTAATAAGAATGTTGGGATCTTTGATAGGGTCGGTCATCCCCAGGGCATAGGTGCCGAAGGCCAGGTTATAATCCCAGGACAGGATGCTGAGGATTCCGTTTTCCTCATACAAAAGTAATTGTGCCCGGTATGGCCCAGATAGCTGTCCCAGTTCATCACAAAAATCCTGCACGGTGAAATACCGGAGCACCTCGTCCACGTTGACGGCGGTTTCCAGTTTTTCACCGGTGGACAGGGTTTTCAGCGCTTCAATCACCCGTTTCTGATCGGCTTGCGATACCTTGAATTTGGCGTTTTCAAAGATGCCGGGATAGCTGTCCGGGTCGTCGTCAATATATCGCAGCGCCACATCGGCGTTTTCTGCGTTCAGGGAATGGTAATCCGGCTTATAGAGCTTCCCGTAATCATTCCCGAAATTCCGTCTGGCAAAGGCTTCCTCCGGCTCCTCTACCGCCAGAAACAGCCCCCAGTCCTCCCCGTTGACCGTCACCCAGGCACTAGCTGCAAAGGGGCGCAGGCACCCCCATGAACGCCATCATATCGTAGACCATGTAGGTTTTCAAGGTAGCTGTTGTCCTGAAAGGAAGCGTCCAGGGAAAATTTGTCCAGCCCATAATAATTCCCGCCGTCCAGGAACTGGTCGAATTCCAGCTTGAGGCTGTAGCGGGAAAGCCCGTATTCCTCCGTCAGCCGCAGGGAATTGTTGCCCTTTGCCCGCAGCCCGATATTATGAAACGCTTCTCCGTCGATTTCGACGGTGCAGGCCACATATTCTTCTTGTTCGGCGTCCTCGATAAAAAACGCCCCAGTCCGCAATTTGGATATCAATGGTGTGTACCCGGCTGTCGTCAAACAGCCGGGTCACATATCCCGGGTTGGCGCTGGCTTTGGGAATCCCCAGCTGTTCGCCGAACATCAGCAGCAGAGTAAGGAGGATTGCCAAAACTGCCGCACCGATGCAAATCCAGTCGATATACTTATACTTTACCATTGCGTTATCCCATATAGTCGCCGTTGTAGGAAACCAGCACCACCCGGGACACGCCCGGCATGGCCTCCAGCTCGTTGACAAAGGCGCTGCTGTCCTCTTTCAAACGAACCTCATAGTTGAGTTCCACACAGCCGTTGTCCACGCTCTTGCTCTTGAGATTCAGCCGCCTGACCTGGGACTTCACAAAAATCCGTGCCTGTTCCTCAATCCCGCTGTTTTCACAGTGCACCACCAGGATATAGGGGGAATCCACCGTCTTCTTTTTGGAGAAAGCAACCAGCACTACCCCGATGAAGATGCTGCCGAATACCGCCAGCGGAATCAGGCCGGCGGCCAGCACAATACCCACCGCAATGGCCCAGAACAGGAAAGCGATATCCATCGGTTCCTTGATAGCGGTGCGGAACCGGACAATGGACAGAGCGCCCACCATGCCCAGAGACAGCACGATGTTGCTCACCACCGTCATAATCAGCAGGGTGGTAATAAGCGACAGAGCAATCAGTGTTACACCGAAGCTGGCCGAATACATCACGCCGCTGTAGCACTTTTTATAGATGAAAAAGATAAACAATCCCAGCAGAAAGGCCAATACCATGGCGATCGCCATGTCCAGTATGGAGATACTGGCGATATTCTCCAGAAAGCTGGATTTGAAAATATCCTGAAAGGTCATAAGGCCCTTCCTCCTCAGATAATTTTAATCGAACCGCCGGCACAGGGCGTATTTGGAGCAGGCCGCCGCCTGCCTTCCGGGTACCTGCACCGCCATGCGGACAAGCTCCGGCAAAAACACATCGTATTTGACTTCCAATACCGTGCCAGGCTCCATTGTGCGCATGTAGAAAATCGCCGGATTCAGGAAGTCCACATTTCCAAGCCCGGTGCGGATATCCCGATCTAACGTGATACGCACATTGCCGGGCGCATAGAGAAAAGCCTCCCGGTCGTAACGGACGATGGCCTTCGGCCGCAGACCTTTCCCTTTGATTTTGCTGTAAAGCTCGATGAAAAGCGGTTCATCCGAATCCAGCAGGAATTCGGAGCTGCCCGAAAGCAACTCCTTTACCTGTTCCTGCGTCATCCGGGCGCTGCGCTTGCCGCACAGGCCGTTTGCTTTGTACTTCTTTTCCAGCCGGAGAAAGGAGGTATCCGCTCCGTAATACCTCAGCCGGAATTTTTCCCGCCGGTTGACCCCGTCGATTTTTTCCCGCAGGGCGCTGTCATAGGGCGTGTCAAAGTACAGGCTGGTTACCCGGTATGTACCGCCCGACCCGGCGTTTTTGTCGTGGGGAAACAGCTTCCGGAGCCTTTGGGAAAGCACCAGATCCTCCCGCAGGTTGATCCGGTGCTTCAGTTCATGCCGCAAGGGGAGCTCGTTCTCCGGCTTAATCGTCATAACCGGAATCCCCATCGTCCCAATCATCGTCAGCTTCCCGGTCGTAATCGCTGCCGTCGTCGTAATTGGTATCGCCGTAATTGGTATTGCCGTGATCACCATAGTTGGTATCGTTGTAATCAGTGACACCGTCATTATTCGAGCCATAGTCCGTATCATTGTAATCGGTGACGCCATCGTTGTTCGGACCGTAGTCGGTATCGTTGTAGTCGGTCACGCCGTCGTTGTTGGGGCCGTAGTCGGTGTCGTTGTAGTCGGTCACGCCGTCGTTGTTGGGGCCGTAGTCGGTGTCATTGTAATCGGTCACGCCATCGTTGTTTGGGCCGTAATCGGTATCGTTGTAATTGGTGGAACCGCTGCCGGTGGCCGGGGTTCCGCTTTGTGTGCTGGCAGTCTTATGTTCCGCCTTGACAACCTTGCCGGTAACCGCGTGGATGTCATACTCGTACTCGTTCCCGTTCGCCATGAACTCCAGCTCAAAAACCGGGGTTCCATCGTTGTGGTCGAATTCCTTATCGTCAAACACCGCGTCTGCTGCATCGACATTCGCCTGTGCAAGCGCAATTTCCTGCGCCTTTTCCAGCGTGATGTAGGGGGACGGCTTGCCGTCCTTAGCGTAGGCAGGATCATAGTCATCGTCGTCAATGGTCACGATACCGGAGGAAAGCTCCAATCCCCTGACCGCTTCCTGCGTGCTGGCGCTCATATCAGCCAGAAAATTGTCGCTGGGAAGTACCGAGCCCGGCTCCAGCTGCAGGACGATGTTCTTTTTGTTGCCGTCGATGTCATCCACAAAGTAGCCCGCTTCGTTGATTTCTACGATCAGATCCTTTAAAACATCCTCGCAGTCTTTTCCGATATAATCCGGATAGGCCTCCACAATGCCTTTTCCGTCGTCGTTCCTGCCGGTCAGGGCAGTAACCTTGCCATCTCGGTTGTATTCGAGTTGGATTTCCGGATTGACGCTCAGGGTGAGGACGCCGGTTTCCTTCAGCGCCGTTCCTTCCTGTGCAGGCGCCCCGCATCCGGCCAGAAGGACTGCCAACGCGACAGCCAGGGAAGAGACCGCTGCAAAAAGTTTTCTTCTCAGTTTCATAGTACTTGCTCCTTTCGGTTTCCGTTTGTTTGTGGCTTTTTGTTTTGCCTTACACCTATAGATTACGGAAACGGGTTTTCAAAACCGGGGTAAGCCGGAAAAATTTTTGAAAAATTCAATCGTCATCGTCCGGGTCGTTGTCATCGTCTGAATCATCATCCTCGTTGTAGCCGCTGTCGCCGTCGTTATCGTCATTGTCGTCGTCAGCGTCGTTTCCTGGATCATAATCGGTATCCCCGTCCGTGTAATCGGTATCGCCGTCACTGCCGGGGCCATAGTCCTTATCCGTAGGCGGCGTACTGGTGGAAGGCGGTGTATAATCCGTATCTCCGTCATTTCTGGGGCCGTAGTCCGTATCCGTATACACCGGCGAACTGCTGGCCGGCGGCGTATAGTCGGTGACGCCGTCGTTATCCGGGCCGTAATCGGTATCATCATAATCGGTGGCGTTGGAAGACGTCGGAGGGGTAACCGCCGGCCGGGACGGCTCGGACGAAGATGTTGTGGATTCCGGCTGAGAAGAACTCGGCTGAGAGGGGGTCGAAGATGAACTGTTTTCCGGGCCTTCCTGTCCCTGCCCGTCTTGATGGTTCGTAATTTCTATTGTAATGGTAATCCGTCCGTCCAAATGCTCTGTTACTTTGGTGCGTAGCTCTGTCCCATATTCCTGGAACAGGGCTTCGTCCGGGGAATCGATGGAGAAGGAAACTCGGCCGCCCTCCGACAGGAACCCCATTTCAATGGCCCGGTCGATCAGCTCGTCGGCAACGGTTACCTTGTCTTTCCCCTTGCCGTCATAGCCATCCAGCAGCGTTTCCCCGTCTTCATTTGTCCCCATGAGTCCTACAACCGTGCCCTGCCGGTTCAGATCCATCTGCACCTCCGGGTTGATGGTCAGATATATGGACGAATAGGGCTGGATATAGTTCTGGTAATAGCCGATGCCAAAGAACAGCAGGAAGCAGGCCGCGATTGCCGCAATGCCGCTGCTGATCCACCAGGCGGTATGCCGCTGTCTTTCCGGCGTTTCTTTCATCAGCACCGGGTCATACACCGTCTGCCCGATTTCGTATCGCAGATTGGCCGCTTTCAAAAAGCGTCCTTCTTCATCCAGAAGAACCGCGTAGCCGGGGTGGCATTCCATAACCAGATAGTTCATCGCACTGCCACTCCTTTCATCACCTGTTTCAAATGCCCGCGGATGATTTCATACCCGTTGGTATAAATCAACAGCAGGGCCACCATATATTTGCGGTGCCGCTCCAGCGTCTTGCGCTCCACAGCGCTCCCCGTTGCCAGCTGCCCGATGGGCAGGCGTTTCATCTTTAAAAGGTCCTCCAACAGCTCCGGGTTTTCCTTTGCGTATTCCAATGCTTTCCGGCAGGCGTCCAAAGTCCGCTGCTGCTTAGGGCAGTTGTCCGCCACATCGCTGAGACTGACGCCGAATTCCTTCATTTGCCGCGTCAGCTCCTCAATCTCTGCGCGGGTCGCGTCCCGCAACGCTGTTTCTTCGTGGGGATCCCTGTCGTCCGCCAGAGTCTCTCCCAGAGTTATGTCTTCTTCTCCTATCGGCGCATCCAGCGATATGACGCGGCTGTGGCGCTGTTCCCTGCGGCTGTAATCAACCAGGCGGCTTCGGATCAGCATGGCCGCATATTTCAGGAAAGAGCCCCTGGTGCGGGAATACCCGCCGATTGCCTCGTGAAAGGCCATCATGGCGATACTCAGCTCGTCGTCATGCCCCTCTATGGGAGGACGTTTTAAGAACCTCGCCGCTTCCGCCTTGATAAAGGGCAGATATGTACCGATCAGCCGATCCGCTGCCTGCACATCTTCCTTTGCCGCATAGACCTGTTCTACGATTTTATGCACATCGTTCATGCGGCAGATCCCCTCCTGTATATAGAATACGTCCCCATTTTGAAAAAACTGGGGTCGCAACCAAAAACCTGTATGTATAAAATATCATTATGTAATGATACCTCTATCAGTATTAAGCCGCGACCACAAACGGGTTAAAACTGTGTAAAATCAAAGTAAATCGTATGATTGAAGCAGGCGGTGCTTCCACATCCCCGCACGGTTTCGCTTAAAAACTTCCGAGACGGGTTATGCCATAATTTTACGCAGGCTTAACCCGTTCATGATAGATGTCAAACACGAGTCACGATATAATTATACTGAATTGCTGCATCTAATTGAGGAGGCATTTTTATGGGGTGTTTTCCAGTATTGCAGCGGATATCGCTGCGAAGGCTGGCCGCTGAAGAATGAAAGGACGCCCCTATCCAGACCGATAGCCGGTATGCTGTGTGCGCTGTTCCGGCGGCACAGGAAATCTTTCTTGAAAAATTAAGGTGATTTTATGAAATCAATTATTATATACGGAAGCAGGTACGGAAGCGCCCGCCGGTATGCGCAGGAGCTGTCAAAGCAAACGGGTATCCCCGATGTCAGCTATCAGGAAGCGCCGCTGCTTTCCGAATTGGAAACGGTTGTGTATATCGGCGCGCTGTATGCCGGAGGCGTTCTGGGATTGACAAAGACGCTGCGAAGGCAGTCATTCGAGAAGCATCAAAGGCTGATCATCGTCACGGTCGGGCTGGCTGACCCGGATATACCGCAAAATAGGGAGAATATCCGAAACGCCCTTCAAAAGCAGATTCACGCCCAGCTATATGGCAGAGCAGCGATTTTTCATCTGCGGGGCGCCATCGATTATCAGGCGCTATCTCTGGGACACCGAACCATGATGGCGCTGCTGCACCGATCTCTGCAAAAGAAACCAGCGGAAGAATGGAGCGAAGAAGACAAGGCGTTAATGGAAACCTACGGCAAGCAGGCGGATTTTGTCGATTTCGCATCCCTGCGGCCGATTATCAATGAGATGCAGAGGAAAAGCAGGTAAGAAAAATCGTTTGAATGCATAGCTTAGCCAGTTTGACTTTCTCTGCTGCGAGGGATTCCATGTAGGTACCACGCGCATTATTTTACGCTCTCTTATCAATCGGGCGCTTTCATGTGTACCGGGAAAGGAAATGTGTTTATGGCTGAAAAGCGAATAATCCGCTTTGAAAAATGGATACTCAAGGTTATAATATCTTATGCAGTGTTTATCGGGATCGGTTGGCTGCTCGGGCGGATCCCTGCTGAAAAAATTGGTCTTTCCGAGGATATGTTTTTCGATCTGCGGATGTTTTTATGCTGTTTGGCCCCATCTATCTCACTCTGATTGTAAAAATTGTTTTGACAATTCTGGCCGTAATAAAGCATAAAGAAAAAGACACAGCCGAACAAAACAGGGGCGTTCTGCTTGCCTTCACTGCCATATTGATGCTTGCAAATCTGTCCAATGCCCAAACCATGGCTGATTTGAGCAGCGGGCTCATCGAAAGCAGATCTATCGCCAGCTACACGATAGACCGGGAGCCGCTTCGCGCGGCTCAAAAAGTATCATTCGCCCTTCCGCGCGAGGCAATATATTGTTCCCACCGCGTGCATACATCCTTCAGGGGTTTGTCCAGATAGGAACATGCTTTATCCTGAATCCAATCAGGGATCCCGTAAGCCGCCTCGGCAATGCTGCCGGTGATGGCGGCCAGGGTATCGCTGTCGCCGCCCAGGGAGATGGCATTGCGGATCGCGTCCTCAAAATCCCTGCTTTCCAGGAATGCGATGATGGCCTGGGGCACCGTCTCCTGGCAGGTCACGTTGAAACAATAGCCAGGACGGATCGCATCCAGGGACCGGGACAGGTCGTAGCCGTATTCCCGTTCGACGTGGGCCTTGATGTGCTGCTTGCACGCAGCCAGATCCCCATGGGCGGGCCTTTCCTGAGCGCCGCGGCCATCCTCGAAATACCACCGGCAAAGGATGATCGCATCCGCGGCCGCCAATGCCCCCTTGATCCCCTCCGGGTGGTTATGGGTCACTTCGGCGGACGCCCGCGCAAGGGCGCGGCCCTTGCGCAACCACCTGTCCAACCCCTCCCCGGAACCGCAAGCGATCCCCCAGGCGCAGGGGGAGACCCGCATGGCCGCGCCGTTGCCAAAGCTGTAATACGGCGCCCGGCTCTCGGAAAACAGCCATGCGCCAAACCGGCCTCCGTATCCTGCACCCGGGTATAACCACCCATACTTTTTCATGGCGTCAATGAAGGCATCCCGCTGGCCGCCTTCCATGACGGCTTGTGCCACGGCGCAGGTCATGACGGTATCGTCCGTAAAAAAGCAAGCCTCCCGGAACAGCGGAAAATCCTTGGTTTTGATATTATGCCATTCGTAAACGGAGCCCACAATGTCGCCCACAATTGCCCCCATCATCTGCAGCCACCTCGTTTCTTCTTATCGTTTCTGATTTCATCCAGGCAAGCTGTAGGAACGGCTCCGCACGCACGGAAAGCGGCAACCGTCTCGCTCATCATGCGGAAGTTCAGCGCCGTGCCTTCTCCGTCCGGCACATAGTCTACGGCCCGGTCTGCGTCAATGCCAAACCGTCCTGCGGTCTCCACGGCATCGATATTTGCGCCGAGGAAGATGAATTCCCAGCCATATTTCTCTTTCTGCCGCCGGATCATCTCCTTGACCTGCATGGAGGAATAGCGGCGGCTGGCGTTTTCCGCCCCATCCGTGATGATGACGAACAGCACCCTTTCCGCCCGGTAATCCTCGGCCGTGTTCTTCTGCGCGGTATGGATCTTATCGATGGTCTTGCCGATGGCGTCCAGCAAGGCCGTGGACCCGCCCACAAAGTATTCTCGTTGGGTGAGGGGCCGGACGGCCCGGATATCGATGCGGTCATGGAGCAGCTGGTATTGGTTGTCAAACAGCACCGTGGTGATCACGCAATCGCCCTCCACCGTTCGCTGCTGCGCCAGCATGGCATTATAGCCGCCGATGGTGTCCTTCTCCAGCCCCTGCATGGAGCCGCTTTTATCCAGGATGTATACCAGTTCCGTCAAGTTCTTTTTCATTTTTCTAAGCCCTCCTGCTTTTTGTAGCTATAGGATACAGCACAAGGGCTTGCTTGCGGTCGCTTGAAAAGCGACAATCAGCCAGCGCCCAGAAGGGGCTGGTCGTATTGGAACAGGATCTCGTTGATCGCAAAAATATCGTATTGGCCGCTGACGATGAAAAATTTCCACGATCACGTCAAACTTCTGGCTATGGGATAAGGCGTATCCTGCCCGTTTGAGCAGGTCGTCGGTTTCCTCCAGGGACAGCTCCAAGGCGATGGCCAACGCCAGGATCGTCCGCTTGCCGGGCATATAGCCCTTGCCGGTGCGGATCTTGGAGAATAGCTTTCGGTCGATATTGGCCCGCTTATAGACCTCCGCATCGGTCTTGCCCTTGGCGTCGATGAGCCGCAGCAGGGCGGCGTTGAAGGGCTCGTCCAGCTGATCCATCAGGGCGTCCAACCGGCGGGCGGCCTTTTTCGCCTGGGGTTTGGAAGGCGGCGGCGCCATCGGGGCGGGCGACAGCTCCCATTCCATATTTTGCAGCGTCTGGCTATAGGAAAGGCGCGCTTCCACATAGGTTTCGTCTATGTAGCTTTCCACGGCGCCCAGTAGGGCTTCGCTGACCATGAAGGAACCCCGGTCAAAGACCACCAGGAATATATCCATATCATGGTCGGCGAGGAAGTCCTTGATGGCGGAGGTGGCCACCCGGAGCGCCGCATCTTTTGGATAGCCGTAGGTGCCGCTGGAGAGCAGCGGGAAGGCAATGCTTTTGCACCGCTTTTTTAGCGCCAGCTTGAGGGATGCCATGTAAGCGGAGCGGAGTAGGCGTTCGTTCTGCCCGGCAGGCCCTTGGCGGTATATGGGGCCGGCGGCATGGATGATAAACTTCGCCGGGAGATCGTAGCCGGGGGTGATGGCCGCCTCGCCCGTTTTTATGGGCGCAAGCTTGTTGCAGGCCCTTTGCAGCTTATCCGGCCCGGCAGCTTGGAAAATGGCGCCGCAGACCCCGCCGCCCATTACCAGGCCAGGATTGGCGGCATTGACGATGGCGTCTACCTGCATGTGGGTGATGTCCTGCCGGACGATGGTAAAGGGCATGGATTCCTCTCCTTTTCATAAATTGCAAATGCTTCACGCCACCTTCCGGGGGCGGATATATCGCCGCCAAAGGTGACGCAGGCGAACGCGCCGCAATGCGCCATCCTCCCCTTCCGAACGGGGCGGGCAAAGCCTTCTGCGGAGTAACTGCGCGACCACCCCAGTATCAACAACATAACGTGCGCGGGTCGAGAAGTCAAGGGCAGGGAGCCTGAAATGACGCCAAAAAGATGGACGGTAGTTAGGCGGCAAAACTGCATTGGATTCTGTATTGGACAGCTCATGGTGATAGGATTTAAGGTAAGCGACCAACGCCTTTTGCAGCACGCAGAAGGCGGCTTTTTATGCCCAAACTTCAGCATGCGCTGGGCGGTACGCGGCGGTAGGCGGTTTGTGTGATACTCTCACACTGGCCAAAATACGATAAAATCGTATTCCGGCCTTGATAAAACGAGAGGCTTTGGTTAAAATAAGATTATATTGTATATTGGCCAAAGGAGGGTTGCTGATGGGCTATATCAAAAGAGATATGGAAAGTAAGATTTTATCCCTTTCTCAGGAATATGCCTGTATCCTGATCACCGGCCCGCGCCAGGTGGGAAAGACGACGGTGCTCCGCCGGCTGATGTCGCCTAAGCGAAATTATGTGACGCTGGATGATATGGAGGAGCGCAAGCTGGCCAAGACAGATCCCGCCCTCTTTCTGCAGATGCACGATCTGCCGGTGTTCATTGACGAGGTGCAGTATGCGCCCGAGCTCTTCTCCTATATTAAAATTGCCATTGATAACGGCGCTGCCCCCGGATCTTTCTGGCTGACCGGTTCTCAGGCGTTTCGGATGATGGAGCTTGCGCAGGAGTCCTTGGCGGGACGGACCGCCCTTCTGCATATGCCCGGCCTGTCCCAGCATGAGATTTACGGCTCCGGCACCAGCGCACCCTTCTCGGTGGAGCTGGAGGCCTTGAAGGCGCGGAAAGCCACCGGTGCGCCGGCCGATTTGGCGGGAATCTATCAGCGGATCTGGAAGGGCTCGCTTCCCGGATATGTCAGCGGAAAATTTACCGACCGCAATGTGTTTTACTCCAGCTATCTGCAGACCTATATCGAGAGGGACGTCAGCGAGCTGGTGGCCCTGACAGACAAGCTTTTGTTTCAGGATTTCATCCGCGCCGCGGCCTGCCGGGCCGGGCAGATGCTGAACATCCACGACATCGCCCAGGATGTGGGCGTATCGGATGACACCGCAAAACGCTGGCTGCAGGTGCTGGAGAAGTCCGACATTATTTTTTACCTGCGGCCCTATTCCAACAATCTTCTGAAAAGGACCGTGAAAACGCCGAAGCTGTATTTCTTTGATACGGGTCTGGTTGCGTATCTGACCCGGTACAGTTCCCCGGAGATTTTGCAGAGCGGGGCCATCAACGGCGCGATCCTGGAGAACTATGTGGTGTCGGAAATTCTGAAGAGTTATCAGAACAACGCCCAGGATTGCCTGCTCTGGTATTACCGGGATAAGAGTAGCAATGAGATCGATATGGTGATAGAGAGCGACGGACAGCTCCATCCACTGGAGATCAAACGGTCTGTCAATCCCGGCAGCGAATTGGTGGGGGCGTTTTCCACCCTGGACAAAGGCTCTGTCCCCCGGGGGACCGGCGCTGTGCTCTGCATGCGCCCGGAGCTGTCCGCTATCAATTCCCAAAACTATATCGTCCCGATCTGGATGATATAGGCGCGCTTTTCACAGCGCAAGCAAAAACAGAATCATTCGTGTCAGGCGGCTTCTTCTTTCGGAGGAGGCCTTCAGCCTGTCTAAAAAACCCTGGGAGTTCGAGGCTTTTTCGATAAGCTGAAATGTTCATCTGAAGCATTTCGGTTTTTATATCGTGGGTGCTTCTGTATGCGGCGCTGTATCACAGAAAAGCTGGTGAGAAGCGGGTATTGCTCGTGGCTTGACCTTGGGTGCCACACCGTATGGGGCCGTCCGCATAACGCCTTTTCAAGATTGGCGCCGGTCGTTCAGATCGCACGCCATCAGCCGAGCCGCTCACCGGCAAGCTGCGGCGCCCGCTGGGGCCGGGAGGAATCAAGCCCCGGCGCTTTTTTCAAAGGTATGACGGGGCCTTGTTGCACATTTCGGGCAGACAGTACTACCGGCCCGGCAACAGGCCGCACTGCATCCGCCCATATGATATGGCAGTACGCGGCCCCTATGATATAGCCGTTAGGCCTTCTGCTGGGAAATGCCGGGTTGTTTGGTTTTGCCTTCTAAGATTGTCTATCCGTCGCGATCCGCTTCCGTGTCACTCCGATGCCGTCTTTTAGGCAGACGCTGGCCGATGACAAGGGAATCCCGGCGTGGTAAGATTGTAGCGTCGAATCATGGGCATGGCCAATCCGCCGCCTTTTGCAACATGCAGAAGGCGGTTTTTCATACGCAAATTTTAACAAGGAGGAATCTACATGACAGAAAAGCGAACTTGTAAGGAACGTACTGTGCAGGCCTATTGGTCCATTGTCGGCATTGCCGGTGCGCTGATACTCTCCCTGCAGCCTGTGCTGGCGGACGACATATGGTCGCGATTCTCGACCATCATGAAGGATGTATACGGTGAGCTGGTGGGGATATCCACCATTGTAGCCGTTACAGCGGCTTCGGTCGCCCTGCTCATTCGGATGATCTCACGCAATCAGCGCGCCGTGGATGAAGCCACGAGCTGGCTAAAGCGTATCATTGTAACCTGGTTGGTGCTCAACACGCTGGGTTTCGCCGTGGCATACTTGCAGCCCTTGATTCAAGGCGGTATGTACAACGGATGAGACCCATGTTATAGCGTCCAGCGCTGGGGAGGTGAGCAGGATTGGACCTTAGCTGGATCTTTGAAAGCATCGTAAACTGGGTGGCGTCCATCGTCACAAGCATCATGGACGCCGTCTCCGGGATCTTTTTGGATGCCTTGGGCACGGATATGACGGCCATGGAGCAGTATTTTCCCTTCGTAACCGAGGCATTCTCCATTTTCCAATATTCCGCATGGGCGCTGCTGTTCCTCATAACGGTCTGGCAGCTGTTTCGCGTGTTCGGCGGCCCCGTGACCGAGGCGGAAAACCCGTGGCAGCTGCTGATTCGCAGCGCCATCTTTGCCCTGATGATAGGCTATGCCAAGCCCATCTTCCTATTGGCGCTGGATATTGCCCGGGCGCCGTATACCGCCCTCCTGGATGCTACGATGGACCCGGGAAGTTTTACCTTCGCAGGCGTGGAGCAAGTGATCCAGAACGGATTGACCACGCTGGTTTCCACCATAACCGTGATCGGTCCCCTATTGACCATCATCCTCATGATCTCCCTGGGCTGGAATTACTTCAAAATGCTTCTGGAATGCGTGGAGCGGTATGTAGTCGTAGGCGTTTTGTGCTACACTTCCCCGCTGGCCTTCGCCATGGGCGGCAGCAAGACCACCAGCAATGTGTTCAAAGGCTGGACACGCATGGTAGGCTCGCAGCTTCTGCTCTTGGTTCTAAACGTATGGTTCTTGCGGGCGTTCAACTCTACGGTGGGACAGTTTGTGGGCGGCGGCGGCGCCCTTTCCACCGGCCAGGGCAGCATATTCCTCTGGATGTTTGTGGCCCTCGCATTTTTGAAAACGGCGCAGAAGTTCGACGCCTATCTGGCGGCTATGGGTTTGAATGTGGCCCAAACAGGCAGCAGCATGGGCATGGAACTGCTCATGGCGGCCCGTGTGATATCCGGCGTAGCGTCCGGCGGTGCGCGGACAGCAGGCAGCATATTCCGCGGGGCAAGCGGCGCACCGGGAGCAGGAGGCGCTGCGGCAGGCGGCGGGTTTTTCGCAGGGTTTGCAAGCCGCTTTAAGCCGAATTCCTATGTGCGCGATGCTGTGGTAGAGGGCGGTACACCGATGGGAGCAGGCGGAAGCATCGGCCTTGTCGCCCGGACTTTTGGGGGCATGGCAGCCCGCAACGGGGCTACCCTCTCCAGCGAGTCGATCGCTTCCGTAGCGGCAAGGCCGGGCAATGGTGCCGGCGCCATTGCCGGGGAGATCGCCGACCGCAGCGCTGCCAACTATATGCCGCAGCTTCAAGGCTACTCCCTAAGCGGTACTCAAATTACTGGGGGCCGTATTTCAACCATGGCAACGAGCGCGGATGGGAAAACTTCCGAGGTGGAAATGTTCAGCACGTCGCAGTTCGAACGCCCTTCTATGCCCCATTCCATCGTTACCGCCCAGGATGGAAGCCAATGGTATCAAACGGCTGTTGGCGATGGCGCGGGCAGCTTTTATACCCCCGCAGCGTTTGCAGGGACGGGCGTCGGAGAGACGCTGTCACAGGATCAAGTCTTCGCTGCCTTTGGCGATTCCGTTGCCGAGGGAACGACGCTTCGCACCGTAGGGCACCCGGAGGAAGGCGTATTGGAGGCCAGCCATCCGGACTATGGCACAAGCATGTGGTACAACAGCGCCATGTATCAAGAGCCGGACGCGCCCCACGATACCATTCAGTCCACAGATGGCGTTGGCTGGTATGCGATGCAGCCACACAATGATATACCCCAATTTGAACCGCCTACCGAGGATGCGAAGGCGTACAATCAAGCCCAGTTCCAGTCTTTTATGCCCGGCTACGAAGCGCAGCCCACATATGTGGATACATCCCGTGCAAGGGATGGCATCATCGACGTGCGGCATGCGGATGGCAGCGCCATGCGGTTCTATGATCATACCCAATTCCAGGCGCCTCGCGGCGATTATACCGTGTACGAGGATAAACGGGGCGGTCAATGGTATGCAATACCGGGTATGCCCGTTGTGGAACGGCGGCTCGTATATCAAGACGGTAAGCCCGTATATGATGGCGACCAGATCAAGACCACCCAGGTGGAGGCGATCCGGTATAAGAGCACGCTGACGCGGTATGCGGACCCACAGCCCCGGGACAGGAGCGAAAAGAAACCGCCGAAGCGTAAGCAGTAATAGAACAGAACAAAGGGAGCGCATCCGATATTTGGGTGCGCTTCTTCCCTTTTCAGGAGGTGCCATGGTGTCGGAGCAGGATAAACAACAGTTGGGGGAAGGCTCTACCAACTACGTAGACGCGGCCCAAAAGACCGCTAAGGCCATCCAGGAAGTTAGGAAAGCGGCAGCAGCTGCCGGCGAGGCCGCGACAAACACCACTGCGGCCGTTACGCAGGCTGGCATAGAAGGCGGAAAGACCGTGGCGGGAGCGGCAGCCGGAGCGGCAGCGGGCGGACCTTGGGGCGCGATCCTGGCGGCCGCCTGGGCGCTCCGCAAGCCCTTATTCAAGGTGTTGATCTGCATCGGCCTCGTGATCCTATTCTTTATAATAGCGGTGGTTACGCTGCCCAGTATCATCAGCAACAACCTGTTTCACACAGACCCTGCCACCGTTGACCCTAACGGTGCGGTGAATTTGATCGAACGCGCCGATGATATGGCGGATGTAGTCGCGGCCTGCATACAGAATGGATATGATATGGCATTGGCCCGGGTAGAACAGATCATCGAAGAAAATGGTTACGACTATGAAGCATCTATGGAGGCGCTTATCAACTATGGCAGTTTGAACCCGGATTATGAGGTTTGCTATGTGTTTGCCGCCTATTCCGCTTCCATGGGCCAAATCGGCACAAGTGAAGCGGATATGCGCCGCAAACTGAATGCCGTCGCCGAACAAATGGTTAAGGTGACGTATGTAGAGGAGGAATTCGAGCGGGCCGTCCCGTTGACGTATGCCACCTATACGCCCGTCACGTTGACCGTTGTTACTGGCAAAACCAAGATCGGCGAAGTCAACGGCGTCCCGAAATACAGCTATACGACCGCTACGCGAACCTACTATGTCCCGTCCGGTGAAGCCACAACGGACACGGCGATACAGCGCCCGGCTTATTCGCCTGTAAGCGTGGACATCCCCATCTATTCACGGGGCATCATCGTGGGCACCCGCTCTGAGACCTATTACGCGGCGGGCGGCATAGAGGCCCTCACGCCGGATACCGAAACCGTAAAATATGCTGTATGCACCATAGCCCCCTTCGATGCGGGCATTATCTATACAGCTTTTCATATAGACCCGGACGATGTTTATGAGAAGACCACTGGCACGACCTATCCCTGAATTGCCCCATCCCGTTCAATGACGATATACGGGTACTTCTTTTTTGTGTTCTTGATACGATTTTGAAAATCAGACAAAGTGGGCACGTCATATTCAAAGGTTATGGCCGTGTGCTGGACATAGTAGGAATAGATCTCCAATAGACGCCCTGCGTCTTTGATGGCAGCGTCTCGAACGGTGATATTGTCCATAAAAAGCACCTCCATTTTGTCAAGCGAGCGAAGCTGGGTTCTCCTTGTTCTGCTTGCGCTGCTGCTTCTGCTCATACAGCGACCGGTCTGCCTCCTCCTGCAGCTGCGTGATCCGCTCCATCGTGGCGGGTGTCTCTGCGGAAAAGCTGGTGGAGGACCAGCCGAATGAGAGGCCATCCGAAGGCAGATGAGCGTCCCACAACACAGAACAGGTCTGAAGAAAACGAGCCAGGCATTCTGGAATCTTGGTCACGGCCCTGTCCGTGAGGATCACCGCAAATTCGTCCCCGCCAATGCGATAACAGCGGCCTGCCTGGCCAAAGGCGCTTCGGATACACTGTGACGCGGTATAGATCGCCTGGTCGCCCACATGGTGGCCCAGCGTGTCGTTGATCTGCTTCAGATCGTCAATATCGAACAGGACAAAGGCCAGCTGCTTCGGTGGAGCCTCTGCCAGCGCAGACAGATGGATCTGGAATGCGTTCCGGTTGCCCATCTCTGTCATGCTGTCCTCCACCGCTAAGCGGCGGTAGCGATCGGCGGACTCCTTCTGTCTCCAGAACTGGCCAAAGGAGACGACGATATCAATCGTCATGCCCAACAGCATCAGGGACAGCCCAAGGATATACAGCTGGGTGCTGTTTGCCGCAGGGAGCTTTTCCAAATGATACAGGAGAATGGAGAGCAGCCCGCAGGCATAGACCGCCAGCAGCCCCAGGAAGGCAAAGCGAAGATGCTTTTCCTTCCGCTTGATGACGCTGCCCCATAGGGCCCGCGTAGTCACGGGGATGCTCAGAATGATCAGCGCGTGGACTGTCACTGCCGTATGCCGGATTTGTACCACGCCTGCGATATGCAGAATCATCCACGCTGCAGCATTGAAGGTCGTGATCCAGATCAACAGGTCCATCAAACGGCGGCAGTCCTTTGTCATCAAGCGGATATAGAGTAGGAATGGGACCGTCAGCAGATAGAACACCGCGTAACTCAGGAAATACGACAGGGCGTAATTCCCACCGGAAATCGTGGTGACTTTTGAGTCAAGGAGGATCCAAAGCCCGGATAAGAGGATGAACGCGGCAAAGGCAAGCAAGGGGAGATAGGTTTCACTTTTCCATCTTGCCAATATGAAGGCCCCACTAGCATTACCGCTGCCAACAGCAGGCAGACAGCACAGAAAAAGATAGCCGAGTTGCTGGCCGCGAGCAGCACGTACCGGATAGCTCTGGGCGTATCCAGCAGGATGTTCCCCACGGTATAGGAATCCGTATCGTATACACGAAATTCCACCGTCAGCTGTTCGGCGCCAAGGCACTCCGACATGGGAATGAAGTGCCACATACTACCCAGGGCGTGTTCCTGCCCCTGTGCTGCCTCGTAAATCAGGTTTTCATCCGCCCACACCCTGACAGACGCATACCGGCTGCGCAGGGTGAGCACATATTCCGGGTGCAGTTCCTCTTCGGTCAGGGCGTGGCGCAGGATCACCGTATCTTGCGGAGTATCCAGCGTGCATGGCAGATCTGAAATGGCCTGATAAGATCCATCCTGTAAGTAGGACCATCCACTATTCAGGCTTTGGACGGAAGTATTCCCCGGACCGGGAAGCCAGATAGCATACACAGTAGAGGCGAGCAAGGCGAGAAGGACCACGATGCCCATCGCGGCGAGGACACACAGGGTTTTGTTGCGCCGGTTATTTAGGATGGAAAGATTGCGTTGTTCAGCGTCCAAGGCAGTCACCTCCTATATGCTTTAATATGATGGCTACTTCCTGCATGACCGGGCTGCGGTTAGGTTCCGTGTTCCGCCCGGAGTTTTTCTTCCGCTTCCCAGTCGGGGACGGGGTGGTAGAAGTGGAAGCCTTGAATGGCGTCGCACTCCAATTCCTGAAGGATCTTCAGATGCTCGTCATCCTCCACACCTTCCGCCAATATCGTCAGGTTCAGCTCGTGCCCGATTTTGACCATTGCGCGCAGGATCGAGCGGCCCTTGTCGGTATCGACGCGGTCTACCAGTTCCTTATCCAGTTTCACACCGCTCACCGGATACTCCTGGAGATCATAGAAGGAGGTAAAGCCAACGCCAAAGTCATCCAAAATGACCTGGACGCCCAGCTCTGTTTCCACCTTCTGCATATTTTGGAGCACCAGGTCCGTGCTCTGCTCCTGGGCGCTCTCCGTCAGCTCAAAAATCAACAGTTCCCGCGCAAATGTGTACCGCTCCACGATCTCTCTGCATCGGTCCGCGAAGTCCGCGGCGCCGAAGCTCTTTCGGGAGAAGTTGCAGGAGAGGAAGAAGTCGTGGATCCCCTGGCGGTTCAATCTGTCCAAAAAGGCACAGGACTTGTCCAGGATATAATAATCCATGCGCTCGATCATGTTTTCCCGCTCCATCAGCGGAATAAAGTAACCGGGACTCAAAAAGCCCTTGTCCGGATGCTGCCAGCGGGCCAGGGCCTCTCCGCCCACAATCTGATAGGTCCGGGCATTGACATAGAATTGGATGTAGAGCAGAAATTCATTGCGGCTGAACGCGGTCGCAATCTCACCCTGCAGCTGACGCTCCTCATTCATTGCCTGGGCAATATCCTTGGAACAGACAATATAATCCTCTCCGCTCCGATAGGCCATCTGTGCGCTCTGCAGGCTTTTGAACAGGATCTCATCCAAGTCCCGGTCATCCTTTTGGAGCTGGTAAATGCCGCAATTGACCTCACAGCTATACGGTTTCCCATAGAGCTCAGAAAATTCCCGAATCCGGGAAAGCACAGTTGAAACCCATTGCTGCGCATCATTTGCTGTCGTCATCTTCAAAAACACAAAGCCTGCGCCGGTTATACGGGCCAGCAGATCCCGCTGCCCCACATATTCATTTAGGACAGCCGCAGTGTGGCGAAGAAACTGTTTTGTTTCTTCGGACCCGCACAGGCGATTCATCCGGTCCGTGTCCGTATAAAAGCAGAGGACACTATACAGGATTCTGGTCTGATCGGCCACCAGCACCGGATAGTTGCGCTCCAGAAAGGCTCCATTTCCAATTCCGGTTACTTCATCCGTCTCTTTGCTTTGCTCCTCCCGCTTCATGCGCTTGCGGAACCGGCAGATGACCGCTGCCAGAGCCGCCAGCAATACGACTACTGTGATCGCCAGCCCGATGATGCCGTTCCAGAGGAGGCCAACCTGCGCATCCTGTACCTCCTCATGCTCCTGCAGGAGCATTCCAGCCCGCTCCTTTTGAGAGACCTCAGAGAAAAACTGCCTGAGGTCCGCCTGGAGGGATTCCGGCGCCATGTCAGTAAACAGGAGCTGGTACACGACATCTTCTCCATCCTCCGTTGTTTCCAGCATCGTGATACCGTCCGACAGAGTATGGTCAAAGCGCTCTCCCGAAACACAACCGGAAATCAGGTCTACCTGTCGATTGGCCGCCAGATTGTCGCGTTCGTCATCCTCCCCTGGCTGGAAATAGCGCAGCTCATACTGGCTCTCCTCGGAAAAGCGGGCTAGCAGCCGCGGGATTGCGCCCTCGTATGTCTCAGTCTCGGTATTATAATATTCCAGCGGATACAGATCCGGATTCCCCGCCACATAAATGACGACCTTTTCCACTTGGTTCTCTCCCTTACTCTCCGGTTCTCTCTTTTTTCGCAAAGAGCGTCAAATTCAAATTCGGCTCCGGAAGTCGCTCGGAAACGGCATTGACCTCTTCCTCGACCTTCTGGGTGCGGTCATCCAGATCCCGCAGCAGCTCAAGGATGGTCCCCCGCAGCCGGCCGACCTCCTGCTTATACTGCTCCAGCTGGTCCTTCTGCCGCTGGGCTTCCTCCTGAAGCTGGCTGCGCAGACTCCGCTCCTGTGCCTCCGACTCTGCTCTGAGCGTCTGCACGTGGGCCTGGGCCTCCAGAAACGCATTGGAAATCAGGTCCTGATTTTTGCGGTGCGCCTTCTGCTCCTCCTGCGCCGTACGCAGCTCGGCCTCCAACTCGGCGATTCTGGCCTGCGCCTCCTGCAGCGCGGCAGCGTGCTGGGCGTCCTTTCCATCAGCATGGAGGAGAAGTTCTCTTCCATGGAGGCGACCAGCTTGTAGACGCTGTCCTTCCGGTAGCCCCAGAAGCCAGTCTGTAATTCTTCCATCTTCATAGGCTGTTTCCCCTTTTCTCAAAGTTAGAGCTTACTTGAAGCTGATCTTCTTGCGCTCAATTTTCTGCCACTGTGTCTTTCGCTTCCGGTATCCAAACAGGGCCGTCATGCGCACCCACGCCAGAATAAAACGCAGACAGGACACCTCTACCGCGCACAGGCCGATCGCCTTGAGTACATCGCCTGCGGTCAAGGTCAAATCATTCGTATGGATCCGGGCAAAAAACGCCGCCAGAGACAGGATCGCGGAATACACGATATAGATGCCCAGATAAAGCAGCATGAAGGGCACATTGAGGAAATCCAAAAGAGAGGCCAGCACCATCGTACACACGCCAAACACCTCAATGTACGGCGAGAGCAGCTCATAGATCAGGAAATACAGGTAGGATACGAAGCTGACCATGCCGTACTTGGGGTTGGCCAGTATCTTTCTGTGCCGGGTCATGCTTTGGAACAGGCCGATATGCCAGCGCCGCCGCTGTCCTCGCAGGTCGCGCAGACGCTCCGGCACCTGGGTCCAGCAGATGGCGTCGGTGGCGTACCGAATGCGGTAGGGATGCCCGTTCTCCCGGCAGAACACATGCAGCTTGACCACCAGCTCCATGTCCTCGCCCACAGTATTGGTCTCATAGCCGCCCGCAGCCACCACCATATTCTTCTGGAACAGGCCGAAGGCGCCTGAAATGATGATGCTGCCGTTGAACTTATCCATCATGATCCGCGCGGCCAGGAATGAGCGGTCGTACTCCAGCACCTGCATACAGGCCAGGAGATTCCTGGGCATCCGGTAGCGGACCACCCGGCCGTTTTCAATCTCGGCGCCGTTGCAGGGACGCACCGCGCCGCCCACCGCGACCACATTGTCCTCCTCCAGCACCGGACGGACAATCTTTTCCAGGGAGTCGTGCTGCAGGATGGAGTCCGCGTCAATGCACAGGAAGTAGGGATACCGGGAGGCATTGATGCCCATATTGAGCGCGTCCGCCTTCCCGCCGTTCTTCTTTCGAATCAGGGTGATGGGCACCTTCCATTCCCGGCTCTCATACACCGCTTCCACCGGCTGGCACTTGATCTTCCGCTGGATGGGGCGTGAGATGGGCAGCAGATGGAACGCGTCCCGTACCACCTGGGAGGTCTCATCGGTGGAGCCGTCGTCCACCACAATGATCTCATAGAGCTTGTAATCCAACGCCAGCAGGGAGCGGATGGTGGCCTCAATGGTAATCGCCTCGTTGTGGGCCGGCACCAGGACGGAGACCGGGACATAGTAGTCGTTGGCCAGCTCACTTTTCATGGTATTGCGCCGTTTGGCTCCATACAGGGAGGAGGAGCCGATGGTGACCGCCAGAAAGAGAAAACTGGAATAGCCCACCATGTAGATGACGAAAAGTACGCCCACCCCATTGAAAAAATACTGAAATAGATCTCTCATATCGGTACGGCCTCTTTTCTCTCCTCTTCCGCCTGCTTCGCCGCCTGCTCAATGCGCCGGCTCTCCAGCCGGTACATGATCATTTCACGGGCGTACCGGTCCCGGCCGCCCACCAGCTCGATCATATCGCTGTAGCTCAGGCCGTGGGCCTCCAGGCTGATCGCGGCATTATAGCGGATATACCAGTTGCTACTGTGCATGGCCTGGACCAGGGCGTTCACAACATCCTGTCCGGCGTAGCGGACCAGGGATGTGGCGCTGATGGCCGCGTATTCCCAGTCCTGCGGCGTACTATCCGTCAAAAATGCCATCAGTTTTTCCCGGGCCGGCGGGTACTCATAGCGTCCCATATACCGAATGGCGGAAAACCGCAGTTCCCGGTCCCGGTCGGGATCGGTCATGATCTGGTACATCTCCTCCCGATAGTCCCCGGTCTTAAATCTTATGTAGTCCAGAATGGCCCGCTGGGTCCGCACAGAGAACTGGTCCAGCTGTTCCCAAAACAGCCGGATCAGCTGGCTGCTGTCACCCTCATAGACCAGCAGGCACTCGGTCAGGATCTTTTCGTGGAGGAAACTGCTGCTCCGATCCTGAATGGCGACCGCCTCCAGAATGTGCTTTGGGCTGCCAAAGGCGCACAGGGCCTTCAGGGCGTTCACCCGGCAGTACAGACTGTCCTTTTTCATATAATCCACCAGGATATTCTGTACCGTATCCATCTGCATGTATTTGTTCAGCTTGTGGCGGTTCAGGAAATAGGCGAAATAGGCCGCCTGCAGGTTTTCCCGCTTGCGATATACGATGGCCAAATGGTAAATAACCGGCTGGATCAGTGCAAGATACTCCCGTGTGAGCGCTTCTCCGCCATCGGCAAAGTAGCGCTCCAGCACCCGGTCAAAGGCCATCAGGTGATTGACATGGGACAGCTTGCGCCGCAGCTTTTTGATATGACCCTTCTCCAGCGGTTCTCCCAGGCGCAGCCTGGTCAGCTGCACCTCCACCAGCCCTTCCAGCCGGCGGCTGCGCCGCAGGAGCCGTTTTTGGCTGCCGCGCATCACCAGGTTATAAATGAGATTGAACAGGATCATGCTCAACCAGATGATCCCGTATCCGTACAGCAGCACCTCGCTGCCCATGGCCGTCACCTCCTGCCGGGAGAAAATTTACTGGTCCAGGCCCGCCCAGTAATCCTGAAGAATATAGTAGGACTCCTTCAGACGCTCGTGATAGGTCACTTTCTTGCCCCAGCCCTCCAGGGACAGAGAGGCCATGGGGATACGGTACTCGTTGCCCGCGCCCCAGGAGAAGCCCACCCACATCTCGTCGATGTGCAGGTTCTCAATGCCGTAATGCTCATAGTAGTCGTCGTGGATCATCATCTCTGACGGATTGGAGAAGTTCAGCAGCTGCCAGGGGAGCCGGATCTCCACGCCGTTGTCCGTAAAGCAGTAGTCCGCCAGGGAGTCGAAGTCGTCGCTGTCCGGGTTTGCGTTTCCGTAGCGGAGCAGACCAGTTTCAAAAATCTCGCCGATCACATGGTCGCCGTACAGACTGGGCACCAGATCAGTCAGCTTCATGGGCATATTGATGTCCACGAATACCGGACTGTTGGATTCCGGCGGATTCAGGTAGGGGTCTCCGATGTAGTATGATTCCCAGTAGGTGGACTTCAGCACCTCGTACCGCTCCTGCACCACCAGGCGGCTGTTGTCCGTCCCGTCAATGCAGATGACAAAATCGCAGGCCCGTTCGAAGGCTAAGTCGTAGTTCTCACAGTAGGTGGAGCCGGATTTTGGAGTGGTGTCGATGGGGATGTAAAGGGTTTCCGAGCCCGGATCAAAGCCCTCTACATAGAAATAGAGGAACTTCTCATCGTACTTCATGGACAGGCTGCCGCCCTCATCGGAGCGCAGCACATCCTCCTGTGTCCACTCCGCGGGATCCCCATCCACATAGCACACGCTGACCTCCTCACCGGGGTCAAAGGTCAGCAGACCGAAGTACTGCTCGTTGGTCTGGTAATCGCTCCAGTAAGGGGTGTTGTCCAGGTCAATGGCATACAGGGTGTTCCAGGTGCGCTTGAACCACTCGTCCTGCCAGGAAAACAGGCAGCTGCCCGCGCTTCCGGCATTCATGATGTCCTCGTAGCACTCGATGAGGTACTGTCCCTGCTCCTGCTCGGTGACATGGCCCTGACTGCGGCCGGTGTTCTCATCCACCTGCGCCCGGCCCCGGCCTGTGGTGATACCGTACTCGGAGATGACCACAGGGATGTTGTGGAAGTTGTTGATGGCCTTGAGATAGGCGTAGTATGTGTTCAGACGCCCCTGACTGTCGTAATAGTCCGCCTCAGTGATGTAGTCGTGGACACTGGGAGCATTCAGCAGGGACAGGCGATGCCTGACTGTTTCCGTACGGTTCACGCCTAAGACGGCTTCCACCTCCGCCTCGGCATAGGCATCAGCCTCCAATTCGGTTTGCAGGTAATCCGGGTAATAGGGGTAGATGTGGTATGACGCGAAGTAGCCGGAAGCGAAAGCCTGCGTGGGCTGGATGTGCTCCACATTGATGACCGAAGATTTATACCGGTAATTCGTCGTGGTCAGGGAATAGGTAAATGGGTCGGTGGTGGGCCAGTTAGAGAATGCCATCAGCCGCTGCGTCTTGTAGCGGGTGGTCTCATACTCAATGACCTCGTCCCCCAATTGCGCTAAGGCAGCCTCGAAGGGCGTCGCGTCCTCTGTGGTGGACATGTAAGCACCCGTGTAACTGGTGCGATGCGGGTTGTTCTGATTGGTATAGGTCACCAGGCTGGACTCCCATTCCACGCCCAGAATATAGCCCAATACCCACTGGGACACATCGTGGCGGTAAAAGCCGGAGCCGTCCCCGTCCCGGCCCAAGAGGAACTTATTCCCGTGGATGATGTCAATGATGGTCTTGCTGTCCTCGATGATCTCAGGCATCAGGCCCTCGTCGTACATGTCCTTGTGGGAGTTGTGGGAGTAGTCGTCCACCCATACCCCGTGGAGCAGCCACATGGGCTCCAGCCCCTGCTCCACCCGTTGGCTGTTATATTCATAAAGGCATTGTAGAAGTCGTCGTGAAGAATGGTGTAGACACGGATGGTGTTGGCGCCCAGCTCATGGATGTAGCCGAACCAGCGCAGATAGGTCTCCTTGTCAATGGCGAAGTCCGTGGCCCACTCGCCGGGGATACCCACGCCCATATCCACGCCCCGAATTTCGAAGGGGACATATGCTCCGTCCCGCTCCATATAAATTGTATCCTCATCGGTCTTCATAAATGTCGTTACCGGGGCGTCCGGGTTCAGATCCACATAGAACCCCAAGCCGTAGTAGGCATACCAGCAGGAGAACGCGAGCACGACCAGCACACACATACCGATAATGAACTTTTTCAAGTGCCGGCCTCCTCGTATAATAAGATTTGCAGATGATTTTTAAGTGTATCTGCTTAGTTCACTTTGTGTAGTCAGCAGGCTCTGAGATACCCGTGATGCAATAACTGTAGGACAGCAGGGTCAAGTTCTTCGGCCTCCAGTTGAGCCGCAAGGTTTCTTTTCAGCCTAATGATTGTAGGTCTTATTCCGGGACGGGTGGGCAAACTGGTTCAAGGTATGGATGCTCTCATCCAAAAATTCACCGCGCTCATGGAGCCAGTCCTTCAGCTGCTCCACCGCGTCTTCAAAGCTGTCCGGGTTGCGGTCATCCGGGATCAGCGGTCGGTACCCTTCAAACGTGCTGCCCCAGACCTCAAAATTGCGGTCGATGGCGGGGCCCAGGTATTCCAAGGTCTCGTCGATGTAATTCATCAGGTACTCATCGCTGAATACCGTCTCCCGCAGTTCCCAGTACCGCTCCAGGAGGCGGTCCATAAAGCGCTCTGACTTCAGAAGCATATAGTACCAGACTTTTGAGTACATGACCAGCTCGCTGTGGCCTGTATCCGTTTCCACATAATTGTTGCAGGCGTTATTGAAATCCCATGCCGCAAGCTTGTACTTTCCACTCATGTCCTTATAGATATAGGTGGAATAGCCTGCCCCATCAATGTTCATCGTGAACTCGTTGATCAGGAAATAGTCGATGAAGCTGTCCTCGTCGATCCAATTCCAGTAGCCGTAGAGCTCTGTGTCATGGTCGTAGGAATACAGGGGCCTTTTCAAAGGCCGCGTAGTCCAGTTCAATCTGCTCCCGCAGTTCATCCGTCAATTCCGCCCGCTTTGGGTAGCGGATTGCAAAATCGTTCTGCACGGTCAGGCTTCGCTCCAGGTAGCTATACACATCCCGGATGCTGCCCAGATCCGCCTCTGTGGTCCGGTCCTCCCGCAGCAGGTATCCGCGCACCGAGGTGCCGTAGGCCTCGTCGCTGAGGTTCAGCCGGCCGTCGTTCCCATCGGTGATGGTCTCCATCATCAGATACAGCCCCCGGTACTCCCGTTCAGGATCAATTCACAGTAACGCACATTGGGCGCCCACTCCATAATCTCGCCGGAGATGTTGTACCACATATAGTTGCGTACCAGGGACTTGTCCAGATAGGGGCCGTACAGAGCCCAGTCGCTGTGGGCGGACATGCCCATAACCTCCAGCGGATTGTCCTCGCCGCTTTCATCCACGAAATTCAGACGGTAAGGCTCTTTCTCAAAGAGGCGGGAACTATGGCCACGGATCCGAATCTCAGAAAGTGTTGCTACTGCAGCCGTGTCTGATGGGTGGTTGTTCCGGTCCTGATTGTCAATGATGGTCAGCTGCGCATCCACCACATCCCGTCCGTCTGGCGCGAGCGCGGTCAGACTCTCGCCAAAGGTGTCCCTCGCGCCTGTGTTCTGGCCTGGGATCGTCTGCCCCTTGGTATCAATAATCACCAAAGGCAGGTGGGTGCACAGCTCGCTCCCATCGCAGTCGCACCCCTCGTCCGGCCCACGGGCGGTCAGATGCTGATGGACCCGCCAACTGGGCTCATCCGGGCGATGATAGGTTAAGGCGACCATGGAGAACAACATGACGACTGTGACCACGACGCCGAAAATCCGATACTTCACCCGCTATGACTCCTTTCCGCAGGGTCAGGCTCAGCTGCTGACCTCGTCATTCTGCGCCACCAGATTCACATACTCGATATTCCCGATCTCATAGAGCGCGTCGGTGATGGCCTTGTCCTTGTTCCCCTTCGCCAAGGTCCGTTTGTTCAGCTCATAGATGAATTCCACGCTGCTCTCTGTGGAGTTCTTCACCCGGAGATTGGCCTTCCGGGCGAACTGCTGGAATACGACGGCCTCGATCCGCTGTTCATTGGTGCGGGCGCCCCGGATGATGAGCAGCATCCGGCTGTCGTTGCGGATGCGACCGAACAGGAGCAGGAGCACAAAGGCGAAGGCGCTGCCCACCCCTGCCACCATATAGTCGCCGGCGCCGCAGCAGATGCCCACCACAATGGTCCAGAAAATATACACGGTGTCCCGCGAGTCCTTGATGGCGGTGCGGAAGCGGACGATGGACAGGGCGCCCACCATGCCCAGAGACAGCGCGATGTTGTTTCCGATGACGATCATGACCGTGGTGGTGATCACAGTCAGAGCGACCAAGGAGACATTGAACTTTTTACTGTAGATGCTCCCGTCGTGAGACAGCCAATAGGACAGGAAGATAAAGCACGCCAAGATGGACGCCGCCCCAAGCCGCTGCACGATAACATCAAGGGTCAGCTGACCGGTGGACTCAAATAATTCCAGTATGTACTCTCTCATAAAATCTCTCCGATCTTTCTCACAGCTGGTACTTCAGCCCGACGCCGCGCGCCAAGCAGTATTTGCTCACGGACAACTCCGACCGGTTCGCCTGGCTGACGGCCGATTTAATATAGCTGAGTAAAAAGCCGTTGTATTTGATCTCCAATACCACATTGAAGGGGTCCAACACCGGATACATATTCAGGTCCGGGGAAAACAGGTCCAGGCAGGACTCCGTGGCTATGATGTGGTGGTCTAGCGTGACCCGGATACGGTTCTCCTTTGCGATAAAGGCCTGCCGCTGGTACTCCACGATGGTCTTGGGTCGGTAGCACATCTGGTTCATCAGCGCAAAGCACTCCGCGGCGAAGGGCTCTGAATAGGTCAGCAGAACACTATAATAGCCCTGAGGCAAGCCTGCTGGGCATCCCCCCTACGCATGCGTCAGGGAACGCTCTTCTGATACGCTTCCTGTTCTGCTCATTTCCAGCTGGTCCAAGTCGCGTCCGGGTCGTAGATGCGCAGGCGGATCTTACGCCGCAACTCCATTCCCTCTACCTTATCATAAAAATCGCCCTCGTTGAGCGTGTCAAAGTACAGGGAACGGATCCGGTAGCCCTGGGCGCCGCCATGCTCGTCCCGGATCATCACCTGAGACAGCAGCCCGGACAGGCGGTACATATCCGCCAGGGTGATCAGATATTTCTTTTCCTGGCGCATTACTTCATTCATACTTCATCTCCACCGCCTGTGCGGGACAGCATGGCCTGCGGCCGATTGCTATCCCTCAAATTGAAAGGTGTTTTTCCCTTGCGCTTGGCCTCATACACCCGGCGGTCTGCCACGGAAACCAGCGTCTGATAGTCCATGCCGTCCTCCGGCGCTATGGCGCCGCCGATGCTGCAGGAGATGGTCTCGGCCACATCTCCCGGCAGGGAAAGGCATCCGATTGCCTCGCAGATATGGCGGGCGCAGGTCTCCGCCTGTTCCCGATCCCGGATATGCCTCATGAACACTAAAAACTCGTCCCCGCCGATGCGTCCGCACAGATCGGTATCCTCGGTCTGCAGCATGAGGATCTGGGCTACCTTCCACAGCAGCCGGTCCCCCTCCTGATGGCCAAGGACATCGTTGACCTTCTTGAAGTCATCCAGGTCGAGGAACAGGAGGGCACAGTATCCAAAGCCGTATCCTGGACGCGCGCACCGGATGATGTTGTAATGTCCACTTCTCCCATACGGCTCCTCCCTCACTTTCTTCCTCTATCGGTTTTTGCAATAGAATTTCACCTTTTCGGGCCGTATTGCCGCGCCCGAAAGCGGGGTAGCAGATTTTTAGACTTAACCTTGATTTTGTCGCAAGTTCGGTGAATGAAATTCTGTGTGCCTGACTACGATGGTGCATTCATAAAGGCCTGGTCGAAATCAGCCGCGCTGATGGGTCGGCTGTAGAGGTACCCCTGTCCGAAATCACAATTGATCTCCTGGATCAGCTGTTCATCCTCCGCCGTCTCCACGCCCTCGGCAACCGTGGAGATGGAGAGGGCACGCGCGATTTGGACGACCTCCTTCATGATGAGCCGCACACGCTCCTGCTCCTGAGAGGCCATATCCAGCAGGAATGCCCGGTCCAGCTTCAATTCGTCAATTTTCAGACTTCCCAAAGTATTCAGTGAGGAGAAGCCGCTGCCAAAGTCGTCCAGGGAAATACGGAAGCCCGCTGCCTGCAGCTGGACGATTTTTTCGTTCAGCGCGTTCACATTCTCCAGTGCCAATCCCTCCAGAATCTCCAGGGTAATGAAGTGTGGGGGGATTCCGTAGTTCTGTGTCAGGTCCGTCAAGGTCTGCACATAATCCGGTTCAAAGAACAGAAGTTTGGACTGGTTTACCGAGATGGGGATGGGCTCGATTCCCCGATCCAGCCAGGACCGGATCTGGCGGCAGGCCTGCTCCACCATATAGAGGTCCAGCTTCACGCAAAAGCCATTGCGCTCGAACAGGGGGATGAACTGGTCTGGAAAGATCACCTTTCCCTCGGCGGTAGTCCAGCGCACCAGAGCCTCCGCGCCGGCCAGCACGCCCCGCCGCAGATCCTTCTTCGGCTGCAGGAACATACGGAACTCTCCGTCCAGCAGCGCCTGGTGCATGTGGGTTTCGATATAGTTCTCCAGTTCCTCCTTTTTGTGCAGCTCCGTGTCGAAAAACCAGATGGTGCTGGTGTATCCACCCTTGGCTCGATCCAGCGCAAAGAGAACGCTGGTGAGCATATGGTCGGCGGTGGCTTCCGGGTCCTCCCCGGCGGGGGAGGGCACCACGCCGCAGTAGAAGGCCAGCTGATAATCGATCATGCTGATCTCGGCGTTGTGCTCCAGATCATCCATCAGGCCATTCAAACGCGAACGGATGGTACTCTGATCCGTGTCGGCCAGGAAAAGATAGAACACATCCCCGGAGTCCCGGCAGAAAAACTCGTCCTTTTGCAGGTGTCGGTCCGCTGTCTCCTTGACCTGGATGAGCAGCCGGTTGGCCCGCTCTTTCCCGAAGATCTCTGTGATAAAGGGGAATTGGCGGATACTGAGTGCGGCGATGCTGCCGCCAGTGCTCCCCATAGCCGCCACCAGCCGCTGCTGGAAACGGGTCATATTCTCCGCCCCGGTGAGCGGATCGTAATATGCCAGACGCCGCAGCTCCAGATTGTAATTGCGCAGCAGGCGATACCCTCTGGCCATCAGGAGCAGGAGCAGCAGGAGCAGCACGACGAACATGGCGCCGATCACCAGGTTGGAGCTGCCGGTAGCGGCTCCCAGCCCCTCTCCCGTATTGACGCAGAACAGGTACCAGCCGTTGAGACCCATCGGCTCCAACAGGAAGGGATAGGATTTCCCCTCATAGGTAAATGCAGAGAAGATGCGCTCCTGCCGCTCCATGGCCTGCCGCACCTCCTTTTCGGAATCAGCGGACAGGTATGGCCCGTCATAGATGGTCTCTGGATTTGTTTGGACGATGGTATTGGGCGAGCGCACCAGAAAGCTGCCGTCGGAACCGAGCAGGTGAATATAGCCGCCGCCCCCCAGCACGGTGTTGCCGGAGATGATGTCCCTGAAAATAGCGATATGGTCGATGGCGGCCAGAACGCCGATAATCTCGTCCCCCGCATAGACCGGAATACTGTACGCGCAGACCCGCTGCTGGGAGATCGTGCTCTCAAACAACCTGGAAACGCAGGGCGTCCCTTCCAGCGCCAGCGCGACGGCCTTCTGCGCCTCTGGGTTGAGGTCTGACAGCGCGGCGTTCGTCAAAGGCTCCTCACCTAACATACAGATGACGCCCCGCATGTCCCGGTCATAAAAGGCCATGGACAGGAAATTGTTGTCCTCATTGGCCGCATTCAGGTCCTGCGTGATCTGGCCCCAGTCTTCCGTTTCTCTGGGCTCTTCGATAAAAGCAGAAAGCGTATATAGGACCTGGAAATCCGACTCAAATTGCTTATAGATCCTCGATTTGTATTCCTCAGCCTCCGCGAGGAGCTGGTCCCGCACTGCGGTATTCTGGATGTCCCGCAAATGAAAGAACAGCATACCGCCACATATCAAAAAGACAACAAAGATGCAGGAAACCTGGAGTATGGCAGTTCGCAGTTTCTTCTGCAATTTTGCTTCGATCATGGGCCACCTCTCTTCCAACAGGTCTGTCAAAAAGCACAGATCTCAATCAGCGCCAAAACGCATTGCATCTGCGGCTTGTCCGTCAGGCCGGAGAGGCATTCATACTTTTGCAGGCAAGACACTAATCTAATATTGGTATTATAGTACAAAAGATACAGAATGTCTATTGCTGGATGCAATCCAGCATAGGAACAACTCCTCTTTTCTTTCTTACCACCGCCCAGCCTCGCAGGGGCCGGGCGGCATTTTGTTTGGCTACACTCTCTGATCGACCAATCTCCGCACGATCTCGTCGCCCACAAGCTCCGAGGTGCGGTAGATGTTCTGGCAAAAGGCCCGCAGGCTGAAGTCCATGCCGGGGCTGCCCTGGTCCAGCAGCACGCCGGTCACGGTAAAGCGCCGGGCCGCCTGCGCTTTGGCAAGTTCCTCCCGGAAAGCGTCCGGCAGGGCGCATTCGCCGTCGGTGAGGAACACCACATCGGCGTTTTCAAAGCCTTCCTGCTCCATGAGCCGCAGGGCCTCCCGCATGGGCGTTTCAAAGTTGGTGCCGCCGCCGAGGAAGCACTCGGCGGCCGCCATCTTGTCCGCCGCGGTACAGGCGCCGGGGCGGAATACATCCGTCCTAAAACTGTCCCGGCTTGAGAAGTGGACGAGGGCGAAGCCGCGCCCGCCGCTGCCGGCAATCTCCAGCAGGGTCAAAGCCACGGCCTTGCCCCACGCGGCGTCCTCGCCCGCCGTGGAGGAAGACTCATCCAGGCAGCAAATGATGTCGCCCGCGCCCTTATAGACCGGCTCCCGGCGCTGGTACTGCTTGATCTGCTTTCTCTGGTATTTCCGCAGAAAGAGCGGCAGCGTCTCCGGCGCGGCAAGCATGGCGAACTCCGAGGCAATGGCCCTGTTGATGTCGCCGCCCAGCTCCAGGCTGTACTTCTCGCCGCGGCCATAGGCATAGCCGTTTTTGCGCTTGCCGTCCATCAGCTCCTTCAGGCGCCCCAGATAGCGGGCCACCTCCATGAGCGTGGGACTCTTGCCGACGCGGGCGGCCAACTCCAGGTCCGCCGCTCTCCGCTCCGGATCATTGCTGTCAGGGCCGTAGCCCCAGGCCAGAAGCGCCGACGAAACGCTTTCGGCTTTCTGTGCCGCCGCCCGTACCGCCTGTGCAAAACAGCCGGAGACGGCCTCTTTATTTTGGAGCATCTGGTCGCGGACCATATGGCCCACGGCTTCCGTCTGGTTGACCTGGCTCTGGGCCTGATTGGCAGCCTTGACGGCCTGCTTCTCCAGTTCGGGAAGCTGCTCAGGGCCGGCCTGTGCGATTTGCTTCATCAGTTTTTGAAGCTCCTCCATGCTCCTGTCCCTTTTTTGTTCCAGGCGTCTCCAGGGTATTCAGCGCCCCTTTTTTTCCACTGGCTTTTTCCAGCAGCTCATCCAGGTTTCCAGCCACCTGACTGATAAATTCCGAAGCGGCCTCATAGGCGGGGAGCTGCCGCCCCTCACAGGCGGCTTTGATGGCGGGATAGTCCTCGCCGTCCATCACCTCATTTAGGATCGGTGCATTGAAGCGGCGGGCCTGCTCGGAAATGGCATCTTCTGGCTGCCGCCGCACATTCAGGGAATAAAAGCTCTGATAGATGTCCCTGCTCAGAGCGGGAAAGGTGGACAGCTTTTCGCCGCAGGCTTTTTCCAGCGCATCCAGCTCGTTATCACCCCGGCGCAGGTCCCGGTATGCCGCGTCCTCCAGTTTGGTTGATTTCAGCACCCGATGTCCGCCGGCGTGCCGGGGGGAGAATGTCTGCGCGGTCTGTGCCAGGGGAGAGCCCAGCACATCGCTTAAAGAGCGAAAATAAGTACGCATATTACTTTCCTTCCTTTGTCATTTTCAAAGTCCTGTTATGATCGAAATCCTCTTCGGGATCAATCTTATCCCGCGTTGTCTCTCAGGCCATCGCAGTCTGCCGCATTTTGGAGCGACAGCCAGCGCCGCTCCAACAGCGGCGCTATTTTTGCCACGGTGCCGTCCTTGTCAAATGGAGCGAGCACCAGATCACCCTCGTTGCTCCAGGTCCGGATGTGATCTTCGGCCAGCCGTTCTGATAGGCTCACAGCTTTGCCGCCGAACAGCTCGCTCTCCATCGGTCAAAAACAGTGCCGTAGTGCCAGACATTTGTGCGGGCGCCGAATTTCTGAATCGTCTTTCGGCCTTTTGGAGTGAGCGTGCCGTTCACTTCACGCTTGGTGAGGCATCCCCAGGTCTTTGTACCTGCCCACTTGTTGGGCTTGTCTTTCAAAATATGAACGGTCTTGGGCTTGCCCTTTGCGAGGATATACATGGACTCAAAAGCGTCTCCATATCGGACAGGGGTGGGCGGCGTGTTCCTTTCCTTTTCCACAAGGATGGTGTCGATCAGTCTCAACTGGATTGATTGAAAGTAGACTACCTGACGGAATTGCGCGGTGGAAAAGGTGGCCTCCCCGCGCTCATTGGGGACATGCCAGACCAGCACCCCGCCCGGCTTCAAAACCCGTAAGAGCTCAACCGCAGTCCTCCGAAACAGGTAATCGGATGGCCGGCCTTTTGAAAAACTCCTGCTTGCCTGGAGCGGCCAGAATCAAATCTATGGTCTCCGCGGGCAGCGCCAGTAAAACCTGGAGGTGATCTGCGCAGCGGATGACTTTTCCAGGCTCAGATAAGAGCATCGTATTCACCGTCCTTCTGTGACCTGCATCCAGCGGAGAGGCGCTTGGCGGTTGGGACATGGCGCTTCTCCATTTCTCGCTGAAGCTCCGCTTGAAAACGGGCGGCAGCGGCGTGGATTCTCCGCAGTTGACGAAGTTCCTCTTTGGAAAGGGACCCGTCATCTTCATAGGCCGCCAGTTCGCAGGCTGTGGAAAAGGGCGGCGAGGGCGGAGACCATGTTTTGGCATTGAGCTTTTAAGTATGGATTGTCCATTGTACTATTCCTTTCCAAACAGCCTGGACGAGTCGAACAGGATTACTTTCCCGTCCTCCGTGATACGCATGGCTGTGAAGTGAAATGCACTCCTGGCGATACCGGATAGGTAGTCCAGGCGGCCCAAACGGGTGACGGCCTCATCTCTGGTAATAGGGGCGCCGTCCATCTCGTAAGTTGTTTTGTCTCTTCTGGTGGCTTCTTGGATCTGGGCGAAGTCTTTTCTGCCATATCCGCAGCGTTCAAGATACATCTTCTCTTCTTTTGTGATCTTCATTGAGATCTCTGCCTCCTGTTTTTGATTTAGGCCACGGCATAATTCAGGGCATAGAAGCCGTTTCCGCAGGAAATATATTGTCCCGGGTGCTCATAGGCGGTGGCCCGTATGCGATCCCGAAAATGCGGGTTTTTCTTTGCTTTTGGGTGAGCGGCCAGACGGTCTCCCAAGTCGGACAGCTTGGCGCGGCCGCTCAGCTCCTCCATGGTCAACCGAATCAGGTGGTGCCAAGTCAAGCCAGGGATGTCCTCCTTCCGTAGATCCACGGTGGTCTCCCGGCGCACCGCGAAAGGGAAAAAACGAGTGCATCCTGTTTATGGAAAAGGAGCAAATACTCCGTTACCACAGGGATGAATGGCTTTTTGTAGCTGCGGGTGTCGCTGACGCAGTTGTATTGCCCTTTTACGATGAACGCTTCCATCTGTCCCACGCGCATAAGGTCATGCTGCATAGAGTAGAAACTCCCTTTGGTGCGGATGTCCCCAACCAGGATGGCAAGCCGGCCGTCCCTGCGCAGGGCCATAAAGGACGCTTCTGGACAAGTGTAATTACAAGCTTTTCCACAAACTCGGGATAGCTGGAACACCTGGAAAGGTCA
>ENA-OQCL01000171-OQCL01000171.1-human-gut-metagenome-genome-assembly--contig:-NODE-171-length-35644-cov-6.552918_pt1 | contig 35644 bp, 33 predicted proteins | sample MGYA00242502_ERZ504586 | MGnify/ENA primary metagenome ERZ504586 (study PRJEB26092, sample SAMD00036316) | human gut metagenome | host: Homo sapiens | study: EMG produced TPA metagenomics assembly of... | reverse complement strand
CGCCCGGGGCGCAGGCCGAGCCGGAGCCCGAGGCGGAGCCGGAAGCAGAAGCCGAGCCGGAGACGGACGGCCGGGCGAGCGGAACCGGAAGTTGAAGCAGAAGCAGAGGCGGAGGCGGAATACGCGGACACCGCCGCGGACGAGCCCGCGGGGGAGGACGCCGCGCCGGAGCTGCCGCCCTTCTGGGACGGGCCGCCGGAGCTGCCGAAGCCGCCGAAGGCGAAGGTCGTGCTGCTCATCCTCTACATTTTGTTCGGCCTGGTCATCTGCCTGCCGGTTACGGTGGCGCTGACGGGGCTGGCGCTGGGCATTTTCGTGCTGGGCGGCGCGGGCATCGGCCTGGGCGCGCTGCTGGCGTCGTTCTGTTTCCTGGGCATGAACGTGGTGGCGGACATCCTGCTGCTGGCGGGCGCGGCGCTGGTGGCCGCGGCGCTGGGGCTGCTGCTGCTGTTTTTTGCCGTGTGGTTTTTCCTGCGCGGCGTCGTGGGCTTTGCGGACCTCATCATCCGCAAGGGGCGCGACTGGTGCTATGAGCACGGGGAGGTGGACGCATGAAACGCGCATGGGGCATAGTTTTGAGCGTGGTCCTGGCGCTTGCGGGCCTGGGCGTCGTGGTATTTGCGCTTGGGCTCATCATGGACGCGGACCTGGTGCGCATAGCGGACACGGTGTTTGCCAATTACGACCTTGCTAAGGTCATCACGGCGGCGCGGGAGGCCCTGCACGGGCTGACGAGCATACTGCCGTTTTGTTGAGTTGGAGGCGTTTTTTTGAAGAAGAGGGTAGTCAGGAAGCACAACAACAGCGGCAACTGCTTTGTGTGCGGTATAAACAACCCCTACGGCCTGCACAGCCGTTTTTACGAGCTGGAGGACGGCACGATGGCGGCGCTCGTGACGGCGAGCCCGGAGCATCAGAGCTATCCGCAGCGGGTACACGGCGGGGTGATCACGGCCCTGCTGGACGAGACGCTGGGGCGGGCCATAAACATAGCGGAGCCGGAGACCTGGGCGGTGACCGGGGACATCAGCGTTCGTTTCAAAAAACCGGTGCCGTATGGCGAGCCGCTGCTGGTGACGGGTCGGATAACGCGCAACACGCGGCTTATTTTCAACGCGGAGGGCGGGCTGTACCTGTCTGACGGCACGCTCGCGGCGACGGCGCAGGCGCGCTACATGAAGCAGCCCCTGGACGTCATCGGCGACCTGGAGAAGAACGGCGACATCTGGCTGAGGATAGACGAACCCGACGACCCGTCGGAGATAGACATCCCCGACTGACGCGCCGCACCCAAATGTAAAAAGCAATGCCCCGCTTTTGTACAAAAAGCGGGGCATTGACTGTTATTCGCGGGTATGGGACGGGGCTCACTCGTGGCAGCAGCCGCCGCCTTCGCCGTGGCAGCAGCTGTGGCCTTCCTCGTGCCGGCGGCAGTTCGGGTTCGGGTCGTGGGCCAGGACGCCGCGCAGCAGGGCCTCCACCGCGTAGTCCGCAAGGCCCGTGATGCCGCCGTAGACCTGGATGCCGGCCGCGTCCAGCGCCTGCACCGCGCCGGAGCCTATGCCCCCGCAGATGAGCGTCTGTACGCCCAGGCCGGCAAGAAAGGCCGCCAGAGCCTCGTGCCCCGCGCCGCCGCTGTCCACAAGCTCGCTCGACACGACCTCGCCGTTTTCTATCTCGTAGAGCTTGAAGCGCTCCGTGTGGCCGAAGTGCTGGAAGATCATCTCTTCCTCGTCATATGCAACAGCTACCTTCATGGCTGCCTCCTTTGTGGTTAGTCTTATTAAATTTAATACGCTTTTCCATTTTCGTCAAGGACAAAATCACGTGACAGGCCGCCGGGCAGGGTGTATAATGGGTTAGCTTTTTGGAAAGGAGGCGCCCCCATGCCGGACATAAGCGAGCTGCTCACCATAGAGACAGAGCAGTTCTCCGTGCAGAAGCTGCTGGAAACCGAAATAGGCGGCTTTTCGCTCGGCAACCTGCTGGCCGCGGCCGTCATCCTGCTCATCTCCCTCGTCGTCATCAAGCTGCTCACCAAGGCCGTCCGCCGCGCCCTTGAGCGCTCCAAGCTCGAGCGCGCCATACGCAGCTTCATCCTCTCCTGCGTGCGGGTGCTGCTCTGGGTGCTCGTCGCGCTCATAATAGCGGACAAGCTCAGCATACCCTCGGCCTCGCTCGTGGCCGTGCTCTCCGTGGCGGGCCTGGCCTTCTCGCTCTCGCTGCAGAACACGCTCTCGAACGTCTTTGCCGGCTTCACGCTGCTCATGACGCGGCCCTTCTCCTCCGGCGACTTCGTCGAGCTGGGCGCGACGACGGGTACGGTCATCTCCTCCGGCCTCTTTTACGTCACCCTCGTCACCGCGGACAGGAAGGAGATACACATCCCCAACAGCGACGTGGCCGCCTCCCGCATCACGAACTACAGCACCGAGCCCACCCGCCGCGTGGACCTCGCCTTCGGCCTCGAATACAGCTGCGACGCCGAGTCCGTGCGCCGGGCCCTGCTCGACGCCGCCGCGGCCGACGCGCGCGTCCTCACCGAGCCCGCGCCCAGCGTCGTCGTCAGCGCCTACAAGGCCAGCAGCGTCGAATACAGCCTGCGCGCCTGGGCCGCCACGCAGGACTACTGGGACGTCTACTTTGCCCTCAACGAAAACTGCCGCACCGCGCTGGAAAAGGCCGGGCTCTCCATGGCCTTCGACCGGCTCGACGTCAGGATACTCGACAACAAATAACAGCCCACTTTTAAGGAGGACAGCACATATGAGCAAGATAGTCATAATAGGCGGCGTCGCTGGCGGCGCCACCGCGGCGGCAAGGCTCCGCAGGCTGGACGAGCAGGCGGAGATAGTCGTCATCGAGCGCACGGGCTTCGTCAGCTACGCCAACTGCGGCCTGCCCTACTACGTCGGCGGCGTCATCGAGGACAGGGAGGACCTCACGCTCCAGTCTCCCGAGAGCTTCTTCTCCCGCTTCAACATCGACGTGCGCGTCTCAAGCGAGGTCACGGCCATAGACAGGGAGCACAAGACCGTCACGGTGTTCAGCCACGGCGAGGGCCGCGAGTACGTGGAGAGCTACGACAAGCTCATCCTCTCGCCCGGCGCGAAGGCGATGATACCGAACACGCCCGGCGTTTATTCCGAACGGGTGCTGACCCTGCGCACGGTGGAGGACGCGCTGAGGATGCGCGAGCTCGTCGAGACTGAGCGCCCGGAGCGGGCCGTCGTCGTGGGCGGCGGCTTCATCGGGCTCGAGACGGCGGAGAACCTCATGGAAGCGGGCGTCAAGGTGACGCTGCTGCAGCGCAGCGAGCAGGTGCTGCCGCCGCTGGACTGGGATATGGCCTGCGAGCTGCACGCCCATCTGCGCGAGAAGGGCCTCGATCTGCGCTTCAAGCACGCGGTGGAGAGCTATGAGGAGACGGAAGACGGCATCATCGTCCACGTGAAGGACCGCGAGAGCATAAAGTGCGGCTTCGTCGTGCTGGCGGTCGGCGTCGTGCCGGAGTCGGAGCTGGCGAAGGCGGCGGGGCTGGAGCTGGGGCTGAAGGGCTCCATCAAGGTCGATAGCCACATGCGCACCTCGGACCCGGACATCTACGCCGTGGGCGACGCGGTGGAGGTCGTGAACCCCGTGACGGGCGCGCCCGCGCTGGTGGCCCTGGCCGGCCCGGCGAACAAGCAGGGCCGCATCGCCGCGGACAACATCTGCGGCATAGCCTCGGAGTACAAGGGCACGCAGGGCTCGACGGTCATCAAGGTGTTCGACATGACGGCGGCGGTGACGGGCCTGAACGAGAAGGCCGCCAAGGCCGCGGGCCTCAGCTATTCGAAGGTCCTGGGCTACTCGGCCAGCCACGCGGGCTACTACCCCGGCGGGCGGAACATGAGCATAAAGACGCTCTTCGACCCGGACACGGGCCGCATCCTGGGCGCGCAGATCGTGGGCTTTGACGGCGTGGACAAGCGGATAGACGTCCTGGCGGCGGCCATCCGCGCGGGCCTCACGGCGGAGGACCTCTGCGAGCTGGAGCTGGCCTACGCGCCGCCCTACTCCTCTGCGAAGGACCCGGTGAACATGGCGGGCTTCATGATCCAGAACGTGATGAACGGCATCGTGAAGCAGCACTTCCCGGAGGACGTGCCGGAGCTGCCGAGGGACGGGAGCGTGACGCTCCTGGACGTGCGGACGGCGCGCGAGTTTGCGGGCGGCTGCATAGAGGGCGCGGTGAACATCCCGCTGCACGAGCTGCGCGCGCGCCTGGGCGAGCTGGATAAGTCGAAGCCGGTGTACGTGAACTGCTTCTCCGGCATGCGCAGCTACATAGCCTGCCGCATCCTGACTGGCCACGGCTTTGACTGCTCGAACCTCGCCGGCGGCTGGCGTTTCTACCAGCTTGTGACCCGCGAAAAGGCCGACAACGAGCACTATCCCTGCGGCGAGCGGAAGTAAGCGGCCCGCGCGAATAACAGCACATCGCCCCGCTTTTTGCACAAAAAGCGTGCGGGGTCCATCCCCCGGCGGCCTCACGCTGAAATAAAAAACGCCCCCATCGGGGGCGTTTTTCAATATTCCTGCGGCGCGGCCGCACACCGCCTGATCACAGGCTCACGTTTTCGAGATAGTGGTCGAACAATGCGTTCATGTAGTTCGCCGCGTCTTCGCCGCGGCCGGCGTCGATGAGCTCTATTATATGCATCCCCTGCTCGTACAGCGCCTTCTCGCCCCAGAACCGCGCGGAGGATTCCCACAGCACGCTGCCTACGCCCCGGAAGGCGTTCATGATCAGCGGGAACAGCTGGTTGCCCGAGAGCGTGCAGATCTTGTAGTGGAAGCGCGCCAGCGCCGCCGCTACCTCCGCCGTCGAGGGCGAGAGCAGGCTCGCCGCCTCAAACTCCGCCATCATCCCCCGCAGCTCCTCCATGTCCGCGTCGCTGTGGCGCCGGCCCAGGCGGATCAGCGCCCCGCCCTCTATCGCGCTGCGCAGCTCCACTATCGACACCACCATCTGCCGGTCCAGCTTGCCGCCGTTATAGCGCAGGATAGCGTTCAGCGTCTCCAGATTCCCCGTCTCCGCAAAGTCCGCCACCACCGTGCCGCGCCGCGGCGTCACCTCTATAAAGCCCATCCGCGCCAGGTCCTCCAGGCCCAGGTGCACGATGGTCTTGCTTATCTTCATCTGCTCCGCCAGGTCCCGCTCCGAGGGCAGACGGTCCCCGGGCTTCAGCGCGCCCGAGAAGATCATCCCCTCTATCCGCTCGATGAACAGCTCCTTTATCGTCGGCGCTACGATTTGTCCAAACTCCATATCAAGGCCCCCCGTAGTGGTCTAACCAATACTAACACGCCCGGGCGGTCATAGCAAGGCCCGGGGCGGAAATTGTTTTAAAAAAGGACACGCGGCATAGCGTTCATTCTGCCGCGTGTCCTCTTTTCCGCGCCGCGCGGGGAAGGTGCGGCGCGGGCAGCCCGGCCTCGGACGTGGGAAGCGGCACGGCCCGCCGTTCCCGCAAAAAACGGCCCTCCGCACCGGCGTCTCCGGCCCCGCTTTGCCCGCTCGCCTCCTCACCGCCGCCCTTTGCGGGCACGCCCGACAGCTCTGCCCAAAGCCTCGGGCGCCGGTGTTGGATGTTCAAAGCTCCGGCGGTCAGGTCAAATCAACCGCCTATTGATAAAAATATAGCATAAAGCGCCCGCCTTTTCAACAAAACGGGCGCTTTGGATATTTTTGTAGACCTGCACATAAGTTTTGGTCAGACCTTATACCAGCTTTTCCTCCCGGCGGCGGAGCCGGGCGTCCACGGCCTCGCGCAGCAGGGCGTAGATAAGCGCGCACACGGGCACGCCTATCATCGCGCCGATGACGCCCGCGACGTTGCCGCCGACGATGACCGCGCAGAACACGGCCACGCCCGGCAGGCCCACGGAGCGGCCCACGATGCGCGGGTAGATGAAGGCCCCGTCCACCTGCTGTATGGCCAGCACCATGACGACGAAGAGCAGAGCCTTGAGGGGGCTCACGATGAGGATGAGCAGCGCGCCGATGACCTCGCCGATGAAGGAGCCCACCATCGGCACGAGCGAGGTCACACCAATGACCACGGAGATGACCTCCGGATACGGGAAGCGGAAAATGCGCATGCAGATATAGCAGAGGATGCCCAGGATGCAGGAGTCCGCCAGCTGCCCGGCGACGAAGTTCGAGAAGGTCTCCGAGGCCATGGAGGCGATGCGCGCCAGGCCCGAGGCCGCCTTCTGAGGCAGGAAGGCGTCGATGCAGCAGCGGGTGAAGCGGCCGATGCGCTCCTTCTGCGCGAGGATGTACACGGCGACGACGAGGCCCAGGAAGGTGTTCATGACCGTGCTGACGACGGAGGTGCCCACGCCGGTGACGGTGTCCACGACGCTGGAGCCATCGACGTTGGCGCTGCCCTCTTTCAGGTAGGTCGTGAGCTCGGAGAAGACCTTCTCCCAGTCCACGGTGAAGTTTTTGAGGCTCTCTATCTCGATGCCGAAGCCGGCGAGGAAATCGTTCAGCCAGTTGACGGCGGAGCTGATATACTCCGGCAGGCGCGCGGCGACCTCCGCCACCGTGGCGGTGAGCTGGGGCAGGACGACGGCGATGAGGATGCCGATGAGCCCGAGGCTCACGACAAGGGCAAAGACCAGGCTCACGGGCCGCCGGAGCTTCCTCACAAGCGGACGCCTGTCCTCCGACATGCCGTAGAACACGCGGTTCTCAAAGAGCTTCAGCGGGACGTTCAGCACAAAGGCCATGGCAAGGCCCGTTATGACCACGCCGAAGACCCTCCACACCGTCCTGACCGCGCCGTACACCGAGGCGAGATTCTGCGCGGCGGTGTAGAGCAGCACGGCAAAGGCGATAATGAGGAGTATCGTGCGGACGTTTTTGCGGTCGAGCTTCATGCTTCGCCTCCTTCCACGACTCATCGTTACCATAATACACAGTATCCAACCCGCAATCAACCACTTTTTGCGGAAAGGCCCCGGCTTTTGGCCGGGGCCAGGGTCTTAGGCTATGCCGAGCAGGGCGTTGAGGTCGAGGGACTCGAACTCGCTCTCCCAGACTATCTCGGCGTTCTCTATCCAGCCGTTTATCATGTCGTCGTACATGAGCGCGGCGGCGACGGCGCGCAGGTCGTAGGGCGTGCCGGTGCTGTCGTACTGCAGGACGGCGCTGTCCGGGCCTATGGGCACGCGCAGGATGATGTGGTAGCCGAAGCTCGTCTCCACGACCTCGCTCATCTGCCCCGGCTCAAGCGCCGCAGCCGCGTCCGAGAACTCCGCGGCCATCTCGCCCGAGGTGAAGCAGTAGCCGTCCGGATAGGCGGCAAGGCCCGTGTCCTCGCTCTTCTCCTGCATGAGCGCGTCGAAGGCGCTCTCCAGCTCATCGCCGCTCTTGCCCTGGAGCTGGGCGTAGATCTCGTCTATCTCGGCGCGCTTTTCGGCCTTGGCGGTCTCGTCCAGGGCCTCTCCCTCCTCGTCTGTGGTGAGGATGAGGATGTGCTTTGCGCCCATGTAGCCGTATTCGTCGGCAAAGGCCATGACCTCGTCCTCCGTGAGCTTCTCGCCGTCCTGGCCGTAGAGCTCGGCGTAGGCGCGGGTGTAGAGGGCGGCCATGCGGTTCATGTAGTTGTAGAGCTCGGGGCTGACGTAGTTCTGCTCCAGCACCTCGTAGAGCTGCTCCTCGGTGCCGTCCTCGCCCACCAGCTCCGCGATGTCGCTCTCCAGCAGGGCGGCAAGGGCCTCCTCGTCCTCGGCGGTGAGGGCTATGCCCTCCTTCTGCGCGTTGACGTCGAGGGCGTGGTACTGGACGGCGTAGTTCTTGGCCTCGTCCATGATGACGCCGCCGACGGTGCTGTCCTCGGCGTAGATGTATTCGGCGTTAAAGTCCGCAACCGCGCCGAAGACGCCGGAATACTGGGCGTAGCAGTAGTAGAACCAGTAGAAGAACTCGCCCCAGCTGACGGGGGAGCCGTCCACGGTGAGGACCGTGGCGTCGAGGTCGTAGGCGGCGCGGGCGGCGGCCCAGTCGAGGCTGACGGTCTCGGCGCTCGCCTCGGGGCTGGCCTCGGCGCTCGCCTCGGGCGAGGCGGTCTCGGGGGAGTCCGCGGCCTGGCCGCAGCCGGCGAGCAGGGCCGCCAGCAGGGCGGCGCACAGCGCGAGTGAAACAAGTTTTTTCATCTTATCCTCCTTGGTCTTCTTTTGACGATATATCCGTAGAGGCCCAGGCGGCGGCAAAGCGGGAGGCCTCGTCCAGCACCCTGGCCTTCGGCGGGAGCTTGAGTGAGATGCGCGGGACGGAGCCCGCCTCGACCCGGAGCCTGCCCCGGTATTCCGGCCTGGCATAGAGCTCCGAGACGCGGGCCATGTCGAAGGAGTCCAGCGTGAAGCGCAGCGCCCCGGCCTTCTGCGAGATGTCCGTGATGCCGGCGCGCCCGGCCTCGCCGCGCAGCAGCGCCACGCGCACGAGCGCCGTCACAGCGTCCGGCGGCTCTCCGAAGCGGTCTATGAGCTCGTCGAGCACGTCGTCCGCGTCGGCCTCCGTGCGGATGAGGGCGATGCGCCGGTAGAGGTCCATGCGCTGCTCCGTCGAGGCGACGTAGCTCTCCGGGATGTTCGCGGAGACGGCGAGGTCCGCGGTGGAGGAGGCCCTGTTCGCGGGCTTTTCGCCCTTTTCCTCCAGGACCGCCTCCTCTAAGAGCTTCAGGTACATGTCGTAGCCCACGTCGATGAGGTGGCCGGACTGCTCCGCGCCGAGTAGGTTGCCCGCGCCGCGTATTTCGAGGTCGCGCATGGCGATGCGGAAGCCGGAGTTGAACTCGGCAAACTCGCGGATGGCCTCGAGCCGCTTTTCGGCTATCTCGGTGAGGCTTTTGTCCCGGCGGAAGGTGAGGTAGGCGCTGGCCCGGCGCGCGCCGCGGCCCACGCGGCCGCGTATCTGGTGCAGCTGGGCGAGGCCCAGGCGGTCGGCGTCCTCGATGATGAGGGTGTTGACGTTCGGGATGTCTATGCCCGTCTCGATGATGGTGGTACACACCAGCACCTGCACCCGGCCCTCGACCATGTCCTCCATGACGCGGGAGAGCTGCTCCTCGTCCATCTTGCCGTGGGCGACGGCGACGGCCGCGCCGTCGAGCATCTCGGCTATGCGCAGGGCCGTGCGCTCTATGTTGTCCACGCGGTTGTGGAGATAGTAGACCTGCCCGCCGCGCGAGAGCTCCCGGCGCATGGCGTCCGTGAGGACGCCCCAGTCGTGCTCCATGACGAAGGTCTGCACCGGCAGGCGGTCCTGCGGCGGCTCCTCGATGGTGCTCATGTCCCGGATGCCCGCGAGGGCCATGTTCAGCGTGCGGGGTATGGGCGTGGCCGAGAGGGTCAGCACGTCCACCTGACGACTGAGCTCCTTTATATGTTCCTTGTGCGAGACGCCGAAGCGCTGCTCCTCGTCCACTATGAGCAGGCCGAGGTTTTTGAACTGCACGTCCTTCTGCAGCAGGCGGTGGGTGCCGATGACGAGGTCGCACTTGCCGCTTTTGAGGTCCGCGAGCGTGGCGCGCATCTGCGCCGGGCTGCGGAAGCGGCTCATGACCTGTATCTCCACCGGGTAGCCGAAAAAGCGCTGGAGCGCCGTCTGGTAGTGCTGCTGGGCGAGCACGGTGGTCGGCACGAGGATGGCGGCCTGCTTGCCGCCCAGGATGCATTTCATGACGGCGCGCAGGGCGACCTCGGTCTTGCCGTAGCCCACGTCGCCGCAGAGCAGGCGGTCCATGGGCTGGGGCTTTTCCATGTCGGCCTTTATCTCCTCTATGCAGCGCAGCTGGTCCTCCGTCTCCTCGAAGCCGAAGCGCTCCTCGAACTCGGTCTGCCAGGGGCTGTCGGGCGGGAAGGCGAAGCCCTCCAGGCGGCTGCGCTCCGCGTAGAGCGCGATGAGGCCCCGGGCCAGCTCCTTGGCCGCGGCCTTGGCGCGGGATTTCGTCCGCTGCCACTCCGCGCCGCCCAGCTTCGAGAGCCGCACGGGGCTGTCCTCCCCCGCGCCGACGTACTTCGTCACGAGGTCGAGCTGGGTCGCCGGGACGTAGAGGCTGTCCGTGCCGGCGTAGCATATCTTCATGTAGTCCTTCTCCGCGCCGTCCACGGGGATGCGCACGACGCCGGCGAAGCGGCCGATGCCGTGCTGCTCGTGGACGACGAGGTCGCCCACGGCGAGGTCGGCGCAGGAGTCTATCTTCTCGCCCACGGCCTTTTTGCGGCGCTTCTGGCGGCGCAGGCCGGCGCCCATGATCTGGGTATCCGTCAGGACGGCGAGGCGCAGGGAGGGGTACTCCAGGCCCGCAGAGAGGCCTCCGGAGCTTATGAGGCACTGGCCCGGCCCCGGCAGGCGGCCGGGGTTCTCCGAGGCGGCGGCCCTCACGCCCTCTTTCCGGAGCATTTCCGCGAGGATATTGGCCCGGCGCATGTCCCCGGCCAGCAGCAGCACTCCGCTGCCGTTTTCAAGGTACTGCCTGGCGTCGTCCGCCGCCTGCCGGGCGGAGCCGGCGTAGGAGGGCAGCTGCTTTGCCGCTATGCCCGTGACGCTGGCCGTGGGCAGGGGATAGCGCCCCGCCGTGAAGGCGTCGGCCATGTACAGCGGAAAGCGCGCGAGGGCGTCGAGCGCCTCCTGCTCGCCGAGGCAGAAATCCGCGGCCTTTGCGGCCATGCGCCCGGCGCTGCGGAGCTGTTCCACGTCGCTCTCCAGCTGCTTTGCGTATTCCCTGGCCCTGTCCATGAAGCGCCCGGGCTGGTCCAGCACCACCAGCGCGCCCTCCGGCGCGTAGTCGAGGGCGCAGGCCCGGCGGGAGTAGACGAGGCCCGCATAGCGGTCCGCCGCGCGCAGCTCCGCGCCGTTTTCGAGCCGCTCCGCGTCCTCCGCGAGGGTCCCGGCGAGGCGGGCGTCGCCTCGGCGCTCGGCGCGGGCGGCGAGCTTTTTGAGCTCTGCGGCCAGCTGGGCGGACCCGCCCCGGCAGAGCGAGGGCAGGGTCTCCGCGGCGGGCAGGACGCTGCAGCGCTCCAGGCTCTCGGTGCGGCGCTGGCTCGCAGTGTCGAAGCTGGATATGGAGTCTATCTCGTCCCCCCAGAACTCCACGCGCAGGGGCTGGGCCTGGGAGGGGGAGAAGAAATCGAGTATGCCGCCGCGGCGGGAAAACTGGCCCGGCCCCTCGACCTGGGCCGCGCGGGAGTAGCCGCAGCGCAGCAGGGCGTCCTCCGCGTCCCCGGGTTCGAGGCGGCTTTTGAGGTCTATGTCAAAGGCCGCGCGGCGGAAGTCCTCCGGCGGCATGGCGCGCTGAAACAGGCCCTGAGCGGTTATAATTGTATATCGGGCGCCGCCGAGCAGCTCGCGCAGGGCGCCGAGGCGGCGCTGCTCCGTCTGGCGGGAGACGGCGTCCGCCGAGATGAAGACGAACTCGCGCCCCGTCAGGAGCGTGGGCCGCTCCCCCGTGAAGGCGGCGAGGTCCCCGGCCAGGGCCTCGGCCGCGGCCTCGTCCGGGGTCAGCAGCAGGACGCTCCGCCCGGTCCTGAGCCCCAGGGCCGCCGCAAGCTGCGCCCTGTGCACGCCCGAGAGCCCCGTTATGAGCGCAGGAAAGCCGCCCCCATCCCCCGGCAGGGGGAGGGAGGCAGCCTCGGGTATGTCGAAAAAGGCCTTTGCCAGAATGCTCATGTCCATAACCACTGTATTATAGCAGAGCCTCCTGTCAAATTCAATAATATCCGCCCGTCTCCGGGGCGCCTATACTATTATTTAATTAAATATTTGCGGCCGCCCTTGCAAAAAAAGCGCCGGATAAGTATAATAGAGCTTAAAGAAATAGCTGTGCGCCCCTCAAAGGAGGGCGCATTTTTCTGAAGGGGGAACAAGATGGACTCACTGAAATCCGTGTGGCAGAGCATCCTGGACGAGATAGCCAAGAACATCACGTCCACGGCCTACAACACCTGGTTCTCGGACTGCGAGCCCGTGGAGCTGGGCGAGACGAGCCTCATTATACAGACCACCTCCGACTTCAAGCGCAGCGTCATCCAGGGCCGCTTCGGGGACGTCATCCGCGCCGCCCTGCGCGAGATCTTCTCCTGCGAGATGGAGCTTGTCGTCCTCACGCCGGAGGATATCGAATTCCAGCGCCAGCGCCACCACATGACCGAGATCCCGCCGGAGATGGACGGCTACACCTTTGACCGCTTCGTCGTCGGCCCCTCGAACAAGTTTGCGCACGCGGCGGCCATCGCCGTGGCGGAAAACCCCGGCCGGGCCTACAACCCCCTCTTCATCTACGGCAACTCCGGCCTCGGCAAGACCCACCTGCTGCTCGCCATCGGCCAGCGCATCCACGACCACAACCCCGAAAGCCGCATAGTCTACGTCAGCGGCGACGACTTCACTAACGACATGGTCCACTCCATCCGCAACGGCACGATGGACGAATTCCGCAACAAATACCGCAGCGTGGACCTGCTGCTCGTGGACGACATCCAGTTTATCGCCGGAAAACAGAGCACGCAGGAGGAATTTTTCAACACTTTCAACAACATTTACAACGACGGCCACCAGATAGTCATCACCGCGGACCGCCCGCCCATGGAGATGAGCCTTTTGGACGACAGGCTGCGCACCCGCTTCGAGGGCGGACTCATGGCCGACGTGCAGCCCCCCGACCTTGAGACCCGCACGGCCATCATCCGCAACAAGGCCGCCCAGCTCGGCATGAGCCTGCCGGACGACGTCGTCACCTTCATCGCCGAGAACATCACCTCCAACGTCCGCCAGATAGAGGGCGTCGTCAAGCGCCTGACCGCCTACCGCGAGATAATGGACGACGGCATCACCATAAACTCCGTCAAGCGCGCCATAAAGGACGTCATCCGCGTCGGCGCCTACATACCCACGCCCGACGTCATCATCGAAGAGACCGCGCGCTATTTTTCCATCACCTCGTCGGATATCCGCGGCCAGCGCCGCTCCAAGAACGTCGCCAAGGCCCGCCAGGTCTCCATGTACCTCATCCGCAACCTCACGAACCTCTCGCTTGTGGACATAGGCAGCCAGTACGAGGGCCGCAACCACTCCACCGTGCTCACCTCCATCCGCAAGATAGAGGAGCTCATAAAAACCGACCAGGAGACCTCCGCCACCGTGCGGGACATCTCCTCCAACATAAACTCCCGCTCCTGAAACTTTGCACAGGGCGAGGTTCAAAATGTGTTAAGTCCATGTTCAAAGCTGTTTAAACAAAATTTTGCCTTATTTTCCCTGTTCAGAGCGGTTCAAAACCCTCTTCCTCCCTGTTGAGAATTTTATCAGGCTTTTCGGGGGTTCCGGAGGGTTTTCAACATTTGCTCTCACCTATTACTACGACTGCTGAAAAAAAACCTATCCTTCCTATCCTGTGAAGGAACTTCGCGTTTTTGCTAAGGAGGACGACATGAAATTTTCCTGCGAGAAGCACCTGCTGCAAGCCGCCGTCGCCGCCGCCTCGCGCGCGGCCTCGGCCAAGAGCCCCATCTCCGCGCTGGAGGGCCTGCTGATAGAGGCCGGCAGCGGCGTGCGCGTCACGGGCTACGACCTTAAGAAGGGCATCTACATGAACATCGAGGCCGACGTGGCCCAGCCCGGCTCTGCCGTGCTCATGACGGCAAAGCTCTTTTCCGAGATGATGCGCCTGCTGCCCGACGGCATCGTCACCGTCGAGGTGGGGGACGACAGCCGCGCGAGCGTGAGGTGCGGCCAGAGCGAGTACGGCTTCATGGCCCTGCCCGCCGCCGATTACCCGGAGCTGCCCGAGGTGGACGAGAGCGAGGCCGTCCGCATCTCCCAGAAGGCCCTGCGCAGCATGATAGACGAGAGCATCTTCGCCGTCTCGACGAACGAGAGCCGCCCTGTCTACATGGGCAGCCTCTTCGAGCTCGAAGGCGGCCGGCTCACCATGGTCTCCGTGGACGGCTACCGCCTCGCCATCCGGCGCGAGAGCGTGCAGGGCGGCGCTGAGGGCCTGCGCTTCATCATCCCCGGCTCGGCCCTGCTCGATGTGGAGCGGCTCTGCGCGGACTCGGACGAGGAGGTGCTGCTGAACGTCGGCACGAAGCACAGCTCCTTCACCATAGGCGGCACCGTAGTCGTCTCCCGCAAGCTGGAGGGCGACTTCCTCAACTATAAAAAATCCCTGCCCGAGAACTTCCGCTATGTCGTGAAGCTCCTGCGCGAGGACATGCTCGGCGCGACGGACCGCGTCTCCCTCGTCGTGGACGAGAAGATGAAGAGCCCCGTGCGCCTCATCTTCGGGGACGGGCGCATAGACTTCTTCTGCAACACGCCCCTTGGCCGCGCGGGCGACGTCTGCCCCTGCGAGGGCGAGGGCGGCGACACCGAGATAGGCTTCAACGACCGGTATCTGCGCGACGCGCTCAGGGCCGCGCCCGTGAAGGAGCTGGAGGTATGCATCAACACCGGCTCCTCCCCCTGCGTCATCCGCGCCGCCGACGGGGGCGACGAGTTCACCTATATGATACTTCCGGTCCGCCTCAAGGCCGGGGAGTGACGATGGAAAAGATAGAGATCACTACGGAATTCATAAAGCTCGACGCGCTCTTAAAGTTCTCCGGCCTGTGCGAGACGGGCGGGGAGGCCAAGCTCTGCGTCGAGGACGGGCTCGTGAAGGTAAACGGCGAAACCTGCCTCCAGCGCGGAAAAAAGCTCCGGCCCGGCGACAGGGTGGAGCTCGATGGCGAGGCCGTGGAGGTAGTCTCCGCATGAGGGTCTTGCGCATAGCGCTCACGGGCTTTCGCAACTACGAGTGGGAGAGCTTCGAATTCTCCCCCGGCACCAACGTCATCAGGGGCAAAAACGGCCAGGGCAAGACGAACCTGCTTGAGGCCGTCTTCATGCTGACGGGCGGGCGGAGCTTCCGCACGCGCTTCGATAAGGAGATCGTCGGCTTCGGCTATTCCTCGGCGGAGATCCTGGCCGAAGTCGAGGCCGCGGGCCGGGAGCAGACCGTGAAAATAAGCCTCGCCCCCGGGCAGAGGAAGCTCATCACCGTGAACTCCGTCAAAAAGACCGCCTCGGAGCTGGCGGGGACGATGACGGCCGTGCTCTTCTCCCCGGACGAGCTCACGCTGGTGCGGGAGGGCGCCGCGGTGCGCCGCCGGCTCATGGACGCGGCCATAAGCCAGCTCCGGCCGGGCTACGCCGCCGCGCTCTCGGACTACAACCGCATGTACGAGCAAAAGGCCGCCATATTGCGCGGCTGGCGCGAGAAACCCAGCCTCCTCGACACGCTGGACGACTTTTCCGAGCGGCTCTGCCGCCTGACGGCGCGGCTCACGCGCTACCGGGCCTCCTTCGTCCAGCGCCTGGGCGAAGCCGCCGCGCCCATAAACCGGGACTTCTCCGGCGGCGCGGACGAGATTTCCCTGCGCTACAGGCCCGTTTCGACGGTGGAGGACCCCTTCGCCTCGGAGCGGGACATCTACTACGCCGTCTGCGAGCACCAGGAGGGCCACCGCGAGGCCGAGCTCGCCTCCGGCCAGTGCCTCACCGGCGCGCACAAGGACGACATCGAGATCTCCGTGAACGGCCGCAGCGCCCGGAGCTTCGCCTCCCAGGGCCAGGCCAGGACCGCCGCCCTCTCGATAAAATTGGCCGAGCGGGAGATCTTCCTCGCGGAGACCGGCGAATACCCCGTGCTGCTCCTGGACGACGTGCTCTCGGAGCTCGACGCCGAGAGGCAGGAGTTCGTCCTGAACCGCATCGGCGGCGGCCAGACCCTCATCACCTGCTGCGAGGACGACGGCGTCGCCCGGCGCACGGGCGGGCGGGTCATGACCGTCTCGGGGGGCAGGCTCGTATGATCTATCTCAACCTCGGCGGCGGACACGTCGTCCGCCGCGACAGCGTGGTCGCCGTCTGCGACATGGACAACACCACCTGCTCCCGCGCGACGCGGGAGCTGCTCGCCGCCGCCGAAAGGGCCGGCGAGGTCATAAACGCCGCGGAGGATCTGCCGCGCTCCTTCGTGCTCTGCGAGGAGGGCGGGCGCAGGAGGGTATGGCTCTCCTCCCTCTCCACGGCGGCACTATCCAGAAGATAAGGGGAAGCTATATGTCCGACATAAGCGAAAAGATAACTCAGGAATACGACGCAAGTCAGATCCAGGTGCTGGAGGGCCTCGAAGCCGTGCGCCTGCGGCCCGGCATGTATATAGGCTCCACCTCCGCCTCCGGCCTGCACCACCTTGTTTACGAAATTGTTGACAACGCCATAGACGAGGCCCTGGCGGGATACTGCAACAGCATCGAGGTGGTCATAGAGCCGGGGGACGTCATCATGGTCTCGGACAACGGCCGCGGCATCCCGGTCGATATCCAGGAGCAGACGGGCAAGCCCGCGCTGGAGGTCGTCTACACCGTGCTGCACGCCGGCGGCAAGTTCGGCGGCGGGGGCTACAAGGTCTCCGGCGGCCTGCACGGCGTCGGCGCTTCCGTCGTCAACGCCCTCTCCGACTGGCTGGAGGTCAGCGTCCACAAGAACGGGAAGATCTATCAGATGAAGTTCTCCCGGGGCGAGATCACCCAGAAGATGACCGTCGTGGGCGAGACGGACAGGACCGGCACCGTCGTGCGCTTCCACCCGGACCCGGAGATGTTCGACGACACGGTGTACGATTACGACACCCTGCACACGAGGATGCGGGAGCAGGCGTTTTTGAACGCGGGCCTGCGCATCAGCACCGAGGACCGGCGCGAGGGCAAGGAGCAGAAGGACGTCATGCACTACGCGGGCGGCATCCGCGAGTTCGTGAACTATATAAACCGCAACAAGACCCCCCTGCACGAGGAGGTCATCTACATGTCCGGCTCGCGCGAGGACTCCGAGTGCGAGATAGCCATGCAGTATAACGACGGCTACAACGAGATCCTGGTCTCCTTTGCGAACAACATCCACACGCCGGAGGGCGGTATGCACGAGACGGGCTTCAAGGCCGCGCTCACAAGGGTGCTGAACGCCTACGGCCGAAAGACGAACCTCCTCAAGGATGGCGAGAGCGTCTCCGGCGACGACTGCCGCGAGGGCCTGACGGCCATCATCTCCGTGAAGCTGACGAACCCCCAGTTCGAGGGCCAGACGAAGGCGAAGCTGGGCAACTCCGACATGCGCACGCTGGTGGACAGCGTGGTGTCGGACAGGCTGGAGCAGTTTTTGGAGGAGAACCCGGCGGTGGGCCGGACCATCCTGGACAAGGCCCTGACGGCCTCGAAGGCCCGCGAGGCGGCGCGCCGCGCGCGGGAGAACGTCCGGCGCAAGAACGGGCTGGAGGGCTCGACCCTGCCCGGCAAACTGCGCGACTGCAACGAGCGCGACCCGGCGCTGACGGAGCTCTACATCGTCGAGGGCGACTCGGCAGGCGGCAGCGCGACGAGCGGGCGGGACAGCCGCTTCCAGGCCATACTCCCGCTCTGGGGCAAGATGCTGAACGTCGAGAAGGTCCGCGAGGAGAAGGTCTACGGCAACGACAAATTAAACCCCGTCATCACCGCCCTGGGCGCCGGCCTCGGCGAGGACTTCGACCTTGCGAAGCTGCGCTACCACAAGATAATCATCATGGCCGATGCGGACGTGGACGGCAGCCACATCAGGACGCTGCTTTTGACCTTCTTCTTCCGCTACATGAGGCCGCTCATAGAGCACGGCTACGTGTACGCGGCGGTGCCGCCGCTCTTCAAGCTGACGCGCGGCAAGACGGTGCGCGTGGCCTACGACGAAAAGGAGCGCGACCGCGTCAGCGCCGAGCTGCGCGGGGATAACCCCAACGCGAAGGTGGAGATAAGCCGCTTCAAGGGCCTGGGCGAGATGGACGCCCACGAGCTCTGGGAGACCACCATGGACCCCGAGAAGCGCACCCTCAAACGCATAGAGCTGGACGACGCCGTCAAGGCCGACGAGATCTTCACCATCCTCATGGGCGAAAAAGTCGAGCCGAGGAAGGAGTTTATCGAGAAAAACGCACAGTATGTCGTGAACCTCGATATATGAGTCTTGAACAGAGAAAAAGGCTGCGCTTAAGGGAGCTGAATTACTCCGAGCACAACGTATATTTCCTGACTCTTTGCTGCCGGGATAGAAAACACCTGCTCGGCGAGATACGCAAAAGCCCTGTAGGGGACGGCGTCCCCGACGTCCCGCCTGCAGAGGCCATGGTTTTCACTAGGGCCGGAAAGATCGTTGACGAGAAAATCCGGGAGATGTCGGAGAAGTTCGACGGAGTAAGCGTTGAAAAATATGTCGTCATGCCCAACCACATCCACATGCTGCTGGCGGTGGACGATGGCGGCGGGACGTCGAGGACGCCGTCCCCTACAGGGCAGGAGGTAAACCGGCCTGTCCGCACAAATGAAAAGATACCGTCATTTGTCTCTTATTTAAAGCGCAGTACACAGCGCATGTGTGGGTCGGAAATATGGCAGCGAGGTTATCACGACCATGTCGTACGCGACATGCGTGACCTGCAAAACCATTGGAATTATATCGATACCAACCCCCTGCGCTGGGAGCTTGACAAATACTACACCTAAGGTGGTAACACAATGGCAAAGGACTACAAACCCGAAGACATAATGTTCCCCGATCAGAAGATCGTGTCGAGCGAGATCGTCAGCGAGATGAAGACGAGCTACATCGACTATGCGATGAGCGTCATAGTCGGGCGCGCGCTGCCGGATGTGCGCGACGGGCTCAAGCCGGTTCACCGGCGCATACTCTACACCATGTACGAGGGCGGGCTCACCGCCGACAAGGCCTTCAAAAAATGCGCCACCGCCGTCGGCGACGTGCTCGGCCACTACCACCCCCACGGCGACCAGTCCGTCTACGACGCCCTCGTCCGCCTCGCGCAGGACTTCTCCATGCGCTACCCCCTCATCGAGGGCCACGGCAACTTCGGCTCCGTGGACGGCGACCCCCCCGCCGCCTACCGCTACACCGAGGCCCGCATGGCCCGCATCTCCGACGAGATGCTCCGTGACATAGACAAGGAGACCGTGGACTGGCTCCCCAACTTCGACGAGAGCCGCAGGGAGCCCAAGGTCCTGCCCGCGCGCTTCCCGAACCTGCTCGTCAACGGCTCCTCCGGCATCGCCGTCGGCATGGCCACCAACATCCCGCCACACAACCTCGTCGAGGTCATAAACGCCTGCATCTGCGTGCTCGAAAACCCGGACGCCGGCCTGCCCGACCTCATGGAGCACATAAAGGGCCCCGACTTCCCCACGAAGGGCATCATCATGGGCCGCAGCGGCATCCGCGCCGCCTACGCCACCGGCCGCGGCAAGGTCATCGTCCGCGCGCGCACCGAGATAGAGGAATACGGCCACGAGCGCTACCGCATCATCGTCACCGAGCTGCCCTACCAGGTCAACAAGCGCCAGCTCATAGAGAACACCGCCGACCAGGTCCGCGACAAGCGCCTGGAGGGCATCTCCGGCCTGCGCGACGAGTCCGACCGCAACGGCATGCGCATCGTCATCGAAATTAAACGCGACGCCAACACCCAGGTCGTTTTGAACCGCCTCTTCGCCCAGACCCAGCTGCAGACCTCCTTCTCCATCAACATGCTGGCCCTCGTGGACGACCAGAGCCAGCCGCGCATCCTCTCCCTGCGCCACATCATAGACGAGTACCTCGCCTTCCAGGAGGAGCTCATCACCCGGCGCACGAAGTATGACCTCAAAAAGGCCCGCGAGCGCGAGCACCTGCTCCAGGGCCTGCTCATCGCCCAGGACAACATCGACGAGGTCATCCGCATCATCCGCAGCAGCTACGACGACGCGAGGGACAACCTCATGGCCCGCTTCGGCCTCGACGAGATACAGGCCCAGGCCATCCTCGACATGCGCCTGAAGGCCCTCCAGGGCCTCGACCGCGAGAAGCTGGAAAAGGAATACGCCGAGCTGGAGGAGCGCATCGCCTACTACGAGAGCCTGCTGGCCGACCCCGAGAAGATAAAGGGCGTCCTGAAGGACGAGCTGGCCGCCCTGCGCGACAAGTTCGGCGACGCGCGCAAGACCGAGATACAGGACGTCGAGGACGAGATAGACGTCGAGGACCTCATCGAGGAGGAGGAGTGCGTCTACACGCTCACGCACGGCGGCTATATAAAGCGCCTGCCCGCCTCCGAGTACCGCGCCCAGGGCCGCGGCGGCAAGGGCATCCGCGCCATGGCCACGCGCGAGGAGGACTATGTGGAGACGGTGTTCACCGCCTCGACCCACGACTACATCCTCTTCTTCACCAGCTTCGGCCGGGTCTACCGCAAGAAGGGCTACCAGATACCCGAGGCGGGCCGGGCCGCGCGCGGCACGAACATCGTGAACATCCTGCCCGTCGAGCCGGGCGAGAAGGTCAGCGCCATGCTCCACGTGCGCGAGTTCGGGGACATGTACATCTTCATGGTCACCCGCAGCGGCACCGTGAAGCGCCTGCCGCTGGACGCCATAAAGAACATCCGCAAGACCGGCATCCGCGCCCTGTCCATAGCCGAGGACGACGAGCTCATCACCGTGCGCCTCACGGACGGGAAGCAGAACATCCTCATAGCCACGCACGAGGGCTACGCCATCTGCTTTGACGAGAACGACGTGCGCCCCATGGGCCGCGAGGCCGCGGGCGTGCGGGGCATAAAGCTCCGCGAGGGCGACTACGTAGTCGGCGCGGGCCGGGCCGGCGGCGGCACGGCGCTGCTGTCCGTCACGGAGAACGGCTACGGCAAGCGCACGGAGCTCGACGAGTACCTGCGCGGCGCGGACGGCGAGCGCCAGCCCCAGAGCCGAGGCGGCATGGGCCTCAAAAACTACAACTGCACGGAAAAGACCGGCTTCGTCGCGGACGTCAAGGTCGTGCGGGAGGACGACGACCTGCTCATAGTCGCGGACGACGGCACCATCATCCGCACGGCGGCCTCGGGCGTCTCGGTGCTGGGCCGGGCGACGCAGGGCGTGCGCATCATGCGCCCGAACCCGGGGGCGAAGGTCATCTCCGTGGCCCGCACGGAGCGCGAGGACGCGGAATAATTATGAAAAAAGTCTGCATATACACGGACGGGGCCTGCTCCGGCAACCCCGGCCCGGGCGGCTGGGCGGCCATACTCAGCTGCATGGGCCGGGAGAAGGAGCTCTCCGGCGGCGAGCGGGAGACGACGAACAACCGCATGGAGCTGCGCGCCGTCATCGAGGCCCTCTCGGCCCTGAAGGAGCCCTGCGAGGTGGAGCTCTGGACGGACTCGCAGTACATCGCCCGCGCGATAAACGAGGGCTGGCTGGCGGGCTGGAAGCGCCGCGGCTGGCGCAGAAAAGAGGGCGAGCTGAAAAATTCCGAGCTCTGGCAGCGCCTGGACGCCCTTTTGGGCGAGCACAAGGTCACGGTCAACTGGCTCCGCGGCCACGACGGCCAGGAGCAGAACGAGCGCTGCGACGCCCTCGCCGTCGCCGAGAGGGACAAATTTTCACGCCAGTGAGGTGGCAAATTGAAAGACAAAAGCAAAAACCGCTTCCACCGCTCCGACCTCGCGGTCTTCTTCTCCTTCTTCCGGCCGCACCTGGGGCTCTTCGCCCTGGACATGAGCTGCGCCGTGGCCGTGGCGGTCATAGACCTCGCGTTTCCGTATATCACGCGGGTATCTATGCAGACCCTGCTGCCGGAGAAGCTGTACACGACCTTTTTCGTCATCATGGCGGCCATGTTCGCCGCCTACATACTCAAGGGCCTCATGTACTACCTCATCACCGTCCTGGGCCACAGGATGGGCGTCTACATAGAGGCGGACATGCGCCACGCGGTGTTCAACCACATGCAGCGCCTGAGCTTCTCCTTCTTCGACCGCAACCGCACGGGCGCGCTCATGAGCCGCATAACCTCGGACCTCTTCGAGATAACGGAGCTGGCGCACCACGGGCCGGAGGACATACTCATCAGCGTCCTGACGATCATCGGCTCGCTCATCGTGCTGGCGGGCATAGAGTGGCGCCTGGCGCTGGTGCTGGCCGTCTGCCTGCCGCTGCTCATACTCTTCACGCTCTCGCGCCGCGTGAGCATGAAGCGCGCGAACATCGAGGTAAAGCGCCAGACGGCGGAGATAAACGCCGCCATCGAGAGCGGCATCTCGGGCATACGCACCGCCAAGGCCTTCGCCAACGAGCAGGCCGAGGACGAGAAGTTCGTCGCCGCAAATGAGCGCTACAAGGCCGCGCGCAACCGCTATTTCAAGGCCATGGGCGGCTTCATGAGCGGCATGGAGTTCACGACGAGCGTCATGCAGGTCCTGGTCGTCGCCGCGGGCGGCGCGCTCATCATGGGCGGGCGCATGGACTACGTGGACCTCGTGACCTTTTCGCTCTACGTCTCCACCTTCGTGACGCCGGTGCGGAAGCTGGCGAGCTTTTCGGAGGTCTACATGCAGGGCACGGCGGGCTTTTCGCGCTTTCTGGAACTCATGCGCACGGAGCCGGACGTGCAGGACGCGCCGGACGCCGCGGAGCTGCGGGACGTGAAGGGCGAGGTCGAGTACCGGGACGTGAGCTTTTCGTATAACGACGAGGCCGGGCCGGTGCTGGAGCACGTGAGCCTGAAAATCGCCCCGGGCGAGAAGCTGGCGGTGGTCGGCCCCTCGGGCGGCGGCAAGACCACGCTCTGCCAGCTGCTGCCGCGCTTTTACGACGTGACGGGCGGGGCCGTGCTGGTGGACGGCGTGGACGTGCGCCGCGTGACGCAGGATTCGCTGCGGCGGAGCATAGGCATAATCCAGCAGGACGTGTTCATCTTCGCGGGGACCATCCGCGAGAATATCCGCTACGGCCGCCCCGAGGCGACGGACGCCGAGGTCGTGGCCGCCGCCGTGCGGGCGGAGATACACGGGGAGATAATGGCCATGCCGGACGGCTACGACAGCTACGTGGGCGAGCGGGCGTAATGCTCTCGGGCGGGCAGAAGCAGCGGCTCAGCATCGCGCGGGTGTTCCTCAAAAACCCGCCGATTTTGGTCATGGACGAGGCGACGAGCGCGCTCGACACGGTGACTGAGCAGCGCATCCAGGCCTCGCTGGACGAGCTGGCGGAGGGCCGGACGAGCATCATAATAGCGCACCGGCTCTCGACCATACACGGCGCGGACAGGATAGCGGTCATAGAGGACGAGCGGGTGCAGGAGCTGGGGACGCACGAGGAGCTGATGGCCCAAAACGGCGTCTACGCCGGGCTGTACCGGGCGCAGACCTTCACGGAGGATAAAGATGTATGAGATAAAACGCGGCGGCCACGCCGACATGAAGCGCATTTACCCGATGCTGGAGCACGACTTCCACGAATGGGAGCGGCCGAGCCTTGCGGACTGCCACCTGGGCCTCATCAGGGGCGCGGAGCTGCTGCTTTTGAAGGACGAGTCGGGGCTGGAGGCGGGCTACGCCTACATGCTGCGGGACGCGGCGCGGCGCTATGCGCTGCTGGGCTGGCTGGCGGTGTACCCGACCATCCGCGGCGCCGGCACGGGCGCGCAGTTTTTGGAGCTCATAAAAGCGCGGTACGCGCGGTATGAGTGCGTGTTCATTGAGGTGACGGAGTATCCGGAGCTGGAGAAGGCGCGCCGCCTGGCGGGGTTTTACAAGCGCCACGGCTGGTGTGAGACGGGCATTCCCTACGCCATCGGCGGCCGGGAGACGCTGCTGCTGCACCGCGGCGAAGCGCCGCAGCGCGCCGATCTGCGCGGCGTCCTGGAGGCGGTATACGCCCCCATGTACGGCCCGAAATTCCTTGCCAAGCACGTAAGCCTCCCATGAGAGGCATATAAAAGCTTTTTGCCCCGCTTTTAAAAAAGCGGGGCAAATCCTTTTACTGGGCCAGACTTCCGCCAGCCCAAACCCCTCGCCCCTGGGGCGAGTGATGAAATAAGTCCGCGAAGCGGACACCTTAGCGGCCGAGTGGCAGCTCCCACGCGAGTGGGAGAGGCGGGTGGGTCCCGAAACCTCACGGGGGCGCCACCACCCCAGCGTTTTTCTTTGGGGCTCCACCCCGTTTCTTTGGGCAAGACCAAAGAAATGGGGTGGATTCGCAGCACAAGGCAAAAAACACCCGCCAGCAAAACGGCGAGTTCCTCCCAACCAAAACCCACCCCCGGGCGGAGCCGGAACCCCGCCCCTACGGGCGCGGCAGCGACGCCAGGACTTGCTGGAAATACTCCGGCAGCTCGGTGCTCAAATGTATCGCCTCGCCCGTGCGCGGATGCAGGAATTTCAGCTCCCTCGCGTGCAGACATTGGCCCTCCAGCCCGCGCTCCGGCTTCTTCGCGCCGTAGACCATGTCGCCCAGCAGCGGATGGCCGATATACGCCATGTGTACCCGGATCTGGTGCGTCCGCCCCGTCTCAAGCCGGCAGCGGATGTGCGTCCAGCCCCGGTAGCGGGCTATGACCTCCCAGTGCGTCACCGCAGGGCGCGAGCCGCGCTCCGTCACCGCCATGCGCTTGCGCTCCGTCGGGTGGCGGCCTATCGGCGCGTCCACCGTCCCCGCCTCCTCCCGGAACTCGCCGCGCGCTACGGCCTCATACACCCGCGAGAGGCTCCGGTCCGCCAGCTGCGCCGACAGCGCCAGGTGCGCATAGTCGTTCTTCGCAGCTATGATGAGGCCCGAGGTGTCCTTGTCTATCCGGTGTACGATGCCCGGACGGCGCTCGCCGCCCACGCCCGAAAGGCTCGCCCCGCAGTGCCAGAGCAGCGCGTTCACCAGCGTGCCGTCCGGATGCCCCGGAGCGGGGTGCACCACCATGCCGCGCGGCTTGTTCACCACCACCACGTCCGCGTCCTCGTACACTATGTCCAGTGGGATGTCCTGCGGCTCCGGCTCAGGCAGCTCAGGCTCCGGCAGAAGGGCGGCGTAGACCTCCCCAGGCTCCGTGCGGCGGTTCTTCTTCACCGGCACGCCGCGGAGGGTCACGAGGCCCTCCTCCAGCAGCCGCTGCGCCGCGGAGCGCGTCAGCTCCGGCACAAGGCGCGCGAGGAGAGCGTCGATCCTCTCGCCGCTCTCCTCCGCAGTTATTTCTATATGTTCGCTCATTTGTCGGAAAACTCCGCCAGGATGTCCTCAAGCGAGAACTCCGTCTCCGCGGCCCTGGGCTTCGGCGCGGGCCTCGGCTGGGACGGCCTCGGCTCCTGGACGGGACGGGCCGGCCTGGGCTCGGGCGCGCTCCGGCGCTCCGCGGCGGGGCGAGGCTCGGCCTCGGGCTTCGGCTGGGCGGGCCGGGGGGCGTTCTCCCACTCGGCAAAGGGGTTCTTGGAGTCCACCGCCCGGGGCTCCACGGGCCGCGCGGGCCGCGCGCCGGAGGGCCGGGGGCTGTATTCCTTCACGGGGATGCGCGTGCGCGGCTCGGCCGAGGGGCGCTGCGCGCGCGGGGCCTCCTTGGCCGCCGGCCGGCGCGCCTGAGGCTTCTTGCTGTGGCTGCCGGCGCTGTGGCTGCCGGAGCGGCGCTTCGGCGCGGGCTCCCCGTCCTCCTCCCCGGCCGTGGCCAGGCTGTCCTCGCCGCCGAAGATGATATACAGGCAGAACAGCACGCCGCAGCAGGAGATGAACACGTCCGCGACGTTGAAGATGGCGTTCAGCCGCGAATCGCCCAGGAACTCGAACTTGAACATATCCACAACGTAGCCGTAGGCCACGCGGTCTATGCAGTTGCCTATCGAGCCGGCGAGCACGCCGACGGCGGCCCAGCGGCCCAGCTTGCCGCGGATGAGGTCGCGCTTGAGCGCGTACACGACGACCACGGCAAACACCAGCGCCACGACCACGAACACCCAGCGCCAGCCCCCGCCGCCCAGAAGGCCGAAGGCCGCGCCGCTGTTGTGGATGTTCACGAGCTTGATGAAGCCCGGGATGAGCGCCTGCTCGCCCGTGTTCAAATCGATGTTCAGCGAGACCCAGTACTTGAGCGCCTGGTCCGCTATCAGCACGAGGACGACCGCTATTGCGTAAAACATGGCTTACCTCCTTGGGGAAGGCCCGATATGTCTCTCTTTTTCGGCGCTCAGCCGATGGCGGCGGCGCAGCGGGGGCAGAGCTCGGGGTGCTTCTCGTCCGAGCCGATGCCGGCGCTGTGGGTCCAGCACCTGGGGCACTTGGGCAGGCTGCTCGCCTCGACCTTGACGGTCAGGCCCGGCACGGCCTCGCCGGCCCAGCCTTCAACGGGCGTGTCCGAGACCTCAAGCTCGGAGACGATGCACAGCTGCGCAAGGTCCGCGCCCTCGACGCTCTTCCAAAGCGCCGCGGCGTCCTCGCCGATGTGCAGCGTGACCTTCGCGTCCAGGGGCTTGCCGACGGTCTTCTCCGCGCGCGCCAGCTCCAGGGCCTTGTTCACGTCGTCGCGCAGGCGCAGGAGGTTCGCCCAGCGCAGCTCGGCCTCGGGGCTGAGCTTGAGCGCCGCGTCCGGGCGCGGCATGTCGTTTAGCATGACGTGGCGCGCGTCCTCCTTGTCGGAGTGCGGCATGTCCTGCCAGACCTCGTTCGAGGTGAAGGCCAGCAGCGGGGCCAGCAGGCGCATCATCGCGTCCAGGATCATGTAGATGGTGGTCTGCGCGCTGCGGCGCGAGAGGCTCTCCGCCCCGTCGCAGTAGAGGCGGTCCTTGATGACGTCGAGGTAGAAGTTCGACATGTCCACGACGCAGAAGCTGTGGACAGCCGCGGTGACGCCGAAGAACTCGTACTTCTCATAGGCGTTGATGCAGCGCTCGACAAGCGCGTTCAGGCGCGAGAGCGCCCAGCGGTCGAGCTCGGGCATCTGCTCGACCGGCACCATGTCCCTGCACGGGTCGAAGCCCGCGAGGTTGCCGAGGATGTAGCGCGCGGTGTTGCGGATCTTGAGGTATTTCTCCGAGAGCTGCTTGAAGATGGCGTCGGAGCAGCGCATGTCCACGCGGTAGTCGGCGCTGGAGGCCCAGAGCCTGACGATGTCCGCGCCGTACTTGGCGATGAGGTCCGCGGGGTCGACGCCGTTGCCGAGGCTCTTGTGCATGGCCTTGCCCTCGCCGTCGACGGTCCAGCCGTGGCAGAGGCAGGTCTTGTAGGGCGCCCTGCCCCTGGTGGCGACGCCGATGAGCAGGCTGCTCTGGAACCAGCCGCGGAACTGGTCGCCGCCCTCGAGGTACATCTCGGCGGGCCAGCGGCCGGGGCTGTCGAGCTCCATGGAGGCGATGTGCGTGCTGCCGGAGTCGAACCAGCCGTCGAGCGTGTCCGTCTCCTTCGTGAAGTGTACGCCGCCGCAGTGCGGGCAGACGTAGCCCTTCGGAAGGAGCTCTTCGGCCTCCAGCTCGAACCAGGCGTTCGAGCCGCGCTCGCGGAAGATGTTCGAGACGGACTCGATGGTCTCGTCCGTGCAGACGGGCTTGCCGCAGTCGGAGCAGTAGAACACCGGGATGGGCAGGCCCCAGCGGCGCTGGCGCGAGATGCACCAGTCGGCGCGCTCCTTTATCATGGCTATCATGCGGTCATGGCCCCACTCGGGCATCCACTTGACCTCGTCGCAGGCCGCGCAGGCGGCGTCCTTGAAGGCGTCCACGGAGCAGAACCACTGGTCGGTGGCCCTGTACAGGATGGGGCTCTTGCAGCGCCAGCAGTGGGCGTACTGGTGGATGATGTCCTCGGAGGCGTAGAGCGCGCCGCAGGCCTGGAGGTCCGCGAAGATGGCCTCATTGGCCTCGTCGGTGGTGAGGCCGCAGTATTTGCCGGCCTCCTCGTTCATTTTGCCGTGGTCGTCCACGGGGACGACGAGGCCGATGTGGACCTTGCCCTCGGCGTCGTACTTGCGGCAGATGTCGTAGTCCTCGTGGCCGTGGCCGGGCGCGGTGTGGACGCAGCCGGTGCCGGCGTCGAGCGTGACGTGCTCGCCCAGGATGATGATGCTCTCCCTGTCGATGAGCGGGTGCGTCGCGGTCATGAACTCGAACTCCGAGCCCTTCAGCTCGGCCAGGACCTCGAAGCCCTCCACGCCGCCTATCTCCGCCACGCGGCCCATGAGCTCCTTGGCGATGATATACACCTCGCCGCAGGGGGCCTTCGCGAGCACGTAGTCAAAGTCCGCATTGAGGCAGATGGCGAGGTTGCCCGGGATGGTCCAGGTCGTCGTCGTCCAGATGAGGAAGTAGAGCTTGTCGAGAGGGCAGTATTTGCCCAGCTTGCCCAGGTCGTCCTTGACGCGGAACTTCACGTAGATGGACTTGCAGGGGTCCTCGGCGTATTCTATCTCGGCCTCGGCCAGGGCGGTCTCGTCGTGCGGGCACCAGTAGACGGGCTTCTTGCCCTTGTAGATGTAGCCCTTCTTGTACATCTCGCCGAAGACCTTGACCTCCTCGGCCTCGAACTTCGGGTTCATGGTGAAGTAGGGCTTGTCCCACTCGCCCAGGCAGCCGAGGCGCTTGAAGGCGTCGCGCTGGACGTTCACGTAGTGCAGGGCGAAGGCCTGGCAGGCGTCGCGGAACTCGGCGGTGGTCATCTCCTTGTGGTTGAGCTTCTGCTCCTTGATGATGGCCGACTCGATGGGCATGCCGTGGTTGTCCCAGCCGGGGTAGTAGATGGCCTGCCAGCCGGACATGGACTTATACCTCGTGATGAAGTCCTTGATGCACTTGTTGAGGGCCGTGCCCATGTGGATGGCGCCGTTGGAGAACGGAGGGCCGTCGTGCAGGTCGAAGATGGGCCTGCCCTCGGTGCGCTTGAGCATCTCGTGGTAGAGGTCGAGCTCGTACCACTCTTTGAGCATATCCGGCTCGCGCTTGGGCAGCGCGGCGCGCATGGGGAATTCGGTTTTCGGGAGGTTTACTGTGGAATTGTAGTCCTGAGCCATATCGTTTCTCTCTCCTTAAATATAGAGCTGTATAACAAGCCAAGGGGCAGCGCGTCAAGCGCCGCCCCGTCTCGGTACCGGTCCCTGCTCAGTTGCCGCCCATGTTGAAGAGGCGGGTCATGTCGTCCGGCGTGATGGTCTGCCTGGGGGCGCGCTCACCCATGACGGGGCTTATGTCTATCTGGGGAGCGGGCTCATCCGGTATTCGGGCGACAGAGGCCTCTATGCTTTTGACAGCGGCGTCCACAGCCTCCTCCGAAGCGGGGGCGGCCTGGGCTGCGGTATTTCCATTGAGGAAGTCCAGCTGGCGCTGGCAGAGGGCGCGCGCGTCCTCCAGGAAACGGGCGAGGGACTCCTTCGCCTCCTTGAGGCGGGCCTCCTCGCGGCGGGTCTCGCTCTTGAGCCCGTCAAGGCTGCGGGCCGCGGCGGCCTGGGCCTCGGCCACGACCTTGTCCGCCCGCGCGCGGGCCTCCGCCTCTATCTGGGAGGAGAGCTTCTGCGCGGAGAGCAGGGTCATGCGCATCGCGTCTTCGCTGGCGCGGTATTCCTCTATCTTGTCCACCAGGACCTTCATCTTGGCCTTCAGCGTCGCGCTCTCGCGCTGGGCGGCTTCCAGCTCGGAGGCCATCTCCTCCATGAAGTCGTCCACGCTGCCCATGTCGTAGCCGCCGAAGACGGCCTTCTCAAAGATTTTCTCCCGGATGTCCTGAGGAGTCATGTCGGTATCCCCTTCCCTGTACTTAACTCTGTGTTGTGAGCGGGCCTCAGAAGCAGAGGCCGCCGCTTTCTATCTGGCTCATCATCTCGCCCGTTATGTTGACGCCGGCGGGCGTCACGAGGTACACTCCGCCCGATATTCGGCTGAGCGAGCCGCCCCGGGCGTAGGCCACGCCGGAGAGGAAGTCTATGACCCGCCGCGCCGTTATCTTGTCCGCCGCGCCGAGGTCCAGGACTATCGTCCTGCCCGCGACGAAGCTGTCGGCGATGCCGGCCGCGTCCGCAAACTCGGCGGGCTTGGCGAGCATCAGGCCCTGGACGCCCTGGGCGGGCGCGGCCTGCTTGGCCTCGCGGGCCGGGGCCTCCTGCTTGGGCGCGCGCGGCTCCTTCTCGCGGCGGGGCAGGCGGAAGCTCGGCTTCGGCAGGCCGAAGCTCGGCTGCTCGGCGTTCTCCTCGTCCGTGAAGAAGCTCTCCCGCCGCTCCGGCGTTATCGGGGGGCCGGGCTGCTCCTCCTCCGGGCCGCCCCTGTCGAAGAACTCGTCCTCGTCGTCATAGGGGTGGGCAAGCCTTTTTATCTCGTCAAAGAATCCCATTTGCCTGTCTCTCCTCAGCGGCCTGCGCCGTAGTCCCTGGCGCCGAAGATGGCGGAGCCGACGCGGACCATGTTCGCGCCCTCCGCTATCGCGTCTTCAAAATCGCCGCTCATACCCATTGATAAAAAGTCCATAGACGTATTATCGTATTTTTTCCCGCCGATGTCAACAAAAAGCTCGTACATCCTGGCAAAATAAGGCCGGTTTGCCCCCGGAATTACAGATATGGGCGGTATCGCCATCAGCCCGCGCACCCGAAGGCCCTCCTGAGCGGCCGCAAAGTCCAGCAGTTCCGGCAGCCGCTCCGGCGAAACGCCGCTTTTTGACAGCTCCCCGGCGATGTTCACCTCAAGCAGCACGTCCTGCACGACGCCCAGCCTCTGCGCCCGGGCCGAGATGTCGCCCAAAAGCTCCACGGAGTCCACGGACTCTATGAGCCCGACGCTGCCGACGAGGTACTTGACCTTGTTGCGCTGGAGATGGCCTATGAAATGCAGCCCCGCGCCCTCGTAGGCGCCGGCGGCGCGCTTTTCCACCAGCTCCTGGACCCGGTTCTCGCCGCAGGCGTCCACGCCCGCGGCCACGGCCTCGCGGACCCTGTCCGCGCCGTTCATCTTGCTGGCCGCGACGAGCAGCACCCGCCGCCCCCCGGCGGCGGCCTCTATCCGCGCGCGCACGGCGGCCACGTTTTCCGCAATGCCCATTCTCTCTATCTCCTTTCAGGGCTCCGGGCAAAGCCGGGCCTCGCAGACTCTCAGCTCCAGCGAGCGCGCGAGCGCCTCGGCGCTTGAGAGGACTATGACGCGGCGGCCGAGCTCGGCCTCGCCTATGCTCTCGACCCGCGCCTCCGCTTCGAGGCCGGGCAGCTCTATCCTGAGCTTGTCCCCTTCTGAAAACCGCGCCGCCTCCGCCTGCGTGAGCGCCGCGGCGAAGTACCAGCGCCAGCCGCTCACGAGCTTCATCGTGCCCGCGCTCTCCGGCTCCGCGGCCATGAGCTCCGCGAGGTCCCGGGGCGTGAGGGCTTCGAGGTCCTCAGGCGCGAGGTATTCAAAGCCGTCCACGGCGGAGGAGAAGAGCCCCGCCTCCGGGGCGTAAAGCGTCTCGGCCCCCGCGGCCGCGGGCAGGGCGGCCAGCTCCGAGAGCAGGCGCGCCGCCCTCTCCTGCGCGCCCGCGCCGGAGAGCGCCTCGCCCAGCTCCTGCGCGCAGGCGGCGGCCCCGGGGAGGTCCCCCGCGGCCCGGGCGGAGGCCAGCGCCAGCAGCGCCCCGTCCGCCTCCGGCTCCGCGCCGGAGACGGCCTCGGCCAGCTGGGCTGAGAGCTCCCGGCGCAGCCGCGCGGTCTCCAGCGCCGCGGCGTCCGGCGCGCAGAGCGCCAGGGCCTGGCCCGCAGCCGCGCGCTCCCCGTCCTGCAGGAGGGGCAGCAGGTACGCGCCCTGCCCGCCCAGCGTGCGCTCACGCCTTATGACTATGCCCCGCGCCTCGACGCCGGGCTCGGCCGAGGCCGAGGCCGCCGGCTCCGCCGTGACGGGGGCGGCCGCCTCGCCGCCCAGCAGGGGGCGCAGGCCCAGGTAGGCCGCCGCCGCCAGCAGCAGGACGGCGAGGGCCAGGCCCGTGAAGAGGTTCGTCCGCCTCGTGGCCTTATGTATCCTGCCCCGCCTCGCCCAGGTTCAGCGCCCGGGCCGGGGCGATGGTCGAGATGGCGTGCTTGTAGATGAGCTGCTGCCGCCCGTCCGAGTCCAGCACGACCGTGAAGCTGTCGAAGGCGCGCAGCACGCCCCGCAGCTGGAAGCCGTTCATGAGAAACAGCGTCAGCGGCACGCGCTCGGCCCGCGCGCGGCAGAGGAAGGTGTCCTGAAGGTTCTTTGTCTTTTCCATATCTCGCTCCTTGCCGGAGCGGTGGATTTACATAATATCATATTTTGCCGCTCCGTAAAATAGTAAATTTGTACAAAACGCGGTCCTCACCGCGCCCTGTACGCGACTATCATATACCGCAGCGGAGCAGATATTCTGTCGAATCCCGGACGGCGGCCTCAAAATCGGGCCGGCCCTGCCAATCGATGCGCAGGGCGTCCCGGCGGGAGCGCAGCCAGGTGAGCTGGCGTTTGGCGTAGCGGCGGGTCTCGCGCTTTATCGTCTCTATGGCCTCCTCGCGGGAGCAGTCCCCGCGCAGGGCGGCGGCGGCCTCCTTGTAGCCTATGGCCTGCATGGCGGTGCAGCCCTCGCCGAGCCCGGCGTCCAGCAGGCGCCGGACCTCCTCGAAGAGCCCGAGCGAGACCATCTCGTCCACGCGCGCGTCGGTGCGCGCGTACATCTCCTCGCGCGAGGCCCAGCCGAGGATGATATAGGCCGCGTCGAAGTCCGGCGGGCGCAGGCGGCTGGCCTCGTCGAGCTCCGTCATCGTCCGGCCGGTGAGCAGGTAGACCTCGTAGGCGCGCACGACGCGCTTTTTGTCGCGGGGTGGAGCTTTGCAGCGCGCTCCGGGTCGAGCTGTGAGAGCTCCCGGAGCATGGCCGCGCCGCCTATTTCGTCGTAGCGCTCCTCCAGCTCGCGGCGGGTCTCGCCGGTCTCGTCCACGGCGGCGAAGCCCAGGCCGCGGACGAGGGAGTCTATGTACAGCCCCGTCCCGCCCACGACTATGGGCAGCCGCCCGCGCGCGAGGATATCGCGGCAGGCCGCCCCCGCCGCCTCGACGTAGCGCGCCGCGGACCAGTTCTCCCAGGGCTCCGCGACGTCTATGAGGTGGTGCGGCACGCCCTGCATCTCCTCGGGCGTGGGCTTGGCCGTGCCTATGTCCATGCCCCGGTAGAGCTGCATCGAATCCGCGGAGACGACCTCGCCGCCCAGCCGCTGCGCAAGCAGCACGCCGAGCCGGGTCTTACCCGTCGCCGTGGGTCCGGTTATGACGGCTATTTTTTGGGGGCATAAAAACACTTCCATTCTTTGAAGTAATGTGATATGATACAGGGGCCAGAATGTAAGGAGGCAGCAAACTGAAATGAAAATAAAAATCTCAACGGACAGCACCTGCGACCTGCCTGCTGAGCTTATCGCCGCGCACGACATCGGCGTCCAGCCGCTGTACATCATCCGCGGCGGCGAGGCGCTGCGAGACGGCATCGACGTGACGCCGGACGACCTCTACGCCTACACCAAGGAGACGGGCAAGCTCTGCGGCACCTCGGCTGTGACGATAACGGACTATCTGGGCTCCTGGAAGGCCTGGCTGGAGGAGTACGACGCCATAGTACACGTGGCGTTTTCCTCGGAGCTGTCGGCCAGCTGCAACAACGCGCGGCTGGCGGCGATGGAGCTGCCGGGCAAGGTCTGGGTAGTGGACTCGCTGAACCTCTCGACGGGCTTCGGGCATCTGGTGCTGGACGCGGCGCTGATGGCGGAGCGCGGCATGGCCCCGGAGTTCCCCCCTGCATCCCACGGCAGAGCTGTTCGCGGAGGTAGCCGCCAAGCCCTTTCCCGTGCTGAACGACAGGGCAGGGGAGCAGATGCAAACAGCCATCCTGGCGGCCCGGGAATCCCTGGACTCCGTGGGCGGTGTGGTGGAATGTGCCGCCGTAGGCCTGCCCGCCGGACTGGGAGACCCCATGTTTGACGGGGTGGAAAACCGCCTGGCGGCGGCCATCTTCGGCATCCCCGCCGTCAAGGGCCTGGAATTCGGGGCGGGCTTTGACGCTGCCAGGCTCCACGGCTCCGAGAACAACGACCCCTTTGTCCTGGAAGACGGTACCGTGTCCACGGCCACCAACCACGCCGGGGGCATCCTGGGGGGCATCACCAACGGTATGCCCATTACCCTGCGGGCGGCTTTCAAACCCACGCCGTCCATTGCCCGGCCCCAGCGGACGGTGCGTCTGTCCACCCGGGAGGAAACTGATCTGGAGATCCGGGGCCGTCACGACCCCTGTATTGCCCACCGGGCCGTTCCGGTGGTAGAGGCGGTCACCGCCGCCGTGCTGCTAGATTTATTATTGGAGGGTAATCATGGAACTTTCTGAGATTCGCACGAAAATCGACGCCGTGGACGACCAGTTGCTGGATTTGTTCCTGCAGCGGATGGCCCTGTCCGAGGAAGTGGCCGCCTACAAGAACGAGCATCACCTTCCCATTCTCAACAAGCAGCGGGAGCGGGAGATCCTGGCCAAGGTAACGGAGAAATCCGGAGAAAAGGAACGCTACGCCTACCACCTGTTCTCCACCCTCTTTGAGCTGGCCCGGTCCCGGCAGGCCGAGCTGATCTCCGCCCCCACCCGGGTGGCCGCCCAGGTCAAGGCCTCCCTGGAGGCCGGCAGCGCCGTGTTCCCCCAGACCGGCCTCATCGCCTGTCAGGGCGTGGAGGGCGCGTATTCCGAGCAGGCGTGCGAAAGGCTCTTCAAGCGCCCGAGCACGTTCTTTTTCAGTTCCTTCGAGGCGGTGTTCTCCGCCATTGAAAAGGGCCTCTGCCGCTACGGCGTGCTGCCGCTGGAAAACAGCACGGCGGGCAGCGTGAACGCGGTCTACGACTTGATGACGCAGCACAACTTCCGCATCGTGCGCTCGGTGCGCATCAAGGTTGACCATAATCTTCTCGCCAATCCCGGTGCGAAGCTCGAAAACATCCGTGAGATCTACTCACATGAACAGGCCATCAGCCAGTGCGCACACTTTTTACAGGGGCTTCCCAATGTGAAGGTCATCCGCTGCGAAAAATACCGCGGTGGCGGCGCGCATGGTGGCCGAGTCCGGCCGCGACGATGTGGCGCGCTGTCGTCCCGCGCATGCAGAGAGCTCTACGGCCTTGACTGCCTCGCCGCCTCTGTGCAGGATCAGGGCAATAACTTCACGCGCTTCATCTGCATTGCGTAAAAACCTCGCAAAATTTAACCCCCGGTGCAGACCGCACGAGCCTGATGATGGTGCTGCCGCACCACCCCGGTTCGCTCTACAAGGTGCTCTCGCGTTTCAACGCGCTCGGCGTCAACATGAACAAGCTCGAGAGCCGCCCGATGCCGGACCGCAACTTCGAGTTCATGTTTTACTTCGACCTTGAAACCTCGGTCTATACCCCGCAGTTTACCCAGCTCATGGGCGAGCTGCCCGAGCTGTGCGAGGAGTTCACGTATCTTGGCTCTTACAGTGAGGTGGGTTTGAATGAAGCGCTGCGGATTACTCGGTGAAAAGCTCGGCCACAGCTATTCGCCCGCTATCCACGCGGAGCTGGCGGACTATGAATACCGGCTCTATGAGGTCGCGCCCGAAAAGCTCGGCGAATTTCTGACGGGCGGCGGCTTTGACGGCATGAACGTCACCATTCCCTATAAAAAGGCCGTCATCCCGTACTGCGCAGAGCTTTCACCCATTGCGCAAAAACTCCAGAGTGTGAACGTGCTGGTCAGGCGCGAGGATGGCACGCTGT
>ENA-OQCL01000170-OQCL01000170.1-human-gut-metagenome-genome-assembly--contig:-NODE-170-length-36447-cov-9.073238_pt1 | contig 36447 bp, 31 predicted proteins | sample MGYA00242502_ERZ504586 | MGnify/ENA primary metagenome ERZ504586 (study PRJEB26092, sample SAMD00036316) | human gut metagenome | host: Homo sapiens | study: EMG produced TPA metagenomics assembly of... | reverse complement strand
GGCATTCTTGGCCTTCTCGGTGCAGGCGTGCGAGACGGCATTCGTGTTGATGATGACGTAGTCGGCCTGCGCGAGCGCGGAGCGATCGAAGTTCTTCTCGCTGCCGAGGAAGTGCATCGTCGGGAAGACTTCTGCGGCCTTCTTCTGCCACTTCTCCGTGCCGCCGACGACGTAGATGCGGAAGGAATCGAAGAACTCCTGCTCCTCCCGCGTCCGGGCCGGTTCGGTTGGAGAATCTTCTACCGGGACGCCTGCCGCATCGGCAGGCGGCTGACACGGTGCGGGAGGCTCATCCCCTGCGTGTACTCCTGCCGGATTGGCAGGAGGCTCATACAATGCAAGCCGTCGGCGCAGCTGCCGGTTCTCCTCGCGCAGGGCGTCGAGCTCGTCCCGCTGCTTGATGCGCGCGACAATCGCGTCCTCAATCTCCCGGCGGCAGTCGGCGAGCTTTGCCGCCTGCTCCTCTAGCTTCGCCTGCAAAGCGGCAATCTCCTGTTCGAGTGCCGCCTTCTCGGTGAAGACATTGCGCGTCTTCTTCTCTCTGCTGTTTGCCATACCAACACACTCCGCTCCAAACCATATGTATACACTATTATAGCACAGATCCGTTTTCTTTCTCAATGTCGGACAGCCGCGGGCCACCATTTCCTTTTGGGCATCTTTCCTGTATAATAGAAAGAAACGAAAGAAAAGGAGGGATTCTCATGCCGATTGAGATCCTGCAGGGACTTGCCATCCCGTTTCTCGGCACGACGCTCGGCGCGGCCTGTGTCTTTTTGCTGCGCGGGGAGCTCGACCACCGCATCCAGAAGGCGTTCACGGGCTTTGCGGCGGGCATCATGGTCGCGGCTTCGGTCTGGAGTCTCCTGATCCCCTCGATGGAAGAGAGCAGCGCGCTCGGCGCCTACGCCTCGCTGCCGGCCGTCGCGGGCTTCTGGGCGGGCACGCTCTTCTTGCTGCTGCTCGACCACATCATCCCGCACCTCCACCTGAACAGCGAGGAGGCCGAGGGCCCGAAGAGCGCGCTCTCGAAGAACCTCAAGCTCGTGCTCGCGGTGACGCTGCACAACATCCCGGAGGGCATGGCGGTCGGCGTCGTGCTGGCGGGCTGGCTCACGGGCGGCGCGGACCTCTCGCTCGGCGCGGCGCTCGCGTTGTCGCTCGGCATCGCGATCCAGAATTTCCCGGAGGGCGCGATCATCTCGCTGCCGCTCGCGGCAAACGGCGAGGGGCGCGCGAGGGCGTTCGTGCTCGGCACGCTGTCGGGCGTCGTGGAGCCGATTGGCGGGGCGCTGACGATTGTCGCGGCGAGCGTCGTCGTGCCGGTGCTGCCGTACCTGCTGGCGTTCGCGGCGGGCGCGATGCTCTACGTCGTCGTGGAGGAGCTCATCCCGGAGATGAGTGCGGGCCACCACTCGAATATCGGGGTGGTCGCGTTTTCGGTCGGGTTCACGCTGATGATGGCGCTCGATACAATCCTCGGATAAAAAAAGACTGTCACGCTATGGTGGCAGTCTTTTTCATTTCCTTTATGCGGTTCATGGGATCATGCGTCGCCGATGATGCGGACTTCAGGGTGGAGCATGACGCCGTGTTTCTGGTAGACGCGCTGCTGGACTTCGTGGATGAGGCCGCGGACGTCGGCGGCGGTGGCGTTGCCGGTGGCGTTGACGACGAAGCCGGCGTGCTTGGTGGAGACCTGGGCGCCGCCGACCTGGAGGCCCTTGAGGCCTGTCTCCTGGATCAGGGTGCCGGCGAAGTAGCCTTTGGGGCGCTTGAAGGTGCTGCCGGCGCTGGGCATCTCGAGGGGCTGTTTGCTCTCGCGGCGCTGGGTGAAGTCGTCCATCTTGGCGCGGATGGCTTTGCTGTCGCCGGGCTCGAGGCGGAGCTCGACTTCGACGATGGCCTCGCCGTTGTCCTGGAAGCGGCTGTGGCGGTAGCCGAGGTCGAGTTCGTCGCGGCTGTAGGTGTGGATCCTCCCCTCGCGGTCGACGGTGCGCACGGTGTCGGCGACGTTCTTCATCTCGCCGTCGTAGGCGCCGGCGTTCATGAAGATGGCGCCGCCGATGCTGCCGGGGATGCCGCAGGCGAATTCGAGGCCGGTCAGGCTATTCTGGGCGGCGGCTTCGGAGACGTCTTTGAGGAGGGCGCCGGCACCGGCGATGATGCGCGTGCCCTCGTGGCGAATCTTGGCCATCGGGCGCGCGAATTTCACGACGACGCCGCGGATGCCCTTGTCCTGGACGAGGACGTTGGAGCCGTTGCCGAGGATGGTTAGCGGCAGCTTGTACTCGCTGACGAGGGCGAGGACCTTCTCGGTCTCCTCCATCGAGGCGGGGAAGATCAGGCAGTCGGCGGGGCCGCCGATCTTGAAGGTCGTGTGGAGTTTCATCGGCTCATCGAGGCGGAAGCGGTTCGGCTCGATGAAGGCCTGGCATTTCTGGATAAAGTTTTTATCAATCATCAGTCGTCATTCCCATCTATTTTCCCACAATATCGGTCTTCTCGGTCTTTTTGCGCTCAGTGCTGGTCCATGCGCAGGCCTGGGCCGGCTTCGGAGAGGTTCTGGAAGTCCATCTGACGCATGGCCTCGTAGGCCACGACGGCGACGGAGTTCGAGAGGTTGAGGGAGCGCGCCTCGGGAATCATCGGGATGCGCACGCAGTGCTCCCAGTTCGCCTTGAGGATGGGTTCGGGGATGCCCGCGGACTCCTTGCCGAAGACGAGCATGTCGTCCATTGTGTAGTGGACTTCTGTGTAGGAGCGCGGCGCTTTCGTCGACAGGTAGTAGAAGTTATGGTCGGCGTAGCGCTCCTGGACTTCGGCGAAACTGTCGTGATAGTGAACCTTGACGAGCGGCCAGTAGTCGAGGCCGGCACGCTTCAGGTGCTTGTCATCCGTCGAGAAGCCGAGCGGACGCACGAGGTGGAGCTCGATGCCCGTGCCCGCGCAGAGGCGCGCGATATTTCCCGTATTGCCCGGGATCTCTGGTTCAATCAGTACGATATGCAATGGTTTCAACACCTCGGATATGAATATGTGAAGGAAATCTCATTTATTTCTTATAGCCTACTCATTATAACGAATCCCGAAAAAAATTACAAGACTTAAGCCGCATACCAAAAAGAGAAGCGGCAGGCATGTCGCTTCTCTTTTATGGGAAGGGGTGTGTTATTTATCGTACTGTGCTCACTTGAGTACGGCGCCCGTGCTGGCGGAAGTCGTGAGCTTGGCGTAACGGGAGAGATAGCCCGTCTTGATCTTCGGCTCTGGCTTCTTCCAGCTCTCCTTGCGCTTCGCGAGCTCTTCGTCGCTGACGGCGAGCGAGAGGCTGCGGTTCGGGATGTCGATCGTGATCTCGTCGCCATCTTCGATCAGGGCAATCGGGCCGCCCTCCATGGCCTCCGGCGAGATGTGGCCGACGCAGGCGCCCTGGCTGGCACCGCTGAAGCGGCCGTCGGTGATCAGGCCGACCTTGAGGCCGCGGCCCGTGATGACGGCTGTCGGGTTGAGCATCTCCTGCATGCCCGGGCCGCCTTCGGGCCCTCGTAGCGGATGACGACGACGTCGCCGTCGTGGATCTCGCCGGCCATGATGGCATCACATGCCTCGGTCTCAGAGTTGTAGCACTTCGCCTTGCCCGTGTAGGTCAGCATGTCGGCTGCGACAGCCGAAGCCTTGACGACGGCGTAGTCCGGTGCGAGGTTGCCCTTGAGGATGGCGATGCCGCCCTCCTTGCGGTACGGGTCATCGACGCTGTGGATGACCGTGCGGTCGAGGACCTCGGCGTTCTTGATGCGGTCACCGACCGTGCCCGTGATGGTCAGCGCGTCGAGGTGGATCAGGCCCTTCTTGGAGAGCTCGTGCATGACGGCCGGGATGCCGCCGGCCTCATTGAGGTCCGTCATGTGGTGCTTGCCGGCCGGGCTGAGCTTCGTGATGTACGGCGTGCGGCGCGAGATCTCGTCGAAGAGCGGTGCCGGCAGGTCGATGCCAGCCTCGTGCGCGATGGCCGTCAGGTGAAGGACGGTGTTCGAGGAGCCGCCGATGCCCATGTCGACCGTGATGGCGTTCTCGAAGGCCTCGCGCGTCATGATGTCGCGCGGCTTGATGTCCTTCTTGATGAGGTCCATGAGCGCTGCACCGGCGCGCTTGGCGAGCAGGCGGCGTGCGCCCGTGTAGGCAGCCGGGATCGTGCCGTTGCCCGGCAGGCCCATGCCGAGGACTTCCGTCAGGGAGTTCATCGTGTTGGCCGTGAAGAGGCCGGCGCAGGAGCCGCAGCCCGGGCAGCACTTCGACTCGAGGTCTGCCATCTCAGCAGCATCCATCTGGCCGGCAGCGAACTTGCCGGCTGCCTCGAAGGCCTGGCTGACACTGACATCATGGCCGTGGAAGCGGCCCGGCAGCATCGGGCCGCCCGAGACGACGACGGCCGGGATGTTGAGGCGGGCTGCTGCCATGAGCATGCCCGGCACGACCTTGTCGCAGTTCGGGATCAGGACGAGGCCATCGAAGCCCGAAGCCATCGCGACAGCCTCGATCGAGTCGGCGATGAGCTCGCGGCTCGCGAGCGAGTACTTCATGCCCGTGTGGCCCATGGCGATGCCGTCGCAGACACCAATGGCCGGGAACTCGATCGGCGTACCGCCAGCAGCAGCGACGCCGAGCTTCGCAGCCTCAGCGATCTCACGCAGGTGGATGTGGCCTGGGATGATCTCGTTGAAGGAATTGCAGATGCCGATCAGCGGCTTCTGGAGGTCCTCAGGACCGTAGCCATTTGCATGGAACAGGGAACGATGTGCACAGCGTGTAGCACCTTTTTTGACAATATCGCTTCTCATAAGCAACTCTCCTATCTATCTGTATTATGCGCCCACACATGATAGGCGCATCAGATGCAAAGATGTAAAGATGTAATGTGATACCTAGTTTACAACATTACGAGTCAAAATTCAATGCCTTTTTGTGCTTTTATTCCCGATTCGAATGGATGGCGCAGGCCGCGCATCTCCGTGATGAGGTCCGCCCGCTCTAGAAGCAGCGGGCAGGCATCGCGTCCCGTGCAGACGAGATGGACAGCCTTCGGGCGGCGCTCAAGCAGGGCGCCGAGCTCCTGCTCCGTGATCAAGCCGAACTTGACGGCGTAGTTGATCTCATCGAGAATGACCATGTCCCAGCGGCCGCTTGTGATCTCTCGCTCAGCCATCGTCAATGCCTCGCGGGCCGCACGACGGTGTTCTTCTCTAGGCTTCTCCCCCTTGCGCGTAAAACCGAGGCCAAGCGCGCGCAGCTCGATGCGCCCCTCCGCGCGCGCGAGCACCTCGATGGCATGGCGCTCGCCCGTCGTCCAGCCGCCCTTGATGAACTGCAGGATCAGCACGCGCAGGCCGTCGCCCCAGGCGCGCATGGCGAGCCCTATGGCCGCCGTCGTCTTGCCCTTGCCCGCTCCCGTGTGCACGATGAGCAGGCCGTATCGCTCTGTATCTCCCATTTCTTCCTCCTCTTTCTAGAAAGAGCCTGCCGGACAAGTCCAGCAGGCTCTCTTATTCCTCTTATTTGAACTTCTGGCGCAGCTCGACGAAGAAGGTCGTGCCCTTGCCGAGCTCGCTCTGGATCCAGATGCGGCCCTTGTGCAGGTGGACGATCTCCTGCGCGATGGCGAGGCCGAGGCCATTGCCGCCCATCTCGCGCGAGCGCGCCTTGTCAACGCGGTAGAAGCGGTCGAAAACCTTCGCCTGGTCCTCCTTGGCAATGCCGATGCCCGTATCACTGACGGCGAAGCGGATCTTGCCCTTCTCCGTGCTCTCGTAGCGCACGCTGACCTTGCCGCCATCTGGCGTGTACTTGACGGCGTTGTCGACGAGGATCAGCACGAGCTGGCGGATCTTCTGCTCGTCGGCCTGGATCTCGACCTTCGGCAGTCGCTCTGCCCGCAGGTCGATCTTCTTCTGGTCGGCGAGCGGCTGCATGAGACGCGCCGTCTGCTCGATGAGCGCCGAGAGGTTGAACTTCTGCGGCTTGAGCTTCAGGGCCTTGTTATCGCTGCGCGCGACGACGAGCAAGTCGCTGACGAGCTTCGTCATCTTCTTGACCTCATCGCGCACATCGTCGATGACCTGCCGCAGGAACGGCGACTTGATCGACGGGTCGTTCTGCAGGAGTTCCGCCGAGGCCATGACGACCGCGAGCGGCGTCCGCAGCTCGTGCGAGGCATCCGCCGCGAACTGGCGCTGCTTCTCGTAGGCCTGCCGCAGCGGGATCATCGCCTTGCCCGAGAGCAGGTGGCCGACGATCGTCGCAATGATCAGCGCGATGGCACCGAGGAAGGCCAGCGCGTACGTCGCCTTCTCCATGCCGTTGTACATGGCCGTGACGTCCTTGCCGACGTAGACCGTCTGCGTCGCATTGCCCTCATCGTCGCGGACCTGCTGGGCCGTCAGCATGATGCGAGCCTTGCGCGTGTTCTCGGTGCCCGGCTTGCTGAAGACCCGGACCTCGCCCGGCTCGACCTTTCCCTGCGCAATCGTGTCGAGGATGAAGGGCTCGATGCGGAACGAAGCCCGCGCGAAGTTCAGCAGCCGTCCATCTTCATCGAAGACATAGAAGAAGAGACGGTCGTTCGTGCTCTTGTAGGCGGTCGCATCGTCGAAGACGATTTCGGGATGCTGGTTGAAGTACTCCTGTGCCTCCGCGACATTGCTGGCCGTGTCCATGAGCTCGCGCGCCTGCTCCGAAGTGATGGCCCACTCCATCGTCTTGTGCATCGCGAAGAGCAGCGTCACGAGGAAGATCGTCATGACGATCGAGTAGAGGATCGTCAGCTTGCGCCGACTGCTGCCGAAGATGTTCTGCGCCATCAGCTCCGGGCCTCCAGCTTGTAGCCGACGCCGCGGACCGTCTTGATGACCGTGCCGCCGTCGCCGAGGTCGAGCTTCTTGCGCAGAATCTTCATGTACGAGTCGATGTTATTGGAGCTGACATCCGACTCAAGGCCCCAGATGCGGTCGAGGATGATGTCGCGCGGCACGACGATGCCGATGTTCTGCGCGAGCAGGTCGAAGATCTGGAACTCGCGCGGCGAGAGCTGGATGACCTTGTCCTTCTTCTTGAGGACCTTCGCCGTGCGGTTCAGCGTGAACTCGCCGACCTCGACGACATCCTGCTGGATCTTCTGCGTGCTGCGGCGTCCGAGCGCGCGCAGGCGCGCCATGAGCTCCGCGAACTCGAACGGCTTGACGAGGTAATCGTCTGCGCCCGCATCGAGGCCCGTCACGCGATCCTCGACCGAGTCGCGCGCCGTCAACATCAGAATGGCCTTCTCATAGCCGTCCTTGCGCAGGCGGCTGCACGCCTCCACGCCCGTCTCCCCCGGCATCATCCAGTCGAGAATCAGGATGTCGTAGTCCGTGTACATCGCGTACTCATAGATATCACTGCCGTTCGTCACCCATTCGACCTGGATGTCATTCTGCTCCAGCATGTACTGGATGAGCTTGCCAAGACGCTTATCGTCCTCTGCCAGCAAAACCCGCATCATTACCACTCCTCAAATAAATCAATTGCTTCTATATATATACACGCATTCCGTGAAAAAAGACTGAAGCCCATAGGCTTCAGCCCCTTATCCTTCTGTTCCTTCTGCTTCTTCCTCCACGCCTCCCGCTGCGCCGGACTTCCTCCGCAAGGGCTGTATCCTGCCCGCGCGGAAGCGCGTCTCAAAGTCCGCGACGGGGATTGGCCGCGAGAAGTAGAACCCCTGGAAGATGTCGCAGCCGATCTTCGCGAGGTCGTAGACCTGCTGGCTCGTCTCGACACCCTCGACGACCGTCGGCATGCCGAGCTCGCGCGCAAGCGCTACGATGGAGCGCAGGATGATGCGGCTGCGCTCCTGATGCTCCGTCTTGCGCAGGAAGCCCATGTCGATCTTGAGGATGTCCGCCTGGATGTCCTTGAGGAAGCTCAGGCTCGAGTAGCCGCTGCCGAAATCATCGATGGCAATGCGGAAGCCGTACTCCTTGAGCCGCTGGATCAGGAGAATCGCTTCTTTCGGCTTATCCATAAAGACCGTCTCCGTGATCTCGAGCTCAAGTTTCGCCGGGTCGATCTTGTACTCCTCGACGAGATGCGTGAAGACTTCGTAGAGGTCGAGGTAGTAGATGTCCTTGACCGAGATGTTGACCGAGATGCAGTAATCCGCGAAGTCCTCGCTGCCCTGCCACGACTTCAGCAGGCTGCAGGCCAGCTCCCAGATATGATAATCGAGCTGCCAGATCTTGCCGTGTTCCTCGAGAATCGGGATGAACATCGCCGGCGGGATCACGCGGCCGTCGTCGCAGACCCAGCGCGAAAGCGCCTCCGCGCCGATCACGCGGCGCGAGTCGGCCGCGACCTGCGCCTGTAGGTAGATCTGGACCTCTCCACGGCTCAGCGCATCCGAGAAACGGCTCAGGATGGCGCGGTCGCGGATCTTTTCGGACATCATGTGCTCTGAGTACCAGACGTAGCCATTGCTCTCCTGCGTCTTGAGGACGCTGGCCGCAAGAAATGCACGGTCGCAGAGGATCGAGATGGGCGTCCGGTTGTCCTCGACGCGGCAGATGCCGACCGCAATCTGCAGGTCGAAGTGGATGGCCGCGAGCCCGTGCATGATCGTCTCGACCGTCTTGAGATAGGCATCCGGGTCAAAGATTGCCGCAGGGATCAGCATCGCGAAGCGGTCCGCGCGAATGTGCCCGTAGGCCGTCCGCGCATCCGTGCCGTAGTGGCGGCGCAGCATGCTGCCGACGCGCATCAGGAGCTCATTGCCCTTCGTCATGCCGTAGAGGCCGTTCAAGAGCTTGAAGTCGCCGAAATTCAGACAGACCATGAGGTAGGATATGCCCGGATTCTCCTCCATGACGCGGCGCGCCTGCCGGTAGAAGCCGTACTTATTGTAGATGCCTGTCAGGTTGTCGTGCATCGTGCCGAAGTGCTCGAGGTCCATGTTCTTCTGATCCTGTGTGCAGTCACTGATCAGGAAGTACATGCCGACTTCCTTTCCCTCCCCATCGTTGAGCGGGTAGCGGCAGATCTGGAACGAGGCTGGGCTGCCCGCCCGCTCGTACTGCTGAAGCCAGACGGCTGCCTCCGGACTCCGCAGGGCGTCCTCCTGGAACCAGTTCGTCAGGATGGCCTCAAGTTCCTGCAGATCATCAGGGACCTCAAAGAGTCGGAATGCCTCGCTGTTCGCGTAGATGCAGTGCTGCTCTGTATCAAACCAGATGACGCCGGTCGGCAGGTTCTGCATGGCCATGCGCAGCGTCTCAGCAAAGGCCCGCTTGTCAAATCCGTCCTGCAGTACCGCATGATGTCCGTCTCTCTTCATTCCCTTGCCCCTCTCTATGTGGATCATCTCGATGACACACGAGAACGTCGTGTCATCCGCGCGCAAGATCTCGATGGGACGCGAGGTGATGAAATACAGGTCGCCGTCTTTGACCTCCGTCTTGCGGAGCTCCATGCCTGTCTTGAGCGCACGCAGGCTCGTGCAGTTGCGGCAGCGGTTCGTGCTGCGCCAGACCGAGTAGCAGCTCGGCCCGTACTCATATGAATCGTCCTCCCCGATCGTGAAAGCATGGCACTCCTCCGGGTCGACGAGCCGCACGATGTCGTACTCCTTCGCTAATCGCGCGACCTCCTTTTCCACTTCATTCTCCTTGAATTGCAGTATCATATGCAATCCTCCCCCTGCCCCTGACGCATGATTGCTGTCCTATGGTTCCATGATCCCATAGCGGGGCTCGTTCTATACTCTTCTCTCTTCTATCTTTCATGCACGATTCTATCATGATGCGATGCATTGTCAATATCCCATATATCGAAGTACCGTATTGCAGTACTTTCGTGCCATATTGGAATACTTTCGTGCCGAAATGCCAAAATCCTGCCGACTCACTCATTTTATGCAAAAAAATGACTCGGGACCCGTGAGTCCCAAGTCATCATTGTCACTATTATATATCTGACGCGCAATCGTCCATCAATCGCGGCCAAACTTGTCCTTGAGGATGACATCATGCGAGCCGCCCTCGACGATGCTCGTTGCCGAGACGAGCGTGATCTTCGCCTTCTCGCGCAGCTCCGGCAGCGTCAGCGCCCCGCAATTGCACATCGTCGAACGGATCTTCGACAGCGTGATGTTGACGTTGTCCTTGAGCGGGCCAGCGTACGGGACGTACGAGTCGACGCCTTCCTCGAAGGAGAGCTTGCGCGCGCCGCCGAGGTCGTAACGCTGCCAGTTGCGGGCGCGGTTGGAACCTTCGCCCCAGTACTCCTTGTAGTACGTACCGTTGACCTTGACTTTGTCCGTTGGGCTCTCGTCGAAGCGCGAGAAGTAACGGCCAAGCATCAGGAAGTCAGCGCCCATCGCGAGGGCCAGCGTCATGTGGTAGTCGTGGACGATACCGCCATCGGAGCAGACCGGGATGTAGACACCCGTCTCCTCGTAGTAGCGGTCGCGCTCGGCGCAGACATCGATGAGTGCCGTGGCCTGGCCACGGCCGATGCCCTTCGTCTCGCGCGTGATGCAGATGGAGCCGCCGCCGATGCCGACCTTGATGAAGTCCGCACCTGCCTCAGCGAGGAAGCGGAAGCCCTCTGCATCGACGACATTGCCGGCGCCGACCTTGACGTCGTTGCCGAAATGCTCGTGGATGTAGCGCAGCGTGATGCGCTGCCACTCGGAGAAGCCCTCCGAGGAGTCGATGCAGAGTACATCGGCGCCAGCCTTGAGCAGGGCCGGCACGCGCTCTGCATAGTCGCGCGTGTTGATGCCGGCACCGACGATGTAGCGCTTGTTCTCATCGATGAGCTCGAGCTCATGTTCCTTGTTGTCCGTGTAGTCCTTGCGGAAGACCATGTAGCGCAGGCGCTGGTTCTTGTCGACGAGCGGCAGCATGTTGAGCTTGTGCTCCCAAATAAGGTCATTGGCCTTCGTCAGAGAAGTCGTGTCAGCATCCGCATAGACGAGCTTCTCGAACGGCGTCATGAACGTCTCGGCCTTCGTGTCGAGGCTCATGCGCGAGATGCGGTAGTCACGGCTCGTCACGATGCCGAGCAGTTTGCCCGTCGGCGTGCCGTCTTCCGTGACGGCCATCGTCGAATGGCCCGTCTTCTGCAGGAGGTCGAGGATCTCGCCGAGCGTCGTCGTCGGCTTGATGTTGGAGTCGCTGCTGACAAAACCGGATTTGTAGTTCTTGACGCGGGATACCATGGCAGCTTCTGCTTCAATGCTCTGCGAGCCGTAGATGAAGGAAACGCCACCCTCTTTCGCAAGTGCGATTGCCATCTTGTCATTCGAGACTGCCTGCATGATGGCAGACGTCATCGGGATGTTCATCGAGATCTTCGGTTCTTCACCCTTCTTGAACTTCACGAGCGGCGTCTTGAGAGATACATTATTCGGGATACATTTATCCGACGAATACCCTGGGACGAGAAGATACTCTCCAAACGTGTGTGATGGTTCCTTGAAATAGAATGCCAACGTAACCCCTTCTTTCTTGATACTATGAGACCTGCCTCAAATATATTGCTACCAGTCTACTATAAAGGATAACGGCTGTCAATCTCTTTTCCAGAACTAGGTTTACAACATTACAAAAGGCAGGCCTCTGGGTTGCAAAAATCTATACATTCATTATAGCACTGGCAATGGGCCGGCGCAAAGGATTTCCTGTACGGGGCGCGCCGGCCACACCTTCAGCCCATCTTGTTCCTGCGCCAGCTGCGGTAGCCGTAGATTGTGCCCGCCACAATGAAGAGCACGGCCAGGAGCGCGAGAAGCTGTTCCCAAAATGTCGCCATCACCATCCATCCTTTCTGTATCGTATTAAGAATCCCCTTCATTATAGCATACTGCCATGTCGATGTACCAAAGTACAGCTCTCAAAAAAAATTACAAAATATGAAATTTTGTACAGAAAATCAGAAGGATTTCCTTGTTCAACAGCGAAAAGGGAATAGTGGATAGTGGTGATAGACTATCCAATCCCTTTCGGGCAGTTGATATCCTTTCACTTCCTCAACTGCCTCAGCGGCTGACCCCCCCAATTGTCAGCCGCTTCTTTTTTTGCATTTTGGCACCATCTCCGCCACTGCTGCCGACTCGTCAAGCTCCATGACTTTACGGATTACGACAAAAGTAGTATAATAAAGAAATATTAATAGTCCTAGTAATCGTATTCTATACATAGGACCGCAGGAAATCACCGTGATATGTTGTTTATGTTGTCTGGAGGTCTTTCTATTGATGAGCAGTAGTCACAGTAGTCGCAAAGTGAGAACATTTTTTGCCGCCGCGCTCCTCGCATGCGCCACGGCCAGTGCCGCAACGGTCTCGGCATCGCCGGCCGTCAAGCCAGCGACCGTCGCCACGCATGCTTCCGCGCATGCTGCCACGCCGGTCGCATATGAAGCAAAGTCCGCCTCTCTCAGCGGTGTGTCGGGCATGACCAAGCACGAAGCTGCTGTGACAGCGCCATCGGTCCTGCGCCGCCATCTGCCGGCCGCCGCAGAATCGGGTTACGGCACGAATGCAAGGACCGAGAACAAAATCTCGCCACTCTCACCTGTGACGCCGACTTCGCCCATCACGCCTGCAATCGACCTGCCCTCCATCATCCCGTCTCAGCCTGCGCCGGGTGCCGGACAGACGACCGACGCCTACGCCGTCCGCACGGATTTCGGCAAGAGCAACCTGCGTAAGTGGAGCAGCGTCTACGGCATGGACACTCCGTGGGATAAGAACGACGTGACCGACACGAAGAACTTCAAGAGCTCGACCATCGCCTTCCTCGACACGCTCAACACGCTCGCGCAGTCGGCCGGTGTCTCCTTCGTCCTCACGGGCGGCGCGGAGTACGGCTACCATGCCCATGGCACCTACTCGCACGAGAACGGCTACAAGGTCGACATCTCCGACTCCGGCATCTACGCCGGCACGACGGCCTACCGCGTCCTCACCGAAGCCCTCGCTCCGTTCAAGCACCACCTCTCCCATGAGTGGAGCAACAACCACTACGACATCACGATCTACCCGGCCGATTACACGGGTTCCTACTCCGGCGCCGACCACGACAACTCCGGCGCCGACCACGACAACTCCGGCGACGACGAGTAAGACAGCAGACATGCTGCCATACAACGCAACAACATAACGCAACAACGCAAGATCACGAATAAGGGCCCGCATCCGAGCAATTCCCTGCCGGATGCGGGCCTTTATTCGTGATTGGCTGCCATTTTATTCATCGAACAAGCTCATCTCGTCGTGATCTTCCTGCTGCTGCGCCGAGATGCCGCGCGCCGCCCGGTAGGCTTCCCTGAGCTTCTCCGTGAGCTGCGGCAGGCCGCGCAGCACTTCCTCTTTCGTGCGGAAGCAGTTGCCCGCCGCCGCATGCGCGTAGTCCACAAACGTGCCATGCCAGTTGCGCCCGTGCACCGCCTCGTCGTCCGCCATGTAATAGTAGTAATCCGGCTCCACCGGCACGAAGGGCTCCATGTGGATGCAGGCCGCCCCGCTCAGCAGGTCGCAGAGATGCTCCTTGTCCAGCACGGCTTCATCCTGCATCTCTGCCATCGTCATCTCCGGCGCATCCGCCGCCATCCGGACGGCATAGAGGCCGTCTTCCGAGAAGAAGAATCTCGTATCCGCGACCCCTTCAATGCTGAACGGCTCGCGCATGCCGATGTGCAGGAGTCCCGCGACTGCCTGCATGCAGCCGTGCTGCCCCAAGTTCACATTATCCATACTATCTCTCCCTGTCATCTTCTCCGGCCCATCCGCGCCGGGCAGGATTGCATCAAAAAAGGCTCCGCAGAACCCCGCGAAGCCTCACATAGCAAGTGGTGCCGAAGACCGGACTTGAACCGGTACGTTGTTGCCAACGGCAGATTTTGAGTCTGCTGCGTCTGCCAATTCCGCCACTCCGGCAAATGACACAGATGCGTCATCAACATAAAATATTTTAGCAGAGTATCCGCATCTTGTCAATGCCTTATTAATGTATGGATTCCATGACATGCATGACATGCATGTCATTCATGTCATTCAGGAAAGCTCTGGTGCAGCTGCCGGTCGATTTGAAAGAACGGGCCCGTGCCTTTATAATAGAGATAGTTGTTTATTAGGAGGGATATGATGCGGAAGATTGCAGTATACGGAAAGGGCGGCATCGGGAAGTCGACGCTGACGAGCAATCTGGCGGCGGCGCTGGCTGCTCTTGGGAAGAAGGTCATCCAGATTGGCTGTGACCCGAAGGCGGATTCGACGATCAACCTGCTCGGCGGCAAGCCGCTGCAGTCGGTCATGGGCTACATGCGGGAATTCGACGCGGAGCCCTCTTCGCTCGAGGAGATCTCGGCGCGCGGCTTCGGCGGCGTGCTCTGCATCGAGACGGGCGGCCCGACGCCGGGGCTCGGCTGCGCGGGGCGCGGCATCATCGCGACGTTCAACCTGCTCGAGGACCTCGAGCTCTTTGATCGGGAGCAGCCGGACGTCGTGCTCTACGACGTGCTCGGCGATGTCGTCTGCGGCGGCTTTGCGGCACCGATTCGCGAGGGCTATGCAGAGGACGTGCTGATCGTGACGTCGGGCGAGAAGATGGCACTCTACGCGGCCAACAACATCGCGACGGCCGTCGAGAATTTCGCCGACCGCGGCTATGCGAAGGTCCGCGGCGTCCTCTTGAACCGCCGCAATGTGCCGCGCGAGGAGGAGAAAGTCCGCGCCTTCGCCGAAGCGCACCAGCTGCCCGTCCTCGCAGACATCCCGCGCAGCGATGCGATCAGCGAGGCGGAAGAACGCGGCATGACGGTCGTCGAGGCGGCACCTGAGGACCCTGTGAGCCAGGCGTTCTTCGCACTTGCGCGCGAAATCGTGCAGGAGAAGGCTGAGGGTTGATCAGATGATGCAACAGCAAGACAGTGCTTCAAGAGCTGCCTACTCAATCACCGTGCAGGAGCTCGCCCGCCGCATCGAGGAAAATGGTGCCGGTGGCATCCCGCCCGAGCTGTGCACGGACGCGCATCTCATCTGCAACACGCCGGCGGCCATCGACTTCAACTCGCCGGGCGCGCAGGGCTTCGGCGTCAAGCGCGCGGGGCTCAGCGTCCCCGGCAGCATCATGCTGCTCGTCTCGCCCGGCTGCTGCGGCCGCAACACCGCGGCGCTCTCGGGCAGCGGCCACTATGGCGAGCGCTTCGCCTACCTCGCGCTCGATGAGACGGACATCGTCACGGGCAGCCACTTGCAGCGCATCCCCGAGGCCGTCTGCGCGTTCGTCGCCAGCCGCAGGGAGCGCCCCTCCGTCGTCATGGTCTGCCTGACATGTGCCGACGCATTGCTCGGCACCGATATGGAGCGCGTCTGCCGCAAGGCCGAAGCGGCCGCAGGCGTCCCCGTGCGCCCCTGCTACATGTACGCGCTGACGCGCGAGAGCCAGCGCCCGCCGATGCAGGCCGTGCGCGAGACAATCTACGGCCTGCTGCAGCCGCGCCAAAAATGGGCCCGTCAGGCAAACCTGCTCGGCTTCTTCACGCCGGTCGCAAGAGACTCGGAACTCTTCTCCCTGCTCGGACAGGCGGGCATCCGCAAGGCTGCAGAGCTCGCGCGCTGCCAGACGTACGAGGAATTCACATCGCTCGCGGCGGCCAACTTCAATCTCGTCCTCAGCGACGAGGCGATGGGCGCCGCCCTCGCGCTCGAGAAGCGACTCGGCATCCCCGCCATCCGCCTGCGGCGGCTCTACGAGACGGCCAAGATTGCAAAGCAGTATCAGGCGCTCGCCCATATCCTAGGCATCGCGCCAGAAGACTTTGCTGCAAAAGATGTGCGCAAGCAGGCCGAAGATGCTGTTGCGGACTTCTGCCGACAGTACGGGCGCGAGACAGTGCTCGCCATCGGCAGCCGCCTCAACGCCAACCCCTTCGAGCTCGCGCTGGCCCTCGTCAGACGCGGCCTCGCGGTCCACGAAATCCTCGCCGTGCCATCGGCCGCCGATGCCTTCTACCTGCGCGAGCTCGCGAGGTGCTCCCCCGCTACGCGCATCTACTCGCTGCTCGAGCCGACCATGCTCTGCTATCGGGAGGACCGCGCCGTCACGCTCGCGCTCGGCGCCGACGCCTGCCTCTGCCATCCGCATGCCAAGCACGTGACGTGGAACGATGAGGAGCAGCCCTTCGGCTATCAGGCCGTCCGCGCGCTCTTCGAGCGCATGGCGGCGGCAATGTCGGGCGATGCGGCCGAAGCAGGCAGAATGGCATCTGACGGTTCAAGCGAAGTAGCTGCGCATGAGAAGCCCCACACCGTCTCCTCCCTGCCGCGCCTCTCGCTCGCCCTGCCGCCGTTTGCGCCTGACACGGCCGGCGCGGCCGCCGTGCTCTACCCGCTCGGCGGCATGACGGTCATCGTCGATGCGGGCGGCTGCGCGGGCAACATCTGCGGCTTCGACGAGCCGCGCTGGCAGGAAGATGCGGAGCCGTCCGCCGTATTCAGCGCGGGCCTGCGCGACATGGACGCCATCATGGGCCGCGACGCCAATCTCGTCGCCAAGATACGCGAGGCAGCCGCCGAGCTCACCGTCTCCTTTGTCGGACTTGTCAGCACGCCGGTGCCCGCCATCATCGCCACCGACTTCCGCGCCCTCTGCCGCATGGTCGAGAAGGAGACGGGCTTGCCAGCCATCGCCGTGCGCACGGACGGCACGCGGCTCTACGACAGAGGCGCAAGCGCCGCTTGCGATGCGCTCGTTCAGAAGTTCACGGCGCCCATCCCGCCCGATGCACCGCGCACAGGGCTCGGCGTGCTTGGCCTGACGCCGCTTGACTTCTCGAGAGAGGAACGCGCCTCTCTACACGCCCTGCTCGGCAGGGAGGATACTCCGATCCACTTCTTCGACCGGCTCGATGACTTCCGCGAGGCCGCGCGGCTCAAGGAGCTGCTCGTCGTCTCGCCAACAGGTCTCAAGGCCGCCCGCCGCCTGCAGCGCCAATGGAGCATCCCCATCCGGGCAGAGCTGCCGCCCGCCTTCATCCACGAGGCGTTCTCCACTGTACTGAGCCGTCTTGCGGCCCTGCTTCAGGACGGGCAGCCCAGGGAGGTGCTCATCGTGCACCAGCAGATCCTCGCCAACGGCCTGCGCCGCGCCATCTGCCAGCGCTTCCCTGCTCTGTCCACGAGCGCCGTGACGGTCGGCAGCTTCTTCGCGCTCGACCGGGCACTCCAGCAGGAAGGCGACCTGCACTTCCGCGGCGAGCAGGACTTCCACGCTTACCTGCAGGCACATCCCGATGCAATCGTCATCGACGATGCTCTGCTCGCGCGCGCCATGCCAGAACCGTTTGGCGGCACCCTCCTTGACCTGCCGCACTTCGCGCTTTCCGGCCGCAAAGCACCCATGCACCCATCGAGAACACTTGAATACGCCAAGAATTCTATCAGCAATTGAGGATTGAGTCTATGAAACGTTTGAACATCAAGATCTACGGCATCGTGCAGGGTGTCGGCTTCCGCCCGTTCGTGAGCCGTCTTGCCGATGCCTGCCAGATACGCGGCACCGTCTGCAACAAGGGCCCCTATGTCGAAGTCTTTGCCGAGGGCGATCATGAATCACTGAAGCGCTTTGTCGAGGGCATCCCGAAGAAGGCCCCCGAGCGCGCGGCCATCCTCAAGGTCGACGTGCACGAGGTGACCGACGCCGCTCCGCCCTATGCGGATTTTGCCATCATCGAGAGCGCCAAGGAGCGCGGCGACATCTTCGTCTCGCCGGACATCGCGACCTGCGACAAGTGCCGCGCCGAGCTCTTCGACCCCAAAGACCGCCGCTACCTGCACCCCTTCATCAACTGCACGGCCTGCGGCCCGCGCCTGACCATCCTTGAGTCCATGCCGTACGACCGCGAGCGCACGAGCATGAAGGCGTTCCCGATGTGCGAGGCCTGCCACGAGGAGTACGTCTCGCCGGAGAGCCGCCGTTACGATGCGCAGCCCGTCTGCTGCAATGATTGCGGGCCGCAGGTCTACCTGCTCGGCCACGAAGAAGTCCGCGGCGCCGATGCCATCCGCGCCGTGCGCCGCGTCCTCGCATCAGGCGGCATCGCGGCCATCAAGGGCATCGGCGGCTTCCACCTCGCCTGCGACGCGACGGATGAAGCGGCCGTCCACCGCCTGCGCGAGCTCAAGCACCGCCCGCAGAAGCCCTTTGCCGTCATGATGCGCGATGAGGAGACGGCGCGCCGCGCCTGCCACCTCGAGCCGGGCGAAGCTGAGATGATGACGGGCCACCAGAAGCCCATCCTGCTGCTGCGCCGCCGCGAGGACAGCCCGCTCGCGCCGAGCGTCGCGCCGGGCAACCCAAAAGTCGGCGTCATGCTGCCCTACGCGCCCGTGCAGATGCTGATCTTCGACTACCCCGAAGACCATGAGACGCCCGAAGTCCCCGCCATACTCGTCATGACGAGCGGCAATCCCTCGGGCGCGCCGATCTGCCACAGTGACGAGGAGGCCGAGGAGACGCTCGCGCCGCTCTGCGACGTGATCCTCTCGCACGACCGCCGCATCCGCCTGCGCGCCGACGACTCCGTCATGGACTGGTTTGCGGGCAGGCCCTACATGGTGCGCCGCAGCCGCGGCTTCGCCCCGCTGCCCTTCATGCTCAGCGCCCCGCTCAAAGGGCAGGTGCTCGGCATCGGCGGCGAGCTCAAGAACACCTTCTGCCTCGCGAGCAGCCACCTCTTCTACCCGTCTCCATACATCGGCGACATGAGCGACCTGCGCACCGTGCTCGCGCTCAAGGATTCCGTCCAGCTCATGGAATCCCTGCTCGAGAACCATCCCGAGGCCATCGCCTGCGACCTGCACCCGCGCTACAACACTTCGGCCGTCGCCGAGGCGCTCGCCAAGGAAGCCGGCGTGCCGCTCTTCAAGGTCCAGCACCACTACGCGCACATCCTCTCCTGCATGGCCGAGAACGACCAGCAGGCGCCCGTCATCGGCGTCTCGTTCGACGGCACGGGCTACGGCACCGACGGCACGATCTGGGGCGGCGAGTTCCTGCTCGCCGACTACAAGGGCTTCCGGCGGCTCGGCTCCATCGAGCCCTTCTCGCAGGCCGGCGGCGACAAGTCCTCGCGCGAGGGCTGGCGCATCGCCGTCAGCCTGCTGCGGGATACGCTTGTACGCACGATGGCAGGCCGCAGCGCAGCCGAGGTCGATGCCGTCTGGAAAGAACAGTGCCTCGCGCTCGGCCTCTGTGACGAAAAGGAATTCGCGGCGCAGTCCTTCATGCTGCGCCAGCACGTCAACTGCATCGAGTCGACGAGCGCCGGCCGCCTCTTCGACGGCGTCAGCGCCCTCCTGGGCCTGCGGCGAAAGTCCACCTTCGAGGGCGAGGCCTCGATGGCCCTGCAGTTTGCCGCCGAACGCTGGACGGGGACGGCTGACTCGCTCGGCCTGCCGCTGCATGAGGCAGCAGACGGCCGCTTCCTGCTGCCGACGACGGCGCTCTTTGGCGTGCTCTACACGCGCTATCAGCAGGGCCGGGCGGCTGAAGAGCTCGCCTATCGCTTCCACCAGTCCCTCGCCGAGATGATCGTCGCAGGCTGCGAGCGCGCCCGCAGAGAGGCAGGCCTCAGCACCGTCGCCCTCAGTGGCGGCGTCTTCCAGAACCTGCTGCTGATGCGCCTAGTGAAAGAACGCCTCGAGGCGGCGGGCTTCCAGCCCCTGCTGCACAGCCTGCTGCCGCCCAACGACGGCGGCATCTGCGTCGGGCAGGCCGCCTTTGCCATGTACACCCTGCAGCGGTGACGGACCACACAAGCCCGTCTGCCCATATCATTTTGCCCCTTTGACCCATTGAACATAGAAAGGAAGTCTTATCATGTGTGTCGGTTTACCCGCTAAAGTCGTGCGCATCCAGGATGGCATGGCGCTCGTCGACGCCTCCGGCGCCCGCCGCGAAGTCTCCGCCGAGCTGCTCTCCGACATCGACCCCGGCGACTACGTCATGGTCCACGCTGGCGTGGCCATCGCAAAGATCACGGAAGACAACGAAGACGAGGAGGTACCGGAATGAACGCAGCTGCCGCAAGGGACCGCGCCATCATCACCGGCTATCGGGGCCCGAAGGTCCGCATCATGGAAGTCTGCGGCACCCACACGCACGAGATCTTCCGGCTCGGCATCCGCAGCCTGCTGCCCGAGGCGGTCGAGCTCATCTCGGGCCCCGGCTGCCCCGTCTGCGTGACGCCCGTCTCCTACATCGATGAGGCGCTCTACCTTGCCGAGAAGTGCCATGCCACTATCTGCACGTTCGGCGACCTTGTGCGCGTGCCGGGCACAGCGGGGACCTTAGCTGAGGCGCGCAGCCGCGGCGCCCGCGTCCAGGTCGTCTACACGCCGCTCGACGCCGTGACCTACGCCGCCGAACATCCCGAAGAAGAGACCGTCTTCCTCTCCGTCGGCTTCGAGACGACGACGCCCGCCGCCTGCCTCGCGCTCCGTCACGCCGAAGCGCAGCACACGGCGAATTTCTCCCTGCTGACGGCCAACAAGACGATGCCCGCCGCCTACACGGCGATGGCCAGCCACACGGACGCCTACCTCTACCCTGGCCACGTCTGCGCCATCACGGGGACAAGCCTGCCCGAATCGCTGACACGAGAGGGCATCTCCGGCGTCGTCGCGGGCTTCACCGCTGGCGAGCTCCTGCGCGCGCTCGCCACTATCCTCGAGAAGGTGCAGGCAGGCAAGCCCTTCTTTGCCAACTGCTATCCGCGCGTCGTGCGCCCCGAGGGCAATCCCGCCGCGCAGGCACTCGTCGCAGCGTACCTAGAGCCCTGCGATGCTGAATGGCGCGGACTCGGCGTGCTCAAGGAGAGCGGCCTGCAGCTGCGCGAAGCCTTTGCCGCACGCGACGCGCGGAAGCGCTTCGCCCTGCCCGCGATGACGGGCCGGGCCAACCCCGCCTGCCGCTGCGGCGCCATCCTGCAGGGCCTCGCAAGCCCCGTGGACTGCCCGCTCTACGGCAGGGCCTGCACGCCGGATCACCCCGTCGGCGCCTGCATGGTCTCGCGCGAGGGCGCCTGCTCGGCCTATTATCTCTATGGAGGTTTACGATCATGACTGCTGAATTCCCAGACGATGCCCGCATCGCACTCGCGCACGGCGCGGGCGGCCGCCAGACGGCCGCACTCATCGCGCGCGTCTTTGCGCATCACTTCCAGAACCCCGACTTCACCGCCGACGACGCGGCCATCCTGCCCATCGGCAATTTCGCCACGGGCCGGGCTGCCTTCACGACGGACGGCTTCATCGTCTCGCCCTGGCAGTTCCCGGGCGGCAATATCGGCAAGCTCAGCATCTGCGGCACGGTCAACGACCTCGCCTGCATGGGCGCCGTGCCGCGCTACCTCTCCTGCGCCTTCCAGATTGAGGAGGGCTTTCCGCTGCGGGACCTCGACGCCATCGCCGCCGCGATGGCAGAGACGGCTAAAGCTGCCGGCGTGCGCATCGTCGCGGGCGACACGAAAGTCGCCGGGCGCGGCCAGGTCGACGGCGTCTTCATCACGACGACAGGCATCGGCGAACTCCTGCCGGGTGCTGAGCCCTCCGGCTCGCGCGCCGAGGCCGGCGACGCCATCATTGTCACGGGCGACGTCGGCCGCCACGGGGCCGCTATCCTCGTCGCGCGCCGCGACTTCGCCATCGACGCCGCCATCACGAGCGACTGCGCGCCGCTCGCCGCGACCGTCAGGGCCCTTTTCGCGGCCGTGCCCGACAAGTCCGCCATCCACACGATACGCGATGCCACGCGCGGCGGCGTCGGCACCGTGCTGCACGAGATTGCCGCCGAGAGCCACGTCGGCATCGAACTGAATACGGCAGCCATCCCCGTCGCGCCGGAAGTCCGCGGCGTCTGCGGCCTCTTGGGGCTCGAGCCGCTCTACCTCGCCTGCGAGGGGCGCCTCGTCCTCTTCGCGCCGCAGGCCATCGCCCCAAAGCTCGTCGAGACCCTGCGCGCGCTGCCCGACTCGCGGCAGGCGGCCATCATCGGCCGCGTCACGCAGGACTTCTCGGGCCGCGTCGTCCTGCGCACGGAGATCGGCACGAAGACGCTGCTGCCCGAGCCGTCTGGAGAGCTGCTGCCGCGCATCTGCTGAGCCCATCCCCGCCAATGAATCCCTGCCACTGACCAATGATCAATGAACTGAGGTGAATCCCTTGCTCAAGCGAATCTCTCCTGCACCCGGATTGGACAGGGTGCCAGCTTCGCCCATGCTGCGCGTGCGCGAGGCCGCCTTCCCCGCGCCTTTTCCGCACGGGCTCGAGTACTCGCCGCCCTGCCGCGGCACCTGGAACATCGTCCACACGGGCATGCTCGTCCCCGAGTCCCACCAGATCTTCATCTGCGCCTCCGGCTGCCTGCGCGGCGTCGTGCTGACCGCCGCCGAGATGGGACTCATGGGCCGCTTCTCCTCAATCGAGCTGCGCGAGCCCGACCTGACGGGCCGCGACAACGAGCGCCTGATCCTCGCGGGCGTCGCCGACATCCTCGCGCGCCTGCCGAAGAAGCCGCGCGCCGTGCTGCTCTTCCCCGCCTGCGTCCACCACTTCCTCGGCTGCAACCTGCGCTACGTCTACCGCGAGCTCCGCGCAAAGTATCCGGACATCGACTTCGCCGAGTGCTTCATGGACCCGATCCGCCAGACGCGCCACCTGACGCCCGAAGAGCGCCTGCGCCGCGCGATCAGCCGGCTATTGCCCGAGCAGCCCAAGAAAAGGCAGGCCGCCTTTTTCGGCAACAATCTAAAGACCGCCCCTGAGAGCGACGCCTGGCGGCTGCTCAAAGAAAGCGGCTGGCAGATCCGCGATATGGCCGGCTGCACGAGCTACGCCGCGTTCCAGGAGCTCGGCGCCTCCTCGCTCAACCTCTACACGAATCCCTTCAGCCTGCCCGCCGTGCGCGACCTCAAGGAGCGCCTGCAGCAGGATTGGCTCTACCTGCCGCAGGTCTGGTCGGGAGACGCTATCGAAGGACTGCTGCAAGAGCTCGCCCGCCGCATCGGCGCAGACGCGCCGGACTGCCGCGCCGCCCGCGAGCGGGCTGAGCAGGCGCTCGCCCGCGCACGAAGCATCATCCAAGAAACGCCGATCGCCCTTGACCTGACCTTCACCTTCCGCCCCTTCTCGCTCGCGCACCTGCTGCTCGCGCACGGCTTCCGCGTCAAGGCGATCTACGCCGATGCGATAAGCGCAGACGAAGAGGCGGACTTCCGCTGGCTGCAGGAGAACCATGGCGATACTGAGCTCTGGCCGACCAAGGCCCCTGCGCTGCGCCTTTTACCGCGCCCGTCCCATCCAGCTGGTCCCCCCGTCCTCGCCCTCGGCCAGAAGGCGGCATTTTTCCAGAACACGCCACACTTCGTCAATATGGTGGAAGGCGGCGGCCGCTGGGGCTTCTCTGCCATCGAGGCGCTGGCCAGTGACATGGTGGCGGCCTACCGCGAGCCCAAGGACATCGAGTCAAACGTCCGGCGCAAGGGATTAGGAGGCCCATCGCTTTTATGAAACAGACTGCCCGCATCCTCTCCACCTACTCAGCCGATACCTTCGGCGTCTGCTCCGCGCTCTACGAGCTCGGCGGCATGGTCGTCATCCACGACCCCTCGGGCTGCAACTCGACGTACACGACACACGACGAGCCGCGTTGGTTCAGCAAGCCGAGCCAGATCTTCGTCTCCGCTCTGACCGAGCAGGACGCCATCCTCGGCAACGATGCTAAACTCATCGCAGATATCGAAGCAGCAGCCAAAGAACTCCAGCCGCGCTTTATCTGCCTGATCCCCTCGCAGATTGCCCATATGATCGCCACTGACTGCCGCGCCATCTGCCGCATCCTCGAGAAGAAGACCGGCATCCCCGCCTTCACCCTGCCGACGAACAGCATGCACTACTACGAGCGCGGCATCTACTTCGCCTTGCAGAAGCTCGCCGGGCTCGCCTGCCAGTCCCTGCCAGAGCTGGACGCCGCCCCAGCGCCAGCAGCGCCGAGCTGGCTCAGCGAGAAGAACCTCGCCCGCTTCGTGCAGGCCAAGGCCCCGCTTTGCGTCAACGTGCTCGGCGCGACGCCGCTCGACTTCGCCATGAACGGCAGCATCGGTTCCATCCGGCACTGGCTCGAGGCGCGCGGCTGCCGCGTCACGAGCTGCTGGGCCATGGGCTCTGACCTCGATGCCATCCTCGCCTCGCACCGCGCCGACCTCAATCTCGTCGTGAGCTACGGCGGGCTCGGCGCCGCGCGCGTCCTGCGCGAGCGCGCTGGCATCCCGTACCTTGTCGGTCTCCCCTTCCCACAGCTGCAGCCAATCGATACACCGAGCAATGCACCGAGCAATGCCCTTGCAGGCAGACCGGCCTATATCATCGGCGAGACGGTCTTCGCCGAGTCACTGGCCCGCGCCCTCGAGGCGGCGCTCGGCCTTCCTCAAGCGGCCATCACCACCATCGTGCCGATGGAGACCGACAGTGCTCTCCTGCAGCCCGGCACGCTCTGCCTGACGGACGAGTGCGAGCTCGTACCAACTCTGCGCGAGGCCGGCCTCATCATCGCCGACCCTCTTTACAAGTCGATCTGCCCATCGAGCGCCGCCTTCGTCCCACTGCCGCACCTCGCCTTCTCCGGCCGGCTCTACGAGAAGGACATCCCCGATCTCATCGAAGCCGCCCCCTTCGCAGCTTTCGTGCAAAAAATCCTGCACAAACTCCGGCAGATTGATGTATAATAGGACGTATCACAAGCGAAATCTTTTCTCAATTGCAAAGGAGTCCTTATGCTGCTGACCATTGCCCACACCTTCGCCTACGCGCTCATCCAGACGTTCGGTTTCTCGATTTTCACCCTTGCCCTGCAGCGCCTCGGCCGCCTCAAGCGCCTCTACCGCCTCAAGGCCTTCTTCTTCCTGCTGCTCATGAACGCCGCCGGCACGATGACCTACGGCGAGACCGCTTGGCAACAGGTCACCACGCCCATGGCTGCCGCCCTATTCCTCATCGGCATGGCCTTCTTCTTCGCCAGCCACCTCTATCTCGGCTGGAAACGTCTGCGTCAGAAATGAAATTATAGTATAGTGCCATAGTCAAACGCTATTGCTTATGAAAAAGAAGTATTTCACATTGCTCTATATCTATGTCATAATGTAGATAAATAAGGTGAGTATTACTTCATAAATGATGGATATAGAAAGGGCGCGATACTATGATGGATCTCTGGTTCAATCACGTGAAGAGCTATACGCAGGATATCTTGGCTGAGAATGCGGACAATCTGAAACAGTTCGAGATTCGCCCCGGTATCTACTCCAATGTAGATCCGGCTGATCTGCGCGATGTCAACGCAGCAGACTTCGATATCCTCGACAAAAACTACTAAGCGAAATAAGGACACGAAAAGCGGACCACCTACTCGATTGAGTAGGTGGTCCGCTTTTTGGATATCCGTTTAACTGAACAGGGCAATCTGGTCGCTCTCGCTCATGCCATCGAGACATCCATGGCTGCGCAGGATCTCGATGTTGGTCTTGGAGATGCCGGAGCGGCGGCGCAGGTCTTCGATGGAAGTGAAGGCACCCTCTTTGCGGGCTTCGACGATGCCCTGGGCGGCCTTCTGGCCCATGCCGGCGAGGGCGGCGATTGGCGGTAAGAGCGCGTTGCCGTCGATGATGAACTTGTCAGCGCCGGAACGGTAGAGGTCGACGCGCTCGCAGGAGTAGCCGCGCAGGTACATCTCCCAGGCGAGCTGGAGGACGATGAGGGTGGCGTTCTGCTTGGCGTCGAGCTTCTTCTCCTTGCCCATGGCCTCGAGCTCTTTTATCTGCTGGCCGACGTAGTCCTTGCCGCGCGCGATGACGTTGGCGTCGAATTCGGCGGCGCGGATGGAGAAATAGGCGGCGTAGTACGCGAGCGGATAGTGGACCTTGCAGTAGGCGATGCGGTAGGCCATCATGACGTAGGCCGTCGCATGGGCGCGCGGGAAGAGGTACTTGATCTTCTGGCACGACTCGATGAACCACTCGGGGATGCCGCCCTTCCTGAGGATCTCGACGACGTCGTCGGCGATGCCCCTGCCCTTGCGGACTTTCTCCATCGTCTTGAAGGAGAGCAAGGGGTCGATGCCGTTGTGTATGAGGTACATCATGATGTCGTCGCGCGCGGAGATGGCGTTCTTGATGGTGCACTGGCCGCTGCGGATGAGGTCCTGGGCGTTGCCGAGCCAGACGTCGGTGCCGTGGGAGAAGCCGGAGATGCGCACGAGGTCGGAGAAGACGTCGGGCTGTGTGTCGTCGATCATCTGGCGCGTGAACGGCGTGCGGAACTCGGGGATGCCGAAGGTGCCGCTCGTCGCGCCGAGCTCCTCGGGCGTGACGCCGAGGGCCGTCGTCGAATTGAAGATGGACATCGTCGCCTCGTCGTCGAACGGGATGGTCTTCGGGTCGCGGTGCGTGAGGTCTTCGAGCATCTTGATGACGGTCGGGTCATCGTGGCCGAGGATGTCGAGCTTGACGAGTCGGCTGCTGATGGAATGGTAATCGAAGTGCGTCGTGATCGTGCCGCAGTTCATGTCATTGGCCGGATGCTGGATCGGCGTGAAGAAGTGGACGTCCATGTTGCGCGGCACGACCATGATGCCGGCCGGGTGCTGGCCCGTCGTCGACTTGACGCCCATGCAGCCATGGGCCATCTTGTCGATATAGGAGATGTGCTTCTTGACGCCCTTCTCCTCGTAAAACTTCTTGACGTAGCCGAAGGCCGTCTTGTCGGCGACGGTCTGGATGGAGCCGGCGCGGTAGACATTGTCCTTGCCGAAGAGGATCTCGGTGTACTTGTGGGCGACGGGCTGGTAGGCGCCGGAGAAGTTCAGATCGATATCCGGAACCTTGTCGCCGTCGAAGCCGAGGAAGACGGCAAACGGGATATCGTGGCCGTCCTTGATCAGCGGCGTGCCGCAGACAGGGCAGACTTTGTCGGGAAGGTCGTAGCCGCAGCCGTAGGAGCCATCGGTGATGAACTTGCTGTACTGGCAGTGCGGGCAGCGCCAGTGCGGCGGCAGCGGGTTGACCTCAGTGATGCCCGTCATGGTGGCGATGAAGGACGAGCCGACGGAACCACGCGAGCCGACGAGGTAGCCGTCATCGTTTGACTTCTTGACGAGGCGCTGCGCGATGAGGTAGAGCACGGAGAAGCCGTGGCCGATGATGGGCTTGAGCTCCTGCTTGAGGCGGTCCTCGACGATCTTCGGCAAGTTCTCGCCGTAGAGCGCGCGGGCCTTCCTGTAGGACATCTCGCGGATCTCCTCGTCAGCGCCCGGGATCTGCGGCGAGTAGAGGTCGTCCGGGATCGGCTTGAAGCGCTCGATCTGGTCGGCGATCTTGCGTGGGTTCGTCACGACGGCCTCGTAGGCCGCCTCCTCGCCGAGGTACTCGAACTCCTTGAGCATCTCGTCCGTCGTGCGCAGGTAGAGCGGCGGCTGCAGCTCGGCGTCGTCAAAGCCCTTGCCCTTCATGAGGATGGCGCGGTAGATGCTGTCCTCGGGGTTGAGGAAGTGGACGTCGCAGGTCGCGACGAGCGGCTTGCCGAGCTTCTTGGCGATCTCGGCGACCTTGAGGTTGATGGCGATGAGGTCCTCGTCCGTCTGGATATCGGGGTACTTGTCGCTGCGCTTGAGGAAGTCGTTGTTGTGGATGGGCTGGATCTCGAGGTAGTCGTAGAATGAGGCGATCTCCATGAGCTCCTCGTCCGTGCGCTGCTCCTCGATGGCGCGGATGAGCTCGCCGGCCTCGCAGGCGGAGCCGATGAGCAGGCCACTGCGGTATTCCTCGATGATGTGTTTCGGCAGGCGCGGCTGGCGGTGGAAGTAGCGCAGGTGCGCGAGCGAGACGAGCTGGTAGAGGTTGCGCAGGCCGTTGGGGTTCTTGGCGAGCATGATGATGTGGTTGGCGCGCTTCTGCAGGTGGTCCTTCTGGACGAGGTAGCCCTCCATGCCGTAGATGACCTTGAGGTCGCTCTTGCAGCTGCTCAGGGCCTTGGCGGCGTCCGGGAAGGCCTGCACGACGCCGTGGTCGGTGACGGCGACGGCGGGCCAGCCCCAGCGGTCGGCCGTCTTGATGAGGTCCTTGACGGAGACGACGGCGTCCATGCTGCTCATCGTCGTGTGTGCATGGAGCTCGACACGCTTGACCTCGGCGCGGTCCTCGCGGCTCTTCTTCTCCTTCTTGGCGAGGCTGTTGACGAAGAGCACGTACTCATTCATGAAGGTGTCGAAGCGCACGGAACCCTGCACGCGCACGGCCATGCCCTCTTTGAGCGCGGCCATGACTTCGTCGCAGTCGGGCTCCGGCTCGCCGCTCTTGCGGCGGCGTCCCTTCGTGAAGAACTTCTTGCAGGCGATGCCGTCCGTGTCATCGGAGATGCAGAAGGTCAGGAGCTTCGTGCCCGACTTGAATTCGAGCAGGCGGATGCCCGAGCCCGGCCCCTCGCCGATCGTGCCCTCGACGACGACGCTCTTGATCTCGCCGACGAGCTCCGTGATCTTGTGGAGCGCGCCCGAGACGCCGCGGCCGAAGATGAGGCTGCCCCTATCCTGCACAACGACCGGCTCATGCAGGTCATCGCGCTTCTTGGCCGGCTTTTTCGCGGGTTTAGCCGGCTTTGCCGCTGCGGCTGGCTCGGCTGCTGCAGCGCTGTAGGACGGAGCGGCCGGCTCCGCATAGATCGGATGGGCAGATGCCGGCGCTGCATCATCGGCTGTGCGGGCAAAGGCCGGCGCGGGGATGCCGCCCTCCCCTTCTCTGTCTGCCAAGGCGGCGCGCTCGGCGGCCTCGGCAGCGGCGCGCTCGGCTTTGGCGCGGCGGGCCTTCTCGTGCTGCAGGGCCTCGAGGTAGTCGGGGGACTGGAAGCTGTCGTCGACCTCGAGGTTCTGCAGGACTTCCTCGCTGGCCTCGCACTCGACGTGGCAGCGGTAGCCGACGCGCTTCTCGATGAGCTGGCTCATGGTCTGCGTGACGGAATGGGCGCGCATGATCTCGCCGCCGAGCTCGCCGGGCACGTCGATGAGGATGTGGCTGCCATCGACGGTGTACTTCGAGCGCTTGAGGAGCTCGTAGACGGTCGGGTTGCCCTCGGCCGTCTCGTAGACGAGCTTCGGCCAGATCTTCGCGAGCGCGTCTTCGATGTTGACGACGTCCTGATAGAAGACGACGGAGTCGAGCTGGTACTTCGCGGCGATCTGGTCCGCGGCCGACGCGAGCAGGTCCTCAGAGAGCAGCGTCTGCGTGCTCAGCGCGATCTCCCAGCTGTTCGTGCGCGTGCAGACCTCGACATGGCGGATTGTGGCCGCCCGCAAGAGCGCCTTCTCCTCCTCTTCCAGCCGCATGCCCTGCACGAGCTGCCAGAACATATTCTTCTGACTCGGGACAATCCGGAATTTCTGCATCAAGTGCCATCCTTTCGCAATTTTCGCATCTCACATAGATATATAGAAAACCGGCACAAAGTGCCGGCATTTCAATTCTGCTACTCTATTATAAGGCCATTGTTCCAGATTTTCCACAAGAAAATCTTCCTCTTGGCCTTTCAACGAGGCTGGAGATACGTTCACCGCCTGTTCCTGAATGTTAACACCCAATTACGGAAGTGAAGGACATCTTCTGCCTCGTTATATGAGATACGGTGAGAGACTGCAAGAGGCAGTTCATCGTCATTCGACTTTGACCTGCAGCCAGAGCTTGGTGTAGAGCTTGTCGATAGCCTCGCCGAGGTACTGGTAGGTCTCCTGCCCCTGGTAGACGGAGGGGGCTGGGAAGGCAATCTCGATCTCTTCTTCGTCCATGTCTTCCTCGACGATGGACTGCACGGCGGTGTTCGGCGTGGAGTAGCCGAGGGCCTCGAAGTTCTTGGCGGCGATGTCCGGGCGGCAGAGGAAGTCGATGAACTTATGGGCGTTCTCGACGTGCTTGGCCTGCTTGGGGATGACCCAGCCGTCCATCCAGAGGTTCGTGCCCTCTTTCGGGGCGGGGCAGAACGCGAGGTCGGGATTGGCCTTGAGCAGGTTGATGGCCTCGCCCGAGTAGATGACGCCGAGCGCGGCCTCGCCCGAGGCGAGCTTGTCGCGGATGTCATCGACGCCGTAGGCCTGGACAAGCGGCTTCTGCGCGATCAACATGTCGCGCGCGGCCTCGAGCTCAGCGGGGTCCTTCGTGTTCATCGAGTCGCCCATGAGGCGCAGCGGGATCATGAAGGCATCGCGCGCGGAGTCCTGCATGAGGATCTCGTCCTTGTAGGCGGGGTCGAACAGCACGGACCAGCTGTCCACATCGCCGTGGACAAGCTTCTTGTTGTACATGAGGCCGACGGTGCCCCAGCAGTACGGGATGGAATAGCGGTTGCCCGGGTCGTACGACTCGGCCTGCTTGAGGAAGTCCTCGCCGATGTACTTCTTGGCGTTTGGCAGCTGGCTGTAGTCGAGCGGCTGCAGTAGCCCATTCTCGGCCATCTTCTGGATCATGTAGTCCGACGGGCAGATGAGGTCATAGCTCGTCGCGCCCTCTTTGACGCGCGGGTACATGCTCTCATTCGTGTCGAACTCGTCGAGCACGACGTGGATGCCCGTCTCCTCCTCGAACTGCGTGATGACGTCGGGATCGAGGTAGTCGCCCCAGCTGTAGATGTAGAGCGTGTCCTCGCCCTCCGCCTCTTCTTCGGCAAAGCTGTCGCAGCCCGCCGTGAAAACGGCCGTCATGAGACTCAAGAGCAGCAGGACGGATAGGATGAATCGTTTCTTCATTCTTCTACCTCCTCCCTTCCCTGGCGGCGCTTCAGGAGGCGCCAGTTGACCATCAGCAGGGCGACGAAGACGATGACGCCGAGGAAGAACAGCGTGGAGAGCGCGTACATCTCGGGATGGATGCCGAGCTTGAGCTGCGCGTAGATGGCCGTCGTCAGCGTGTCGATGCCCGCGCCCTTCGTGAAGTAGGTCACGATGAAGTCGTCGGCTGACATGGCAAACGACAGCAGGAAGGCCGCGGCGATGCCGGGCCGGAGCTCCGGCAGGATGACCTTGCGGAACGCCTGGAAGGGCGTCGCGCCGAGGTCGAGCGCCGCCTCGTAGCAGACGCGGTCGAGGCCCATGACCTGCGGCAGGATGCAGAGCATCGCATAGGGCAGGTTGATGACGATGTGGGCCATGAGAATCGTGTCATAGCCGAGGCGCAGGCCGAAGCCGAGGAACAGGAGCATCAGGGCGATGCCCGTGACGATGTCGGCATTGAGGAGCGGCACATTCGCGAGGCCGCGGATGACGAGCTGGCTCTTCTTCGAGAAATTGCGGATGGCGAGCGCCGTGACGAGGCCCAGAAGCGTCGCGAAGAATGCCGCCGTCAGGCCAATCGTCAATGTGTTGAGGACGGCCTCGATGATGTCCTCGCTCGTGAAGAGCTTCTCATACCACTGCAAGGTGAAGCCCGTCCACTGACCGCGGTAGCGGCTCGCATTGAACGACTGCGCGATCAGCACGAGGATCGGTGCGTAGAGGAACAGGATGATGATGCCGAGATAGAGTTTCTTGAGCTTTGCCATCACGATTTCACCTCCTGTTCGACATCTTTCTCCGCATCGCGGCCCGAGAAGGCCTCGAGCACGATGTTGAGGATGATGAAGACCATGAGGATCATCGAGAGGGCGCTGCCGAGCTGCCAGTCATAGGCCGCCGTGAACTCCTGCTCGATGATGTTGCCGATCAAGAGGATCTTATTGCCGCCTAAGAGCGCGCTGATGACGAAGGTCGTCAGCGCGGGGATGAAGACCATCGTGCAGCCGCTGATGACGCCGGGCAAAGAAAGCGGGAAGACGATGCGGCGGAAGGTCTGCCAGTGGCCCGCGCCGAGGTCGTGCGCCGCCTCGATGATGCTCTTGTCGATGTGCGAGAGCGAGACGTAGAGCGGCAGGACCATGTACGGCAGGAAGTTGTAGACCATGCCGATGACGATGGCCAGCGGCGTGTTGATCAGCGTGACCTCCGGCAGCGCGAGCGCGTGCAGGATGCTGTTGATGATGCCGTTCTTCTCGAGGATGGTCTGCCAGGCCATCGTCGTCAGGAGTGAGTTCATCCAGAGCGGCAAGAGGAACAGCAGGAAGATCAGCAGCATGCGGCCGCGCTTGATCTGCTGCAGGATCATGCAGAGCGGGTACGCGAGCACGAGGCAGATGAGGGTGCTGATGAGCGCGAGCTCCACCGAGAGGCCGAGCGCCTGCAGGTACTCGAGCTGCACGGCCTCCCAGAGGTTCGCGAGTGTGAAGGCCCCCTCCCCGTCCGTCAGGCCGTGGTAGAAGACGAAGAAGAGTGGCAGCACGATGAAGATGGCTGCCCAGATGGCAAACGGCGCGGCGAAAAGGCGCGCGACGCCCTTGCTGTCATGCATCATGCGCCGCCTCCTCATCTTCCGAGGCGGGCTTGGCCATGATCTGGATGTTCGCTGGCGCTAAGCGGATGCCGACCTCCTTGCCCTGATCGTGGCCCGTGATCGTCTGGACGAGCCACGAGAAGCCGCCTGCCTCAATCGTGATGTCGTAGACCGTGCCCTTGAAGACAACGGAGCGGATGATGCCGCGGTACTGGCCCTCTTCCGGCGCGCAGATCTGGATGTCCTCGGGGCGGATCTGGACGTCGACGGGGACGTTCTCGCCGAAGCCCGTGTTGATGCACGGGATGTCCTTGCCGAGCAGGTGGACGAGCTTGTCGCGCACCATGATACCGTCGATGATGTTGCTGTCACCGATGAAGTCCGCGACGAAGGCGTTCTCTGGCTCGTTGTAGACGCTCTCCGGCGTGCCGATTTGCTGGATCCAGCCTTGGTTCATGACGACGACCGTGTCCGACATCGAGAGCGCCTCCTCCTGGTCGTGCGTGACGAAGATGAAAGTGATGCCGAGCTCGCGCTTGATCTTGACGAGCTCGCGCTGCATGCTCTGGCGCAGCTTGAGGTCGAGGGCCGAGAGCGGCTCGTCGAGGAGCAGGACCTTCGGCTCGTTGACGACGGCGCGCGCGATGGCGATGCGCTGCTGCTGGCCGCCCGAGAGCGCCGTGACGTCGGCGTGCTCATAGCCGTCGAGGTTGACGAGCTTCAGCGCGTACTTGATCTTGTCGCGGATATAGGATGCCGACTTGCCCTTGATCTTGAGGCCGAAGGCGATGTTCTCCGCGACATCCATGTTCGAGAACAGAGAATACTTCTGGAACACCGTGTTGACCTGCCGCTTCTCCGGCGGCAGCTTCGTGATGTCCTGCCCGTCGAACAGGATGCGCCCCTTGTCCGGCAGCTCAAAGCCGCCAATCAGGCGCAGTGTCGTCGTCTTGCCACAGCCCGACGGCCCCAAGAGCGTCAGGAATTCATTTTCGTGAATGGTCAGGTTCAGGTCCTCGAGAATCTGACGGCTGCCATAGAACTTGTCGATATGCTCGAGTCTCAGCAATTCTTTCGCCAATTTTCACTCCCCCATCTAAAAACCAACATAAAATATGCCCACAAAAAGGGGCCCTTCTATTCTAACATAGCAGGGCCCTTTGTTTCAATCGTATTGCTGTTAAGTTCCAGTAAAGGATGGCGTCCCAAATGCCGCTCAGGACTTCTGGCCGGCGAGCTCGTCCTCGGCAGCCTCGCGCTCCCCCTGGTAGTCGATCTGCTCGCCCTTCTTCTCGAAGGCGACGACGTGCTCCTCGTAGTCGAAGCACTCCTCGGCGATGTCCTTGTTGAGCCAGAGCAGGCAGATGAGGTTCGGGACGATCATGAGGCCGTTCATCGTATCGGAGAAGTTCCAGACGACTTCGAGCGTCGTCGTCGCGCCGACGAAGGTCACGAGCGAGAAGATGACGCGGTAGGCCATGATGACGGGGCGCTTCTCGATCAGGTACTCGAGGGCCTTCTCGCCGTAGTACTCCCAGCCGAGGATGGTCGAAAAGGCGAAGAGCGCGATCGAGACGGAGACGATGAGCTTCGCGTACGGGCCGAAGACGGTCGAGAACGCGAGGATCGTCAGCTGCACGCCGGAGACGAGCTTGCCCGTCGCGGGGTCGACTGTGCCGAGCACGCCCGACGAGGCGATGACGAGGCCCGTGAGCATGCAGATGATCATCGTGTCGAAGAAGGTGCCCGTCATGTTGACGTAGCCCTGACGCGAGGCGTGGTCCGTGCGGGCCGCGGCGGCCGCGATCGGCGCGGAGCCGAGGCCGGCTTCGTTCGAGAAGACGCCGCGCGCGACGCCCCAGCGCATGGAAGTCAGCATCGAGGCGACGATGGAGCCGCCAATGCCGCCCGCGACAGAGTCAAATGAGAAGGCCATGCGGAACATCTCCGCGATGCCTGCCGGCACGGCCTCGATGTTGGCGCAGATGACAACAATCGAGACGAGAAAGTAGAATGCGGCCATGGTCGGCACGATGATGCTCGAGACGAAGCCGATGCTGCGGATGCCGCGCACGAGAACGCTGAGCGCCATGATGGCGATGACGCCGCCAATGAGCCAGGTCGGGATGCCGTAGCTGCTCGAGAGCGCGGCGGCAATCGAATTGGCCTGCGTCATGTTGCCGATGCCGAACGACGCGAGCACGACGAAGAGCGAGAACAGGAAGGCGAGCGTGCGGCCGACGTACTTGTTCTTGATGCCGTTCTTCATCGCGTACATCGGGCCGCCGGCCATCTCGCCGACGCTGTTCGTCTCGCGGTACTTGACGGCCAGGACCGACTCGCCGTACTTCGTCGAGAGGCCGAACGCCGCGCTGATCCACATCCAGACAAGCGCACCCGGGCCGCCTAAGACCATGGCCGTCGCGACACCGACGATGTTGCCCGTGCCGACCGTCGCGGCGAGCGCGGTGCACATCGTGGCGAACGGCGAGACCGCCTGCCCGCCGCCTTTGCGGCGCGCCTCGCCTGTAAAGCAGGAAAACAGCGTTTTGCGCAGCCAAAGGCCGATGTAGCGGATCTGGAACAGCCCGGTTTTCGCGGTGAAATACACGCCCGCCCCCACCAGCAGCACGAGCATGGGCACGCCCCACACAAAGGCGTGCACCATGTCGTTGAGTTGTGCAATCCGGTCCCAAAGCATGGAAATACCCCCCTTTTTCGCTTTCTGCGAAAGTATATGCTTGACTTTCCGGGGAAATCCGCTATAATGGAAAAGCAACTGAAGAGCAGACAGTTCGGAACCATCCTGTCTATAAACAAAACTACGGGAAAACTTCGATTGAAGCTACAGGTTTGATCGGAGGGCTTGGTGCGCGCCTTTGGCGCGGTTTGGATGGTGTACCGCAGGGTACGCCTTATTTTTTGCCAGAACGGAGGGGAAACAGTGGATTTGACCCGTTATTCGGTGATCCGTGACAAAAAACCCGCGCGAGATCGTGCTGCTGCGCGGCCGGGGCTGCGCGTGGAAGCGCTGCAAATTCTGCGACTACCATCTGGATGCGTCGCGCGACGAGCAGGAAAACCTGCGGCCTCAACCGCGAGGCGCTGCTCCATCGTGACCGGCGGCTGCTGACGGCCGGCTGGAAGGTCCGGATCCAATTCCGGCTTCGTTTGCCCGAGCTGGACGAATCCACCGTCCGCGAAGTCGAGCGGGTGTGCCGCGAAAAAGCGCATCCGCGACCTGCATATCGAAAGCCACTGGATTTTCCGCAAGACCCTCCCCGCCTCGCGGGAGCGGTTCGCCAAACAGGGCGTGACGCTGCACGTCAAGATCGGCGTGGAGAGCCCTTTGACGCGGACTACCGCGAGCGCGTGCTGGACAAAGGGCATCGACGAGGCCGACCCCGCGAAGATCGCGGCGGACTTCGACGACTGCTGCCTGCTGTTCGGGCCTCGCCGGGCAGACCGCAGAGGGCATGGCGCGCGATATCGAGACCGGTCTTGCGCATTTGACCGCGTCTGCGTCAACATCATGGTTCCGAACTCCACCGAGGTCAAGCCGGACGACAGCGTCCGCGCGGCCTTTGTCCGCGAGGTCTATCCCCGGTATAAGGATGACCCGCGCGTGGATATCCTGCTCGAGAACACAGATTTTGGCGTAGGAGAACTGGAAAATGAATGAATTACTGCTGATTGGCTCGCTTGTGGTGCTCTACGGGCGGTGCTTTGTGGTTTTACCTGTTCGGCACGGGCGGCCTGATGGCGTTTACCGTGTTCGCGACCATTGCGGCCAACATCGAGGTCATGATTTTGGTAGATGCGTTCGGCATGGAGATGACGCTGGGCAACATCCTGTTTGCGACCACCTTCCTCGTGACCGACATTTTGAGCGAGGTCGCGGGCAAAAAGGAAGCGCAGAAAGCGGTCTGGGCGGGCATCGCGGCGAACATCCTGTTC